>WOYI010212062.1_pt1 | contig 18222 bp, 19 predicted proteins | sample 6423411 | NCBI WGS metagenome assembly WOYI01 (sample SAMN13441803, study PRJNA592873) | oil field metagenome | biome: oil field; feature: oil-well bore; material: oil-contaminated soil; isolation source: oil-contaminated soil from oil-well borehole | place: Germany: Wietze | collected 2016-10-18 ...
GTCAGGGGGTGGCTAGGTCGGTGAAGAGGTCGGTGTTCAGCTGGTAGGCGTAGAGGACCTCGTCGATCACTCGCTCGCGTTCGTTGACGTCCCAGGCGGTGGCGTCGAGCTGGGCGCGGTAGATGTCCTTGAAGGATGCCGGGTCGCCGATCTCGGCGAACAGATAGAAGAGGATGCCCGTCGTGTCGAATCCGAATCGGCGCGCCATGACCCTGCCGATGAACTGACCGCCGGACAAGTCGCCGAGGTAGCGCGTGTAGTGGTGCGCCACGAACCCGCCGGGCCAGGTCGCCGCGACCTCGAGGATGCGATCGACGTAGCGGATGGTCGTGGGCACCGGCGCGATGCGCTCGCGCCATTCGGGTCCGATGAGGAACGCGAGATCGGCCTCGAGGGCCGGCAGGCGGGTGAGCTTGTCGCTGAGGAACGGGGCCGCCACCGGTGACTCCTTCATCCGATCGGCGGCGCCCTCGAGTGCCTCGTAGATGTACCAGTGCTGGGCGACGAGAGCGGTGTAGTCCTCGCGTGTGCGCTTGCCATGCATCAGGTCGTCCATGAATCCGGCGTTCTCGCTGCCGGAGTGCGCTGCGCGGGACCGCTCACGCAGAGCGGCGGAGAAGGGGATCGTGTCGCTCACGCTACCGACTCTAGCCGACTTAGGATCAGCTAAACTGAAGGTATCGTGAATTTTCCGCGAAGCGTCACTCGTGCGCGCGCGGAGCGACCCCGAGGCGCGCGCAGGCCGCGTCGTAGAGGGCGACGATCTCGCGGCGCACCTCGCGCCGCTCGGTGATCGGGCCGCCCGGCCAGTGCACTGAGATCTCATCCTCGGATCCGTCGGCGGTGACGACGTGCCACTGACCCCGCTCTCCGTCGAATGACGTCATCTCGGAGCGGACGACGTCGGGCAGCGCGGAGAAGGCCCGCGCGATGAGCAGGTTGTCGTCGTTGTGGTCGTTGTTCATGTGTCCGATGACGCCCGACAGGGCCTCGGGCTCGAAACTGTGCGGCATGGGTCCACCTTAGGCAGTCACACGATCGGCGTCCTCGGCGCCGTGATCTACGCTGGAGACAACACCATTTGGGGGTGACGATGAGGCGTTCCCAGCGCATGCGCCGACTTGTGGCGCTCGTCGGGGCAGCCGCTGTGCTCGTCGGAGTCTCCGCGTGCGCGGCCGAGGCGGATCTCAAGGTCGAGCTTCCGGCACAGGTCGAAGCCGCGCTTCCGGGCGACACGCAGGCGCAGCTTCAGTCGGCGATGGATCGGGCGATGGCGGCGTCAGGTTCGAGCGGGGCGATCGTCGGAGTGTGGGTCCCGTGGTCGGGCTCCTGGGTGAGCGGACTGGGAGCATCCACGCCGGGCGGTGACGCCGTCACCGCCGACATGATCTTCAAGGCCGGGTCGGCGACGCGCGCGATGACCTGCGATGTGCTGTACGCCCTCGTGCAGGAGGGCACCGTCGATCTGGACGATGCCGTCACCGACTGGGTCAGAGGTGTCCCGAACAGTGCCGACATCACCCTCGGTGACCTGTGCGACTCGACTGCCGGCCTGGGCTCGTACACCGATCAGCTGAACGGGCGCCTCCTCGCGAACCCGGCACGCACCTGGGAACCGCGCGAATTGCTGGCATACGGGATGGCGCAGGACATCGACGGCGAGCCCGGCTCGGCATTCCGCGATTCGAGCACCGGCTATCTCCTGCTGGGACTCGCCCTCGAGAACGCTTCCGGCATGCCGGCGGCGGAGCTCTATTCCGACTACGTCGCCCGTCCGCTCGGTTTGGATCAGACCCGGTTGACTCCGACCAGCACCTCGACCCTGCACGGGCTGATCTCCGGTGACGTCGACGGCGCTGTCGCGTGCGCCGCACCGACCGACGTCACCGGGCTGTCGCCGTCGGCCGGGTTCACGGCATCCGGCGTCGAGACCGACATCGACGATCTCGGGCGATACATTCAGGCACTCGCCGTCGGTGCGCGCTCGTACGACGACCCAGCCCGCTTCGAGAACCCCTTGCCGGTCACGGCGGACGGTCCGGCCTGGTACACCGCGGATGGGGGGACCTACCAGGCGGGCACGCTCATCGGCCAGTACGGCTCGGTGCCCGGCTACCTCACGGCGGCGTTCGCCGATCGCAACACCGGGATGACCGTCGTGGTCGTCCTGAACAACTCGCGCGTGACACCCGAGTTCGTCCGGGTCCTCGCGTGGGAGCTGGCCGCGATCGCGTCGAAGGCGCCCGCCGCAGCCGGTCAGACGGCGCCGGATGCCGGGCTCCCGTGGACCGCGGAGGATATGGCGGCACAGGTCGCTGCCGCCGCCGTCTGTCCGCTCCCGTGACCTCGCTCTCGTGACCGGGGCGGATGCTGCCGCAGCGAAGGCCGCGCCGACGTCCGTCGCGCTGGTCGTCGTCGGCCTTGTCTGCCAAGAGGTCGGCGCCTCGCTCGCGTACCGACTGTTCGACGAGGTCGGACCCCTCGGCATGGTCATGCTGCGGCTGGTCTTCTCAGCGATCGTGCTCCTGCTGATCGCCCGCCCCCGGGTGCGCGGGCACGGGGCCTCGGCGTGGCGCGGCGTGCTGGGGTTCGGCGCAGTGCTGGCCCTCATGAACGGTCTCTTCTATCTTGCGCTCGAGCGCCTTCCGCTCGGCATCACCGTCACGATCGAGGTGCTGGGTCCTCTCGTGCTTTCGGTCGTGGCGACCCGGCGCGCCTCGGCGTGGTTGTGGGCCGCGCTCGCCCTCGCGGGTGTTCTCGCGCTCGGCGGCGGGGGCTGGGATCGCCTCGACCCGATCGGGGTGATGTTCGCGCTCGCCGCGGCGGCGACCTGGGCCCTCTACATCCTCGCGTCCGCGCGCGTGGGAGCCGACTTCCCGAAGCTCGACGGGCTCGCGCTCGCGATGACGGTCGGCGCGATCGTGTCGCTCCCGTTCGGGGTTGCGGATGCCGGCAGCGCGCTCTTGCGGCCCGAAATCCTCGGGATCGGCGCGGCGGTCGCCGTACTCAGCTCGACGATTCCCTATGCGCTCGAACTGATCGCCCTGCGCCGGCTGCCGGCACCCGCTTTCGCCATCCTGATGAGCCTGTCGCCGGCGACCGCCGCGGTGGCGGGCTTCGTCCTGCTCGGGCAGCACCTCGTGTGGCTCGAACTCGTGGGGATCGCGCTCGTGATCCTGGCCTCGATCGGCGCAGTCCGCGTTGCGCGCGTCGCCGGCGAGCCGGTGGGCTAGGAGCGCGAGCCGCTGCCGCGAGTGGCCGGGGAACAGGCCGGCGGAATGCCCCGGGGGAATACACCCGGGGGTATTTCTCGTAGGCTGGGGGACGACGCAAGCCCTGCTCGACGGCGAACCTCGGTCGCCCTGGTCTGCGCGTCGTTCCATTCCCATCCCCGAGAGTCACAGACCAGAGCACCAACGTGCTCGGAAAGGAGCCGGCATGTGCCGAGCTGTCACCTGCCGCAAATGCGGTAAGACCACCTGGACCGGATGCGGTCAGCACGTCGACCAGGTCATGCGAGGCGTGCCTTCATCGCAGCGATGCCGCGGACACGAGAACGAGCCCTCGACGGGACTGTTCGCGCGCGTGTTCGGGCGAGGCTGACGGCGAACTTCGCTCGATACCCCCTGGGGTATCATTGGACCAACCACTCAACAGATCAACAGAAAGGTGTGAACATGTGCGCTCGAGTGACATGCGGAGAATGCGGCAAGGCGACCTGGTCCGGGTGCGGTCAGCACATCGAGGAAGCGCTCTACGGCGTCCCGGCAGACCAGCGTTGCCAGGGGCACAGCGTTGCGGCGTAGCCGGCGGAGCCTGTTTCTGATCGGCGCAGCCGTCGCCATCGGCCTGACGGCCAGCGGATGCTCGGCAGCATCCACCTCGTCGATTCAGCTCGGCGCCGCGACGGTTGTCGTCGATGTGCGCACTTCCGGGGAGTATGCGGGTGGGCACCTCGACGGGGCCGTCAACATCGATCTCGAGTCGGCAACGTTCGCTTCCGCGGTGTCGCAGCTGGACCCCGCCGCGGACTACGTCGTCTACTGCCAGTCCGGAAATCGCTCTGCGCAGGCCGCGCAGGTGATGGATGCGGCAGGCCTCGACGTTCAGGATGCCGGAGGCATCTCGCAAGCCGCGCAGGCCACCGGCCTGTCGATCGTCCGCTGACGATGCTGGAGAAGCTCTTCCGGGGTCTCAGGCGAGAGTCAGGAAGAGCTTCTCCAGCTCATCGGGGGTGAGCGACTCGCTCTCCGGATCGGAGAGGCAATTGCGCATCGCGGTGGCCACGATCGCGAACCCCGCACGATCGAGTGCCTTCGACACTGCCGCGAGCTGAATGACCACATCGCGGCACTGCGCGCCGGACTCGACGGCGGTGAGGACGGCCGCAAGCTGGCCCTGGGCGCGGCGAAGGCGATTGACGATGCGCCGCTGCTCCGCGGCCGCATCGACCTCTCGTGCTGACGACGGCTGATTCTCGGCGGTCTCGTTCATCGATTTCCTCCCTGGCCCACGCTCAAGCGCACGGTGATGGTGCACCATTCTGTCACGTCAACGATACCCCTATGGGTATGTGTGAGGGTGACGGCGATGATGGACCGACCGGATGCCGGGAGTACGGTCTCCTCATGAGCGATCGCGCCGTGCCCAATCTCCCGTCGCGGGACTTCGACGCGACGAGCCGGTTCTACGGCAGCTGGGGGTTCGTCGAGCACTACCGCGATCCGGTGTGGCTGATCTTGCGCCGCGGGAGCATCCAGCTCGAGTTCTTTCCGTTTCCCGATCTCGACCCCCGTGAGAGCTCGTTCATGTGCAGCATCCGTGTGGCCGAGATCGATCAGCTGCACGCCGAGATCGTACGGGCCGGCGTTCCGATCGCGCCGGCAGGCGCCCCGCGTCTGAGCGAGATCGCGGTGCAGCGGTGGGGTCAGCGTGCCGCCTTCCTGATCGATCTCGACGGCACCCAGCTTCACCTGATCGAAGACGCTGGATAGGCCATCCGCCCCTGGTACGCGGCGACGCCGCCCGAGCACCTCCCGACTCCGGGATCATGCGACAGCGGGGTATGCTCGACGTTCAGGTCTCACGAGAGTCGACCACGATGAAGACACCCCGGTCCCGGCATGACAAGCCGCTTGTCGGATGGCGCGTGCTGGTTCCGCGCGGCGGACTCTGGGGAGACGGGGTCGCCGCCTCACTCCGCGCCCAGGGCGCCACCCCCGTCATTTCGCCCCTCATCGACTTCGCGCCCACGAGCGATAAGGCCTCACTCGATCAGGCGCTCGCGGAGCTCGAAGCGGGTGCCTTCGACTGGCTGACGGTCACCAGCGCGACCACCGTCGACGTGCTCCAGGCCTACCGCGCGACGATCCCGCCGGCGACGAAGGTCGCCGCGGTCGGCGAGACGACGGCGGCGGCGCTGCAGGCCGCCGGCTACCGGGTCGATCTCATAGCCGAGCGGGACAACTCGGCCGCGGGGCTGGCAGAGCAGATGATCGCGCTCGAACCCGAGCCGCGCGACATCCTCACGCTCCGCGGCGAGATCGCCAAGCCGGTGCTCGCGAGCTTGCTCTCTCACGCCGGCCACCGGGTGCGCAGCGTCGTGGCCTACCGCACGATCGGAGTGCCGTCTGCCGACCGAGTCGCTCACGACGTGGGGTCGGGGCGCATCAACGCGATCCTCGTCACCTCGGAATCCGTCGCTGAGCAGGTGCGCCTGCAGTTTCCGGTTCTGCCCGCCGCGACCCTCGTCGCCGTGATCGGCCCGCGCGCCGCGACCGATGCGAGGAGGGCGGGGGTCTCGATCGAGATCGCCGCCGAGACGCAGACGGTCGATGCGCTGATCGATGCCGTCGGTCGCTTCGCGCTTCCGCACGCGATCGATGAGTTCGCGCCGCGCACCGGCGCGATCCCGCGAGTCGAGCCGTAGGCGGTGGTGTCGTCTCCCGGCCCCCGGGTTGTCGTGCTCGCGGGCGGTGTCGGCGGGGCGAAGTTCACGCTGGGTGTGCGCGAGGCGCTGCGCCGCCGCCACGCCCCGCAGGCAACCGTCATCGCCAACACCGGCGATGACCTCTGGCTCTCCGGCGTCCGGCTGCAGCCCGACGTCGACTCGATCCTGTATGCCCTCGCGGGTCAGAGCGACACCGTGCGCGGGTGGGGGCGGGCCGGAGACACCGAGCGTGTCAACGAAGAGCTGCAGGCATGGGGTGCCGGCTGGCCGTGGTTCACTCTCGGCGATCTCGACCTCGGCACGCATCTCGCACGCACGGGGTGGCTGCGAGAGGGTCTCACGCCGAGTCAGGTGCTCTCGCGACTGTCGGCGCGCTGGCCACTCGGCGCGACACTGCTGCCCATGACCGATGACGAGGTGGACACCCGGGTGCTGTTCGGGGACGGGTCACGGATGCACTTCCAAGAGTGGTGGACGCGTCATCGAGCGACCATCGCGCCCGTCGCGTTCGAGAACCCCGGCATCGCGGCGGCCGCGCCCGCGCCCGGAGCGGTCGATGCGATCGCCGCGGCCGATGTCGTACTCCTCGCGCCGTCGAACCCCGTCGTGTCGCTCGGGCCGATCCTCGCCGTGCCGGAGCTGGCCGAAGCCGTTCGGTCGACCCGGGCCCGGGTCGTCGGGGTGTCAGGCATCATCGGCGGCCGAGTCGTGCGGGGAATGGCGGACGTCTGCCTCACCGCGATCGGCGTCGAGACCTCGTGCGTCGGCGTGGCGGGGCATTTCGGCTCTCGCACAGATGGCGGCCTGCTGGATGCGTGGCTCATCGCCAGCGAGGACGCGGCTTCGTCGACCGCGATCGAGAGGCTCGGCATCCGATCGGCCGTTGCGCCGCTGTGGATGACGGATGCCTCGGCGACGGCCGAGATGGTCGAGGCGGCGTTCGCGGCCGCCGGCGTCTGACACGGCGGGGCCGGGCAGATTTCTCAGCCGCGCGGCGCGAGCAGGGCCACCGTGTGGACCCCGAGCCCGAGCCGGCGCGCGGCGTCGAAGTGCGCGGCATCGTCGACGTCTCGGCGCAGGGTCGAGGACAGCGGGATGGCGAGCGGTTCGCAGCCGAGGGCGACGTGCCGCGCGAGCGAATCGTCGCCGAAAGCCGACGACCACGGCGCACCCGGTCTTGCGGTGACGAGCGTCGAGCCGGTGCCCTCGGCGTCGGCCACGACGGCGCGACGCACCGATGCCGCCGCCCGGAGGGCCTCAGCGAGGTCGCCGGGTCGCAGGGCCGGGAGGTCGCCCAGAAGCGCGGCGCGCGAGAGCCTGCCGTCCGGATCCACCGCGCCCATGCCGGCGGCGATCGCCCCGTTCAGACCGTGTGCCTCGCCTTCCGGCACGAATCGCAATGCCGAGATCGTCGCGGAATCGCGCGCCAGAACCGGGTCATCGCTCACCACGACGACCTGCGCGACCAGCGGACACGCGCTCGCGGCCGCGAGCGTGTCGAGCGCGATCGCCCGCGCGAGGGCCGCGCGGTCGACGCCCGCGAGGTCGAGTCGCGATTTGGCCCGGGAGGGGGCCTTGACGGGCACGACCACGATCCACTCCGCTCGCGCGCGATCGCTTCGGGGCACTGTCACTCGGCACACCTTGCCCGCAGGCGCGGGAGGATTTCGTCACCGCAGCGCCGGAGGAACGCCGCCTGGTCGTGTCCGGGGTCATGGAGCACGATGTGGCGGAAGCCGAGCGAGACGTAGGATGCGATCCTCTCCACGTGCTCGTCGGGGTCGGTCGACACGATGAACCGCGACGCGACGCGCTCGATCGGCAGCTCAGCCGCTCGCCGCTGCATCTCGAGAGGGTCGTGGACGGCCATCTTCTCGTCGGCGCTGAGTGCGAGCGGCGCCCAGAAGCGGGTGTTCTCGAGGGCGGTGTCGAGATCGCGGTGGTACGACACCTTGACTTCGATCAGGGTGTCGATCGAGTCGTCGGGTCGCCCGGCCAGCTGGAGGCCCTCTGCGAGAGCGGGCAGCAGCGTGTCTGTGTAGAGCGAAGGCGCTTTGCCGCTCGTCGTGATGAAGCCGTCGGCGATGCGTCCCGCGAGCCGGGTGGCCGCAGGCCCGGCGGCGCCGATGTAGATCGGCACCTTCGCCGTGGGGCGGTCGTAGACCGTGGCATCCTTCACCGAGTAGTACGCTCCGTCGAACGTGACCCGCTCGCCCGCCCAGAGCTCCTCGATCAGCGCAATCGACTCCTTCAGCCGCTGAAACCGTTCGGGTGCCTCGGGCCAGTCCAGTCCCAGGGTCACTTCGTTCAGGGCCTCGCCGGTGCCGACACCCAGCACGATCCGTCCCGGGAACATCACGCCCAGCGTCGCGAACGCCTGCGCGATCACCGCGGGGTGGTAGCGGAAGGTGGGCGTCAGCACCGATGTGCCGAGTATGACCCGCGAGGTGCGGGCGCCCATCGCGCCGAGCAGGGGGAGGGCGGCCGGTGCATGCCCGCCCTCGTGCATCCACGGCTGGAAGTGGTCGGAGACGAAGACAGAATCGAAGCCCACCTCTTCGGCGAGCACCGCGAAATCGACGAGGTCGGTGGGCCCGAACTGCTCGGCCGAGGCTTTGTAGCCCACGCGCAGGGGAAGGGTCATGCGAGTCTCCTCTCGAGGCGCTCGGGCAGCGCCAGGAACTCCGAGCCGTCGGCGCGGGCGAGGCGCGCGCGGAACGCGTCGACGGTTCCGGGCCACAGCAGGGCGAGCCGCCCCGAGCGCTCGTCGACGTACCAGTTGTGACAACCGCCGGTGAGCCACGGGGTGGATGCCGCGGCATCCGCGATCTCGTCGGTGTAGGCCGCCTCGGCCGCCGGGTCGACGCGCAGCGCATCGCCGGTCGTCTCGGCCAGCGCGAGACAGCGCACGGCATAGGCTGCCTGCGCCTCGATCATCAGCACCGAGGACGTGTGTCCGAGCGATGCGTTCGGGCCGTTCAGCACGTAGAGATTGGGGAAGCCGGAGATCACGGTCGACCCGAACGAGGACATGCCCGCCTCCCAGTGCGCGGCAAGCGTCTCACCGTTCTCGCCCGTGACGAGATCGGCGTACGGCTGCCGCGTCGAGGCGAACCCGGTCGCGAGCACGACGGCGTCGGCCGCGTGCCGGGCGCCGCCGGCGGCGACGAGCACCGATCCGTCCACTGCCGTCAGAGCGGATGCCTCGACCGTCACGGCCGCGGAGGCGACGGTCGGGTAGAAGTCGTCGGAGAGCAGCACGCGCTTGCAGCCGAACGCATACGCGGGGGTCAGCGCGCGCCGCAGGGCGGGGTCGGCGACCTGGGATTCGAGGTGCGCCAGCGCGGTCGCACGGGCGGCCGCGGAGGCTTCGGCATCGCCCGAGCGAGAGGCGAAGCGGGCCTCGCCCTCGGCGTACAGCGCGGCGCGCGCCGCGGCCAGCTCGTCGGGGTGCGCTGCGAAGCGCTGCTGTTCGGCTTCGGATGCCGCCGCGCCGCCGCGGGGCACGATCCACGCCGGCGTGCGCTGGAACAGCGTGACGTGGGCCGCGCTCCGCGCGAGCTCGGGAACGAGCTGCACGGCGCTCGCGCCGGTGCCGACCACCGCGACGCGGGCACCCGAGAGATCGGTCTCGTGCTGCCAGCGCGAGGAGTGGAAGAGAGGCCCCGGAAAGCTCTCGAGGCCCGGGATATCGGGGATCGCCGGTTCCGTGAGCCGTCCGCAGGCCAGCACGAGCGACCGCGCGATCAGTCTTCCGGTCGTGGTCTCGATGCGCCACTCGGCGCCGGTCCAGACGGCGGTCTGCAACGCGCAGTCGAGCCGGAGGCGGTCTCCGAGCTGCTCGTCGTCGGCCACTCGCCGGAGGTAGTCGTGGATCTCGCCACCGGCTGCGAACGTGCTCGACCAGTGCGGGTTCGGGTGGGTCGCGAACCCGTACAGGTGCGCGGGCACGTCGCATGCGACACCGGGGTACGTGTTCTCACGCCAGGTTCCGCCGACGGACGCCGCGCGCTCGAGCACGACGAAGTCCTCGCGGCCGGCCCGGCGCAGCGCGATCGCCATTGCGAGCCCGCCGAAGCCGGCCCCGATGATCGCGACCTCGGTGATCTGGGTCGTGTTCATTGCGCCGCCGCCGTGGAGAGCGCCGCCGCGCGGTAGAGCGTCGTGCGGAGGCGGAACGGCCGGAAGAGGCGGGTGACGATGGCCGACGCGTCGGTCACGGGCAGTTCGAGTCCGTACTCGACGCCGGCGCGCGGTTTCACCCGGCCGTCGAGGAGGGCGCCGCCCAGATCGTCGCCCCCCGAGCGCAGGAGCACCGCCGCCGTGGCGCGCCCGACTCGGGTCCAGGGAATCTGCACGTGCGGAATGCTCCCGCTGAGGGCGAGGCGCGAGACCGCGACCATCGCGCGGTGCTCGTCGACGGGCGAGCGGCCGCGCACGAGCGGCACGCCTCCGGAGGGACCCGGCAGCGGAATCGGCACGAACTCGGTGAATCCGCCGGTGGTCGACTGGATCGCGCGCAGGAGCTGCAGATGGGCGACGCGCTCGAGCGCGGTCTCGACGTGGCCGTAGAAGAGCACGCTCGTCGAGCGGAGGCCGACCCGGTGCGCGGCGGTGATGGTTTCGATCCAGGCGTCGATGCCGAGGTCACCGGGTGCGACGAGCGCGCGCACCCGCTCGCTCAGCACTTTGACCCCCGTGCCCGGGATGCTGTCGACGCCGGCCCCTCGCAGCGCCTCCAGCGCGCGATCGAGCCCCACCTCGCCGCGGTCGGCGAGGTCACGGATGTCCTGCGGGCGGTACGCGTGCAGGTGGATGCCGGGGGCGCTCGCCTTCACCGCGCGGGCGATGTCGACATACGCGCCCGGGTCCTCGCTGTCCGGCAGCATCCCCTGCACGCACAGCTCGGTCGCGCCGAGGGCGCGCGCGTCGGCGGCGATCGCGCCGGCGTCGGCGAGATCGAACTCGTCCGGAGCCCCGCCGGAATCCGCGCGAAACCCCGCCGAGGTGAGGTTGCGGTTGACGACGAGGGTCACCGCTTCGCCCACGGTGTAACGCCGCAGATCGTCGGCGATCGCCGTCAGTGCGTCGAGATCGTCCCCGGTCGCCTCGAGCAGCGCCGCCCACTCCGGTGCGTCGAGAGCCGTCGGATCGGTCGCCGCCGTCTCGGCCAGCGCCCGCACTCCCTCATGAGCTGCCCGGACCGGGGACCGGATCGAGGAGGGCGCGGACGAGACGACTCGCGCGAGACCGGAAGCCGGATCGGCGAGAGCGGCCACCGGCGCGTGCATCGCGGGATCCAGCCAGCTGTCGGGAGCCAGGACGTACTCCGGGTGCGCGGTCAGCCGCTCGCGGAGGTCGAACCCGAGCGCGGCGGTGCGCTCGGCGAGCTCCGACAGGTGCGGCCAGGGGCGCTCGGGGTTGACGTGATCGGCGGTCAGGGGCGAGACGCCGCCCCAGTCGTCGGCGCCGGCTCGCACGAGCAGATCGAACTCCTCCGGATCGGAGAGGTTCGGCGGCACCTGGATGCGCGTGCGCGGCCCCATCACGAGCCGGGCGACCGCGACCGCGACGACGTACTCGTGGAGCGAGGCATCCGCCTGGTCCCGCATCGGCGTCCGCGGCTTGGCGCGGAAATTCTGGACGATGATCTCCTGCACGTGCCCGTGCCGCTCGTGCGCGTCGCGCAGCGCAGCGAGCGACTCGGCGCGGTCGCGCAGGGTTTCTCCGATGCCGACGAGGATCCCGGTCGTGAACGGCACGCGGGCGCGTCCCGCGGCCTCGATCACCCCGAGGCGGGTGGCCGGATCCTTGTCGGGTGATCCGAAGTGCACCTGCCCGGGCTCCTCGAAGAGCCGGCGTGAGGTCGTCTCGAGCATCATGCCCATCGAGGGCGCGGCCGGGCGCAGTGCCACCAGCTCGTCGAAGGTCATGACCCCGGGGTTGAGGTGGGCGAGCAGTCCGGTCTCTTCCGTGATCAGCCGCGCCATCGCGCCGACGTAGTCGAGCGTCGAAGAGTATCCGTGGGCGTCGAGCCACGCACGAGCCTCGGGCCAGCGATCCTCGGGGCGGTCGCCGAGCGTGAGCAGCGCCTCTTTGCACCCGTGCGACGCACCCTGGCGCGCGACCGCGAGCACCTGGTCCGCGCTCATGTAGACGGGCTTGTGCAGCGTGCGCAGCTGCGCCGGAGTGTCGACGAACACGCAGTAGTGGCAGCGATCCCGGCATAGGGTCGTCAGCGGGATGAAGACCTTGCGCGAGTACGTCATGACGCGGGGCCGACCGGATGCCGCGCCCCCGGCATCCCGCATCTCGCCCGCGAGCGCGACGAGACGCTCGAACCGCTCGCCGTGCGCGTGGAGCAGCGCCTCCGCGTGATCCGCGTCGATGCGCGCACCGGCCGCGGCGCGGTCGAGCGCCGTATCGATGTCGGCGGACCGGAAGCGCGCCGGCTGGAGCAGGGTCACTCGACCAGTCTCGCACCGCCGCGACCAGCCCCGGTCGCGATATCTCCCCGGGCACGCGGGGGGTGCCAGATCCGGCCGCGAGCGGTAGCGTGGCCGACGTGACCGATCAGCCGGAACCGCCCGTGCTCGTCCGCGTCGGAGGTGGGCTCGGATCCCTGACGCTGAATCGGCCACGCGTCGTCAACGCGCTCGACGATGACATGGTCGGCCGGATCCGCGGCGCGCTCGACGCCTGGGAGCACGACCCCGATGTCGACGCGGTCCTGATCGACGGGGCGGGGGACCGCGGCTTCTGCGCGGGCGGCGACGTGCGCGGCCTCGCGGGCGACGTCTCGGGTGGCCGCATCGACGACGTCGCGAGGTTCTTCCGCGCCGAGTACGCGCTCAACGCCCGGATCGCCGCCTACCCGAAGCCGCTCGTGGCGCTCGCCGACGGCATCACGATGGGTGGGGGCGTCGGGCTGGCGGGGCACGCTGCGATCCGCATCGTCACCGAGCGCTCGCAGCTGGCGATGCCCGAGACCCGCATCGGATTCACCCCCGATGTGGGCGGCACGTGGCTGCTCGGCCGCGCGCCGGGGCGCCTGGGCGAGTATCTCGCGCTCACCGGGGCGACGATGGATGCCGCGGACGCCATCTATGCCGGCTTCGCCGATCACTTCGTCCGCGCCGAGAACCTCGACGGGCTGCGCGATGCGCTCCGGGCGGGGGCGACGGCTTCGACCCTGAGCGGGCTCGTGCGGCGGTTCGAAGAGGTCCCGGCTCCGTCGAAGCTCGAGCGGGCGCGCGCCTGGATCGATGACGCGTTCGCGGCCGACACGGTCGCCGGCATTGTGGAGCGCCTGCGCGCGGCGGGTGCGACGCGTGCGCTCGGCGAACGCGAGCGAGGCGAAGCATCCGCCTCCGCTGATGAGCTCGAGATGCTCTCGCCCACCGGCCTCGCCGTGACGCTCGCCTCGGTGCGGCGCGCGCGGGAGCTGCCCGACCTGCGCGCAGTGCTCGAGCAGGAGTATGCGCTGGTCCTGTGGTTCGTCGCGACCCAGCCCGACCTCCCCGAGGGCATTCGGGCCCAGGTCGTCGACAAGGACCGCACTCCGCACTGGCAGCCGGCGACGATCGCCGACCTTTCACCGGATGCCGCCGCGATCGCTCTTGCCTACGTTCCCGAGACACCCCTCTGGGCATGAATCCCCGCCTCCTCAAAGACGTCGAGGCGGTCCGCAGATAGAAAGCAGGAAGCGCTCATGGGCGATTCGATCCTCCTCAGCGTCGACGGCGGGCTCGCCCGCGTCACGTTCAACCGTCCCGCATCCCTCAACGCCGTGGACCGGGACATGGGCATGCGGTGGCGTGAGATCGCGTACGAGCTCACCTCCGACGCATCGGTGGGGGCCGTGATCCTGGATGCCGCGGGCCCGGCCTTCTGCGCCGGCGGTGACGTCCTCGCGATGGGCACGGCGGGAGAGACCGATGGCGGTCTTGCGAGATCTGCGGAGATCCTGCACGAGGGGATCCACACCTTCGTCCTGTCGGACAAGCCGATCGTCGCGGCCGTCCAGGGCGCCGTCGCCGGCGGCGGACTCGGTCTCATGCTCACGGCCGACTACATCGTCGCGAGCGACGCGGCGAAGTTCGTGAGCAGGTACGCCAACGTCGGCCTCACTCCCGATCTCGGAGCTTCGACCCTGCTGCCGGCTGCGATCGGGCAGCGCCGCGCGCTGCAGCTGCTGCTGCAAGACCTCACGCTCGACGCCGCCACCGCGCTGGAGTGGGGCCTGGTGGCCGAAGTCGTCGCCCCCGGCGCGCTCGCCGCCCGTGCCGAGGCGGTCGCCCGGTTCTGGCTCGAGAACTCCACCGTGGCCTATGGTCAGGCCAAGCGCCTGGTGCGCGTCGGGGCGGGTCGCTCCTTCTCCGAGAACCTCGCCGACGAAGCCCGTACCATCGGGGCCCGCTCCAACGCCCCCGACGCGAAGGAGCGGATCGCGGCCTTCGCCGCGGCATCCCGCAAGCGCACCTGACTCCTCACAGCCGCCGCCGGCGCTCAGCGTCCGTTGTTCGGCGGCACTGTGACGTCGAGCTTCTCCTGCGAACCGAGCGACGACCATGCGCTCGCGGTGCCCTCGGCGGCGCGCTCCGACGCTCGCACCGCTCGCTCGTCCGCCCACGCGTTGAGCACGTGGCCCGAGTGGCCGCGCACGTGTTCGAGCACGACATCGGGGATGCCGGCTGCCCGGCGCGCGTCGCGCGCCGCGATCAGCTGTTCCAGGATCTCGACGTTCTTGGCCGGGGTGCCGCTCGAGGTCTTCCATCCGCGCCGGCGGTGGCCGTCCATCCACTTCGAGTAGGTGTCGATCGCATACTTCGAGTCGGCCTGCACGACGAGGTGGGAGATGTCGGCGTGGTCTTCTATGGCCCTGAGCAGGCCGAGCAGTTCGCCGATGTTGTTGGTGCCCTCGAGGATCGAGCCGGCGGCCCAGTGACCGTCTTCGCCGACCCAGGCCCAGCCTGCGGGCCCCGGGTTTCCCTTGCAGGCGCCGTCGGTCGCGACGATGTAGCGCTCTTCACTCACCCGGAAAGGCTACCCGGCTCGCGCGGTGACCTGCGCCGCAGCGCGATTGTGTACGCTCACGCGTCAGAGCGCGGAAAGATGAGCGCGCAACGCCGATTATGTATACACTGGGCGGGTGGAACTGGCGACGATGCGAGCAAGCGACCGCGCGTACGCGACGCTCCTCGACGAGATCCAATCCGGATCCCTCCCGCCCGGCGCCGTCCTCGGCGAGGTCGAGCAGGCAGCCCGCCTCGGCGTCAGCCGCACCCCGTTGCGCGAGGCGCTGAGCCGGCTCGGCGCCGACGGGCTCGTCGTCCAGCAGTCGCCCCGGGTGACCGTCGTCGCCGCGATTGCGGCATCCGACATCCGGGAACTCTTCGAAGTGCGGCGTGCCCTCGAAGAGACCGCCGCCCGGCTTGCGGCGAAGCGCGGCGACGCCTCGGTCTTCTCCGCCCTCGCCGACGAGTTCGCACACGCGAGCGTCCGGGCGCAAGACGACCGTGACGCCTACTACGCGCTCATCGCACGCTTCGACAGCCTTCTGGATGCGTCGATCGCGAACGACTATCTCACGTCGGCGCTGCGGACCATCCGCACCCACCTCGTGCGGGTGCGGCGCCTCGCACGTGACAACCCCGCGCGGCTCGCGGCATCCGTCGGCGAACACCGCCTCATCGCCGAGGCGATCGCCTCCGGTGACAGCGAACTCGCGGCGCACGCGACCCACGTGCACCTGCACAATGCACTCTCGAACATCCTCGATTCACTGAAAGGTGACGCACCATGACCGTCCTCCACCACCTCCGCGTCCATCGCAGCGACGAGGATCTCGCCCGCGAAGACCAGCTCGCCTGGCGGATCGCCGAGGTCGCCGCAGACCCTGTCGAGGTCGAGCCCGATGTCGTCGACATGATCATCAACCGCGTCATCGACAATGCCGCGGTCGCCGCGGCATCCCTCACGCGCGCGCCGGTGAGCGCCGCGCGTCAGCAGGCGCTCGACCACGCGGTCTCGTCCGGCGGCGACGGCGCAACCGTTCTCGGCTGCGCGCTCGAGCGCCGCACCTCGCCGGAGTGGGCGGCGTGGGCGAATGGCGTCGCCGTCCGCGAACTCGACTACCACGACACGTTCCTCGCGGCGGAGTACTCGCACCCCGGCGACAACATCCCGCCGATCCTCGCGGTCGCACAGCACGTCGGCGCCGACGGCGCGGCGCTGGTCCGCGGCATCGCGACCGGATACGAGATCCAGATCGACCTCGTCCGCGCCATCTGCCTGCATAAGCACAAGATCGACCACGTCGCCCACCTCGGCCCCTCCGCCGCAGCCGGAATCGGCACCCTCCTCGGGCTCGACGCCGAGACGATCTACCAGGCGATCGGCCAGGCTCTGCACACGACGACCGCCACCCGTCAGTCGCGCAAGGGCGCGATCTCGTCCTGGAAGGCGCACGCGCCGGCCTTCGCGGGAAAGATGGCCGTCGAGGCCGTCGATCGTGCGATGCGCGGCGAGACCTCGCCGAGCCCCATCTACGAGGGCGAAGACGGAGTGATCGCCTGGATGCTCGACGGGCCGGATGCTGCGTACGACGTGCCGCTGCCCGCCCCGGGAGAGGCCAAGCGCGGCATCCTCGACTCGTACACGAAGGAGCACTCGGCCGAGTATCAGGCGCAGGCGTGGATCGATCTCGCCCGCCGGCTCCACGGCGAGCACCCTGAGGCGATGGATCCGGCGAACGTCGAGTCCATCGTGCTGCACTCCTCGCACCACACGCACTACGTGATCGGCTCGGGCGCGAATGATCCGCAGAAGTACGATCCCACGGCATCGCGCGAGACGCTCGACCACTCCATCCCGTACATCTTCGCCGTCGCACTGCAGGACGGCGGCTGGGACCACGTCGACTCATATGCCCCGGAGCGGGCGGGCAGAGCCGACACGGTCGAGCTGTGGCACAGGGTGACGACCGCGGAGGATGCCGAGTGGACGCGGCGCTACCACTCAGACGATCCGGGTGAGAAGGCCTTCGGCGGGCGCGTGGTCATCACGCTGACCGACGGCACCGTGATCGAGGATGAGATCGCCGTCGCCGATGCGCATCCGCTCGGGGCGCGGCCGTTCGCCCGTGCGGACTACATCCGCAAGTTCCGGATGCTCGCTGAGCCCGTGCTCACCCAGGACGAGATCGAGCGCTTCCTCGCGCTCGCTCAGCGTCTGCCCGCACTCACCGCCCCCGAGGTGCAGCAGCTGACGATCGTCGCCCGCGAGGGTGTTCTGGCAGCCGCCCCGGCGCCGAAGGGGTTGTTCTGATGGGGCTTCCTTCGGCGCGGCCCGTGGGGGAGAACTGATGCTGTACTCGACCACGCCGGCCGCCGAGAAGCGGCGGATTCTGCGCGAGCGCCTCGCGAGCGGCGAGCTGATGCGCTTTCCCGGCGCGTTCAACCCGCTGAGCGCGAAGCTCATCGAGCGGAAGGGCTTCGAGGGCGTGTACGTCTCGGGGGCGGTGCTGAGCGCCGATCTCGGGCTTCCCGATATCGGGCTGACGACCCTCACCGAGGTCGCCGGGCGGGGCCAGCAGATCGCACGCATGACCGAACTGCCCGCGATCATCGACGCCGACACCGGGTTCGGCGAGCCGATGAACGTCGCCCGCACGATCCAGACGCTCGAAGATGCCGGTCTTGCCGGCACCCACATCGAGGACCAGGTCAACCCGAAGCGCTGCGGGCATCTCGACGGCAAGGCGGTCGTCGATGAGAACACCGCGATCAAGCGCATCCGCGCGGCCGTGGACGCTCGCCGCGATCCCAACTTCCTCGTCATGGCGCGCACCGACATCCGCGCGGTCGAAGGCCTGGAATCCGCCGTCGACCGGGCCAAAGCGCTGGTGGATGCCGGGGCCGACGCGATCTTCCCCGAGGCGATGCGCTCGCTCGAGGAGTTCGCCGCGATTCGGGCAGCGGTCGACGTGCCGATCCTCGCCAACATGACCGAGTTCGGAAAGAGCGAGCTGTTCTCGACCGATCAGCTTCGCGATGTCGGAGTGAACATCGTGATCTGGCCGGTGTCGCTCCTGCGGATCGCGATGGGGGCGGCATCCCGCGCACTCGATACGCTGATCACCGACGGGCACCTGTCCTCGAAGCTCCCCGAGATGCAGCATCGCGCAGATCTGTACGACCTGATCGACTATGAGGATTACAACCGCTTCGACACTTCGGTGTTCAACTTCCAGATCACCCGGTGACCCTCCT
>WOYI010068047.1_pt1 | contig 18220 bp, 17 predicted proteins | sample 6423411 | NCBI WGS metagenome assembly WOYI01 (sample SAMN13441803, study PRJNA592873) | oil field metagenome | biome: oil field; feature: oil-well bore; material: oil-contaminated soil; isolation source: oil-contaminated soil from oil-well borehole | place: Germany: Wietze | collected 2016-10-18 ...
CTACAGATCCCGCTTTATGACGGCATAGTTGTTATCTCAACAAACCTTGAACGGTATTTCTCACACTTAACGAAGAAAATTATAAGGGTACCAATATTATGTGAAATCACGAATATTAATGAGACGAGGTATCCAATCATGTATGATGGCACTGTTTTCAAAATTTGTTTTGCAGGTTATATCAATTGTGTAAAAGAAGGATTTGACATTGTCTTTGAGGCATTATACCATGTTAACCAAATAAAGAATGTAGAATTATACTTGTATGGAACTCTTAATGAAAATGACAGTAGAGAAATTAATCATCTGGCAGAAACTTTTATGTTGCAAGAGAAGGTATTCTACATGGGAAATATAGAGCCTGCAGATTTATTAAATGAGTTTACCAAATATCATCTGTTAATTATTCCCCGTCCCTTGAACCCTCAGACCAAATATGGCTTCTCAACAAAATTGTCGGAATATCTTATATCCGGAGTACCTGTTCTGGTCACTGATGTCAGTGACAATTCAGTTTATATAAAGGACAAATCCAATGGCTATATAATTTCTCCCGGATCAGTAAAAGCACTGGAAGATAAAATTTCTGAAATCATTGACAATTATAATGCAGAATCTTCAGTAATTTCACATAACGCAATACGCACTGCCAAAGAGGAGTTTGATTATAAGCTATTTACAAAGATGCTTATTGACCTGATATTTAAAGGCTGATTTTCATTATGAAATGCGATTATTAAAAAGTCTACTGAATTGAAAATACTATATGTAATAGATACACTAGGGTCCGGCGGAAAAGAACGGAGACTTACAGAACTTCTGAAAGAACTTATGCACAAGCAGGAAATTGAATATGAGCTTGTGGTAATGAGTGATGATATTCATTATGAAGAAGTTTATAATCTCGGCATCAATATTCATAAGATTATCAGGAACACAAAAAAGGATCCTTCTGTATTCTGGAAGCTGTTCAGACTTATTAAGAATTTCAAACCGGATATTGTACATTGCTGGGATAGCATGTCTGCAGTATATGTTGCATTATCGTGTAAAATACTTAAATGCAGGCTCGTTAATGGTATGGTTATAGATACTCCGGTTAGACAGAACATATTGAATAAGTACTAGCTCCGGTCAAGACTGACTTTTCCCTTTTCTGATATTGTTATTGGAAATTCCAGGGCAGGGTTGAAAGCTTACAGGGCCCCCATAGACAGGTCAGCTTGTGTATACAACGGAATTAATATGTCTCGGTTTGTGAAACTGGCTGATTCTTTACAATTGAGAGAAGAAATTTTTGGAAAGAATTCTGAAAATATTTTTATAGTAGGTATGGTTGCAGCGTTTGAAGACAGGAAGGATTATAGCACATTAATAAAATCTTCGGTTGACCTGTGCACCAAAAATGACAGACTTAGGGTTATCCTGGTGGGAGAAGGGAAGAATTTAAATATGTTGAAAAGCCAAGTTCCTAATTCTTTGTCTGACAGAATCGTCTTTCTGGGCAAAAGAACAGATGTTGAATCAGTTGTTAATATTTTTAATGTTGGTGTATTAACTACCAATTCAAATGTCCACGGTGAAGGGATTTCAAATTCAATCATTGAATATATGGCACTGGCAAAACCTGTAGTTGCGACGATTGGAGGAGGGACTGCTGAAATTGTAATAGATCAGGAAACCGGATTCCTTATCAACCCATCAAGTCCTGGAGAACTATCCAATCGTATTGAGACTCTTTTAAATAATATGCCGCTTTGTGATAAAATGGGACTGGCAGGGCAGGAAAGGATACGAAAAGGTTTTACCATAGAATTTATGGTTGAGAACTATTATAATATTTATATGCAGTTGCTGTCAATCGAGAAGTTAAATTTATAGTATGATTTGATGTCTGATGGGAGAGGGAGGAAGAATACTAATAATTGATTTCACAAACTATGAAGATTACCCCATTGGGGGATATCTCACTTTTGTAAGAAGCATGATGAATTCTTTCGGCAACGATCTTGCATTGGCCGGCATTACTACATCCTCACAAGATCCTGTGGGTGAATGGTTTAAAAAAGACATCATGGGTATCAACTATGATTTCTTTGCTATGGCAAAGTATAGTAAGTTAAAAACCAGGCATTTACTCCCGGACAGGATGGTGAATTATTTGCTACTTAAATATTTTCAAAAAAGATTACTGGCAATAAATATAAAAAACGTCTTCATCCAAGACAAGAGATGCTAATAGCTATGTCAGAGAAAGCGATAAATATTTGCTATTGTTTTGCGGGGCTTGAAATTCCTTTAACTATTTCAAAATACTGGTATGCTCATCCCTTCTCAAAATTGTTTGAAAAGAGATTTTTCAGGAAACTTAAATCTGTAGACCCAATCCTGGCCTCAGGAGATGATTACGAAATTAGGGAAATGGCAAGAAGAAGTAAAGGTAAAGTATCTGAATCCCGGGTCATAAAGTTCCCGACAAGAATTAATACAGATTTTTTCAGACCTGTTGACAAAGATGAAGCACGGCGAAATCTTGGCATTACGCATAATTCTGTAATTGTAATTACTACAGGGAGACTGGCTGTTTTAAAAGGCTGGAAGTTTATGATTGATTGCTTTTTAAAATTTGAGATGAATGTGCCCGGGAGCAGGCTGTATTTCATAGGTGAAGGCGAGAATTTTGAAAAAATAAAATCTTATCTTTCAATAAATAAGTTAACTGAAAAAGTCTTTCTTGAAGGGAAAAAGAAACCTGATACAGTAGCTCTGTTTTTAAATGCAGCAGACTTGTTTATTATGGGTTCATATAAAGAGGGCTGGTCAACATCTCTGATGGAGGCAGTTGCTTGCGGGACGCCGTCATGTGTAACGGATTTCAGCTCAGCCAGAAAGGTTATTATCGAAGGTGAGAATGGGTTTGTTATAGAAAACCATAACGAGGAGCTTTTTGTGCAGGGGATGTTGAATGCGATGAAGATTAAAAGGCCTGTGATGAATGATCATATCCTCAGTTTCTCAACCAACAGATTGAAGGCTGACCTGTTAAAATACTGGAAATTGATATGATAGAACTATTTAGAAAACTCAGACTTTTTTATCTTTTGTATTTTAAGTGGAGAAGATATTCTTTTGGGAGTAATCCTTACATTGGCAGGTCGGTCTACTTATGGGCAAAACACACAATTACTGTAGGAGAGAATTTCTATATCGGCAAATTCTCCCAAATTGAATGTGATGCGAAGATTGGGAACGATGTAATGTTTGGAAATTTTGTTGCATTGATCGGTAAATATGATCATGACTACTCACAGGTAGGTATGCCTATAAGAATCGCAGACAGGATACGGGACAAGAATTATAATTGGAAAGGGCTGAATGAAATGGTAATAATTGAAGATGATGTCTGGGTAGGACATGGTTCAATAATACTTTCCGGTATAAGGATAGGACAGGGAAGTATTATTGCTGCAGGTTCAGTGGTTACAAAAAACGTAGATTCATGTTCAATTTATGCTGGTAATCCGGCTAGAAAAATTAAGAACAGATTCGAAACCGAAGCTGAGAGAACTGAACATATTAAGTTACTATCTAAGCGCTATTCCACAACCTCATCCGGATATGTCAAGGCAAAAACAAGTGATATAAGCCCATCATTATAAGGTCATATTAAAAACTTAAGAGGCCATTCTAATGGAAGAAATTGACATTTTTGAGATTAAAATCAATCCGGTCAAAAGGAGTGATCTGGTTGCAGTAATAAAATCAAATCTGGAAAAAGGCATTCAGACTACTCAGTTTGGCGTAAATTCTGCAACAATTAATGAATTGATTGAAAACGAAGAGTACAGGCATGCTATAAATGATGCTGATTTGTTAAACATAGATGGGATGTCTGTCGTTTGGGGTTTACGTTATCTGGGATACAAAGTGCCGGAACGTGTAGCTACACCTGATCTTGCAGATGATTTGATTGAAATTGCTGAAAAGCAAAATTTCAGTATTTTTTTATTAGGAGCAAATGAATCAATTCTTGCATTATGTGTCAAAAACCTTAAGAAATCCTTTCCCGGGATACTCATAGCAGGATCCCACGATGGCTATTATAAACAGGAGAATGAACTTCAGATAATTGACCTTATTAACAAGGCAAGACCAGATATTTTGCTGATCGGAATGCCCTCCCCAAAAAAGGAATTGTTTTGTCAGAAATATAAAACCCAGCTCAATGTAAAATATATCCTTGGTGTAGGAGGTTATTTTGATATTATTTCGGGGCGGATTAAAAGAGCTCCGAAATGGATGCAAAACATAGGGTTGGAATGGACTTACAGACTTATTCAGGAGCCAGAACGCATGTGGAGAAGATATCTGATTGGTACAAACAAATTTTTCTACGCGGTTATAAAGGAAAAGAGAAACAGGAAAAGAAAGTTAAATAACCGGCTTTAAGTGATGAAGATAGATCATATCTGCTTTGCAGTCAGAAATATCAGAGAAGGCATTGAATACTGGATAAACATTTTCGGTTACAGGCAAATGACTGACATAGTAACCAACACCCTTCAAAAAGTGAAGGTTGTTTTCTTAAACAAGGAAGATAGTCTAATAATAAAACTGATTGAACCCCTTGAAGATAATCAGTCGCTCATCAATTTTGTAAAGCTGGGAGGTGGTTTTCATCATATCTGTTTCAGATGTTCTGATATAACAGAGAAGATGAGTGAGCTGAAGGCAAAAGGACTTATTACCCTGGTCCCCCCTCAGCCCGGAGAAGCATTCAATAATCATGACATTGCATTTATGCTGGCCAGGCATGGTATAAACATCGAACTTATCGATACCGATGAAAAAGCCTGTCTTTTGAATCATTAATTTCTGCCTGACTTAAGCAGTTACTGTCATACCGGACCTGGAACCTTGTTGACTGTCCGGTTTTGATGATGCAGGGGTTGATATTATTATCAGCCTTTTTTATTTGGTGTCAAAGTGTCTTTTGATCGCTTCTTTCTTTTTCCTGTATGGCATGCCCTGTGTTTTAAGAAACCCCGGATTTTGAAGATAGAGTAGTTTCTGCATACTCATGGTCATAACCACTTTTGCCGGATTGCCCACTATTACCGAGTTTTCAGCAAACTGACCCCGGACGACACTTCCTGCGCCAACAATACAGTTATCTCCGATTGTTGTGTTTGGGAGAATTGTGCAATTGTTTCCTATAAATACATTGTTCCCGATTTTAATTTTGCCGAATACATCGGCATTTTCGAGTTCTCTCCTGAAGCACCAGATTGCACCGTCATGGGTCAGGAAGTCAGTACCAGCTGCTATTGCTACATGATCACCTATCTCAATAAGGTAAGGTTCCGTTGAGAATGAAAGTGTATTAAAAAAACAATCTTTTCCCACTTTCATTCCCTGCTTCCTGAGATATCTGATCTTTCTTTCATTGCCGGCCTTTTCAAGCAAACTCAGGTGTATACGTTGCAATATATCTCTGAGACTTCTCATAGTCACTGCAAAACCAGGTAATTTAATTTATTCTGCCCTCGCAAACATCAATGATAAACTGACCAAATATCGGGGCAACCCTGGAAGAGAATTCAACATTGGGGTGAGAATTATCAGGACTGACGGCATTCTTTTCCTGAAGGTAAAGTCCTCCTTCGGTTTCGTATGAGTAGAAGTCCCACACAAAAATGTTGTCTCCTTTCTCATCCCACTCGTTTATTATCCAGTCGCGGAATTCACGAGTCCGGATGGCTTCTTCTTCACTAATCAGCTTTTGTGTGTTTACAGCCGGTGTCCATACGATGAACCTGTTCTCCGGGAACTCGAGCATTTTGTCCTTAAGAGCCGCATATTGCAATTTATAATTTTCCAGAGTCTTGATGTCTGAGTCAATATTCGGGACTGCTGTGTCAGGTTGGATCCTGCTTACCGGAAAACAGTGCTTGAAGGCAATAACATCATATTCCTTTGTAAGCATCTCAAGTGTCTGCTCTTCCATGTAGGGGGCATCACCTGCATTCTTAACCCAGATATTGTAATAGTCATAAGGATAGTTGTTCCATCCATAGGGCTCTTTATTGGGGAAGAAGCGCTCACTGACATTGTAGCTGGTTTTGCTCTTCCTATTATAGGTGGCAATATATTTTTGAACATCGCCTTTCCCGGTCAGTTTGTAAATGTAATTGTTGGTTTTGCCAAGCCAGACTGAATAGCCAGTGCTGTGATGGAGGAAGATTATCTTCTTCATATTTTCGGTATTTGACCCGCACGCTGTCAAAAACAGTGTAAACAGTAATACGGCAATGATTCTCATTTTTTTATTTCAAAGATAACAAACCGCCATTTTATTTTATAAAAAATGGCTAAGATGGCACTTCTTCAGGTTCATTCGCAGTTGGGCTATTTGCTTTATAAACAAAGAAGGCTATCAGTGGGAGATAGCCTTCTTTAAATACTTTTCTTAGAATATTAGTCTTTCACACATCTTACAGATTTACCTGCTTGTTTATGTGTCGCATTTCTGTAAACCTTATCATTATCCCCGTCGAGTCTACGGTAAGTACCAGTATTTTGGTCCGGGGTTGAAGCAGTCCACCAGTAGGTAATAAGGCCAATTCCTTCCGAAAGACCTGTCAGATAGGATCTGTATCCTGCCGGAACTGCCGAAAATCCACTGGTATTAGTGCCATCTTGACCAAGAGGTGACCAACCTGTTGTGTTTTTCATTTGTTTCCCCTGGTCGGTCCCACGCCATTCGGTTCCACTAGTTTCAGCCTGGGTCATACCAAGGCTCATTTCTAAAGTCTGATATTCAGCGTCTGTTGGCACATGCCAGCCAGTTGGACAAATCTTGCCTGTTTCAACCGCAAACCAATTGTATAAACCGCCGTAGAGATTTTTATAGGTAGATTCATTGTTATTAGCCCAGCAATAGGCATCCGTGGTCAGAGCTATCCAGTCGGCATTTTCTGTAACATTTGGGATAGATGCATCATCATTGTATTTCGTTGTCTTAAGGTTTTCAGCCATCCATACCTGGGTGCCGATCTTGACGGTCTGGTATACATTCCTTTCAATGTCAGCAACCGGTGTGATGAAATGATACTCCTGACCGTAGGTTGTCCCCGAGCTATTGGTGGCATATGCTCTGTAGTAATAAACTGTTCCGTTATCCAGACCGGTAAGACTGCTTGTAAAACTGCCCGTTCCGGTACCGTTGGTAGTCTTGCTGTCAGCAATTGTAGGATTCTGGGCAGTGCTCCAGCAGACACCTCTTGCAGAGACTGTTCCACCTCCGGCATCAGTGATATTACCGCCTGCAGTTGCTGCTGAAGGAGTAATTGAGGTGGCCTCAGTGGTTGTCAGTACTGCCCCTGTTACCTGTTCCGTGGTAAAGGTGACCTCATTCCCGTATGCAGTGCCAACACTATTTGTGGCATAGGCACGCACGTAATAAGATGTTCCCTCTGCGAGTCCTACCAGGTTGCTTGTAAAGCTGGCTGAACCCTTGCCATCACTGGTTTTTGAATCAGCAATAGTCGGGCCTGTTGCTGTGCTCCAGCAAACCCCCTTCTCCGTAATATCCTCACCACCGTCTGATTTGATGGTTCCGCCTGAAACAGCTGAGTTCAGTGTTATCTGGGTTACATCAACCGTTGTCAGTTCAGGCACGGTAGCTTTTTTGCATCCATGGAATGCACCTGCTACCGCAACCAGGCACATTATAGACAGAATACTCAACCCTTTTTTCATACTAATATTTTTTGGTTTAACATTTCTTATATGATTTATACTTAAAATTTTAAAAAATGTTGCTCTGTGTGAGAGAAACATTTTTCAATTTTTGATGCATCTGACATATTTACCCCCTCTTTTTGACGTCACAGACCTGTAAACCCCACTGTTATCATAATCCAATCGCCTGTATACTCCCTGATCAACGTTATGTTCGGAACTCCACCAGTATGTAAGTATGCCCAGAGCATTGAAAGCACCTGTCTCTCCAAATCGATATCCCCCGGCCAGACCGTTGAAACCACTCGTATTTGTTCCGTTCCCGCCTTCAGTCCATCCTGTAGTACTCTTCATCTTGCTTCCCTGATCAGTCCCCCTCCAATTCCAGAGATCAACCTGGTCTGTGGACATTCCAAGTACTTTCTCCAGAGTTTTATACTCTTCATCATTAGGTACGTGCCAGCCATCAGGGCATAATTTACCGGTTCCGATAACATACCAGTTATATAATGCCCCGTATGTGACTTTATTACTAATATTATTCCCAAACCAACAGTATGCGGGGGTTGTTAATACAATCCATTCCTCATCAGCTTTGATATTTGGTATGGGTGTGTCATCGTTGTATTTTGTGGTCTTCAGGTTTTCTGCCATCCAGACCTGTGTCCCCACTATAACGGTGTTGTAAAGATTGCCCTCAATATCAGCTACTTTTGTAAGGAATGTCATCTGAGCGCCGTAGACCGTCCATTCGCTGTTCTTAGCATATGCCCTCACATAATACTTTGTGCCGGGGGAGAGATTTGTCAAAGTGCTGGAAAATGAAGTTGCTCCCGTGTTGTTGAGCACAAACGAATCGTCAAGGTCAGGATCAGGAGTTGTACTCCAGCATATACCCGACTCAGTAATCTGTGCTCCGCCGTCATAAGTGATTACTCCTCCGGATATTGCGCTCGTTGCTGTAATGGCTGAAACCTGGGTTGTAGTTATTACAGGCGCAGCAATACCGGTAGCAAATACAACATCATTGCCGTAGGCTATGCCAACGTTGTTTTGCGCATAAGCCCTGACGTGATATATTGTGTTGGGGTCCAGACCTTCAACAAGACATGAGAACTTCCCCGTACCGGCACCCGCCTCTATATGATCGCCTTCTGCTGTGGGATTGTCATCAGTTCCCCAGCAAACGCCGCGTAATGTGACAGCAGCACTCCCATCAGATGTAATATTTCCTCCCAATGTGGCAGAATTAATGGTTATCTCTGTTGCAGGCTCAGTGCTCAGCACCGGAATGGTTGGATCTTTTTTACAACTATTGAATGACAGTATCCATACGGCGACTGCAATAAAAATGATCCTGTCGGGAGTTCTTGTATATTTCGATATCATATTGTTATGTTGACAGTTACGGGCCGATTATTATAAATATTATAAACTTAACTCAATGTTAATCAATCTTACGAAGCCATTAGAAGGTTAGTGACGGTTTAACGTTGCAAAATTAGATTAGATTGTGATAGCACAAATTTATTTTGATGAAAACACAAAAGCAACAGACGAATGGATGGGTTGGAATATTTCAGGGAGGGGCGGATGCGTATGCCGGCGTCAGGAGTTTCATAAATTTCAGGGGAGGTTTGGGCTGCGGGCAGGGGGACAGATTTCAGTTATTCCTATTCTGAAGTGTTATCAGTAGATAAGGTGAATAATCACAGCCATTTTCTTTCTGAAGTGTGGGCATTGCTCCAGGCTAAGAGGCTCAATTATTCAATTGAGCGGGGTGGTGGGAGGTTGAAATGTTGCGCGCACCTTGTCAGTATTTTGCGAACTGTTTGGTAATCAGGATCCTGTCGCGGCCGCTGATCAAAAGGATATAATTGCCTGGAACCATGGAGGTGAGATCAAAATCTCTGGAGGTCTCCTCTGGTGTCATAGTGTCACTGTAAACAGTCTTTCCGGCGAGGTTCACGATAATGACATTTGTCGGCTCGATCTCAGTGTCATGGTTTATTTCAACCGAGAATCGTCCGTTGTTGGGGTTCGGGAAGAGATTTATGAGGTCAGGATACCGCCGGGGTTCGCGGGTAACTACCACTGTGACAGGATCGGAAACAGTTACTGCATTCCGATTGTCAGTTGCAGCAGCTGTAATTTCGTAGGTTCCTTCCTCTTCAAAAGAGTATAAAAGAGACCACGGTGCCGAAAGGCTTTCGCCGATCTTCTCTGCTCCGCTGAAGTATTCCACCTTATCTATGATTCCGTCGTTGTCAGAGGCTTCGACTGTCAGGGTGACCTCTGCCAGTACTTTAAAAGAGCTGTTGTGTGCGGGTGAAAGGATAGCTACCACCGGAAGCTGGTTAACCGCCGGAGCAGCCTTTTCAACAACCGCCGATACTGCTGCCGATACTGTTCTGGAATTTTCGTTGTCTGTAGCTGCTGCAGTAATGCTATAGGTCCCCTCCGGCACATCCTTCCAGGCAAACGAAAAAGGGATGGAAGTCCTTTCTCCGAGTTTCACGGTTCCGTTGTAGAACTCCACCTTAGTGACTGATCCGTCGGCATCGGAGGCGGCTACATCAATAGTGATTGTTGCAGGTGCCACGAAGGCTTCGCTTTTGGCAGGGGAGGAGATGGAAATAACCGGAGGCTGATTTGGTGGCGGAGCACTGCGGTTGTTGTTCACCGTCTGCGCCGTGAAGGATGCCGCCTGTCCTCCCTCAGGTGTCTGCAAAGGATTGGACGAGGGCTTGGAGTAGGCAACGGTAACTGCATCACCGTAGACAACAGGACTTGCCAGTGTCAGCAACACTTTTGTTCCTGAGACTGAGACGCCGGTAACTGATCTGGCAGCAGAATTTACCCTGACGGCAAAGGCCGAGGCAGCCGGAATAATGTTTGCCAGGGAGAGGTTATAGGATATCTCGAGCCGTGATGGGGTGGCATCATTGATCACCGATCCTGTATAGACGGGAACCGCAGGTGGTGGGGTTTCTGCAACTACTTCCTTATAGATGATTGCGCCAACCTGCCATGTGCCGTTCTGGGTGGCTTTTTCAGGATCGATTGTTCCCCACTTCGCATTCACCGAGAGGCCTACAGCCCATGCCGTCCCGAGATTGGTTCCGTAATTGAGTCTTGCAGCGGGCACGAAGTTAACAAAATCCCTGAAATTGGGATTGACGACTTTTGAGTGGGTGTCATATCCCATAGCCTGCCACTCCTCGAAGGTCTTAAGGCTGCCTGCGACCCTGAACCTGGGAGATCCGGTTTCACAATAATATATGTTGTAGTCCGACTGAAGGCCGGTAAGGCTCTCCAGGTCCATCACGTTGATGCAGGCCGTCCCATATTTTGTATAGAAGATGTTATTGTATATCCTGGTGTTATGCGATACCGATACAGGGGTGACATCCTGGTTGGTGTAAATGTCTATCAGTCCTCGCCCTGTTTCCGATGTTGACCTGTCCTGGTAAAGCGTATTGTTGTAAATGTGGACACCCGACATCCCCTTGACGACAATACCGACGTTGGCGCTTCTTATAATATTGTACGCAACGCCGCCGGAGGTGTTCACCATGTTGGTGGTCGACTTGCGGATGATGCCCATCGGAACATGATCAAGGTAATTGTACTTGATGTTGACGTTGATGTTATGCCCGGTGAACAGTCCGTGGGTGATCGATTTCATGTCTGTACCCGTCCAGGTGAACCTGTTTCCTGTGATAGTGGCGCCGTCGAGGTTGTTGTTATTGGCTGCCGCTGTTTCATCACCTGCCTGAAGCATGTAACCGTACAGGTTAGACGATCTGATGGAGTTGTTTTTAAAGGTTAATGTTGTGGGGGAGCTTCGCGGTATGACCACTCCCAGCCATGTCTCGTCCGAGTTGGTATAAGTCTGTCCCTGAATTGTCAGTACTGTCTGCGCAGAGACGGATAAGGTGATCAGGAAGAAGAACAGAGAAAGGATGTATCTCATAAGCTCGTATACTTTGACGAATGGCACTTTTTCTTTGACTAACACTACGGTTTATACGACGAATGGCCCAATTTGTTGCACAAATCGGACTCCAAATATAAGATTAAAATAACAGACCGTGAACCCTGATGCTGCGTTTTCGATTTTCCATCAAAATTCTAAGGCTTTTCGTCAAAAGCTACAGGGTTTTGATTAAATGACGTTTCCGGCATGTTAAGGTTTTAATTGCCTGGATGAGCGGAAGAAGAGTGAGGGTAACAGGTTGTAGGACCACCGATTTAATTGCCACCTCGTCATACTGACGGCTTGAGACTGCCGTTTCTTTTGTGTAATTTCACATTTGAAAATTTTTGTGCATTGCCTTGTCCGACCAGGCATCTTGTGACAAAATAATCGGCTGAGACAAAACTGCAACATCGTTGCAATCAGCTTGATTATAGTCGATTATGAAGAAATGCAACTGGGACTGACGGGGCGCAAGCACGCCCTGACGGCAACGCGAGGGACTGAATCAACTGCACTTCGATGCTCCGCAGTCGCTGCATCGCAGGCATCCCTCCTGGTAAACGAGGTTTGTGGAGCCGCAGTTCAGGCGCGTCGCGCTGGGGGATCTCCCGGGACAGGAGCCGATCAAGCTCTTGCGGATTGACAGACTGCTGAAGGATCTCTACGCCTATTCTGAGGAGTAGGTGGTTCAGGTCATGAAGGACCTCATTCCCGAATACAAGAGCACGAACGGGAAATTCAAGACAAAACAGAAAACGGTGTAACAAGCTTGAGTCCCTGCATCATATCTCAAGTTTTTACGCATTCCCATTTCAAAATTATATCATGGACTTTAACGGAAAATGTTTACTGATTACCGGGGGAACCGGTTCTTTTGGCAATGCAGTCCTGCGCCGCTTTCTCCATACGGATATCAGGGAGATCAGGATATTCAGTCGCGATGAGAAGAAGCAGGACGACATGCGGCAGTTCTACAGGAATCCGAAGATAAAATATTTCATTGGCGACGTGCGCGACAGGCGGAGCATCGACACCGCCATGAAGGGCGTCGATTATGTCTTCCATGCCGCAGCGCTGAAGCAGGTGCCCTCGTGCGAGTTCTTCCCGGCAGAGGCTGTCAGGACGAATGTGCTGGGCTGCGAGAATGTGCTCGATTCCGCCGAGTTTCACAGTGTAAAGAGGGTGATAGTGCTGAGCACCGACAAGGCTGTCTATCCTATCAATGCGATGGGTATGACCAAGGCGCTGAGCGAAAAGGTGATGGTTGCAAAGTCGCGCAATCTTAATGGCAGCGGTACTGTCTTCTGCGGCACCAGGTACGGGAACGTGATGGCCTCGCGAGGCTCGGTTATTCCACTGTTTGTCAACCAGATGAAGCACAATCAGCCGTTGACCGTGACCGATCCCAACATGACCAGGTTCATGATGAGCCTCGAGAGTGCCGTGGATCTGGTTCTGTTTGCGTTTGAGCACGGGGAGAACGGGGATATTTTTGTTAAAAAGTCGCCCGCAACGACTATTGAGAGCCTGGCGCTGGCAATTAAGGAGTTATACAAGTCTTCCTCTGAGATCAGGGTCATTGGTTCGCGGCACGGCGAGAAGCTGTTTGAGACTCTGGTTAACCGCGAGGAGATGGTGAAGGCGGAGGACCTTGGCGATTTCTTCAGGATCCCGGCCGACACACGTGATCTGAACTACAACAAGTACTTCACGGAGGGCACCGAAGCTGTCTCGCAGGTTGAAGAGTATACCTCGCATAACACACAGCGGTTGGATGTGGAGGAGACGAAAGAGTTGTTACTTAGCCTGCGGTTCATCCGGGAGGATGTGATTGGCGAGCAGAGCGAGATGGTGTTTGAGCCCTAGCAGTGATGCTGGTGCTGATGAGCAGGTACTTAAACCCATGAAATATTGCCTCACTTTTTAATTTATTCTGACTAACAATGATCAGAATAGGTATCACCGGCCAGACCGGTTTCATAGGCACACATCTCTTTAATTATCTTAATCTTCTTAAGGACCAGGTTCAGCTTGTGCCCTTTGAAGACCGATATTTTTCAGAAAAATCTGATCTTGAATCCTTTGTCAGTAAGTGTGATGCAATTATTCATCTCGCTGCGCTTAATCGTCATAACGACCCGCAGACAATTTATGATACAAATATAGGCCTCGTTCAACAGCTCATATCAGCGCTGGAAAATACAGGATCAAGGCCTCATATACTATTTTCTTCATCAACCCAGGAGGAGAGAGACAATATCTTCGGTAAATCAAAGCGTGAAGGACGTCAGTTATTAATGCAGTGGGCTGAAAGAAACGAAGCACCCTTTACCGGGATGGTCATTCCTAATGTATTTGGGCCATTCGGTAATCCATATTACAATTCGGTTGTTGCTACGTTTTCGCACCAGTTGACACATGATGAGCAACCCAGAGTAGAGGTTGATGCACAGTTGAAACTGATTTATATCGGTGACCTGGTTAAAGTTATCTGGTACTTGATAAAAAACAGGGTGTCGGATGGGGAGTACAAGGTTTCACCGACTGATGAGGCCAAGGTCACCGAGATACTTACTCTTTTGCAAAGTTTTAAGGATCGGTATTTGGAGAACGGTATTTTCCCAAATCTTTCCGATCCTTTTGAAAGAAACCTTTTTAACACGTTTGTATGCTACATAGACCATTCTGAATTTTTCCCATTTAAGCTTAAGGTCAATAATGACGACAGAGGATCCTTTGTGGAGACAGTTAAGCTCAATAGCGGGGGCCAGGTATCCTTCTCAATAACGAAACCGGGAGTTACACGTGGCAATCATTTTCATACACGAAAAGCTGAACGTTTTGCTGTTATTAAAGGAAAGGCCCTGATACAATTGCGACGTATCGGGACAGACAAGATCATAAATTTTGAGTTGGACGGAACTGAGCCTGCATTTGTTGATATGCCGGTATGGCACACACATAACATAACAAACACCGGAACAGAAGATCTGTATACAATTTTCTGGATCAGTGAGTTTTTTGATCCCGGCGATCCTGATACATTTTTCGAACAAGTTTAACTGTTAAGTGCGGGCAACCACTTTTGCGTATCCGCCCAAGAAATATTATGAAAGAATCAAAACTAAAAGTACTTACTGTTGTAGGCACCCGGCCGGAAATAATCCGGCTTTCAAGAGTGATGTCTCTCCTGGATGAGCATTTAAATCACATAATTGCCCATACCGGCCAAAATTATGATTATGAGCTGAATGAGATATTTTTCAAGGACCTTGAACTACGTAAGCCAGATTATTTCCTGAATGTAGATGTCTCTTCTCTTGAAGCTTCGGTAGGAGACATTATCCGAAAATCCGGCGAGTTGTTACGCAAGGAGAAACCCGATGCTCTTCTTGTCCTTGGTGATACCAATTCCTGTCTCTCTGCCTATATGGCCAAGCGTCTCCATATCCCGATTTTCCATATGGAAGCCGGCAACCGCTGTTTTGATTTCAATGTACCGGAGGAAATTAACCGGCGTATCATTGATCATATTGCAGATTTCAACCTTGTCTACACTGAACACGCCCGTAGACATCTCATCTCCGAAGGTCTCCCTCACCGCCGCATTTATCTCACCGGCTCACCCATGTTCGAAGTCCTAAATTATTATAAACCTAAAATAGAGGCCTCCACAATTCTTCAGCAACTCGGTTTACAATCACAGACCACCCTAAACCCTGAACCTTTAACCCTAAACTCTCAACCCTCAATCCTGAACCCCAGACCAGTCACCAATCACCAATCACCAGTCACCAGAGACTATTTCGTAGTATCTGTTCATCGTGAAGAAAACGTCGATAATCCTGATAATCTCAGGAAGATACTCTTAATTCTGAATCGTCTCGCCGAAGATTACCAAGTTCCGGTCATTGTTTCGACTCATCCACGAACACGTAAAAGGCTTGAAGATGTATCCGCGATAAAGATGAATTCGCTTATTCAGTTCCTGAAGCCATTCGGGTTCACAGATTATGTACTTCTTCAGATGAATGCTTTATGCACTATTTCCGACAGTGGTACAATAAGCGAAGAGTCAGCAATTCTTAATATCCCAGCTATTTCCATACGTAACTCAATGGAGCGTCCCGAAGCTCAGGATGCCGGCACAATTATTCTAACCGGTATTGATTTTGATGTTGTTCTTAATTCAGTTGCAATCGCTATAAAAGAACATAACAATAATACTTTGAAGAACATTCCCACTGACTATCAGGTGTATGATGTCTCCTGGCGGGTATTAAAACTGATCCAGGGATTATCTCTTCTCTCCAACAAGTGGGACGGCATAACCAGGAACTTAATAGTCAATCCCTGAGCAGCGATAGCGTCGATCCACAATCCTGAATTTGTTCTTATTGGCACAAATTATAACAATTAATACTTTATTGAAGTTTTGCAAGTAAGAAAAAGTTAAGAAAATTGCAGTCAGAGCCGACTTGTGCAGTAGCAAGGATCATGTGTTTGCCTCATTGTTGATGACTCTGACCTGCCTAAAACCGGCAAAAAGATCGAGAGAATCGGCCGGATATTTTCTCACTTGACTCATAGCTCCATTATCGGCTTTAAGACTCTTTTTCTTTGTCGCACTGACGGCAAGACGCAGACCGTTCCGGACTTCTCGCTTCATGGTGAAGAGGGGAGCCGGCCGGAAAAACCTTTCGCGATGACCAGGAAACAGCGTCAAAAGCAGTACCGCAGGGAGCGCAAGGAAACAGAAGCTGTACAGGAGAGAATTGAAGAGTACACGCAAAATAAAACTCAGAAAGCTATAGACATGGTCAGAAGGGCCATCAAAGAAGGGATACGTTTTGATTATCTGCTCTCTGACAGTTGGTTTACCTGTACCGATATAGTGAGGTTTATCAAATCCAGACATGTCAGGTGTCATTTTCCGGGTATGATCAAGATGGCCAAAACCAAGTACCGTTATCAAGGGAAGATGAGAAGTGCCAAAGAGATGGTGAAACTTTTAAGCATTTTATAAATCCTGATAATCCCGAACTAAAGCAAGCGGCCTAAAATCACTTGCGAAACTTAAATTTATTATAAAACAATAAAGAGGAATTGCTGATATGCAATTCCTCTTTTACGTACAATTAATACTTCACACTTTACTATTAAAGATCATAAAACATGAAGGAGAAACCACTACTATTGGTTCCAGGTGTAGAGTTGCGTATCCAGACTTCAGTATTGGAATACACGGGACATCCGTTAGTATTCAAATTAGAAGTTAGCAAATCATTGAGGGTGCCTATAAACAGATATGTGGAAATCAGAGTTAGACCTTCATTTAGAGTAACAGTTACATCTCCATTTTCAACGGTAACCTCACCTATTACTGCATTTGAGTAGGGCGCAAACATATTGAAGGAAGCAGTAGACGGATAGTTATTAATCCCAAGGGGATAAGTTGCGCACCACTCAGAACCGACAAATACCTTTGTTCCTTTGCTGACACAATACAAATTGCCAGCCGACGACGAATAATAAGATTTGACAGCTATTATTAATTCTTCTTCTTTCTCGCATTCAACAAAGCAGAAAGTAAGGTTACTGAGGCCGGCAGGTGCTCCTGATGCATTTAACGGAGCTGCAAGGTGACCATCGCTCATCGTTCCGCCTTCATAATAGTATACATTTGCCTGATCACTGCCTTTAACAATGACCGCTCCGACTTTATAATATTTGTCTCCCAACATAATGCAGTCTTCCATTTCAAATGAAACATACCTTCCATCCGTAACAGTTACTTCAAGTCCCTCGGGCCACATACCATCAAATTCATAATCATCGTAATTAAGTTTTGGACCACAATAGTAGAAAGGATTCGGATCATCAAGACCCCATGCTGTAGCTACTTCAGTGCAGGTCCTGTTGCCACCATTATTAGCTCCGGGAATAAGATAAGGCCAAACATGGTTATCAGACTCTGGTGCACTGAGAGTTTTAACTGTAATAGCAGGAACCTTCTTCAAAAGTGCCAATTCATTGTCATTCGCTTCCTTACTACAGGAAACTACTGCCGCAACAATGAAGATACTCAAAAATAAAAAAGTTAGCTTTTTCATATAGTATTCCATTTTAGATTTGACATAAAGTTAGTTAAATAATCTGTTGAAGTAAAGTACATTTTGACTACTGATGGTAAATTCTTGACGAAACGAGAAAATAATATTTCAGACCATTAATTTCTTTTTGGGAATTTTTAACCTGACAACTCATTTTTAATGCAAGCTCAGACTTTCTTTATTTTTTTCCCGGTCGGACTTATCGTCAGGTCGTCTTTGAATTCATATACCTGTGGCACTTTGAATAATGCCAGATGCTGTGAACAGTGCTGAATGAGCCTGTCTTTGGTGATTGACCCGATACTGTCTTTTCTGACTGTGACAATTGCTTTCAGCATTTCGCCCTCGATCTCGTCTTCAACTCCTTCAATGGTACAATCTA
>WOYI010146508.1_pt2 | contig 18217 bp, 14 predicted proteins | sample 6423411 | NCBI WGS metagenome assembly WOYI01 (sample SAMN13441803, study PRJNA592873) | oil field metagenome | biome: oil field; feature: oil-well bore; material: oil-contaminated soil; isolation source: oil-contaminated soil from oil-well borehole | place: Germany: Wietze | collected 2016-10-18 ...
GTGCGAACTGCTGAACGGGTGCCGCTTGCGGGGCAGGTGCGAACTGCTGAACGGGTGCCGCTTGCGGGGCAGGTGCGAACTGCTGAACGGGGGCAGCGGGAGCTGCCTCCTGCGGTACCGGAGCGAACTGCTGACCGATTCCGGCGAACGGGTTTTCTGCCACATTGGACATTGGTGTTGATCTCCATTTGTTGGTGTGCGTGTGCACGGTTACTGTTACGGGTTTATTTCCTTGTTGTGTGCAACGCGGGGTGCGACCCTTGCTGACTTCTAAAGTCTACCACATCCTTTCGATAATCGGGGTGTCCCCTGATGCCCGCGCATCACATTAGCGTGGAGAGGTCAACACCAAGAACGGTGCGTGAGTGGATGTGACACGCCTCGGTCCATAAGTCATTCCAGTGTGCCGAAAAGCGCGTGTGCAATCCCGCGAACTCCGACACGTGTACCACGTTCTGAATGGCGTCGAATATCTGGTCGTCAACCGATTGCGCGGAGGTTTCGGTTACCGTTTCCATGCGCGGCGGGAGGACTTCAAATGTCCCGTCAGCGGGGATGTCCACCGAGTTCTCCACCATGTCCAACAGTTCAAAAAAGCTGTCACTGAGTGCGGTGATGGCGACGGTGACACTTTCACGGACGCGGCGCAACGCGACATCTCGTGGAGGCTCGGGGACGGCGACGCGCTCTATGTCCGACATGGGCACGGTGACACCCGCGCTCCACGCATCGGTGGACATGGAACGATGTACGCGTCCCATGTTCAGGTGACGGGATTTCGACCGCGCCTCCTTGACCTTGACGGCAAGTTCCATGTTCAGCGCACCTGCGCGAAGGTCAACGGCAACGATGTCGCAGTGGACACCTCCCGCCTTCATGGCAGGTGTGGAGGGAACGTGTGCCACCAGCGCGTAATCCTGGTGAAGACCCTCAGGCATCTCCTCCCACGCAGTACCGTCCTCACTGAGTAGGTACTCACCGAATGCGTACTGCGAGAGCTGGACGCTTATGGGAAGCATCCCGTAGTTGAGACTTGATGCGGTCTTCACATCTACGACCACGAGCGTCCCGTCCGCCATACGCATGATGCGGTCGATGCGTCCCGCCGACCCGGTGACGGGGTTGTACACGATGCGTTCCACATACTCTGGAACAGGGATGAGTCCGCAGTTTCGGCACGCCTTGACGTAGGCGGTGACGTGGGCGCGAAGCTCAAAGGGAACATCCTCCAGGGTGCATACCCTGAGATCCACTGCCTCCGCCCAGGCGTGTACCGCCGTGCCGAACACCGCAGCGTCACCCGCTCCCGCCGCGTCCTTGGCGACGTTGAACACCTTGTCAATCATCGCGCGCATGTCGCTGTCGTCATCGTTGTCCGCGTCGAAGGCGTCCAGAATCTCAGGGTATTTCTTGATGCCTACCAGCGCCTTACGTGCGCTCCACTTTTCCAGTCCGGAGGTGTCGTCCAGCACCTTACCCACGGTGGTGACACGCGGGTACTCGGACTCTTCCCCGTGGTGCGTGACGCTGGGGAGACGGTAGTGCCCGTACCTACCGAACGCGGGCTCGAACCGTGAAGGGATTCGTGGAAGCGGGTACGTGCGCGGTCCAGGAACGTGGGGCGGAATGCCCCCGTTGCTCGTCCCGAACAATGGAGAAGTGACGGGCGATGTGAAGGGAACCGCTGGTGGCGAGGACGGCGGTGTAACGAACTGTGTAGCAGGTGAGGTACCTGACGTGTTGAACGGATAACGCTGAGTCATGGTCTCTCAATCAGTAGTCAACTCCGCTTGTGAGCGGACGGCGGTGCTATGTAATCGTAACACATTTGCGCTACAAAACAGCAGGTAATCTGGAGGATGCGTCACGGATGAGGCGTGTCCCGAAATTGGTGGAAATACGGTCGGACAACTCCGCGCGGGACATTGTTTCCGCGTCTTCGATGCCCAGGTTTCTACCCAGCGCCAGTTGCCCTTCCGTGGGCTTCACATCGGGCTTTCTCCACGCGGCTGCCACCTTGGTGAGGTCCGCGTTACCGAGGATGTTCTCCGCCGCATCCATGGCTTGCACCATCGTTCCGCGAACGGGGGTGCCTTGCGCATCGCACAGAAGAGTGACGTTTCCGTACTGGTCGCGGTGCGCAAGCATGACAAGGGAGTCGTTACTCATGCGGTTGATGGCAGGGTACAGAAACAGGTACGACTTACTGGTGCGCGGCGGTAGAAACATGAACTCATCCCCTGCTTGGTTCACGGGGGTGGTGGTGAGCCATAGAACCTTCCTGCGCGGCGCACCGAGGATGTCGATGTCCTCCAGGTCGATGCGCCCTTGGCGCTCTTTACCAGGTTTCTTTCCGAGCAGCTCATCGGAAGCGGCGACCTCATCGGTGATGTCCTCCCCGTCACTGTCATACACCTGACGTTCGGCGTCAGGAAGCAAATCGGTGAGGCTCGCCAACTTCACGTCTCGCACCACGCCCGTTAGATCCAGCACGGTTGCCTTGGTCTTGGAAACACCTGTCACAGGGTCGGTGTACTGACGGACAGCCCTCCCAATTATCTGGCATTGGCCCAGAATGGTGACCTTTCCGTCACGACGCGTTACGACAGCACCTGACGGTACGGTCACACACCACACTTGCTCGGAAGGGTCGGGGGTGTCGAATGTCCATGTGGCGCGACCATCCGCACCTCCCACTGACCGCTTGGAGGTTTTCTTGGCGTGCAGCATCCACACGTCCGTCCGTCCCTTGTGCTGCACCAGCGACGTAGACCACCCACGCTGCGCGCACATAGCCTGTACCCATTCCGCGAACGGAAGGTTGGATAGGGATACGTGCATGGAGCGAGGTGTCCATCCGAAGTTAGCGCTGTTCGTGTTCGCGCCGTTAGCCGCGTCTAACACCTCCATAAACACGTCCCACTGGTGCTCTGTGGCGTCCTGCCACCGTTGCCGAACATCTGACGCTCCGTCATTCTTGAAGGCACCGGCATCCGCCTTGAACATCCACTTCGATAGGTGCGCCCAACCGCGAAGGTGCTTGTCCCGTCCTCTCGGCATACCGAAGCTCATGTTGTAGCGGACCAGCGGGTTCGTTCGCGCGCCGAAGTTGGTCGGTGTGTTGCTGTTGTACACCCCGCACCTAACCCCGCAAGAGCTGATAACGCGTGCAATTTCACTGACATACTTCGGTTTACTCTGTGCGATGTAAGCACCTCGCGTCTTACCGACTCCGCCATCGGTGGTAACCCATGCAATGAGGCGCACCTCGTCGTCAGTTAGTGGTATTCCGAGAAATTCACCGCTGCCAGCGGTGGGAATCCAGACGCGCCGAGAGGGGCGATTAGCCAAGTCACGCGCGGGGGATACCGCCCACTTTGCGTCGTTTGTGACGTGCTTGGAGCGGTGGTAGATGCGGTGGTTCTCGGTGACTCGAACGCTGGTGGAAGGAGTGTCTAGTGAAACCATTCGCTCGTGAGGGTTGACGAGGCGGGTGAAACGGTGAAGAGGCTCTATGAATGACACAGAGTTGCTCTGACTGTCCCACTGCGCGACCGTATCGCCGTCGCGCAGTACCCTGCCGTTAACCCACCCCCGTTCTGTGAGGATTTCGGTCTTCTGGTCGAAGCAAAGTAGAACCTTGGAGCGTGTGGGACGTGCCAGCACCACCGTGTCGCACCGAGGGAAGTCAGCGCCTTCGGTAAGCACCTGTACTGTCACGAGCGCGTTGATAGCGCCGCTGCGGAAATCGCGGTAGGCATTTTCACGGTAGTCACGGTTGTGCGCACCCGTCACGTCCTTGGCAGGGATTCCCGACGCGGTGAGACTCTCCGCCAGCGCTTGTGCGTGCGAAACCCCCGCCGCGAACACGATCATCGCGGACTGCGGGCAGTGCCGAAGGATAGCGTCCACGGTGGAGTCCACACTGGCGCTCATGACTTCCGCGAGTTCGCTCTGCTTGTAGTCACCTCCTACGGAGCGTATTTTCGCGAGCTGGTTCAGGCTCGGCAGCGCCACGGTCTTGCCACGCGGCGGAATCAGGAACCCGTTTTCTATCGCCCACAAAAGGTCGCGCTCAAAGACGACTTCGCTCCACACATCCCCGAGAGCTTTACCGTCATCGCGGTACATGGTCGCGGTGAACCCGCATGAGTTCACACCGCTGTCATCGTCCATAGCTCCCAAGTCTTCGAGAACCTTGAGGTACGTGGGTGCGGAGATGTGGTGGCAATTGTGTACGACAGCCCCGTTGTACAACAGGTAGGTGTGGGTACCTTCCACTTCGATGTTGTACACGAGACCATCAGGGCATTCGGCGAACGTACCGTCGTCCAGCGGGATGAGGGCGGTAACCGATTCCACGAACAGTTCACGCCCGCCGTAGCTCCCCGCCTGCACTACGCGGGAGAATGGAACCAGCCCCGCTGCGGGTATCCACTCGCGGGTACCGCGCGCCTTTCCGTAGGTGAGGAAAGGGTGACCCGACGTGCATACCGTGAAGGACTTGTCGGAGAACACCACACGCACCATGGCGGCTGGTTCGGATACGAAGACGTTGGTCACCTTTCGCTGCACGACGCAGTGGCGGTGCTCATCCCACGAAGGGATGACATGCCCTACCCGAACCTTCTCGATAGGACTACCTCCCGCGAGGATTGTTCCTGCGGGGAAGCATTCATCCGCGAGAATGACATCACGGTGACCCAGGTCCGCAACCCGCTTTCCCGACCGTGCCAGGGTCTGAAAACTGGCGGCGACGATGGCAGTGGTGTTCTCGTTGCGATCCGCCGCGACAATACCGACGTGCTCGCCCCCAGGCTCCACGACCCCGCAGGTGTCCGCCATCTGTTCCAGGAGTTCGGTACGGTGCGCCAGCAGAAGCACGCGCTTACCTTGAGCGCGGGCGCGCGTCGCCAGGTAGGAGATGACCGACGACTTACCGCACCCCGTGGCGAGAACGACAGCGACGCGTGGGTTCCTGTCACGTCCTGCACCCGTCCACGCTGATTCAACGTTTGATGCCGACTCCAGTTGATATGGGCGAAGCTGGCGTGGAGGGGGAAGTGCGCGGTGCGATTCATCATCTGAAGCGACTTCAGACATGCGAGGGTCTCCAAGGTATGACGGCATGGTGTGCGCGTGTAATTGGTGCGTATACGGTTGCGGGTCTCGGGTGCGGTTCTCGTTGAGCATACCCCACGCTGGTGATACCACAGGCGCGCCCGAACGTCGGTGTTTGGACAGTATCTCTGTACACCCAATACACTTAGGGTATGAACCCGCGACAGCTGCACTACATGGAATGGACTGTCACTGCGCGCCGTGACGCGGAAGATGGGCATGTCTATCTGACGGCACACGCCGAGGGGCGCGATACGCTCACCGCCGTGGCGGTTCACGGGGGGTGCGGTAGGTACGCCACTTCTCATTGGCGAGTAGGTAATGGCAGACCTGTTCACCACCCTGACCTACGCCTCCGCGTGATGCTGTGGCTGGAACGCGAGTACGCGGAGAACTGAGTTGCGCACCCTGCGCCGTTCCTTCTCAACACCGTCCGCACGGAAATGGAAGCTCATCAGAAACTTGTCGCCGCGCTTGTCCATCGCGGGGTGGCGCACGATGACGCGCGTAGCGTTGCACTGCACACCGAATCCGTGTGGACCGACTTCCCCGCAGAAGGTGTCACCACGCGCATCGCGTTTGCTACCTAACACCTCTCCGCGCCGTGTAAGCCGCTGAGACCAAGACTGCCCGCCACGGGTGAAGGTGGCGGGCAGTTTCCTTTTACGCCGACACCCATTTGGTGTCATCGAGACACTACATGTTTCGTACGGGGGCGCGTCGCGTTGGGTAAGTGAACCACCTACCGCTCGCACAACCGACGCCGCGCGTTGTGCACGCATTGGGCAGAATTATGCGGGCGGGGCAACCACCGACTGCTTGTCGCGGCGGCGTTCAGCTCCCCAACGCGATGCAAGTCAGTCGTGTCCGAGCGTGGACGAGAGGATGTCCGCGACCCTGTGGGCGATGCGCGACACGTCATCGTCAGACAGCGAATAGCTCGGCGCTGCGGGAACGGTTGGGTCGGGAGACAATGACGTTCCCGCGTCAGATAGCGCCCCTGTCGCGGAAGTGCCGAACGGTGGGGGCGGACCTGCCGCAACGGTTCCTGTAGCCAGCACGTTGAATGGGTTACCGCCACTGACAGGGCGATGTGCGGGTGCAGGTACCTCGGGGCGGACGTTGATGGCGTGGTGCTCCCGCGCATACCGTGACGTGTTCCCCTGTGCGGGTGGAGTTCCTTTCACGCGGCGGTGGCTTGGTATCACGGAATGGCGTGGAGAAGCATCTCCACTTGGCACCTGAGGCGCGGTGGGTACTACAGATAAGTGGTGTCCCCAAGACTCGGAAGGTGTTGATGGGGGTGCTGATGGCGGCATTACCAGGTCTGATTCGTAACGCTCACCGTAACGAAGTGCTTCACTGCCCGTAACAGTACCTGTAACAATGGTCGTAACACCTATCGGAACGGGGTACGTAACATTTCCCGTAGCACTGTCCGTAAGATTTTCCGAGACCTTCACGGTATTTTCAGAAGGTATAAAACCCGCAGGTGACGCTAGGTATTTTTGAAGAACACCCTCACTGTTTTCCCTCACCCCATCATGTGTGGGTGGGGGAGTTGGGGTAGGTGCGCTCGTAAAGGGGTTCGTAACACCACTCGTATCGCTATTTTGTGGGTGTGTGGCGGCATATGGTGCCTCGGTGTCGCCCTCATCGTAGCTATAGCTGTCAAACACGATAACGTCATCATCGTCTTCGTCACCTTCCACGACTACGGAGGTGCAGAAGGGCATTCCGGGGACTTGAACCGACCGCGTGCGCGGGGGAGGAGCTTGCATTCCCGGCATCGAACGCAGCGCAGCGCGAACATCGAAGTTGTGCTCGAACGCCGCGAAGAGCTGCAACTTGGACAGTGTTGAGGCTCCGCCGCCCACCCTGCGAAGCATTTCTTCAATCTCGGGACCAGGCTGACTGGTCCAGAAGTGGATGGGAGGGTCTTCGGGGTTGTAGCGCGAATTGGAGCATCCTGGCTCATGCGATGTGGCGGACTTGTCGCTGGAACGACCGCCCGGACGACCCCATATGGGGCACCCGCACGTCTTGTCCATGCCCGTCCACTCCCACCCGCGCAGGGCAAGGATGGCGCTCCACGACGTGTCGTTGTACCACGTCACGAGCGCGTCTAGGTTGTGCTCGCTGAGACCCGTGCTCCCTGAAGGGCGTATCTGTCGTGACGCGGCGTAGGTGGTGATTTCACGGTGCAGCCACTCGTGCTCGCTGAGCTGCAACACAGGACCAACACGCTGGTATGGACCCTCGGCGCGGACGCTCGGAGGGATGAGTACGTAGCGGTCACGCCAGAACACATCGAAGCTCACACCGTTGTGTGTGACGGACATCTTGCCTGTGCTGGGAGGCAGTGAGAGACCGTCCACGGTGAAGTAGAAATGCCCGCCGTCCTTGTGCACCCACTCCCCGTCACGAAACACTCCAGGGCTTAGGACAGTGGGCAGCGCGTGCTTGAAACGTTCGTCACCGTGTTTGCTAGCCCACCAGTCGCAGAAGGCGGCGCGCTCTGCGGCGGTGTCACAGTCCACAACGACTACCCTGGAGTTTCCTACTTCGATGGCGAGGTTGACAGGCGCTTCGTCACCGTGTTCTTTGCGGTACCGCTTGACGTAACTCCGTAAACGGGAAACGTCGTTGGTCGCCATGTGCACGCCACCTGGTGGGTCGGAACGCTGCTCGTCTCCTGTCGCTTCGGCGTACGCGGTCAGGTCGTCTTTCTTCTGCTTCGGGGTGCGGTAGTCCGCAGGAATCTTGGATTCACGCTGGCACATCATGACATGCAGACCGCACTCACTGAGCGCTTTGACGTACGCGCTGAAGGACGGGGTGTCGCTTGTTGCGCCGATGTCCGCGCCTAGCACCGCCGATATTGGATGCGAGCCGAGCATGGGGTCTCCTGTTCTTACCACGTGGTGCCACGTGTTATTTCATCTTAACACTTTGATAAGGTGTGTACGTGCAGCATGTCCCCTGAATGGAAGCGACTACACCGACTTCCAGTCCATGCCCATCGGGTTGGCGTCAGTCTGAAGTTCCACCGAGTCCGTTTTCGCCCACGCCATCAGCGAGGACGGAGGTGTGCGCATGATTTCGTTGATTTCATCCTGCACGGAGGTGTCCACCACGAGTTCGTCATGCATCCACATATGGATGTTGTCGGTGAGTCCCGCAGCGTCCGCACGCAACGTTGCGTCGTAGAGAACGTCAGCCGCGCTGCCCTGGCAAAAGTGATTTACAGCGCGGTATGTGTATCCCGCGTCTTCGTCAAGAACGCGTCCCGCGATGGTGGTCACGGAGTTGCCTGCTTCCGCCACAGCCTGCACACGGTCCATGAAATCGAACGTCACAGGCATGGCGCACTTGATGGTGCGAGCCAGATCCGCAGCGGTGTCCACCGACACGGATTCTTTGAGGGCGGCAGACAGCCCTTCAGCAAGTGACGCCTTCCCCTGCCCATACATACCCGCCAAGAGGATGACTTTGGCGACCTTGCGTCCTTTGTGGTTCTTGGCGTCAGCGTCACTCACCGTGGACGGAATGAGCCCAGCTTCCCGCGCCACAGGCACGTAGAGGTCTTGTCCTGCGTAGAACGGGTTGATGAAATCGTTGTCCCCCGCACACACCGCCATGACCACAGGCTCGATGGACGACCAGTCCACGGAGGTCCATCCAGGCTCGTCGTCTGCGAGGATGACGCCGCGCGCGTTACCGGGGAACTGATGCAGTTCGGGGTTGTTGACCGACATACGCCCTGACGCCGAAGCTCCGAGGACGGCGATTCCTGGGTGCACGCGCCCGGTTGCCCTGCCCTGGTCCACGACCTTTTCAAGGTACTTACTGACCTTGGATGTCTCTGCCACCACGAGGTGCATGCGCGCGAGCACGTCCCCCTCTCCAAGGAGCTTGAGCTTCTCCATAGCCTTCTTGTCCGCACTGAGCTGACCTTTCGGGGTGCGCGGCCAGTTGTCAGGGAGCTTCCCAAGTCCGTGAAGACGTTCGATGAGCTTGTCCCCGCGACCTGGCTCCAGTCCTTCGTTGGCGAGGAAGTCACACGCCTCACGGTATGCCTGGCGTGTGCCCTCGTTGAACTTCTCGGGGAACTCGGGATCGAATCGGTACCCACGCGCCGCGCGTCGTAGGCATATCTGGTTCATGCGCTGCATTCCTGCGATGAGACTGCGCGCGCCTTCCGCGCTGGAGAACACCGCGCCGCGCGACTGGGTGGACGCGTCATGGCGTTTCTCCACGGCGCGTTCCAGCACTGCAAGGAGCTGCAGCGTGACTACGGTGTCGCTCATGGCACCGTCGCGGTACGTCCCCCCGTCAATGTCGGACTCGGCGAACCCGCCTGAGATGGTGCGGTTACCCCCCGCCTTGAACACCGTGGAGATGGAGATACCGTCATCGGGGAGCAGCGCATACCGCTTGGACAAGTCCTCCAGTGACCTTCCAGCGCGCCCCGAGGTGCGTAGCATCCGCGCCAGCACCAGCGTGTCCCACACCTTGTTGATGTCATCCAGTTCCAGGATGCGGTGCGCGATGAGCGGAGGTAAATCGAAGCTGCAGTTGGCGGTGTACACCCCTGCGGATAGTGTGAACCTCTCTACCCCTTTAACCTCAACGCAGTACACAGGGACAGGCGCGGACGGCGCGTCCACGCCGACTACCCGCCACTGCACGGGTTTGGACGCGTTACCTTTCGTCAGCACCACGGTGTGAATAATGGTCCCAGGGCGATAGCTGTCGTTGTTCACCGAAGAAGACTTACCGGTGACATACCACCCTCCGAGAACAGCGTAGTCAAGCAGCCACTCAGAGTGCTCCGATTTAACGGTGGACACCACACGGTTCTTGCCAAAGTCGCCTCCGTCCAAGAGCTGCCACCCTTCGATGAAGTTGGCGGCGTACTCCGCGCTAGGTGACTCAGGTAGCTCTTTAGGGTTGAAAGAGAGTTTTCCCGTGGCGACAGGATCACCGTTAGCTGAGGGTGGATACGTCACATGATCGAATAGGTGCGCCCACTTGAACTTCTCGCCACATAGCCTGATCTGGTACCCCCACACCCCCTCCGCTACAGGCTGGTGGGTGTACAGCGAGCCATCCGCGAAGATGAGTCCATGTTTGAATGCGTCGCTGCTGTGATCAATAGAGGGTGCAGGTTTGCATGCTTGGATTTTGTCACCCACCCGCAAGTCATCTGTGGTGATCAGGTTCCCGTCAACAAGAGGCCACCTGTGGTTGGGCGTGGCGTCGAAGTGATGCTTCACGTTCGAGCGATACCGTGCAGGGACGACATGGACGCGGCGCGTGGACTTCATACCGTATGCGCGCACGGGTGCACTGACCCACCCTTCATCCGTCCACACATCAACGACCTCACCCACCACATCCCCGAGGCGTTTCACACCTTCTCGGGTAATGAAGGGCGTATCTCCGCTGAAGCAGTTGTGAAACACGATGCGGTCCGCCAACTCGACCAGACGCCGTATCAGTTTCCGGTGCTCAGGGTTACGCAGCGGATCGAACAACACCGAGATGATTCCCGCCCCGGTGTGGAACGCGGCGGTGAGGCATGTGACCTCCCACCACGTTGTGGAGTCCGTCCCGTGCGTCTCAATGTCCATGGCGACATCACGCACCGCCCCTACCGTGGAGGAATACGACGCGAACACGTCAATGGCGGACTTGATGTTGTCGGTGCCCGTCACCTGGTAGGCGCTGATGCGCGCATTGAACCCGATGTACTCGGGGTAGGCGACACGCTCCAGATGCACGGTGGGAGCAGAAGGCATGGGAAGAGATGTCACGAACGGTCTCCGTCTACGGTGCTGGTCCCGCGAAGTGGTGTGTTCGACGCGGGAGCCCAACCATACCGCATCATCGCTGCCGCCCCGCGTCATCGTCCCCTGCGTTTTCAACCGATTCGGTGTCCCGCACGGGAACGTACCTCGAACGAAGGTCACGGTCGCGCAGTGATATGACCACCTTTTCGGAGTTCACGATGTCCACCGTCAAACTGGGCGCATCCAACTCCACGCGAAGAACGGGAAGCATGTCATCCCACTCTTCCACTGTCCATCCCGCCGCCGTGGACACGATGACGTACATCCCGTCAACGGATTCCCCTACGCCGCGAATGACGGGAACAGCCCCTGTGACTTCGACACCGTACGACCCAGAGAACATGGCGCGCCATGTTCTACGGTTCATGATCGTGCTGAGTGGGGCGTGGTATCGAAGGTAGAACTGCTGACGGCGGTACGTGTCCCACGCACCTTCCAGACGGGTACGTGTCTCCGCCGCCAGTTCCGCGTCAATGAGGTCGGGAAGCACCCGTTGAAGGGCGTGCCACTCAGCGGTGAAGGTGTCGAGAAGTGACGCGCGGGCGTCCAGAACTCCACTACGCACGGACAACTCTCGGACGACCTCCTCGGGAAGATCGTTATAACTTTCCAGGATAACCTCACGTTCCCGCGCGGTACGGCGGCGGGCAACCCGTGAACGCAGGAGGTGGGCGGTATAAAACCCCAGGAAACTTCCACCGATGACTACGGCGATGAGGAGTGCGGTTCCCGCGATAGCCGACCCTATGGTTCCCACTTCCACCCACGGTAGACGCTCTACCAGCCGCCAGGGGAGATGGAGCACGGACGTGCCTCCCCCGATAGCGGGCATGGGGGTTTCCTCGTCCATGGGTGCCTTTCGCAGGTTTCAGTGTGCTTACGTGTTTCCCGAACGTAACACTTTTGGATAAGTCTAGCACCCCGTTCCCTGACAGGAGGTGTGGTGTTGGCGGTGCCCAGTCCGCATTTATGCGGGTGACAGGTAAGCTACAACCAGCGTCACGTCCGCCCGTTACCCATGACAGGTCACCGTGTTCATCAAAACTAGGAGATAACGACAGTATGCCCACAGAAACATGGTCGGGTTACCCTCCCGAGGTGAACTCTGGACGCTGGGAAGCAGGCACAGGTCCTGCTAGCTGGGAAGCAGCGGCAGCGCTGTGGACAGACTTCGCGGCTATCGTGCTGGCAGCCGCGACGGAACTGGTCACCACCATCGGAATGCTGACAGGCGTCACCATCACAGGACTCAGCTCCGTGGCAATGCTGGCGTCCTCCGTACCGTTCTTTGCCTGGCTGGCGACAATGGAAGCGCACGCTCTGCTCCAAGCCGCCGCGTGCCAAACTGTCGCCACCGCGTGGGCCACCGCTACCTCGGGAATCATCCCGCTACCCGTGGTCACCCAGAACCGCATCACCGAAGCGCACGCTGAAGCTACCAACTTCTTCGGGGTGAACACCCCACTCATCGGTGAGCTGAACCGTGAGTACGCACAGTTCTGGACGCAGGATGGCGCGTCCATGATGACCTACGACGAAGCGGTGTCCCTGGCGACGAAGCCGAAGATGGCACCACCGCCTCCAGTGCTGTCCAGCGCCGCGAAGGCAGCGGGGGACGCCGCGCAAGGGCTCGCGGAGGTGGGTGCGAACACCGCGCAGAATGCGGCCAGCTTGGGTGACACCGCAAGCCAGTTCTCTGACATGGCGTCACAGACGGGATCTTCTGCGTCGGGACCGATGTCCTCGGCGATGGGTATGGCGAGTCAGATGGGCGGGCAGATGGGCGGGCAGATGGGGGGGCAGTTCCAATCCCTCACACAGCCATTGCAGTCATTGATGCAGCCGCTGCAATCCATGCTGGGGCAATTCTCGGGTGGACCGCAGTTCGGTCAAGGACTAGACGGTGCATTCAGCCCCTCATCGCTTGGAGCTGCTACGGGCGGGCTCCCGCTCGGTAGCGGTATGATCGGAGGCGGCGCGGGCATGGGCGGAGGCGGCATGGGCGGCTCTATGGGCGGTGGTGGTGCCATGGGCAGCCTGAACGGCAGCGGCTCCAAGCTCTCCTCCTCGTCCACACTTTCCGGAGTCCCTGGTCCGTCCATGGGTGCGGGGTCGAAGATGGGCGGTAACGGAATGATGGGCGGTGGCGGTATGGGTGGAGCTGGCGCTGGTGGTGCGGGCGGACAGGGAAGCTCCAAGAAGGCGGAGAAAATTCTCGCTGCCAACGTGGAGGAACTGTACGGTAAGACTGACCGCCGATCCGAAGCGAGGATGTTCTCCTGAGCTGAGACCTATGTACAGCGCGCCCTCCCTATGCAACTTGCACGGGAAGGGCGCGCTGTACGCTTTGCGGCGCGGTCATCACCTAGACTGGGTTGATGACCGCTACCACCTCTCCTATCGTTGACGCACTACGTGGATTGGCTGACACCTACCATGTGGCGCGGTACGCCGACCAATGCGCGATAGGTGTGTGGACCGATGACCCCGCCGCTCCCGGATGCTCGGCGGTGGTGTTTCAGGGAAAGTTGTACGCGCTCGTCATCCCCGACTCGTACGCGGATCTGACCCCTGCGGAACTGTCCGCCATCGTAAGCGGCGTCATTCACAACGCGTGGATTGAGTGGCAGCGTGATCACGCGCGGCTCCTCACTGGCGCACTCAACGGAGGCGGAGAAAACTAGCTCATGGAACTCGTTGCAGGAACACCGTTCGCCTTTGCGGCGGACGCTTATTCAGACATCTCCAACAAGCTGGGAACACTGTCGGGCTTGGTGGCGAACCTTCCTATCGAAGGCAGCGGTGCCACGGTAAACGTGCTTGTAGCCAACATCGAACGCCGCGCGCAGTGGACGCAGGAGATGTCGCAAGACGCGTCTGTCATTGCTGACACCTGTGAAAAGCAAGCTGTCGCAGACAGAGAACTCACCGCAGCGATGGAGGCGGGAGATGAAGATACCCTACGCGGAGAAGTTTTGGAAGCGCAACGTCGGTTAGCCAGCGGTGCAGGCTCCGCAGACGAGGTGAGCAACGCGGTAGATGCGTACAACACCGCGAAGGAGTCCCGCGACAACGCGCGGCGCGAGCATGAGGAGAAGACCTCCGCAACCGACATCCCTGACACCACGTTCACCAGTGGTGCGGACGCATCGAGTGCCACGCCTGCCGCAACGGGCGGGGGTTCTCCAGGTGACGCACCCGTCAGCTCTTCAACGGGAGATAGCCCGCTTGACGCGGGAGAGTCACTCGCAGGGGAGACCGAACTGTCCAGCGACTCAGGGGCTCCCACAAGCGCGTCCCCGATGCTGGGCGGAGCACCGATGCCCCCGCCGCAACCTGCGGGCGGTATGCCGCAGCCGCCGCAAATGGCTCCGATGCAGCCCGCTCCGATGCAGCCCGCTCCCACGCAACCTCCCATGGGAGCCACGCCGACTGCCGCAGGAAAAGACCGACTGGACACAAGCAAGGTGGCTCGTGATATCGCGGGGCGCAGCGCGTTCGGGGCACCTCGTCTGGACACCTCCATAGGTACGCAGACATCAAGCGCTGACGGGGGAATTGACCGTGGGTCATCAACCAGCGGTGTCACCACACGCGCGGACACCAGCGGAAGCGTCCAGTCCGCACTCAGCACGGGCACCGCTGGAGCGCCTGGCGCTGCGCAACAGGGTCAGGGCGGCATGCGTGGTGGCGGGATGATGGGCGGGGGGATGATGGGCGGTGGCGGCATGGGTGGCGCGGGAGCTGGTGGCGCGGGCGGTTCCAAGGAACGCCCGGAAATTCTCACCACGGACCCCGACCTGCTCGGCACTGAAGATGAGCGGAACTCGGTTCGATCCGGCATCCTGGGACGTGACACTGCTACCGACCCGCACAAGGACCGATGATGCCGCCCACCCACGCCGCGCAGTTCCTCCGCACGTGGGCAGTCACGCGCTACCCAGGATTTCGTTACCACGACCAGATGGTGCGGAACCTTGACGTGAACTTGCAACGTCCTGCGTACGACAACGCGGTGGAAAACTACACCGCGACCATGCTTCCCGTGGTGGACCAAATTGTTGCCCGCGCTAAGGTGCACGCCAATAAGATGCCCCCGCTTCGCTCTGCATCGGGGGGAACACGCGCTGTCGTGTATGCCCTTCGTGAAAGCCGTAAACCCGCCCCCGACATGAGATACGCGAGACGGTGACCTATGACGGACATGTCGCTCGAAGAAGAGTTGAAGGACACTTTACGCCGCCTCATGATGCTCAGAGGTTCGGTAGTGAACTCCCCCACCCCCGAACAGTCGGACGAGATTGCGGCGCTCAGTGACCGCGTAGCCACCCTCCGCGAAAATATAGCTGATCGAAAGATCGACATGATTGACGTGGCTCCTCAAAGGTTCACGGGTGATTCGCCTGCGGGGCTTCCGCCCGCCCAGCCAGGGAACACTGACACGTCCCCTCCCCCCGAGCAGGTTCCGCCGAGGGGAAGTGGTCCAGACCTGACCGTCCCGATACACAGCGCGCCCCCAGTTCCTGGGGAGACGGTGTTCCTCCCGCTCACAGGTGCCGAACAGTATGACAACATCATTCGCGAAGCGGACAAGGCGCTGGTGCGCGTCAACGACGCGGCGTTCGACCTGGAACCCGACGATCTGTGGAACCCCGAGGCAGCGCACCTCGGTGGCGCTGACGGAGCTACCAACATTTCCTCGTTGAGCAGCGTGACCAGCGACATGGGCGACCTCACCGCACGTACGAAGACCATGTTCTCCGACCTCGGTGGCGTCATTGACGCCGAGCCTGAGGGGACCTGGCCCGACCGTTTCCGTGAGATGTACAAACCCACATTGGACTCCGCGAACTCTGGTGTAGAGGACACCGGACCTGTGGCTAATGCCGTGTCCCGGACCGCCGATGCAGGAGGTCATGTCAACGACGCATTCAACAGCTTCCATGGCGCGATAGCCTCCGCCCGCCACGCCATCGCGGGGTTGTACGGGACAGATGAGTTCGGAAATCCGTACCTGGACACTTCACGCACGCTTGCCCTGGACCCGAACATCGCTGACCCAGCCGTGGACGCCGTGCTGGCACTGGACGCGACCAATGCGGAACTGGCTACCGCCATCGACCCGTGGAGTATCAGCACCCGCATTTCACCTGATTCTGGCGAGCCTACGAGCGGCGGCGGGAGCGGAGCTTCACCCTCTGTGGCACCTCCGACCAGTGCTGGCGGCAGCACTGGCAGTAGTGCAGGCATAGGCGGCTCCCCTTCCGGTGAGACTGCGGGGACGGATAGCGCCTTGGACACCCTTTTCGGTGCGCCCGCGCAGTCTCCGGTTCCCCCGATGGGCGGGATGCCGCATATGCCTCCCATGCCACAGATGGGTGGAATGCCACAGATGCCCACATTCCCTGACATTCCAGCTCCCCCTATCGGGGACGATAAACTGGCTGCTCCTGGCGATACGGTGCTGTCCTCGGATGACCATGCGCCGTCAGAGGGAAAGCCTCATGCGCTAGCATCCCCCGCTGAAACAGCGCGGTCTTCCACCCCTGACTCCACCGCCGCGACAAGTGCCGTCATGCAAAACGCCATACCCCGCCCCGGCGACACCGTGCGTCCCGGCGCAATCGGCGCGGACGGCAAGCTCCTGGACAAGGACGGCGATGGGCGCATGGACCGCGACGCGTTGGCGGCGACACGGGAAAACGCAGACCCTGACGGCGATGGGTTCCGTGACAAGTTCAAGATGGCACTCGAAGTGAACGGTGAGTCTGTCGATGTGACGTGCGACGACCCACGCTTGGCGGAGATGATGACACGTCTCGCAGGAGGTGACAGTGGTAATCCTGTCGGGATACTCGACGCCGCGAAGAACTCTGGGCTTGAGCTGGAAGACTACGGTCAGAAGATCGACACTTTGGCGCTCAAGCCTGGTGATGTGGTGACAGGCACCGACACGGGCATGTACCTCGGTGACGGTCGCGTACTGACGGAAACTGGCGACCTCAAGAACCTTGTGGACGTGATGGACTACCGCGTCTCCAACCCTGAGGTGTATCGTTTAGGAGTACCTGAGCTTCCAAGCTCTGAGGAAGTGATACCAGAAGTATCCGTTCCAGCAGAAACCGCCACCACACAACCGGAACCCGTTCCAGCACCCGTACCTGAAGCGGCGGCGCAACCAGAACCCGCTCCGACACCTGAACCAGACACCCGCAGCGCCGCCGCGCCCTCCATGGACGATGCGCTGGCGGCGATGCTTTCAGGGAACGTTGACACAGGTATCAAAGAGGTTCCGTATCAGGGGTACGCCATGGGCGGTCCTGCTGAGAGCGCTCCCTCGGAGACAGGTATCAAAGATGTGCAGTACCAGGGGTACGCCATGGGTGGTCCAGACGCTCCCGTAAAGTAGTGTTAACATCGACGCACCACTTACCCGCCGAGGAGACCAGATATGGCACGCCGCCGTCCCATCCGTCGTTTGTACCGCAAGGTGAAGCGAACGGTGAACACCACGACACGTAAAGTCGTTCTTGCAGCGGCAGTTCTCGGTGGCGGAACGAGTCCAGCCACCGCTGCTTTTCTCGCACCGGAAACTGCCTTGGGGCAACTAGGGGCAAGCACGATGACACTCTTCGGGTTCTGACCGTGCGTGTTATTCACTCGCGCGCTAAAGAGTGCCAACGTCTTGCAGCTATCAGCGCGCTGAGCTGGTCTACCTCCGCCTCTGGACTTGCGTCCAGAGCGACATCACATGTTCACCCCTATGATTGGCGCGGGGTTCTGGTCGGGGTAGGGGACTCCGCGTTTGAGAGGTTCCTAGCGCTGCTTACCGCCGCGTCCGACAGCTCGCTATGCGTAGATACCTTGACCGCAATGGATTTCGCAGCGGACACCACGCACGGTCGTGCGCCGTCCAGCCATGGTAGTCACTTCATTCCTACTTTGGTAGAACTTCCCCCCGTACAGTTCCGGTTCCTGGTCACCGTGGGGCACTGCTCGTCGCAGGACGCCCAAGACGCGTTGGTGACATCGCTTGTCGATGACCTTCCGTCAACGGATTGCGCGCAGGCGCTAGCCGCGCTGTGGGACATACGGTCCGCGCTGGGCGTGCACGCTCGCGACAAGACGTTCGCACCGCACTACGTGGCGGACGTGGTAGCGCGGTCCGGGGTACGCAACATCGTGCGCATGTACGGCGGTGCGCATGTACGGTCCTGAACACATCCACGGGTACAAGTCTG
>WOYI010349266.1_pt1 | contig 18217 bp, 14 predicted proteins | sample 6423411 | NCBI WGS metagenome assembly WOYI01 (sample SAMN13441803, study PRJNA592873) | oil field metagenome | biome: oil field; feature: oil-well bore; material: oil-contaminated soil; isolation source: oil-contaminated soil from oil-well borehole | place: Germany: Wietze | collected 2016-10-18 ...
CCCTTACTCCCACTCAATCGTCCCGGGAGGTTTGCTGGTAATGTCGTAGAGCACACGATTGACCCCACTGACCTCGTTGCATATCCTATTGGCTGCACGCTCGAGCACCTCAGGAGGGAAACGGTACCAGTCTGCTGTCATCGCATCCTCGCTAGTTACCGCACGCAAGGAACAGACCTCCTCGTAGGTTCGCTCATCCCCCTGCACCCCGACGCTTTTCACAGGGAGCAGACAGGCAAGAGCCTGCCAGATCTCATCATAGAGGCCAGCTGAGCGAATCTCTTCGATAAAGATGGCATCGACATCGCGCAGGGTATCCAGACGCTTCTTGGTGACCTCTCCCACACAACGAACCCCAAGGCCAGGACCTGGGAAGGGGTGACGGTTCACCATATCTTCAGGCAAACCGAGTTCACGTCCAAGCTCGCGGACCTCATCCTTGAAGAGTTCGCGAAGAGGCTCAAGAAGGCCCCACTTCAGGTCCTCAGGAAGCCCACCCACATTGTGGTGGCTCTTGATAGTTGCCGAGGGCCCCCCAGAGGGGCTCTTGCTCTCAATGACATCGGGATAGAGGGTGCCTTGTGCCAGAAAAGAGATTTCCCCAGCACTGCGGGCAGCCTCGTAGAAGGTATCGACAAACACCTTGCCGATTATCTTGCGCTTCGCCTCGGGCTCTGTGATTCCAGCAAGGGCAGAGAGGAACGCATCCTGGGCATCAGCATACTCCAACCTGATCTTATAGGAATCGCGGAAAACCTTCTGCACCCTCTCAGCCTCACCCTTGCGTAGCATGCCGTTGTTCACAAAGACACATACCAATTGATCGCCGATAGCCTGATGGATGAGCACAGCAGCCACCGCTGAGTCTACCCCGCCAGAAAGACCGCAAAGCGCCTGCTTGTCCCCTACCTTCTTTCTGATATCTTCGATGGCAGTCGACACAAACGATCCCATATCCCAATCAGGGGTAGCCTTACAGATTTTCAGTACAAAATTAGAGAGCAAGTGTGTACCTTCGGAGGTATGTACCACCTCAGGATGGAACTGAACCCCAAAGAACCGCTTCTCATCATTTTCCAGGACCGTAAACTCACAGTTCTTTGTCCTGCCTGTCTGCCTGAATCCCTTTGCTACTGTAGATACAGAGTCACCGTGGCTCATCCAAAGCTTGGATCCTGCAGAAATTCCCTCTAGCAATGCGGAGGTGTTGTCCACGATCTCAAGTTCTGCAATTCCATACTCACGCTTGGGAGGGCGTTGCACGCCTCCACCATTCTGGACACTCATGACCTGTAGGCCATAGCAGATACCCAGGATGGGGATGCCCAGGGAGTAGATCGCTTCATCAGGCCGGGGGGAACCAGAGCCACTCACACTGGAGGGGCCTCCTGAGAAGATGATGCCCTTGGGCTGCATCTTACTAAGGTCTTCGGCACTGGTAGTATAAGGGACTATCTGGGAGTAGACGTGCATTTCACGAACTCTTCTTGCTATAAGCTGACTATATTGGGCACCAAAATCGAGTACTACGATGGTGTCGTGAGAGAACTGTTGCATGAGATGCTCCTACGGGTTCTGGTTAGGTGAAAGTATACGGAAAACTGATTGCTGATGCTACCAAGCAAGGGAACTTACTGGTGGATAGGCACGTTTGACTGCACCTGCCAAAGCAAGCCCAAGGACAACACCGACGCCACTTTGCACAAGATTCCAAGGAATTTCTGCAGCCGCCACCGATACGCCACTGATAAAGATTGCTGAAAGGGCAAAGTAACCCAGGGAAACTGTTGCCATGCAGATGATGCCGGCAAGTACCTTAGTGACAAAAGGGATTGTTATCGGACTCTTTTGCCGAACTATCAGGGCTACAAACAGCCCCTCAAGCCCATGTACTACAAACGAGATGGGAGCCCACTGGGCATAGCCACTGAACAGGTCAGCCAAGGCTGTTCCAAGTCCTGCAGCAATGAAGGCAGACCAAGGCCCGAACGTGAAGGCGATAAAGCAGATTGCAACATCACAGAGGTTGATATAGCCCTTTGCTGTGGGAATACGCACTATCATAGTGAATACGACAACAACTGCTGTAAGGACAGCAACAACTGCGACCTTCAGCGCATTACGATTTTTTTCCATGGTAAGTATTTCTCCTATCGGACTCTGAACATGAACCACAAGACTACAGGTATACTAAAAGAAATGACAGAATCGGTAAAGACATGCCGGTACGAATCCAACGAGTGATAGTTTGTCCTTTTCTCTTTTCTGCCAAAGCCACGTTGCTCCAGGCTCATTGCAAGGTACGGGATGGAGCGCAAAGCCACCACCAGGGCACTGGTAAGGGTGGGCAAGAGGTCCCGCAACCGTTTGAAAACGGAGCGTTTCTTCTCCAAAACCCCTCCCTCCCGCAAACGATGGCTCTCCGAAATCTGGGTAAAGCTGTCCGCGATAAAAGGGATATAGGTAAAGGATAGGGTAACCACCAGCGAGGCCTTGTAGGGAAGACGGTACCAGCGAAGGGCCAGCATCACATCTGTCATGGGTGTGGTTGCAAACAGCAGGGTGCAGGCATACGTTATCCCGATGAAGCGCCCCCCCAGCCTAGCGGCCTGCAGGGCGCCTTCCTGTGTTATGAGCGTGAAGGACCCGATGGTGATGAGGCTCTGCCCGAGACGCACATTAAAGGGCATGAACAGGACCATGAACACGAGCATGGGCAGGATGGACCTGAAGGTCTTTGCGGTATGGCGCAAGCCTGTGTTCACGCTACCGACAAGAATGAGCAGCACCACCGTTATATAGAGCCCTTCCAAGGTAACGGGGAGGAACAGCCAGACACATATGAGCAGCATGGCCATGATCTTAGCCCTTGGGTCCATCCGGTAGAGAAAGCCATTGCCTGCAACAAAGGTGTTCGTTGTCATGCTTCCTCCAGGATACCCGCCTCGATGGCATAGGTGGTCTCACTGACAAGAGAGGCAAACGCACTGTCATGAGTGATGAGCAGGATTCCAGCCCCATTACGCCGCAATAGGGCTATGATGGAGAGGGAAACTGCATAGGTGAGGGCGTTGTCCAGTTCATCGAGAATATAGAAAGGACGGTCAAGAAGATAATAGACAGCTGCCTGTAAGGCCTTTCTGAGGGGGTAGCTCATGGTTGAAGGAGTCTCCTCGGGGTCAAGGCCGAAGAGGGAGGCACACTCGTTGACCATCACCTGCACCTGTTCGTCCCTGAGGTCCTTGCGCCTCTTCAACGACCATGACAACTCCTCCCTGACGGTAGGCAGGAATATCTGCAGGTCAGGATTCTGAAATAGGTAGCCTACACTGCGGTTCAGCCCCCTTTGGCCCATCAGTTTCCCATCGAGACTAAATGTTCCAGTTTTGGGCTCATCGAGCCCACACAACAACCGGCTGAAGGTACTTTTACCACTACCATTCGGACCTACCAGGGTAATAAGATCCCCACTGTGTATCTGAAACGAGGGTACTGACAATCTGAAAGGTTTTGCCTCCAACGTACTGACTCGGGTTCGCACCGTCATCAAGGATGAACATGAAAGGGTATGCCTTTCCTTTACAGGAAGCTTCTGATTCTTCAGAGGGTTGGGAAGCTCATCTCCACAGAGGGCAGAGAAGGCTTGCAGGATCTCGTCCTTCTCACCAAAGCGGACCTTGCCGTTTTCCAGAAGGGCAAACCGGTCAAAGATTTCTCCAAACTGTTCCAGATACCGTGAAGCGAGCACCAGTGTGGTCTGCTCCCCATCCCTAATCAAGGTGGTGAGGTAATCACGCCACGAGCGGTCGAGGTCATCAAAGGATTCGTCCAACACCCAGAGATGGGGACTAAGCGCCTGTTGGACAGCAAGCAGTACCCGCTTACGTTCCCCACCGCTCAACTCCTGTTGGCTTGAGGTGCGCAAAGGCTGTAGCCCCCAATTGGTGAGGACAGTATCGACACGCCTTGCGATTTCCTCACGCTTAAGGCCCAAGGTTTCCAAAGGGAAGGCGATCTCATCCTCAACAGAGAGAGCAACAAACTGTTCCTGGGGATTTTGGGAGACATAGCCGCAGTCGAGCAGCAACTCCCAAGGTTCACACTGAGCAAGGTCCTTTTCACATACATGGATAGTGCCTTCCAAAACACCCGGAAGGTACTTGGGACAGAGACCGCTTATGATGCGAGCCAAAGTACTTTTGCCCGTATCAAAGGGAGCGAGCAAGAGTGTCTTGCTCTTGTGCTCCAGACAGAGGTCTAAGCCAGTAAGAACCGGGGAGTTCTCCACTTTTTTCCATGACTGATAGGTAAAACAAAGGCCCCTGACCTCAAGACAGGGTCCTTTGGCACCCTTAGGTAGGCAGTTCATCAAACCGTTTCTTCATCTCACCATATACCCATTCATGCAACGTTGCAGTCTCCTCCTTGGAGAGAGAATCGGTGGGGATGGGCTTCCCAATGGAGAGATAGGCGTGCACACGCCTAAAGTTTTTTATGCCCTCAAACCCATCACGTAGGCCCTTGATGGTGATGGGAACGATGATGGCCTTCGAACGGGTAGCCAGTTTGAGACTGCCTTTCTTCAACTCACCGATGGTGTCAACCTTGCTACGGGTCCCTTCAGGGAAGATGAGCATCGGTTTCCCTTCTTTGAGTTTCTGCACGCCTTTGAGTATTGCCTTCACCATATCATGGGGACTGCTCCGTTCGATGAACACACAACCCATGGCATAGCACCAGAGGTTGATAACGGGCATTTTCTTTACCTCAGCCTTTGCAAAGACACTAGCCCAAAGCCTTGCAGGACCAACGAAAGCGAGGATGTCAAGCATACTCTGGTGGTTGGCCATATAGCAGAGGGGTGTCTCTGTCGGCAAATTCTCTTTTCCATCGATATGTATCGTAACACCAAGAGCAAAGAGCGTGCCATTGCTGATAAGCCTGGCACAAAGCTCAAGCCACCGGTTCGCTGCCTTCTCAGCCCTAAACAGCAGCAGCAGAGCTGCAGGGATGAATGCATAGACTGGGGATAACACAATCAGGGGGACTGCCAATAGACTAGCCACCGCTATTCGTACCGTTTTCATAGCATGCCCTCCTCTCAGGAAAAATCCTGCTTGCTGTATAATCTAGCATACTGGCCATTCAGTGCCAACAGTTCATCGTGGTTCCCCTGTTCGATGAGCTTACCATCATCCAGTACAAAAATGCAGTCAGCATTCTTTACCGTGGTAAGTCGGTGAGCAATGACAATTGCAGTCCGTCCGGAGGACAGGCGGGCAAAAGCCTCGCTGATAAGCTCTTCACTTTCGGTATCGAGGCTACTGGTAGCCTCATCAAAGATGAGGATGGGAGGGTCCTTCAAGAAGACCCTTGCAATGGAGATGCGCTGTTTCTGCCCCCCTGAGAGCAGAGTCCCACGCTCTCCCACCTCGGTATCGATACCTAGGGGGAGACTGCGTACGAACGTACCCAGGTTGGCAGCATCGAGGGCTGCCCACATCTCCTCTTCAGACGCATCGACCTTGCCGAAACGAAGATTTTCCCTGATGGAAGTGTCGAAAAGAAAAACATTCTGCTGGACAAATCCAATATGTTTGTGTAACGATCGCTGGGTGACCTGCGAGACATCCTGTCCGTCGATGAGGATGCTCCCCTCTTCCGATTCATAAAAACGGGGAATGAGCGAGGCAAATGTACTTTTCCCAGCACCTGATTCCCCCACCAATGCGACAGTCGTACTGCCATGTATCGATAGGTTCAAGTCCTTGAGGATAGTCTCTGTAGATGACTCATACTGAAAGGTTACATGGTCAAACCGGATATTCCCTTCAGTGATCTGCAAGTCCTTGGCATCACGCTTGTCCACAATGGAGGGACTCTCATCCATGACCTGAACAAATCTCTCAAAGCTTGCCATACCTTGCTGCAACTGTTCCGTAAAGTTGATCAGGCGGTCGATGGGAGGAAGGACGACACCAACATAGAGGATGAAGGTGACCAGGTCGTAGGCTTGTACAGATCCACCCATGATCAAGAGAGCACCACCGGCGATGGTACAAAAGTAATAGAGCTCCCTAAAGAGCCCGATAATGGAGTGGTAGCTTCCCATGACCTTGTACTGTTCGGTCTTGCTGTCGCGCAGGATGTTGTTCACATCGTTGAACTTCTGCTCCTGATACGCTTCACGGCCAAAGCTCTTTACCTCCCTGATTCCCATCAAGGAGTTCTCCACATTGCTGTTCACATCGGCGACTGTGGAGCGGACCCTGCGAAAGGTAACGCGCATCTTCAGTCCGTAATACATGCCATAGGCAACCATGAACGGCAGGGGGATGAGGGATATTAGCGAGAGGCTGACACTGTAGGAGAACATGACGATGTACGACCCTACAATAGTCGCCACGCTGATGATCAGGTCCTCTGGGCCATGGTGTGCCATCTCGGTGATCTGAAAGAGGTCATTGGTGATGCGGCTCATCATATGACCAGTCTTCGTCCTGTCAAAATACCCAAAAGAGAGTTTTTGCAGGTGGGCGAACAGTTCGCTACGCATGTCCGTCTCCATCTTCACACCCAGGATATGTCCCCACGTCATGCGAATATACTGGCATATGGCCTGAAGCACATATATGGAAAGCATCACGGCAAAGATGATAAGAATCGCCTGCAGATTCTTATCGGGAATCTCGGTCTTCAACAACTGTCGGGTCAAGGATGGAAAGATGATGGACAGGATGGAGGCAAATATTGCTACCCCCATATCGAGAAAAAACAGGCCTTTATACGGCCGATAATAAGAAATGAAACGTCTGAGCATATTACTTCTTTTTCCTAAACAAACGAGCAAAGAATCCGCTCTTGCCCTCTTCCTGCCTTACGACAGGTTCGGATACGGGGGCTTTGGTCCTAGGTGGCAAATTCTTTTTGGGCTCATAGGTACGTGCAGGTTTTTTCTGTTCGTCTTTCCTGGGTTCGCTCTTGCGGGGTTCGTCTTTTCTGCCTTGGCTGTTTCTGCTCTCACCTTTAGGCTGAGCGGATCTGTTTGGCGCACTCTTGACGGGTGTTCCACTTTCATTGGAATACTGTTGCTTGTAGTAAGACATTCTCTCTTCCAAAGAAAGCTTCTGGATCTCTGCATAGCTCTTCGAACCGCTTCTGCGTCCTGCATGCTCAGTAGCACTGGGCCTTCTCGGCGGTTGGGAGCTGCCCCTTGGTGCTGGAGCAGGTCTTGAGCCCTGTGCTACGCGTGGAGGACGTGTTGAGCTGTCCCTTCGGCTCTGGTTTCCATCACGACGAGGGGCAGGTCCTCTTCTTGTTACAGGAGCCGGCCGTTTGCCACGGCCTCTAGGCCCACCTGGAGAGGAAGAACGCGAATACTCGTCATTGCGCACAAGATCACGGAAGGAATACTTGGAGCTCTTGTCCTCAACCTCAGGCAGTTCCCCCTCAGCTGGCCAGATTACTGGAATCTTCATGTTGATGAAGTTTTCGATTGGCTCAAGGCCAAATACGTACTCTTCATCAGCGAGGGTTATTGACTTTCCACTCTTGCCGGCCCTTGCAGTACGCCCGATCCTATGGACATAACTCTCAAAATCATCGGGTATGTCGTAGTTGACTACCAGTTCAAGGTCGTCGATCTGCAACCCTCTGGCTGCAACATCGGTTGCAACAAGGAACTTGATCGTCCCCTCCTTCATACGGTCGATGGTTTCGAGCCGCTTAGCCTGAGGAAGGTCTCCCATAAGGTATTTGGCTGCATACCCATTGAGTGTGAGGCGTTTGGAGACTTCGATACAACGGGCTTTCGTGTTGGTGAAAACAAGACAATTCTCGGGATTTTCTTTGCTCAGCAGCTGAAGCAGCAGACCAAACTTGTCTTTTTTCGAGATGTGATAGAGTTCCTGGGTTATGGCCTTCACAGTCATCTCCTCAGGCTGGACCGCTATCTCCACAGGGTTGTTCATAAACGACCAGGCAAGATTCTTCACCTTGGTGCTCAAGGTAGCTGAGAACAGCATAGTCTGCCTCTCAGTGCAGGGACGCAGCAGGCTGAACATATTCTGGATGTCAGGATAAAAACCCATGTCAAACAGCCTGTCAGCCTCATCAACGACAAAGATGTCAAAGTTCCTGAAGTCAATCTTATGCATCTTCTGGTAGTCAAGGATTCTTCCAGGGGTACAGACAAAGATGTCACACCCCTCTTCGATGGCCTTGTCCTGCTTTGCGTACCCCACACCTCCATAAAAACATCCCACCGAGAGGCCTGGTATGTACTTAGAGAGCTTGAGGGTATCTTCTTCAATTTGGACTGCAAGCTCCCGGGTAGGAGCGACAATGAGGGCCTTGGGTTTGTTCTTGCCCTCCTTGACTGCTTGAACAAAATTTTCCAGGATTGTCAGCACATAGACTGCAGTTTTGCCACTGCCGGTCTTTGATTGGATCATCACATCTTTTTGGGTAAGGCTTACAGGAAGCACGCGCTGTTGCACCTCAGTACATTCGGCAAAGCCGGCAAAAGAGATGCCTTTGAGCAATTGCTCACTTATGGGTAGTTCGGTAAATTTCATGGATCTATATATCGCCTTTATAAGAATTTGTAAATGCAGGGTTCAGAAGGGTCAACCAGTGGGGACCCTTACCCATAAAGATAGAGCAATTATATACAATTGTCCACCTCCCTAAGGTAGACACACCAGTCAAAGGCCTTTGAAGACCTCTGGGCCCTTACGTTCACCGGATGAGAGGTTTGCTTGCATCTGCAAGCAGAAACCCTAAGATTGCATAGGGGAGAATATTTTCTGCATTAGAGTAACGATAACGTTCCCCCTACCTGCATTCCTTAGTCCTCAAGCTCCCATGAACGGACCAGGGCCTTGATGGCATTGGTACGGTCAAATGGAGCTTTGAAAGCCTGACCATCAAGGGTAGCGATCGGCATGGCTGCCATGCTGGTCGCCGATACAAACAACTCATCATACAGACCTGCATGCAAATCCTTTGCCAAAGGTGCCTTATAGATTACCTCAATGCCTAAAATCTTTGTAGCTTGGATGATACGCTCACGGGTTATCCCCAAGAGCACCTCATCATCCTTGGCTGTATAGAGCTTACCATCCCTAAAGGCAAAGAAATTGCTCCTTGTCCCTTCCAGGACCTGCCCCTTTCGATCAACGAGCAGGGCTTCAAAGCCACCAGAGCTTTTCGCCTTCTCCAAGGCCATGTAGTTGAGCAGGAGGTTTCCTGTCTTGCAGGAGGGCATCAGACGCTCCCCTTCATAGGTGATGGCACCCACTCCCCGGGTGTAATAATCCTCAGGATACGTAAGCAGGGGAGAGGCAGTGATAAAGCACTGGGGCTCTTTGCCACCAACCAGGAGGATTCTTACAGAAGCCTCTTCTAGCAGGTCTACCTTGATGAGTTTGTAGACCCAATCCTTCAGTTCCTCTCGGGTAAAGGGGTGTGAGAGCCCAATTCCCATACAAGAGTGTTCGAGCCTGATAAGGTGGTCATCAAGATGCACTGGATGGGATTTTACTACCCGAAGTGATTCGTACGTGGAGAATCCAAACTGGACCTCCCTATTTGTTATGGGGAGACAAGCCTCTTTCTCCAAAAGTATCTTCCCGTTATTCAGTGCGTGTTCTCTTACCATTTAAGTGCCTTCTTCGTCCTAGTTGTAGACTTTTTCTTCTTTTCTACTACTCTTATTTCTTTCTCTATGAATTTCTTTAGGGCATCCGAAGCAACTCTCGTGGCTTGCTCCCATTGGGAGGCCCCACATAGCCAAGCTCTTCCATCTGTTCGACCAGACGGGCTGCCCGGTTATAGCCGATCTTGAGTCTTCTCTGCAAGTAGGAAGCTGATGCGCTCTTGTGTTCGATAACAATCGCAAGGGCCTCCTCCATCAGAGACTCGTCATCATTGCCCTCACTGCTGTCAAAGCTACTGCCATTGGAAACAGGTTCGTCATCCTCAAAGAACGACTCGTCGATAAAGTCAGCAACTCCCTGCTTTGCGGCAAACTGTACGACCTGTTCGACCTCGCTATCACTGAGGAAGGCTCCCTGGATACGTTCTGGGGTGGGATCACTGCTGGCGAGATACAGCATATCACCCCTACCCAACAGCTTCTCGGCCCCACCCTCATCGATGATGATGCGGCTGTCGGTCGTACTGGTCACAGCAAAGGCAACCCTGGTGGGGATGTTGGTCTTGATCACCCCGGTGATGACATCTACACTCGGCCTCTGTGTGGCAAGAACCAGGTGGATACCCACCGCACGACTCATGGCAGCTAGGCGCGACACCTTATTCTCCAGCTCCTTGCCAACGGTGTGCATCAGATCGGCAAACTCATCGATCACAACCACAATGTACGGAAGCTTTTCACGCGCCAGACGCTCTGTGATGATCTTCTCATTGTATCCAAGAATATTCCTGGCGTTGATGCCTTGCAACAACCTATACCTGCGATCCATCTCATACAGACAGAAATCAAAAGCCTTCAGGGTCTTCTTCGGATCATGTATCACCGGGGTAAGCAGATGGGGAATTCCGTTGTAGATGCTCAGTTCCACAATCTTCGGATCCACCAGGATGAGACGGACCTCCTTGGGGCTACACCTAAAGAGGATCGAGCAGATCATGGAGTTGACACAGACACTCTTTCCGCTTCCGGTAGAGCCTGCAATCAGCAAGTGGGGAGAGGTACTCACATCCATGACAATAGGTTCACCCATTAGGTTCTTACCAAGCACCATAGGTATGTGGTACTGCTTGCTCTCCATGGTTGGGAGCATCTCCTTGAACCCAATGACATCACGCTTACGGTTCGGTATCTCAATGCCTACCGCAGACTTGCCGGGAATTGGGGCAACGATACGCACCTGCCTGGCAGCAAGTGCCATGGCGATGTTGTCGGCAAGATTGACGATGGCATTGACCCGAACCCCGGGGGCAGGAAGGATTTCCAGCATAGTGACCGTAGGGCCCCTTATTATGTTGGTGAGTTCGACATGGATATTGAACTGCTCAAGGGTATCCACCAGTGTCTTGCCACGCTCTAGTGTCTCCTGGTTTATCTCGTTCCCTATCTTAGGATAGGTCACTAGGATTGATTCAGGTGGGTACTGATAGGTGATTCTGCTTCGGTTTATCAGGGCACTGCCATCACCCTCTGTCGCCATGAGGCCGCCGACACCGCGTGCAACCTCAAGCTTGTCCTCTTCATCAGAAATCTCAGCTACTACAGGGGCATCCTCACTGAAGCCCCCATTGATGGGTCTGGCTGTGCTCTGGGGAGCATAGGTGCTGATACCCTGTTGCGGTTCTTGATGTACGTTTCCAAGGTTTTCTGGCACAAGTATTTCTTGTTCTGGTTGTTTCTCACCCATCGGAGGCCGTACCGAGAGGATTCTCTCCCTAATGCGCAAAGGCTGGTCCTGCTCTTGGCTTTGAGGCATCCTAACCCCTAGGGCAACAGCCTCAAGGCCACGGCTCTTCTCTTTGGATGCAACGGCCTGTGCAAGCATTCCCCGGGCTTTTCCTGTCGGTTCAGGCTTTGGATCGACTGGGGAGGAAGAGCTCTTGCCTACAGCTTCCAAGGCTCCTTGCAAGAATCCGGAAAGCTTTCCCGAAGTTTTCTTGGTAGGTTCATCTACTTTCTTTTCTGTCTCTTCTTTTTTCTTCAGTTGTTGTGTTTTGTTCTCAGCATCACGCTTCTCTAGCAGCTCGCGTTGCTTCATCTCAAGATAGGAGACCCCTTTATTGCGGTCTCTCTCCGCCTTGATGGCCTCCAAGGCACCTATACTTACAAGACCCACATCAACGACAGGCTGTTCCTCAACATCCAGGATGTGTTCACCCTTGGGTTTTCGCTGTCTCTTCTTGTGCAGGGTATCTAGAACAGGAACTTCCACAAAAGGAGGGAATGCGACAGGTTCATCGTTAAGGATATCAACCTCCGGCTCCACAGCCTTCTTGTGTAGAAGAACACTCTCCTCTTCGTCTGGAATTCTCTTCTGTTCTCTCTCAAACCGCTTGTGTGCTCGCCTAAACTTTCGCCTCTGCCATTTGGAAAGGCCTTGCAGGTCAACAGCTTCACCGCCTTTTGCCAAGACGAGCAGCTGATGGAAGGTTTCTTTTCTCTGATGACGCCTATCAAGGCCATCACCTATGAGGGTAAGGACGACGAACAGTGCCATCTCGACAAGGAATGCTACGACTACCCTCAGCGACGCAACTCGAGGCTCAGCATCGAAGGAGTAGAGCAACGTCTGCAAGAATGCCGGACGAGGACTTTGCTGCAACATATGGGCAAGCACCAGCAGGGAATAGAACATGAGAGCTGACAGGGGGATGAAGACGAACGAGAAGGCCCTCTTTTTGCGAAAAGAAAAGCACATGCCACTCCACACGAACAGCATGCCGGTAAAGGGCAGAAGGCCCAAAGGGGAATCGTATGCAGAAAATCCAAAAACGCGTGATACCAGCGTGAGTGTTGTCCCGACAAGAGGCAAAGTTGTCCCAAATTGGGTAGATGCCACAGAAAACGCGAGCAGCAGCCCAGCAATGAGCAAGACTATCCCACCTACCAAAATATATGTATTCGTACCTTTTTTCACAACCTTCTCCTCATAGCATACTAACACCAAACAGCCTCGGAGGTATCAGTTTTTCTTCAGTAGACAGAGCATCCGCTCTGCATCAAGGTGAGGAACATCCAGAGGCTCCACAGAATGAGCCCACCCGCTGGTGCACACCTCCTGAACCTTCTTCAGTTCTTCAGATAAGGATTCTGCCTGTCCCTTGTAGGAGCAGACCACCCCATCATCAGCAAGAATGGGCTTCACAAGGTCAAGGATATCATACAATGGGCGGAAGGCCCTGAAGGTTATCAGCTCAAAGCTCTGGTTCACCTCCTTCAGATCCTTATCAAGGACCTCCACCCTCTCTGTCAGGCGGCAAATTGCCAAAGCATTGCGCAGGAACCCCACACGCCTGCCCATACGTTCGACCAGGGTAAAGTGATAATCCTTGAGTGCGATTGCCAGGGGTATGCCTGGCAGGCCTGCCCCCGATCCCAAGTCTGCGATCTTGGCGTCAGGGCCGTACGACTGCAATAGTCTTTGCATCACCGGGACGGCACTCAGGCTATCGATGATGTGCTTGGTTATTAGTTCTTCGCCTTGTGCACCTACCAGCTTGTAGGTTGGGTTCCACAGCTCCAGTTCGGCTATGTAGGCATTGAGCTGAGCCATTTGGTCTCTATCGAAGGTAAGGCCAAGGTCCTGTAGTGAGGAGAGCAGAAGATCATCATACATACCCATGCCTTCCTCCCTTGTCCACATGGAGGATAAGGATGGCAATGTCACCGTTGCGTACCCCGCTTATCCTGGTGGCCTGTCCCACAGAGAGGGGACGTATCTTCTTCAGTTTTTCCCGTGACTCGCTGCTCAGCCCGTCTAGGGCGTCATAGTCGAAGTCTGCAGATATTTCCAACCCTTCAAGCTTCTCAAACCGGGATACCTGCCTGTCCTGGCGGTTGATATACCCTGCATACTTCACATCAAGCTCTACCTGGTAGCGGATAGGTTCTTCAAACTCTGAAAGCTCAACGATGACCTCTTGGAGGTTCTCCATGGTCACCTCAGGCATCTTCAAGGCCTCGATGGCACTCTTCTGCCCATACTTCTGCTTTTCAAGCAGATCCTTCACCGCTTCTATCTTCTCCAGCTTGGCTTTCAGGCGCAAGAGATTCTCCTCTTTCTGCAAACCCACATCATAACCCTTCTGGGTAAGACGCTGGTCACAGCTGTCATGACGAAGGTTCAGACGGTATTCGGCTCGGGAGGTAAACATCCGGTACGGTTCCTTGGTACCCAAGGTCACCAGATCATCAATGAGTACACCAGTGTAAGCCTCATTACGAGAGAGTATGAGGGGCTTCTCACCCTTGAGCTTCTGGGCGGCATTGATACCGGCCATTAGGCCCTGACAAGCCGCCTCCTCATAGCCGCTGGTGCCGTTGGTCTGCCCTGCAATGAAGAGGTTCTTGACGTGCTTGCTCTCAAGGGAAGGAAAGAGATCCAACGGGTCTATATAGTCGTACTCCACGGCATAGCCCGGACGCATGATCTCGGCCTCTTCCAGGCCCACAATGCTATGGATATAGTCCCATTGGACATCCTCAGGAAGGGATGAGGAAATACCATTGAGGTACATCTCCTCTGTGCCTACCCCTTCGGGCTCCACAAATATCTGATGGTGGTCACGGTCGGGAAAGCGAACTACCTTGTCCTCGATGGACGGACAGTAGCGCGGTCCCTTCCCTACAATCTTCCCCCCATAGAGCGGTGATCGGTGGATGTTCCTCTGTATTATCCTATGCGTCTCATCATTGGTCCAGGTGATGTAACAAGGGAGCATGGGACGATCGACAGAGTCATAGTCAAAACTGAAGGGCATGAGGATGGGATCCCCATCCTGAAGCTCCATCCTGGAGAAATCGAGGGAGGAGGATCGTACCCTAGCTGGGGTACCGGTCTTCATCCTGCCTAGGGGGAAGCCCTTCTTGCGCAAGGCCTCACCCAAACCGATGGCTGCAGGTTCGTCCAGGCGTCCGTTTTGGGCATCATACTCGCCGATGAATATCCTTCCATCCATAAAGGTTCCGGTGGTAAGGACCACGACCTTCGCAGAGATGCTGTGGCCCCGTTCAGTCCGAACTCCGATGATGGTCTTACCCTCCTTGTCCAGCAGGATATCCACCACGGTATCCATAAAGAGGGAGAGGTTAGCCTGCGCTTCCAGGGTCTCCTTGGCTAGGCGCGCATAGGTGAACTTGTCAGCCTGGGCACGGGGGGCCTGCACTGCGGGACCGCGCCTGCGGTTGAGGATCCTGTACTGTATCATGGAATGGTCTATCAAATGGGCCATCTCACCGCCGAGGGCATCAACCTCCCGCACGATGTTTCCCTTGGAAAGGCCACCAATTGCAGGATTGCAGGATAGCCTGCCGATAGAGTCCAGATTCTGTGTTATCATGAGGGTCTTGTACCCTATTCTTGCCAGTGCGAGGCACGCTTCGATTCCGGCATGCCCCCCACCGATCACTATTGCATCGTAATCCATCTTACTTCCCTACGCAGAAACCGCTGAATATCTTAGTCAGGATATCCGCGGGGGTGACCTCCCCGGTAAGTTCACCGAGGTTCTGCATCGCCTCCCCTAACTCCACTGCAACGATGTCCAGTGGAATATCCGCCTCTACCAGTGACAAGGCACGCTCCATTGCATCGGCAGAGCCTTCCAGCAACAGGTGTTGGCGCTCACTCTCTATGACCACCTGCTCATCTCCGGTAGAACCGAAACCTGATCTCAGGCGTTTTCCAATCGCAGAGACCAATGCCTGTATGCCATGTCCACTCTGGGCAGAGATGGCAAGCTCCCCATGTGGAGTCTTGAACAGGTCGCTTTTACTGTACACGATGAGGGTGCGATCATCCTTGGGGGGAATATGGGACACTTCACTGCTGTCGACAAGAAAGACAACCAAGTCGGCCTGTCCGATGAGAATCTCAGTCTTCAGTATCCCCGCACTCTCTATGGTGTCCACGCTCTCGCGTAGCCCTGCAGTATCATACAGGCGCACAGGTATTCCTTCAATAAGGCAGTCGGCCTCAATGTAGTCGCGCGTTGTGCCCTTGATCTCACTCACTATCGAACGGTCCTGTTTGAGCAGGAGATTAAAGAGTGTGCTCTTGCCGACATTGGTAGCACCGGCAAGGACAATCCTCGCCCCCACCCCGTACAGGCGTCCTACGGCGTAGGTAGATGCCAACGCCCTGATGGCCCCAATAATCTCGGAGAGCTCATTGCTAGGGAAGATAAAATCATCTACCTCATCCTCTGCATAGTCCAGTTGTACCTCTACCTGGGCAAGCAGGGTCAAGAGCCTCTCCTTGGAAAGCTGTATCTGCTGTTTCAAGCTTCCTTCAAGGCGTGAGAGGGCTAGGGCCTGACTTCGCTCGCTCTGGCTAGAGACCAGTTCCTGCACTGCCTCCGCCTGGGTGAGGTCCATCCGTCCGTGCAAGAAGGCTCTGAAGGTAAACTCACCACCCTCTGCACCCCTCATGCCCAGGCGCTTGAAGGAGGAGAGTATCCTCTGTAGGCCGGGAAGCGAACCATGACAGGTGAACTCCAGGGCCTCTTCAGAAGTGTATCCGTGTCCTTGTGTATATACGGCAACAACCACCTCATCGAGGGCGACCCCACCAGGACCGTCAGTAAGGTAGCCATGCACTAGGGTTGCGTTCTTTGCCTCAAGCAGGGCTTTAGGTCGGGAGAAAGAGGGAGCGAGCAACGCCCTACACCCCTCTCCACTCACCCTGATGACAGCCAGGGCGCTCTGCGCCCAAGCTGTGGCCAGGGCAAATATGATATCGTCTCTATTATAGCTTTCCATGTTGGCCAGTATACAGTAGGGGTAGCTGGCCTTGCAACAAGTGCCCCGGTTTGGCTAAGATGGGGCAATGAAAAAAGCAGCGCAATTCAGGAGCCAACTCAACAGGAGCATACGCACCTTCTTCGACCAGAAGCTCTATCTTGAAGTTGAGACACCCACCCTTTCCCCAGACCTGATCCCTGAACCTACCATAGAGAACTTTGCCACCCGATTCGACAATGAGTTTGTAGGATCGAAAGAGCTCTATCTCATTCCCTCACCAGAGATCTACATGAAGAGACTCATAGCCGAGGGCTTTGGCAACATCTACCAGATAGGGCACTGCTTCCGCAACAGCGAACAGATCGGCCGACACCACAACCCCGAGTTCTCGATGCTCGAGTACTACAGCGTAGGTATGGATGAGCAGGATTCGATTGACCTGACCGAGGAGCTGTTCGCCTATCTTGACGGACCGTCCTTCCTCAAGCCCCCCTTTGACCGACTGACGGTATCAGAGGCGATGTATCAGTATGCCCAGGTCGACCTTGACAAGAACCAGAACCAGAAATCCCTTGCCCAGGAGGCAAGAAGACTTGGCCTGTCGGTACCCGACAAGCCAGAGAGCTGGGAGGATACCTTCAACAGGATATTCCTTACCCTGGTCGAACCCAACCTCCCACAACAGAGGCCCTTGGTACTGGAGCGTTACCCCGCCCAGATAGACTGCCTTGCAAAGAAAGAGGGTAACTACCGTAAAAGGTGGGAGCTGTATGCAGGGGGAATTGAGATCGCAAACTGCTATGACGAGGAAACTGACAAGGATATTGTGAGTGCCTACTATCGAAAAGAGTATGCCATCCTAATCCAAAAGAGGGCGGATAGGGGCCTTGTCATCCCTGATGCTGATCCGAGTTTTGCAGATATTTTCACTGATTTTCCCCAATGCTCAGGTGTTGCTCTCGGCCTAGACAGGCTACAGATGCTGCTCATGGGCGAATCAAGCCTTGAGGGGGTGATTCTTTTTCCTGTTTCTGGTACTGTGAGTAGCCGTAAATAGGTGTAAATCCAATATATGAGGTAATTAGCATGATAAAAGCAGGTCAAATAGATAAGGGTACTGCCCTATTGATCAAGGGACAGCCCTTTATTTGTATCGATCGTGAATTTGTAAGCCCTGGAAAGGGGTCGGCTTTTGTACGTCTTAAACTGAAGAGCCCTTCCACCGGACAGACTCTCAGCGAAACCATGAAGACTCAGGACAACGTCGATGACATCATGGTCAGTGACCGTGACTGTCAGTACCTGTACAATGATGGTGAACATTTTCATCTCATGCTGACCGATACCTTCGAACAGATAGAAGTGGCCATGGTCACTTTCCCTGACTATGAGTTTCTCATGAAAGATGGTGAGACCTACCGTTGCACCTTCTGGGAAGCACAGCTGCTGGATATCCAGATTCCCACCAAAGTAATCTACATTGTGGCTGAGGCTGAAGAGGCTGTCAAAGGCGACACTGTCCAGGGAGCAAGCAAGTATGTGACCACAGAGACAGGACTCAAGGTCCGTGTCCCCATTTTCATCAAGCAAGGTGAGAGGATCAGGGTCAACACCGAAACCAAGGAGTACCTCGAGCGCGTCAATAACTAACGAATAACACGATCAAGTAAAGAGCTGGCTAATGTAGCCAGCTCTTTTTTGGTGTATTTTCATCATCAGTTTTTTCAACTGGATTATTAATGGGCTTCACTAAGAAAAACT
>WOYI011030847.1_pt1 | contig 18211 bp, 12 predicted proteins | sample 6423411 | NCBI WGS metagenome assembly WOYI01 (sample SAMN13441803, study PRJNA592873) | oil field metagenome | biome: oil field; feature: oil-well bore; material: oil-contaminated soil; isolation source: oil-contaminated soil from oil-well borehole | place: Germany: Wietze | collected 2016-10-18 ...
GCAAAGCACTTGCAATGGTAGCTTTAAAAGCTGCCGGATCGGAGAGATCGAGGGTGATGGTATAGGTGCCTCCGGTTGCGGGGATGTTGTCACCACCATAACTGAGGTTGTTCAGGTCCCCTCCCAGGTTGATGTCCCAGCTGTTGTTGGCACGGAACTTGAACGCACCGTCAACCAGTGTGGTGGTCACACTCCAGAGTCCGGTTGCGGGATCGTAGGTCATCGGCGTGGAGTTGTCCCACCCTCCTTCAGTCGCATCACCGATGAGTCCCCATTCGGTTTTGGTCATCGTGTAGCTGTTTGCGGTGAGATCGACGTCAATCTTATACATACCGGGCTCGCTCACAACAAGGTTACCGGCTCCACCATCGTCAGATAGCATGCCGTCACCTCCGTCACCATAATTGGTTCCCTCCCAAGCGGGTTGAGCGGTGAACTTGAACTCGGTATTGGGCTCGCCGAAATAGACATAACCGCTGTACCTGAAGTCGAAGTTGCGGCTGTAGAGAGTGGGGGCCTCTGCCGGGTTCCATCCCTGGTGTGCACCGGGCACATAGAGGGTCAGGTTCATCTCGCCGATGATCTCGATGGTGTAGGTGTATTCCATCATGTTGAGGGTGATCTTCACCCATCCGGGTTCATCTACCTTCAGGTTACCACCGTCAGCTTTAAGCTCGCCTTCTAAAGCGGTTGCATCGTAAGTGCCAAGCACGCCATCCCAGGAGGCTGCCTCCTTACTCGATTTGGGTACAATCTTGAATTCTCCCTGCAGGTTGTTCACCAGGATGGTGAAGATGGGATCTTCATAGACATCTTTTCCGCTGTGGCTGAACTGGTAAGCCTCAAGGTTGGCGATGTCCCAGCCGTTGATAGCCCCGACAAGATAATATTCTGTTTCGATCACCGGTGCCACGGGGGTGACAGTGATCGGTCCCAGTACCACCTCCCCGGGGATCCGCACCGCGGAGCTTCCCTCACGGATGAAAGCGGCCACACGCAGGTAGAGTTCTCTCGCTTCGGGCGCTTTCCCATAGAGGCTTTTGGTAGCCTCGTTGAGGGTGGCGGCAGTTACGAAAGCACTGTTCTGATCACTTGTGGAGGGCAGCTCCACCACCTGGGTGAATGCTTCCGTATCGGAGGCCTCCAGGATGAAGGTCACGGCTGCACCTTCAGCCAGCTGGGGTGTGGCGGTTGTCTTAACGACTTCCAGAGGGGTTTCGTCGGCCAGCGATTCTTCATCTAAGACAAGAGGAGCACTCACATCCGCTCCAGGGGCAAAGGTGAAGCCGCTGACACTCTGTTCGGCTTCCTGTTCATAAGCCTGCGGCGGTGCAGCCACATGGTCGTACACATCCTCACATGCATTCATCAGGATGAAGGCAAGCAGTGTGGCAAATAGGTATATTTTTTTATTCATGTTGTGTAATATTTTAATGGAAAACCGCTCTCCTCTGAAAGAGGTTCTCCGGTTCTGCCTGTTTATTCAATCTTACCGGTATTGGTGGTGAAGTTAATGTAAAGGCGCTGGCCAGCATTGCCGGTTACACGATCCTGGTCATCACCTGCGCCGCGGGGTACAAAGACACCGTCAAATACCAAGAACTCGGTATGCCACCACTCATGTCCCGGCAGCTGGATGCTGGCGCGAATTTCACCCGTGTTGGTGAAGGGTGGCGAAACAAATGCAGCATCGGCCCCCAGTGAGAGATCGGGTACGGCAAAGCGGTAAGCTTCGGCGGTGGTGCCCCAGTTGCCGCCGGCAACGTTCCCCTGCAGGTACACGTGCGGCGGGTAGAAATCCACGGCGAACTCGTATTCACGTTCGTTGATGGTGGTGGTTACCACTACAATGTACCATCCCGGATTACCGATACCGATGTTTCCTCCAGCGTCTGATGCTCCCGGATCGGCGGTGCCGCTGCCATTGATGGTTGCCTGTCCGAATCCGAATTCGTTGCCGTCCCATGCCTTGGCGTAGTTGAACTTGATCTCCGCGTTCGCACCATCGCCCGTCTGTCCCAGGTACTGCATCGCCCAGAACTTGCCGGGAGTGCCCCATACGGGAATCATCACGGTAGCGCCGTCCCAGCTCCAGTTGCCGGCTACATTGCCAATGATATACATGTTCTCCGGCATCACCATCGGGTCAAGGGCGAAGTAACCCTTCACCTGTGGGAGGGTGATCACGTTGGAGAAGACCTCGCCCGCACCTTTCTCGTTCAGCCTGGAAACAAGACGTACATAGAGCGGATGGGGATCAGTGGGATACTCGTTTTCATCGGTGACCTCATGCATCTCTACCAGAGCCAGTGCCAGGTCGGCAGCGTTGATCGCAAACCTGGCGGTGGTGTAGCTGCCGGGCAGCGTAACGGGGTTTGAAAAGTCGGGATTGAGCGATACCTGCACGCTGTAGATGGCGGCAGCGGTGAAGCCGTAATCGGGTTGAGAAGTGGTGAACTCAATCGATTCGGTATTCTTCAGGTCATAGATGGCGGAAGCATATTTCGGCAGGTTGAGTACAAAGCTTTCCGGCTGCTGAAGCACTACTTTCTCATCTTCCTGGCAGGACCAGAACAGTGAGATGCCAGCCAGCAATAGGATTATATGAATGATATTTTTCATTGTCTGTAGGATGTTTAATTGGCGTTACTACTTGATTCATATCCGCTGTTTTGTACCAGGTTCGCGTTGGCACCCAGGTCATCAGCAGGTATGGGGTAAACGTTGAAGTGATCGGCTACGGATCGCCCTTCGGGAACACTTCCTTTCCAGGGCCAGATGTAGGCAGAGCCGGTAAGTTTGCCGAAACGAACCAGGTCGCTGCGTCGCTGCCCCTCGTAGAAGAATTCGCGTCCCCGCTCATCCAGGATATAATCGAGGGTCAGTTCACCGGCGGTGATGGTTGCGGCATTGTCGTTGTTGTAACCCCGTTTTCGAAGGTTGTTCACCAGCTGCAGGGCGGTGGTTGCGTCACCTCCGGTGCCACCCCTGAGCACTGCCTCGGCATAGTTTAGGTAGATCTCACCCAGGCGGAAGAGGGGGAAGTCGGTGTAGGCGATGTTACTCGGGGGGAGTGTGCCGTCGCTGTTGCGGTTGTAGTACTTCACCACGGGGATGCCGTTGTTGGTGAAAAGGGAGGGATCCACGATCTCCACATTTTCGGTGTAGTCGAGACGTAACATGGAAAAACGATTGTCTTTCTCATGCTGGTACTCCTTTTCGAATGTTTGGAGCACTGCCTTGGTAGCTCGGTTCCCCTGCCATGCACCCACTGCGTTTACTTCATCTTGCAGGTCGGAAGGCTCCATGGCGCTCAACAGGAAGGTCATTCCTCCCCAGGTCTGGGTATCGGATCCTTCGTAGCGGATCGGGAAGATCATCTCCGTGGAGTTGTGGTTGTCGGCCTTGAATATATTTGCATAGACCGGATCCAGCTGGTAACTTACATCCATCACTTTCTTGCTGTAGGTGATACTCTCGGTATATTTCTCCACGCCGATATAGGTTTCGGCATTGAGATAGAGACGGGAGAGCAGTGCCCAGTTGGCAGCTTTGTGCGCGCGGCCGTAATTGGTTGCATTGTAACCCACGAAGGGTTCGAGCATATCGGCTTCGCAGTCAATCAGTTCTTTTTCAATGTAATCGAACAGGTCGGCTGCCATGATCTGGGGAGGCAGCGTGCTGCCCACCGGACTCTCTTCGTTTACGAAAGGAACATTGCGGAACATGTCGAGCAGGTAGAAGTAGGCGAGAGCCCTGTGGAAGCGTGCCTCGGCCCTGAATGCCCGGATTTTATCCTGATCTGCCTGGCTCACTCCACGTGAGGAGAGTTTCTCTTCCGATGTCTCCCTCAGGAGGGCATTGGCCAGGTTGATCTGGTAGTAGAGGCGATAGTAGAAGCCCTTGATGAACACGTTGCTGGAGGTCCAGGTGATGTAGTTCAGGTCTGGGATGCCCACATCATTCCAGGCACAGTGTGCCTCGTCGGTGGGCAGCTGTTGCAGGTTCCAGAGACCTCTGAGGAAGGATGCCTGGCTACCGCCATCCACGCCTGCCACATCGGGATCGCCGTCGCCGCCACTGTTACCGCTGATGGCCAGGCCGGCGTAGATCTTGGCCAGCAGTTCCTGGTAGGGTCCCAGCTCACTGCCAAAGACCACATCTGAAACCAGCTCCTCCTCATCCAGCGGAATGGTGTTCAGATCATCGACGCAGGAGGCCAGCCCCCCGGTCATCATGATGATCGCGATGAATATTCCTATTTTATATGTTGCTGTCTTCATAATTGTCTGATGTTAAAAATTAAGATTGAGTCCAAGGATAAACACGCGTGGGTGGGGATAGATGTTGTTGTCGATGCCGTTGTTGGTGAATTCCGGATCGAGCCCGCTATAGTCGGTCAGCACGAGCGGGTTCTGCACGGTGAAATGAATCCTGCCCGATTGCTGGCGGTTCAGCAAGTGTGTGAAGTTGTATCCCAGGGAGACATTGTCCACCTTCATGAAAGAGGCATCCTGGATGTAGTAGCTGGATTGATAGTGCACCGCATCGAAGTTGGTGTAGGTGGCACTGTTGACCCTGTTTTTAAGCCAGCCCGAGGGGTCGAAGGTGGTATTTTTCGACTCACGATTGGATTGGATGTTGTTGTAGGCGTAATTGCCGAGGTTACTGCGAATAGAGAAGTTGAAATCCCAGTTCTTATAGGAGAGCTGAGAGGATAAGCCCATGTAAACATCGGGTGAGGCATTCTTCCAGGGAATCATATCCTGCTCGTTAATGGAGCCATCGGCGTTCTGATCCACAAAGACCCCTTCCAGCGGTTTGCCGGCCTCATCGTACACCTGTTCATAGACATAGAATGAACCGGCCGGATAATCGACCGCATGGATGGCAATGGTATTGCCCGTACCACCATCGATACCGCCGAAACGTACCCCTACATAGTTGGGATCATCATTGATTGTCAGTTTGGTGATTCTGTTCTGGTTATAGGTCACATTGTAGCTCAGGTTCCAGTTCCAGTCCCTGCTGACTATCGGACGTCCCGTGATGGTGAACTCAACTCCTTTGTTCTCCAGCTCACCCACGTTGGTCAGTAACTGGTTGCTGAAGTTGGTTCCGGCAGCGATACCGACGGTATTTAGCAGGTCTGTGGTCTTGCGATAGTAAACATCGAAAGCTCCGCTGATACGGTTGTTCAGGAAACCGTAGTCGAGACCGGCGTTATAGGTGGCTGTCTCCTCCCATTTCAGGTTCTCATCATAGGCCAGCGGACGAATGAGTGGGATCATCTGGTCGCCAAAGAAATAGTTGGCCCCTGCCTGGCTGTAGCTGTAACGGCCCATCCAGGGATAGTCACCGCTGCCCAGGTTCTGCTGTCCCGTGACACCATATCCCAGACGCAGTTTGAGGTCCGACATCACGCTGCCTGCATCCTCCATGAACGGTTCATTGATCACCTTCCATGCGAAGGCGGCAGAGGGGAAGAGGCCCCACTTGTTGTCGGGACTGAAGCGCGACGACCCGTCGTTACGCAGGGTGAAGGTGAGCAGGTAACGATTCAGCAGCGAGTAGTTCAGACGGCCGAAGAAGGAGATCACGAAGCTCTCGCTGGAATAGTCGTTCCCTTCCCGGTAGAATTTATTGCCGGTTTCGGCAGCCATGGCTGCTGAGTAGGGGTAAGTGTTCTCTGTTTCGTTGTAAAAGCGTTGCCAGGAGTAACCGCCCATCGCGTCGAAACGATGTGCGCCAACCTCTTTCACGTAGTTCAGGTAGAAGTCGAGCAGGGTGTTCTGCTTGTACTGGCTGTAGGTGCTGTTTTCGCCCCATCCTGACTTGTAGCTGCCCCAGGTGTAGCTCATGGGAGAGTTGTCTTCCACGATCACATCCCCCTCACTGTCGGAGATGTCGTATCCCAGGTTGAGGTTGGCTCTCAGCCCTTCGAGGAAAGGTATGCTGTAATCGATCTGCATGTTACCGATGCTCCGCATCACCTCTGAGTTGTCATGCTTCTGCATCAGGATGGCGACAGGGTTGGCCAGCGCGATGTCGATGGGTGTGCCGTCAGCTTTGAGGGTCATGTGATAGCCATTGCCGTAGGGTGATCCCGTGGTGTCATATACCGGCATGGTGGGGTCGAACTGGGTGGCCGAGTTGATGGCTCCCTGGTCGGCAAAACGGTTCTTGTTGTACATCCCGCGTGCGTTGAGTTGCACCCTCAGCTGCCCGTCGAGGAAGCTTGGAGAGAGGTTCACGCTTCCGGTATATCGTTCCAGCTTGGATGTTTCCAGGATACCGTTTTCATTGGTGTAGCCCACCGAGATGCGATAGGGTAGAAACTCACCGGCGCTGCCGGAGAGGCTGATGTTGTGGTCGGTGCTGGCAGCTACCCGGAAGATTTTCTCCTGCCAGTTGGTTTCGGTATCTCCCAGTGCGGCTGCCTGCTGGCTGTCAGCACCGAAAGAGTTAATCACATAGTTGCGGAAAGTGGCGGCATCCATCACATCCACTTCACCCGTGCGGGTGCTGACGGAGAAGTTTCCGTTATAGGAGAGTTGCATCCTGCCCGACTTTCCCTTCTTTGTCGTAATGATGATCACACCGTTTGAAGCGCGGGAACCATATATGGCGGTTGCCGAAGCATCTTTCAGTACGGTGAAGGTCTCAATGTCGTTTGAGTTGATGGTGCTTAACGGGTTGGCCATCCCGCTTATGCCTGTGGCATTATCCACCGGCACTCCGTCGATCACGATCAGCGGGTCGTTACTGGCCGACATGGAGGATCCGCCGCGAATACGGATACTGGCGGCCGAGCCGGGAGCTCCTCCCGAGGAAATAACGCTCAGGCCTGCTACCTGCCCCGCCAGCAAATCGGAGGGAGATGTAGCCAGACCTCTGTTCAGCTTGGTGGCATCCACCGCTACTACCGAACCTGTGGCGTCATCTTTTCGTACGCTACCGTAACCTATCACCACCAGTTCCTCCAGTAACTCCGTGTCTTCTTCCATCACGATTTGAATATTGGTCCGGTTGTTGACTGCGATTTGTTGCGGACGATAGCCGATATAGCTGACGTTCAGCACCGCATCTGCCGGGGCCTGCAACTGGAAATTACCTTCGTAGTCGGTCACGGTTCCTGTTGAGGTCCCCTCCACAAGGATGTTGACCCCAATAAGCGGTTCACCGTTCACGTCCGTTACCGTTCCCCTTACATTTATCGGAGTACCGGTTTGGGCAGTGGCCGATAAAATCACCAGCAATCCCGACAAGATTGTCAGGAAAGCCTTCCTACTTTTTTTTAATTTTCGATACATGTTGTTAACGTTATAAGATTAACTGATTAATACTCTCTTCATTCTCAATATAAATCACAAAACAGATAAACAGATGAATGGTTAATCTATCATCCGTACATCTCTTGCACTTCCATAACAAAGTTATCTGTTCTGTGGGTTTTAGGTTCCGAAAAGTGTGTAATTAACCTTGATTGTCCGTGCAATCGATTGCATTTTTCAGGGCATAAAAAAAATATTATCAATTAGTTACCTGCCGGATGGCGATGATAAAAAATTGGTAATATTTCTTTATTGTGTGTTAACCAAGTGGGTTGGAAAGGGGTTATTCCTTACTTTTTGATATCTGGTTACCAGGCTTGTTCTTTCCCTGCACGCTTTTTTTTCGCGGAATTGCAATCTTTCTTTTGGTCGTTTGTGAGGTGATGATTCGCTTGAGCCGAATCAGAAAACGCTTGCTTGGTTTGCTCTTCATGTAGGAATCGATGTGTCGTGCTCTCTTTTCTTCCAGAATCTGGTCGATGCGAATGAGGATACCCGATTCTTCCACCTCTCCGAACTCATCGTTGATAGCCGTACCGAAGAAGCGCATCGTTGGCGACAGACTCATGTAAGCATTGATGAGGGGCGGAATGTTATATCCCAGGGCGCGTACCTCCTTGTGGAGGATCCTGTAATCCTCTTTGAAATTTTTGCCCTGGAACAGTTGTTTCATCTCTTCCCGGTTGGTTCCGGTAACCAGCGGATCAATCGGTGTGACCAACCTGAGCGGGTCGGGAAAGTGCTTGTGGAGGAAGTAAAGGATCATGTTGCGCGCATCCTTGTTATAGGTGCCATACATCGTCACTTTCCCGAAGAAATATTCAATCTCGGGGTCGATGACCGTGAGCGCTCCCAGTCCGTCCCATAGGTTGTCGAGGGCAAAGATACCCTTTCTGCCGAGCAGGGTGGACTGGTATTCGAGCGATACGAAGGAGCGCCCCAGCTCTACCGTGGTGGGCAGGAAATCATCGATGAACTGCCGCGAGAAGTTGTAGAGATGAGCGGTGGCCAGCATCGGTTTGCCTTGTTCATCGAATTCCACATCCGACCCATAAATGAACCGGTAACCCCCGAGGATCTCCTCATTCTCGGGATCCCATACAATGAGCTGGCGGTAGGGTATCTCCATGGTGTCATACTTGTCGATATCAGCTCCCAGTCCGGTACCGCCCCCGTAATGACGAAAGGCGATCTCCCGCAGCCGCCCTACCTCCCGCATCAGGTTGGGTGAGTCGTGGGCGGTGAAGACATATATCTCGTTGTTCGCCTTGTGAGTCACTCTCACCCGCTTCTGGACGGTCAGCTCACTTTTGATCAGTTCCTTGCTTACCGGATCAATAATCTTTTCCATGCTGCTGTTTCTTGATTTTTTTGAATGGGATCACTTCAGTGAATAGACCATCTCTTTTACGGTCTGGGCCCACGCGGCTGCAGTCTTGCTGTTATCGAAAGTTTGCCAGGGTATCGGCTTGCCAAAGGTGATGGTGAAAGTCTGGTTGCTGTTCTTGAACATCTCGTCTGGGAGATAGACCAGCTCGAAATTGAACTTGATGCCGGATGCTTTGCGCAGGTTGGCCAGGTTGTAGAAGAAACGGGAGTTCTTGGCATCGAAGTGCACCGGGATCACATCCCGCTGAAATTCCACCGCCTTGATGATAAAGCTTTTCATCCATTCCAGATCACGGATCTTGCCTCCCACTTTGCGGGAACAAAGCCCCGCCGGGAAAGTGATCACCTGGTCGTCCGACGCATATGCCTCGTTGATCGCTCTGACCGATGATTTGGCCTGAGCACCATATTTGTTGATGGGGACGAAGATCGGTTTCAGCGGATCAATATAGTAGAGGATGTCATTCACCAGATACTTGATCCTGCCATTGAACCGATCTCCCAGTACGGAGGAGAGACAGATCCCATCGAGACCCCCCAGGGGATGGTTAGAGGCAAAGACAAACCGGCCTTCAGTGGGAATGTTTTCTTCACCCCGCAGCTTTAACGTCAGATTGAACTCTTTCTCCACCAATGCATGCATGAAGGGGACACCTTCCAGATCCCCGTTTCGTTCAAGGATGCCATTGATCTCTTCCTGGTGTACAAGGCGTTTGAGATAGCTGATCACAAATCGGGGGATTTTCCTGTAATGTCTTGGAGCCTTGCCACGCAAAACCTTATCAAGATCAATCCTAAATGCATTGTTTTGGGTCATTGCATTTTACTCTGCTTGCTAATTTGACGCAAATGTACAAAATTTAAAATGTCAAAGCAATAATCTTCCAGGTGGAAAAATTGATCATGCTCATTCGGAAGCCTCTGCACACCACTCATGGAGTGGAATATAAGACGCAGTGAATGAGGATAAAATGAATTAAATGGTCTCTGTTGATAACTTTTTTAAAAAATATCAGGGGGAAATGTGGGGAGAAGTGGATAATTTTGTACTTTTACAGCGTATATAGCTCTATTCAGTTGAAATTGACGTAGTAGTGATACAGTTTTTGGGAAATATTGAAGCCAGGGCCGATGCAAAGGGACGGATTTTTGTGCCGGCAGTTTTTCGCAAGCGTCTGCAGAGCGAAGGAGAAGAATATCTGGTGCTCAGAAAGGATATTTTCCAGGATTGTCTGGTTCTCTATCCCGGAAGTGTGTGGGAGAAAGAGGTGGAGTTGCTGCGCAACAGACTGAACAAGTGGAATCGTGAACAACAACAGCTCTTTCGCCAGTTTGTGCTGGATGCCGAAAGGCTGGAGATGGATGCCAATGGAAGGGTACTGATCCCGAAGCGTTATCTGCGTATGGCCTCCATCGATACTGATGTCCGTTTTCTCGGGGTGGATGAGACCATTGAGCTCTGGGCAAAGGAGAGACTGGAGAACCCGCTGGTGGAGCCGGATGAGTTTATGTCAAAGTTGCAGCAACTGATGGAGAGTAACCCCTGACAGGGGTTTCGGGGTTAGAGCAGGGTGTTTTCTCATCCTGCGGATAATAAGGATTTGTGATTGGCTCACATCATACTATAGAGGATGTCGAATAGCACAGAGGCAGAAGCATATCATATACCGGCGCTGTTGGCAGAGAGCGTGGATGGGTTGCAGATCGTTCCCTCGGGGATCTATCTGGATGTCACCTTTGGTGGCGGAGGACATTCGCGTGAAATTCTGAATCGCTTAGGGCCGGACGGACGTTTGATTGCCTTTGATCAGGATGAGGATGCGGCTCAAAATGCACTTGCCGATCACCGTTTTATGCTGATCAGAAGTAACTTCCGCTATATGAAGAATTTCCTCCGTTACTTCGGCATTGAAGAGGTGGATGGTGTGCTGGCCGACCTGGGGGTCTCCTCGCACCATTTTGATGATTCGGAACGTGGCTTCTCATTTCGCTTTGAGGGAGATCTTGATATGCGTATGAACCGCAGCGCAAGAAAGAGTGCGGCTGATATTCTGAACAGCTACACGGCAGAGCAGCTCTCCGATATTTTCTACCACTATGGGGAGCTGAAAAATGCCCGAAGCATCGCGGCTGCAATTCTTGCTGCCCGTGAAAATGGCCGGATCACGACCACCGGACAATTGCTTACCATTCTGCGGCCTTTTACCGGCAGGGATAGAGAGAAGAAAGTGCTGGCGCAAGCTTTTCAGGCGTTGCGCATTGAGGTGAACGGCGAGATGGATGCCCTGAGGGAGATGTTGCTCCGATCGCTCGAGATGCTGAAACCGGGTGGTCGCATCAGTGTGATCTCTTACCATTCGCTGGAGGATCGGCTGGTGAAGAATTTTTTCCGGAGTGGCAACTTTGAGGGCAAGTTGGTGAGAGATTTTTACGGCAATGTGGAGACGCCTTTTGAACTGGTGAACCGCAAGGTGATCGTTCCCTCTGCAGAGGAGCAACAAAAGAATCCCCGCTCCAGAAGCGCAAAACTAAGGATCGCGAAAAAGCTGTAAGCCGTAAGCAACAGGTTGAAAGTAAAAGCTATGATATGAAACTGAAGTTCGATAACATCCGTAAATCGTTTGTCCATGTTTTTGGAGGAAGTGTTCTCACTGAGAATTTCTTCCTCCGGAACATGCGCTTTATACTGGTTGTCGTATTGATTATGTTTCTTTTTATCAGCCACCGGTACACTGTCTTGCAGAAGATGTCTGAGATTGAGCGCCTTGAGCGGGTGTTGAAAGATGCACGCTACGAATCGCTCACCATCTCATCTGCTCTCACCGAAGCCAGTCGACAGGGTGAGATTGAGCGTCGTGTGGAAGAGGCGGGTCTGGAGCTGAAAGTGACGAACGAGCCGGTCTATCATATCGGTAAATAGTCAATTGAGATGATGAACGAGAAGCAAGAGCAAAACAAAAAAACGGAAAAGGTGTTGCTGGCCCGCTACGGCGTGATCGTCACCCTTTTGATGTTGTTTGCCGTGATGATCATCTTCACTGCAGGCAGACTCGCGTTTAGCTCTGAAGGCAGGAAATGGCGGGAGGTGGGTGAAAAAGAGACAGTGATCCGTGACCGGGTGATCCTGCCCGAGCGAGGCAGCATCTATACCTACGATGGCAGGCTGCTGGCTACAACTGAACCACTTTACAGCATATACATGGATTTCTGGGCCGACGGAATGGAGAAAGATACACTCTACAAATATGTGGGCGAGCTCTCCCATGCCCTGGCAACTAAGTTCCCCGATCGTACCGCTGCACAGTATAAGCGTGTGATCCTGAATGGCTGGAAGATGCGTGAAGAGGAGCAGCGCCAGATCCGGGAGAACCGTGAGCGGGGTATCGACAAACGGGTGCCCATCCGCTCCCGCTACGTGAAGATTCTGCGCCACGACATCTCCTATGTTGACCTCAAGGAGATACGTACCTTTCCTTTCTGGAACCAGCGCTCCAACCGCAGTGGGTTGATCGCCGAGGAGCGCAATGCACGCAAGAAACCGTTTGGTAACCTGGCCACCCGTACGGTGGGGAACGTTTTCAAGGATCTCGACAAGGGAGGTGCCAGCGGTCTCGAACTGAAATATGACTCGTTGCTGCGGGGTGTGCCAGGTGTGAAGTTCCGCCAGAAGATACAGGGTAAGTGGATGGATGTGGTTGAGAAACCGGCCGTGGCTGGGTGGGATCTTGTTACCACCCTCGATGCAGAAATACAGGATATCACCGAACGGGCGCTCAGGGAAAAGCTGGTGGAGACAGAGGCCGAGTCGGGTACCGCCATTATCATGGAGGTCAAGACCGGGGAAATAAAGGGAATAGCCAATCTGGACCGTATGAGTAACGGTGACTATGCCGAGGGAAACCCTAACGCATTCTCCTATATGAATGAACCGGGATCCACGTTCAAGACGGTGACCGTGATGGTGGCGCTCGACGATGGTGTGGTCACCCCCACCGACTCATTCCATGTGGGCAACGGATTGTTCCAATACAACCGCCGTTGGGTGAGAGATCACTACTGGCGGCGCGGACAGGATCGTGGTTATTTCACCGTTGCCGAAGGGCTGGCTATTTCATCGAACGTGGTGATGAGCAAGATTGCCCTGAAAGGATATGAGAATAACCCGAAGAAGTTTGTAGAGGGGATCGACCGAATCGGACTGCGAAAACAACTGCAATGGGATGTCCCTCTCAAGGGGATCGAAGGCACCTCCTCCATCCGTTTTCCGGACGACAAGAACAACTACTGGTCCAAAACAACCCTTCCCTGGATGTCGTTCGGTTATGAGGTACAGGTGCCACCCATCTACCTGTTGATGTTCTACAATGCCATTGCAAACAACGGAAGGATGATCAAGCCTTTCATCGCGAAGCAGTTGGTGAAAGATGGAAAAGTGCTGAAAGAGATGAAGGCAGAGGTGGTGAACCCGATGATCTGCAAGGAGACCACCCTGCAGCAGATACATGAAATGCTGGTGGGCGTGATCGAAGAGGGTACAGCCAGGGTGGTGGCTTCCGACTATTTCCCGATGGCCGGTAAGACCGGCACGGCTCAGATCGCCTCAGGTGGAGGTTATGGTGGCTATTATGTCTCTTTCTGCGGCTATTTCCCTGCAGATGAACCCCTGTATACCATCTTCGTGGGGATACGCAAACCCAGGGGTGTCCCCTCTGGCGGCGGGATGGCCGGTATGGTCTTTAAAAAAATTGCTGAGCAGACCTACATCCGGAAGGTACAGCTCACCGTAGAGGATTGTCCCGTGGACTCACTGCTCAGCAAGGAACCGCCCCTCAAAAACGGGAACTGGACCCACTGCCGAAAGATGCTTACACTTCTGGGATTGCCTGCCGGTGAGACGGAAGAGCCCTCGGAGTGGGTGAAGGTGGTAGAAGATCGTAACGCTTACATACCGCAGCCCCTTTCATTGAACGGCTCGCTGGTGCCCGATGTGCATGGCATGGGAGCCCGTGATGCCCTTTACCTGCTTGAAGAGGCAGGGTTGAGGGTGCAGCTGAACGGTGCCGGCAGGGTGGTTTCGCAATCGATCTCACCCGGCAGCAGGCTGGTGAAAGGGCGAACAATCGCAATCACATTAAAATAAACGGAAGATATGAGACTCACCACACTGATTGAATCATGCAGGATCGTTTCCATTCGTGGCAACGAAGCGGCAGAGATCACCACCGTCACTTCCGACTCACGTCGTGTGGAGCCGGGAGCACTCTTTGTTGCAGTGGAAGGGATCTGCACCGACGGTCATGCCTACATCGGTAAGGCTATCGAACAGGGAGCTGTCGTGGTGGTGTACGACAAGCCGATGATCGAGGAGTATTTCTCACGGGTGACTTATGTGCAGGTGGAGAACAGTGCCGTAGCACTGGCACATATTGCCGATACCTGGTACGGTCATCCGTCGCGACAGCTCAGGCTGGTAGGGGTGACCGGTACCAACGGAAAGACCACCATCGCCACCCTTCTCTGGCAGCTCTTTCGTAACCAGGGATATGCTGCCGGACTCATCTCTACCGTAGCCAACTATGTAAACGGGGAGAAGCATCCTACCACACACACTACACCCGATTCGCTTACGCTGAACGCGTTGCTGCGGCGTATGGTGGATGCCGGCTGCGCATACGCGTTCATGGAGGTGAGCTCACATGCCATCCATCAGAAGCGGATTGAAGCGCTTCATTTCTCCGGCGGTATCTTCACCAACCTCACTCAGGATCACCTGGACTACCACAAGAACATGCTGGAGTATCGCAATGTGAAGAAGCTCTTCTTCGACAACCTGCCCGAGGAGGCCTTTGCCCTGACCAACATAGACGATAAGAATGGGTTGGTGATGCTGCAAAACTGTCGTGCTGTGAAAAAGAGCTACTCAGTGAAAGGGATGGCCGATTTCAAAGCACGCATCTTTGAGAAACATTTCGATGGCACCGATATCGAGATCAATGGCCGGGAACTGGTGGTGCAGTTTGTGGGTGTCTTCAATGTCTATAACCTGCTGGCGGTTTATGGAGCTGCAATCCTGCTGGGATTGAACGAGGAGGAGGTGCTTCGTGAGCTCTCCCTGCTGCAGCCTGTCGCCGGCCGCTTTCAGACATTTCGCTCACCGAAGGGATACACCGCCATCGTTGATTATGCCCATACACCCGATGCCTTGTCGAACGTGTTGAAAGCCATCCAGGAGGTACTCGGCAACCGGGGGCGGATCATCACAGTGGTGGGCTGCGGTGGCAACCGCGACCGTACCAAGCGTCCCATCATGGCACGTGAGGCCGCAGAGCGAAGCGACAGCGTGCTGCTCACCTCCGATAACCCACGGTTTGAGGAGCCGGAAGAGATCCTGCGGGAAATGACAGAGGGTCTCACCGAGGAACAACGGCAGGCTGCGCTCACCATCGTGGACCGGCGCGAAGCAATCAAGACGGCCTGTGCCCTGGCCAAAGAGGGTGATGTAATCCTTATTGCCGGCAAGGGGCATGAGGATTATCAGGAGATAAAAGGGGTGAAATATCACTTCGACGACCGGGAGGAGGTAGAGAAGATTTTCGCTTCACACCGCAATCCGTAACAACATAAACAAAATCTTATGCTCTACTATCTTTTTGATTATCTGGATACGCTGAATGTTCCCGGCGCGGGCATGTTTCAGTATGTGATGTTCCGATCGGCAATGGCTGTCATCTTCTCTCTGCTCATCGGGATCGTCGTGGGCAAAAAGATCATCGACAGACTTCAACGGATGCAGATCGGGGAGACCATCCGCAACCTCGACCTGGAGGGGCAGTACAGCAAACGAGGCACCCCCACCATGGGAGGGGTGATTATCATCTTCTCCATCCTGGTCTCTACCCTGCTCTTCGGCAAGCTGGAAAATACTTACATTATCCTGATGCTGGTGAGCACCCTCTGGCTGGGTCTGCTGGGTTTCGCCGACGATTACATCAAGGTGTTTAAAAAAGATAAAGAGGGACTGAAAGGCAAGTTCAAGATAGTGGCGCAGATTGGTTTGGGGTTGATCGTGGGGCTCACCCTCTACTTCAGTCCCGACGCGGTGGTGCGCCAGAATATGGAGGTACGGGTCAACAACGTGATAGAAGAGGTGACCTACCAGACTGAAGATGTAAAGACTACCAGCACCACCATCCCATTTATGAAGAACAACAACTTCGAATACCGCTGGCTGGTGAGCTGGATGGGCGATTATGCCGATAAAGCGGTATGGGTGGTCTTCATCCTGATGGTGATCCTGATTGTCACCGCCGTCTCCAACAGCGCCAACCTGACCGACGGCCTCGATGGCCTCACCTCCGGCTCCTCTGCCATCATTGGCGTGGCCCTCGGTATTCTGGCCTACGTTTCAGGACGGGTCGATTTTGCCTCCTACCTCAACATCATGCACATCCCCGGAAGTGATGAGTTGATGGTGTTCGCCTCTGCCTTCGTGGGCGCATGTGTCGGATTTCTCTGGTACAACGCCTATCCGGCACAGGTATTCATGGGCGACACCGGCAGCCTCACCCTGGGTGGCATCATCGGCGTCTTTGCTGTGCTGATCCACAAGGAGCTGCTGCTGCCCATCCTATGCGGTGTCTTTTTTGTGGAGGCACTCTCGGTAATCATACAGGTCTCCTACTTCAAATATACCAGGAAGAAATATGGTGTGGGCAAACGTATCTTCAAGATGACACCGCTGCACCACCATTTTCAGAAGCCGGGTGACGGCAGCATCGATGCCTACTTCCAGCGGCCAATTGTACCGCTGGCGGAACCTAAGATCGTGAGCCGCTTCTGGCTGGTTGAGATGATCCTGGCAGTGCTGGCAGTGGCCACGCTGAAAATGAGATAAGGAGCATGTTTTTAACGAACAAAATGGCGTGCAGGATGAAAGGTGAACGACTGGTGATACTGGGTGGCGGAGAAAGCGGGGTGGGTACGGCCATCCTGGCACAACAGAAAGGATTGGAGGTGTTTCTCTCCGATAGTGGAACGCTCAGGGCTGACCACCGGGAGACGCTTTGCAGTCGCCAGATCGCTTTTGAAGAGGGAGGACATACCGAGGAGCGGGTGCTGCAAGCCGATGAGATCGTAAAGAGCCCCGGGATACCCTACAGCACACCACTGATGCAGAAGGTGCTGGCAAAGGGAATCAGGGTGATATCCGAGATCGAGTTCGCCGGCAGGTACACCAATGCGAAGATGATCTGCATCACCGGCAGCAATGGCAAAACCACCACCAGCAGCCTGATATGGCATATCCTCCGCTCTGCAGGGCTCAATGTGGGACTGGCTGGCAACATTGGCAAGAGCTTCGCCCGCCAGGTGGCTGAAGAGAACTACGATTGCTATGTGCTGGAGCTCAGTAGCTTCCAGCTGGAGGGTGTGTACGACTTCAAAGCCGATATCGCGGTGCTGCTCAACATCACACCTGACCACCTGGACCGTTACGACCACAACCTGCAGCACTACGTGGATGCCAAGATGCGGATCATTCGCAACCAGAAAGTGGAGGATGCTTTCATCTACTGGATCGATGATCCCATCATCACTCGTGAAATTGAGAAACTGAAACCGGCAGCTACCTGCTACCCTTTCGGGGAGAAAAAAACAACAGCCACTGCCGGCTATATCGATAACGGGAAAATGTATATTCACACCAAAGAACATCAATTTGATATGGAGCTCGAACTACTGGCCCTTGAGGGTATGCACAATGTTTACAACTCCCTGGCTTCGGGTATCGTGGCCAAGCTAATGGATATCAGCGATGAACAGCTGCGCAGCTCACTTGCCGATTTCCGCGGGGTGCCACACCGCCTCGAAAAGGTGGCTACCGTGCGCGGCGTGCAATATATCAACGACTCAAAGGCTACCAACGTGAACTCCTGCTGGTATGCCCTGCAGAGCATGCGATCCAGGACGGTACTGATCCTTGGGGGGACAGACAAGGGAAATGATTACAGCGAGATAGAGGAGTTGGTGCGCACCAAAGTACGTGCCCTGATTTTCCTGGGTGCCGACAACAGCAAGCTGCATGCATTCTTCGATGGGAAGGTAGAGACTATCTGTGATGCCTCTTCCATGGAAGAAGCTGTGAATGCCGCTTACCGCCTGGCCCAAAAGGGTGATACCGTACTGCTTTCTCCCTGTTGTGCCAGCTTTGACCTTTTCAAAAACTACGAGGATCGGGGTGACCAGTTCAGGGAATGCGTCAGAAAGCTTTGAAAGTTAGGATGTTACAATGTTACAATGTTTGAAGTTTGATATTCTATGGTAAGCATATAGGAACCAGGAACCAGGAACCAGGAGCCAAGAGCCAAGAACCAAGAGCCAAGAGCCAGGAACCAGGAACCAGGAACTAAGAACCAAGAACTAAGAACCAAGAACCAAGAACCAAGAACCAAGAACCAAGAACTATGAACGAGGAACCAAAGTTGATCGAT
>WOYI011090267.1_pt1 | contig 18199 bp, 9 predicted proteins | sample 6423411 | NCBI WGS metagenome assembly WOYI01 (sample SAMN13441803, study PRJNA592873) | oil field metagenome | biome: oil field; feature: oil-well bore; material: oil-contaminated soil; isolation source: oil-contaminated soil from oil-well borehole | place: Germany: Wietze | collected 2016-10-18 ...
CGCCTCTCGGTGTCCGGACCGGATCCATCCAACACGATTTGCGCAATGATCCGCGTCCCGGACGAGCGGATACCTCGCCAAATCGCCGGGTCAGCCTGGCATCGCGCGTCGCGCGTCGCGCGCGCAAGGCCCACGGATCCAGGCAATTGCAATTGGTTTGTCGCAGAGCAACACTGTCGAGCCTTTTCCCGCCACCTGGCCCGATTGCCCGTGACCCCGCCCGTCCCCGCGCCGCTTCCCGCGGACGCCCCCTGGATCGTGATGAAGTTCGGCGGCACCTCCGTCGCCACGCTTCCCCGTTGGCAGAACATCCGTGAGCTGGTCGCCAGCCGCCGCGCCGAAGGCGCCCGCGTGCTGGTGGTCGTCTCCGCGCTGACCGGCATCACGGACGCGCTGAAACAGCTGTGCAGCGAGGCCGACCGGGGCAAACGCATGGCGGCGGCCGACGCCATCGCGCAGCGCCATTACGACCTGCTGGCGCACATGCAGCTGGAGACGCCGCCGACGCTGGCCGAACGACTGCGCACGCTGGCCGAACTGGCCGATACCGGTCCGGCGGCGCTGGGCGAACTGGCCTGGTCGGCGCAGGTGCAGGCGCACGGCGAGCTGATGTCCAGCGCGTTGGGCGCGGCTTTCCTCAGCCACAGTGGGCTGCCGACCGAGTGGGTCGATGCGCGCGAGTGCCTGGCGGCGGTTGCCCTGCCCAACCAGAACGAACGCACCCGGCTGCTCTCGGCAATGGTCGATGCGAAACCCGACGCGGCACTCAGCGCGCGCCTGGCCGAGTGCGGCGAGGTGTTCATCACCCAGGGCTTCATCGCCCGCGAGGCGGACGCCGAAGGCAGCCGGCGGCGCACGGTGCTGCTCGGCCGCGGCGGCTCGGATACCTCGGCCTCGTACTTCGGCGCGCTGCTGAAGGCGGCGCGGGTGGAGATCTGGACCGACGTGGCCGGCATGTTCACCGCCAACCCGCGCCAGGTGCCGGGGGCGCGCCTGCTGCGGAAACTGGACTACGAGGAAGCGCAGGAAATCGCCTCCACCGGCGCCAAGGTGCTGCATCCGCGCTGCCTGTCGCCGCTGCGCGAGCCGCGCGTGCCGCTGCTGATCAAGGACACCAACCGGCCCGAGCTGGAAGGCACGGTGATCGGCCCGCAGGTGCGCGAGCACGCACCCAGCGTCAAGGCGATCAGCGCGCGCAAGAACATCACCCTGATCTCGATGGAGTCGGTGGGCATGTGGCAGCAGGTCGGCTTTCTTGCCGACGTGTTCGCGCAGTTCAAGCAGCATGGCCTGTCGGTGGACCTGATCGGCTCGGCCGAGACCAACGTCACGGTGTCGCTGGACCCGACCGAGAACCTGCTCGATTCCGACGCGCTGGCCGCGCTGGCCGCCGACCTGGCCAAGGTGTGCCGGGTCAAGGTGATCGCGCCGTGCGCGGCGATCACCCTGGTCGGCCGCGGCATGCGCTCGATGCTGCACACGCTGTCCGGCGTGCTGGCCGAGTTCGGCCAGTTGCGCGTGCACATGATTTCGCAGTCGTCGAACAACTTGAACTTGACCTTCGTGGTCGACGAGAGCGTGGTCGATGAGTTGCTGCCGCATCTGCACGAGCTGCTGATCGCCGCCGGCGCGCTGCGCACCGACGACAGCGCGCTGTTCGGCCCGAGCTGGCAGGTGCTGTACGGCAGCGGCGAGGCGCCGGCGGCGGGTTCCGCCTGGTGGCGCGAGGCCGAGCGCGAACGCCTGCTGGCGATTGCCGCCGAGGCGACGCCGCGCTATGTCTACCACCTGCCCACGGTGCGGGCGCAGGCGCGCGAGCTGAAGACGCTGGCCGCGGTGGATCGCCTGCACTACGCGGTGAAGGCCAACACACACCCGGCGATCCTGAAGGCCATTGCGGCGGAAGGCTTCGGCTTCGAGTGCGTCTCGCCGGGCGAACTGAGGGCGGTGATGGCGGCAGTGCCGGAGCGCGCGCCGCTGCTGTTCACGCCGAATTTCGCGCCGCGCGAGGACTACGCCTGGGCGCTGACCACGCGGGCCACCGTGTCGCTGGATTCGCTCTACCCGCTGGAGCACTGGGGCGACACCTTCCGCGGCCGCGAGATCATGCTGCGGCTGGACCTGGGCCGCGGCCTGGGACACCACGAGAAGGTGCGCACCGGCGGCAGCGGCAGCAAGTTCGGCCTGCCGGTGGAGCAGCTCGATGCCTTCCTGCGCCTGGCCGACCGCCACGGCGTTACCGTGCGCGGCCTGCATGCGCACCTGGGCTCGGGCATCCTCGACGCCGGCCACTGGGGCGAGGTCTACGCCCAGCTGGCCAGCCTGGCCGAGCGCATCGGCAGCGTGGACTTCCTCGACATCGGTGGTGGCCTTGGCGTGCCCGCGCACCCGGGCGAGGCACGGCTGGACATCGCCGCGCTGGACAAGGTGCTGCGTGAGGTGAAGGCGGCCTATCCGCACTACCCGCTGTGGATGGAGCCGGGTCGCTACCTGGTGGCCGATGCCGGCGTGCTGCTGGCCAAGGTCACCCAGCAGAAGGGCAAGGGCGCGCTGCGCTACCTCGGCGTGGACACCGGCATGAACAGCCTGATCCGCCCCACGCTGTACGACGCCTGGCACGAGATCGTCAACCTGACCCGCCTCGACGAACCAGCCACCGTACTGGTGCAGGTGGTCGGCCCGATCTGCGAGAGCGGCGACGTGCTCGGCAGCGACCGCCGGATGCCCGAGGCGAGCGAGGGCGACGTGGTGCTGATCGCCCAGGCCGGGGCGTACGGCAAGGTGATGTCGTCGCCGTACAACCTGCGCGATGAGGCGGAGGAGATTGTGCTCGAGTAGGCCGAGCTGAGGCGGTGTGCCCCCTCACCCCAGCTCGCTCCCCGATGGAGAGAGGGAGCTTGTCCGAGGCTCGCCCGGAGGATTGGACGGGCCTATTCGCCCTCTCCCCGGTGGGGAGAGGGCTGGGGTGAGGGGCACACCGCGAAAAGCCCGAAACGAAGGAGCGTTCAAGGATGAAACGCCAACATGTGGAGCGGGCGCGTACCCTGCGCCGGACCATGACCGATGCCGAGCACGCATTCTGGTATCGGGTCAGAAACCGGGCGCTGGGCGGCCATCGCTTCCGTCGCCAGCAAGAAGTCGGCCCGTATATCGCCGATTTCATCTGCAAGAACGCCATGTTGGTGGTGGAAATGGATGGAGGCCAGCATGGGGATCAGCAGGAATACGATGTGCGCCGCACGGCCTTTCTGCAGTCACAGGGCTATCGCGTGCTGCGTTTCTGGAACCATGACGTTTTGACGGACATAGAGAGTGTGCTTGAGGTGGTAGTGGGTGTTTTGGCGAGTGTGGCCCCTCACCCCGACCCTCTCCCCACGGGGGAGAGGGGGCAGAACTGAGGCACGCGCGGAGTTTCGGCCTGCGAGGGATACACCCTCTCCCCCGTGGGGAGAGGATCGGGGTGAGGGGCCAACCTTGCCTTGACCATTCATGCGGGCCCCAGGCAAGGCAAGCAACAACGTGAGCCACACCATCCAACCCCGACTCACCCAGGTCTTTCGCTTCGTCGGCGCCCGCTATGCCGACGGCGTGGCCGAGCTGAGCTACGCCTTCGACGAGGGCGAGCCGCTGGTCGAGCGCATCCGCTTTCCCGCGGCCCCGGCCCTGCCGCCGGCGCGGCAGCCGGCGTTCGACGCCGCGCTGAAGCTGCTGCACCTGATCGCCGGCGTGAGCTACTACAAGGCCGGCGTGCCGCCGCAGATCGAGGTGACGGACGGGCCGCTGGACGATGCCACCGCCGACCTGCTCGATACGCTGTACCTGCACGGCCTGGCCGAGTTCGCCTATCGCAACGGGCTGGATCTGCGCGGCCGTATCAAATTCCCCCGCGGCTCGACATCTCCCTCTCCCCGCCGGGGAGAGAGCCTGCCCTCGACTCGATCGGGGGGCCGGGATGAGGGGACAGTCTCCCCACGGGCCCCCAACCTGAGCCTTCCAAAGCGCTCCCTGGTCCCCCTCGGCGGCGGCAAGGACTCGCTGGTGGCGGTGGAAGCGATCAAGTCCATCGGCGGCGACGCCACCGCGGTGTGGGTCGGCAACTCGCCGCTGATCGCCGCCTGCGCCGAGCGCGCCGGCCTGCCCATGCTGAACATCCAGCGCGAGCTGGCACCCGGGCTGTTCGAGCTGAACCGGCTGGGTGCGTGGAACGGCCACATCCCGGTGACCGCGGTGAACTCGGCGATCCTCGCCGTGGCGGCGATCCTGTACGGCCATGACTCCATCGCCTTCGCCAACGAGCGCTCGGCCTCGGCGGCCACGCTGGAGTACGAAGGCCGGCAGGTGAACCACCAGTGGAGCAAGGGCTATGCCTTCGAGACGCTGCTGGCCGACTGGCTGCACACGCACGTGGCGGCGGACCTGGACTACTGCTCGCTGCTGCGCCCGTATGCGGAGCTGGCGATCACGCGCGCGTTCGCGCAGCTCACGCCGTATTTCGACACGTTTTCCAGCTGCAACCGCAACTTCAAGATCCTCGGCCCCAGGCCGGCCGACCGCTGGTGCGGGCAGTGCCCGAAGTGCCACTTCGTGTTCCTCGCCCTGGCGCCGTTCCTGCCGAAACCGCGGCTGCTCACCATCTTCGGCCGCAACCTGCTGGACGACGAGTCGCAGGCGGTCGGCTTCGACGCGCTGCTGGAATACCAGGACCACAAGCCGTTCGAATGCGTGGGCGAGGGCGCCGAGGCGCGCGCGGCGATGTATGCGCTGAGCCAGCGTCCGGAGTGGGCCGAGGATGCGCTCATTGCGCGTTTCCGCAGCGAGATCCTGCCGCAGCTCGATATTGCACAGCTGGCGCTGGAGCCGTGGTTGCAGCCGTCCGGCGAGCATCGTGTGCCGGCCCGCCTGCAGGCCGCGCTGAAGGTCATCGACGCGTGAGCACCTGCAGCAGCGCACCCTGTGCGCGATGGCTTTTCGCCTTGTTCCAAACACAAGGCCATCGCGCGCAGGGTGCGCTGCTGCAGGGGTGGCGTGTCCATGCGCATCGCTGACCTGGCGGACAGGCGTGTCGCCATCTGGGGTTTCGGCCACGAAGGCCGTGCCGCGATCGCCGCGATCCGCGCGCGATGGCCGCAACTTCCGCTGGCGCTGTATTGCAACGAGACTGAAGCGGATGCGGCGCGTGCGTTCGATCCGACGCTCACCGTCTTCGGCCACGAGCCGGACGCGGTGGCGCTGTCGGCGTACGACGTGGTGGTGAAGTCGCCCGGCATTTCCATCTACAAGCCCGCTGTCACCGCCGCGCAAGGGCAGGGAACCACGTTCACCTCCGGCACCGCGCTGTGGTTCGCGGAGAATCCCGACGCGCGCGTGGTCGCCGTCACCGGCACCAAGGGCAAGAGCACCACCACCGCGCTCATCGCGCACCTGACGCGCAGCCTTGGCGTGCGCACCGCGCTGGCCGGCAACATCGGCCTGCCGTTGCTGGAATTGCAGGGGCAGCAGGCCGAACTGTGGGCGATCGAACTGTCCAGCTTCCAGACCGGCGAAGCCGGCCCGCTGGAACTGGCGGTGGTCACCAGCCTGTACGAGGAACACCTGGACTGGCACGGCTCGCGCGAACGCTACGTGGCCGACAAGCTGCGCTTGGGCGAGGTGGCGCGCACGGTGCTGGTGAACGGCCAGCAGGCCAAGCTCATGGCGTTCACGGCCGCTCATCCACGGCGACATATGTTCGGCGATGTCACCGGCTGGCACGTCGCCGATGGCTTCATCCGGTGCGGTGGGCGCGAGGTATTTCCGGTGGCGCAGCTCGGCGTGCCCGGCCTGCACAACGCGCTCAACGCCAGCGCCGCGCTCGCCGCGCTGGAGCGGCTGGGGTTCGATGCGTTTGCTGCGGCGCCGGCCCTGGCCACGTTCCGCCCGCTGCCGCACCGCCTGCAGCCGCTGGGTCGGCACGACGGGCGCGACTGGATCAACGACTCGATCGCCACCACGCCGCCGGCGGTGGTCGCGGCGCTGGAGAGCCTGCCAGGGCGCGCCGTCAGCGTGCTGGTGGGTGGCCATGACCGCGGCGTGGACTGGGCGCCGTTCGTCGCCTACGTGCAGGCGCATCCGCCCCGGGCGATCGTCTGCATGGGCGCGAACGGGCCGCGCATCGAGGCGGCGCTGCGCGCGGGCGCGGTCACCTGTCCGGTGCTGCGCGTGGCCGACCTCTCCGCCGCGGTCGACGAGGCGCGTGTGCGCACGCCCGCGGGCGGCGTGGTGCTGCTGTCGCCCGGCGCCCCCAGTTTCGACCAGTTCAAGGATTACGCCGAGCGCGGCCGCCGCTTCGCCACGCTGGCCGGCTTCACCGCCGCCGCCACCGGCATCGATGGCCTCGGCATCCGCTGAACCCGCTCGCCTGCCCGCCGTGCAAGGCGACGATCGTATTGCCGGGTGGCACTACATCACCAGCCGGCCGAGCGTAGCGGTCCAGACGCGGCCGTCGGTATCGACGAACTGCGTGTTGGGCTTGCACGCGTTGTCGGCCATGCCGTCGCCGACGGCGAACACCTGCGAGTGGAACCGAACCGCCTCGGCGGTGGGTGCGCACGGTGACCGCGACCGGGTCCGCCAGGCCGTCGCGGGTGCTGGAGGTGGTGGAGGTGGTGAAGGAAGAGGCACCCGGATCGAACGGGTCGAGCGATTGCGGCTGATGCGAGGCCGCGACGAGCGGCGCCGCGGCCCACGGCGGGATGCCGGGAACCAGCAGCACCGCACGTGCCAGTCGCGCGAGCCGGTCCGATCGCCCCCTCGTTCGTCCCACGGAGCAGCCTGCATGCGGCGGAGATGCCCTGCGGCCCCGCCGCGGCAGAACGGCATCGGCACGTTACCCGCAACCCTCGGCTTCGGCAGGAAGCGGGGGGAGAGCCACGGTGGCCGGTGGCCCGAGGATGCCGCGGCGCGATGCCGCGGCGTCGGGAGAATCAGTGCCTCAGGCTCTCGGGCACGGTGCCGCCGTTTTCCGCGAGCTTCTGCATCACTGCCTTGTGCAAGGCGATGTTCTGTTCGGCGCTGCCGTCGGCGGCGACGTGGACCGAAAGCTCGCTGGCCAGCTCCTTGCGGGCGGCGAGGCTGGAGTCCATGTCCAGTAGCTTGAGCAGGTCGACGATGGAGTGGCGCCAGTCGCTGGGCTGCCCCTTGTCGGCGGCGAGCTTGGTCAGCACGGCCTCGACGTCGACCGGCGCCGGTGCGGCGGTGGGAGGCGGCGCTGGTGCGGCAGCGGGCGGCGGCGACGGGGCCGCGGCAGGGGTGGCTGCGGTGCTCTCCTGTGCCGCCGGAGCGCTGCTGCCATGATGGTGGAAGATCTTGTCCAGGATGGTCCCGAAAATGCTCATCGCGCTTCATCTCCTTAGGTTGAGGGGCGGCGGCTGCCGGCCGCCGCCGCCTGGGAGCATGCCGCTGCGAAGGTTACCTCCGAGTGACTTCAGTAGGCGTGGCCCGCCTCCCGGTCGCTGGAGCTCAGCGCTCCAGCCGGTAGTTGAAGCTGGCGCGGCTGAAATCGGTGGCGCTCTGCGCCTCGAAGTTCCAGCGCTTGCTGAGCCGGTAGCGCAGGATGATGACCTGGCCGGGCTCGAACAGGCCCACGCCGTAGCTCAGGTAGAGCCGCGGCGACAGGTACTTGCCCACGCTGAAGGCCGAACCGCCGCCCAGCGCCTCGTTGCCGGACACGCCGATCTCGTCCACGCCGAGCTGCGCGCCGATGCGCTTGGCCAGCAGGTCGCCGCCGGCCGAGCCCAGCGCCTGCGCGGCGGAGTTCACCATCGAGCCTTCGCCGCCCTTGACCTCGGACAGCGGCTTGCCGGTGATCAGGTAGGACAGCGCGTCGGACTGCTCCATCACCGGTTGCGAGAACACCGTGAGCACCGGGCGCCGCGCGGTGCCGGCCACGTACAGGCCAACTTTCTGCCCTTCGTCGACGGTGGCGTTGGGATTGAGTTTGCGCACTGCGCGGATGGCCAGGCGCGGGTTGTCGATCGGCGTGCCGGCGAACAGCAGCTGGCCCTGCTCGATCGTGAGGTTCTGGCCGTAGGCGCGATAGGTGCCGGCCACGTCCACCTGGCCCTGGCCGGTGCTGGCGCGCCCGGGGCGCTCGCGCACCACCAGCTGGCCGCGCAGGTTGCCGTCCAGGCCCATGCCGACCACGTGGGTGCGCGGCCCCAGGTCGATCGCCACGGTGGCGCTGATCGGCAGCGCCGCGGCTTTCACTTGCTGCGACGGTTCGTCCACCACCACGACATCCGGCGATGCCTTGGTGGCACCGGCGCCGGGCAGCCGGGCCAGGTCGACATCGGCGCTGTCCAGCGCGACCCGGCCGGTGATGTCCACGCCCTGCGCGCCCTGCCTGACCACCAGGTCGGGCGACACCACCACGTTCGCCGCCGGAATGTCCGCCGCCGTGAAGCGGCGGCCCTTGACGGTGAACTCGGCGGTGCCGCCGTCGGCGCGGCCGGCGCTGCCCTGGATCGCCAGCATGCCTTCGCCGGAGTGCACCCGACCATCGATCTGCAGCGTGCGGGCGTCGGCGGTGGCCAGGGTGATCTGGCCGTCGCTGAGCTTGAGGCCGGCGGAAGGCACTTCGGCGGCGAAGCCGTCGACACGGGCGTGGCCGCTGAGCATGGGGTGGTCGAGCGTGCCGCCGATGGCGAAATGCCCGGCCAGCGCGCCCTTCACATTCGCCAGCGCGCTGGTGAACAGCTCGACCACGGCCAGCTGGTCGAGGCGCAAGTCCACGGTCCCGCGCAACATCTGTGCCGGACCGTGCATGTTCACCTGGCCGTCCAGGCGGCCATCGCTGTCGAGCTCGGCATGCACGGTGGCGCGCTGGTCGCCGGGCGCCAGCTGCGCCTGCAGGGCCAGGTGCCGATAGGCCAGCAGCGGCTGGTCGGCATGATCGGTGTAGGTGACGGTACCGGCAGCCGAGCGGATCGCGGCGTGGCCGGTGAGCGCGCCGCCGGCACTGCGGCGCAGCTGGCCGTCGCCATCGAGGCTGCCATCGGCACGCAGCGGCAGGTCGGCCATGCCGGCGGCGTTGAGGATCAGCGCCAGCGGCAGCGCGCGCAGGCGGTAGCTGGCGTCGAGGTTGCCGGCCTTGTCGCGGCGGCCGGAGGCGCACAGCAGCGGATCGCCGGCGCTGAGGCACAACTCGCCCAGGCTCGCCGTCCCGTCGCGATAAGCCAGCGCGGTCGGCTGTTGCAGGCGCCAGCGCGGCAAGCCCTGCGGGGCGAGGTCGAGCCGGCCCAGCGTGCCGCTCCATGCGCTGTTCTTCAGTGAACCGTCCAGGGCCAGGTTCACCGACAGCTGGCGGCCGTCGGCCTGCAGCGCGAGGCGATGGGCCGCCTGGCTGCCTTCGGCAAGCAGGTGCAGGCGGTCGAAGGCGAGGCCGCCGGCCACCAGCAGGCCGCGGCCATCCACGTCGAGCTTGCCGCTGGGTGCGCTGATGTCGGGCACGCCGACGATCAGCCGCAGCGCGTCCAGGTGCTGCTGCTGCCAGCGCAGACGCCGGCCCTGCAGCGTGCCGTTCACGCTGAGCCGCGGGATCTTGCCGCGGATGGCGAAATGGCCGTCCAGACGTCCCCCCGCGTCGGGCAGCCAGTCGGCCAGCGAGGCGATCGCCAGGGTGAGCTCGGCGTCGTTGCTGGCGCCCGGCCGGGCGGCGAGGCGCACGGTGCTGCCGCCGGAGGTCAGCTCGAGCGTGCCCTCGAGCACCTGCGCCGGCGACAGGTGCAATCGGCCGCGCCCACGGACGGGGCGCTGGCGCAGCGTGCCACCGAGTCGATGCAGGTCCAGCGTGGCATCCAGCCCCTGCGCCTGCCGCGAGCCGCTGCTGGCAAGGTCGGCGTCGAGCGCGCCGCTCCAGCCGGCGAACAGCTGGCCGGGGTCGAACCGCTCGGCGGTAGCCTGCAGCTGCCAGGCGAGCGCCGGCTGCAGGGTCAGCGTGCCCCTGGCATCGAGGTGGCCCTGGGCCTGGGCCAGGTGCAGCGTGTGCAGGGCGATCTGCTGCGACGTGCCGTCCAGGTCCAGCGTCATCTGCACCGGCTGGCCGGGCGGGCCGAGCGCCAGCTCGCCGCCGGCGTGGTAGCGCGCGGCGCTGCCCTTGGCGGAGAGATGGCCGTCGCTGGTGAGCGCTTGGCCGGCCAGCGCCGCCGGCAGCGTCACGCCCTTCCAGCGCAGATCGAGCGCGGCGCTGACCGGTGCGGCGGAAAGCTGCACGAGGCCGCTGGCATCGAGCTGGCCGGGCATCTGCGGCGAGGAAAGCGTCAGTTGCTCAAGTTGCAACGTGTCGAAGTCGTCGCTGAAGCGTGCGCGCAGCGGCTTGAGCTGCACGGTGTAGTCGTTGAGATCGAGGCGTCCCTCGACGCGCCCGCCGCGACGGTCGCCGCTGGCCTGCAGCGAGGCGGCCAGTGCGGTGATCGTCGCGTCGGCGCCGAGCAGCGGCGCGGGGTCGAAGCGCGGCGCATCGAGCGTGGCCGTCCACGGATAGTCGCCGCGCGGCGCCAGCGACAGCTTCAGCGTGGCCACGGCCGGCTGGGTGAGCGCCAGCGAGAGCTGTGCCTGCCGGCCGTCGCTGCGGGCCTGGAATGCGCCGGCGTACTTCACCCCGGCCACGCCCCAGTCGAAGCGCCCGTCACCGTGGCCGCGATAGCCCCTGCCGATGGCCAGTTCGCCGGTCAGCTGCACGTTGCCGTCGGGGCCGCGCAGGTCGAGCCGGTGCAGGCGCAGGCCGTCGCCGGTCCATGCACCCGCCAGGTCGAGCCGGTCGGAGGCGAACAGCGGCTGCGCTTTCCCGTCGCGATCGCGTTGGGTGATGCGCACGCGGCCCACGTGGGCGCGATCGATCACGATGTCCAGCGGCGGCTGCAGGCTGAAGCCGGATCCGCTGGCGTTCGGCGCCGCTGGCGCCAGCGCCACGGCGATGCCGTCGGCCTGCAGGTCGAGCACGTGCAGGCGCTTGCGCAGCAGCGGCCACACGGCCAGGTCGACACGGGCCTGCGCCACGCGCACGTCGAGCCCGCTGCTGTCGCGATAACGCAGCCCGCGCAGGGTCAGCGGACCGGCCAGCCGCCCCTGTGCCTGGCCCACCTGCAGCGCGCCGCCGCTGGCGCTCGTGGCGCGGGCCAGCGCAAAGCGCAGGCCCGCGGCCGTGCCGAGCAGCCAGAAGCCGGCGGCGCCGAGCAGCATGATCACTACGAGCAGGCCCAGCGCCAGCACGCGTGGCCAGCGGCGGCGGGCCGGTGTGGACGGGGTGGCTGTGTCGGTCATGCGCGCCTCCTCACAGGTCCGGCCCAATCACGATATGCAGCTCGATGCCGTGCTTCTCGGCCGTGTGTACCGGCATGCCCAGGTCGACGCGAATCATGCCCACCGGCGACAGCCAGCGCACGCCCAGGCCCGCGCCGATCTTGGGGCGGTAGTCGCTGCCGTTGAACGCGTTGCCGGCATCGACGAACGCGGCCATGCCCCAGTTCTTCGTGAAGTAGTGCTCCACCTCGGTGCTGGCCACCAGCAGGTTGCGCCCACCGATCACGCGGCCATGCTCGTTCCTCGGGCCGATCGACTGGAAGCCATAGCCGCGTACCGAGCGGTCGCCGCCGGCGAAGAAGCGCAGCTGCGGCGGCAGCGCGTCGAAATTGCCGGTGGAGGTGATGCCGGCGTTGCCGCGCAGGATCAGCCGGTTGCGCCCCTTGAAGGCGCGGATCCACTTGGCGTCGGCGGTGAGCTGGGTGAAGCGCGCATCCGACAGCAGCGTGCCGGCGGTGCTGCGCACGGCCAGGTTCACCGACCAGCCCTTGCGCACGAAGATCAGGTTGTCGCCACGCTTGCGACCCAGCGCGGCTTCGGCGAACACCAGCGTGCTGCGGCCGTGGTCGACGCCCGGTGTGTTGTCCGGTTCGCCGCTGCGCTTGCCGACGGTGAACGTGCCGGACAGCGCATGTACGCCCAGCGTGCGCGTCCAGCCGCGCCACCGGCGGGCGTCGTTGCCGACCAGTTCCAGCGTGCGGGACTGCGAGGTGGTGGTGTTCGCGTCGCGGTAGTTGGCGCCGAAATTCAGGCTGTGCTGGTTCTTGCCGGGCCGCGGGATGGTGTACAGGGTGGAGAGCGTCTTCAGTCGCTGGGCCACCACCAGCTCGTTCTTCCAGGTGTGGCCGCGGTCGTTCACCCAGCGCCTGGCGATGCTGCCGCGCAGGCCGAAGCCGGTGTCGGTGCCGATGAACGGCCCGCCGGTGTAGACGGTGCGCTTGGCCGGCACCAGCTCGACCTTGACCGCGACCGTGCCGTCCCTGGCGCCGTCCACGTCGGGCAGCACGTTGACCACCGAGAAATAGTCCGCGCCGTTGAGCGCCTGCTGCAGATCCAGCAACTGGTCCTGCGAGAAGTAGTCGCCGGGCTTGAACGGCACGTAGCGATCGAGGAAGCCTTCGCGGAACTGCGAACCCTCGAACTGTAGCGCGCCGAAGCGGTAGCGCGGGCCGGTGTCCCACGCCAGGCGGATCACCGCGCTGTGGCTGGCGCGCGTCACCTCCACCCGATGCGTGACCAGCCTGGCGCCGAGGAAGCCGTGCGCGGTGAGCTCGCCACTGAGCGCGTCGCGCGCCGCATCGTAGGCGCCGTCATTGAGCGTCTGTCCCTTGAGCTTTTCGATCGCGCGCTGGGCGCGGCGGATCGGGCCGATGGCGGCGGCGCTGGCGTCGAGCGCCACGTTCACCGCGGTGATCTTCACCGGTTCGCCGGGCTTCACGTGCAGGGTGATGCGCCAGTCCGCGCCGACCGGCTGCAGCTCCGCATCGACCGCGGCCTCGTAGTAGCCGTAGGGACGCAGCGCCGCGCGCACCTGCTCCGGCGCACGCGCGTACAGGCGGCGCGCCTGCGCGTCGCTGACCTCGCGCGTGGCGTATTGGGACAGCTCCACTGCGGATGTCACCGCGCCTTTCAGCGCATCGTTCACACCATCGACCACCAGCGTCACGCCGGCCCGGGAGGCCGCGGGAAGCAGGGCGAGCAGGGCGAGCAGGCTGAGGCGTCGGACCAGGCGGCGCATGACGGGGGTACGTCCTTGTCGGCTGACAGACTGCGGCGTGGCAGCATACCGGAGCGCAGGTGCGCATCCGATGAACGCACCGGCGCGGGCCAGTGCCTGCCCGCGTCGCCGCGCGCGCTGGAGTCGGCCGGTCAGCCCCCCTTGTCGCCCGCCTTGTGCGCGATCCACGCGCCGATCACCGCGGAGAAATACGGGATCGATTGCGCGCCCAGGATGAACATCCACAGCGTGCCCTCGATGTAGCGCGTGCCATAGGACAGCGCCATGCCGATGATGCAGCACACCAGCGCGAAGGCCATCAGCAGTTCCTCGCGCACCGGCGCGAAGGCGGCAAAGCCCGATTCTCCCAGCCGCCGGCTCTTGGCGGTCACCACGAACGAGGTCTTCTCGCGGGTGAGTCCGTGCAGGATGCCGCGGGCGATCGCGTGGCTGAGGCCCATGCTGGCCAGCGAGGCCATCAGCGTGTCGTACCAGCTGCACGGCACGCGGGCGCGGTACAGCACGATGCCGAAGATCGCCTTGGCGAAGAAGAAGCCGATCACCGGGATCAGGAACAACTGCATCGGCAGGCTGAAGTAGTGCGGGAACGCCACCATGCCGGCGGTCCAGAACAGTGCCATCAGGGTGAAGATGAGGTGCAGCGCATCGGCGAACCAGCTGAACCAGCCGGTGAGGAAGTGGAAGCGCTGGCCGGCCGAGAGCGGCCCCTTCTTCACCAGCCAGCTCCAGCGTCGCTTCAGGATCTGCATCGCGCCGAACGCCCAGCGGTAGCGCTGGCTCTTGTACGCCTTGAAGTCGGCGGGGGTCAGGCCCTTGCCCATCAGCTCGTCGACGTAGACCAGCTCGTAGCCGGCGTGCATCAGGCGCAGGCCCAGCTCGGCGTCCTCGCAGATGGTCCATTCGGACCAGCCGCCGGTGCTCTCCAGTGCCGAGCGCCGCACCATGGTCATCGTGCCGTGCTGGATGATCGCGTTGCGCTCGTTGCGGTGGTGCATGCCGATGCGGAAGAAGCCGTCGAACTCCCACGCGGTCATGCGGCGGAAGCGGTTGTGCTCGAAGTCGCGGTGCGCCTGCGGGCACTGCACCACGGCCACCTTCGGGTCGTGGAAGTAGCCGGTGAGGCTGGACAGCCAGTCGTGGCGGACCTCGTAATCGGCATCGATCACCGCCACCACGTCGGCGCGCGGGTCGGTCTCCTTCAGGCCGAAGTTCAGCGCGCCGGCCTTGAAGCCGGGCCATGGTTCAAGGTGGAAGAAGCGGAAGCGTGGGCCCAGCTTCTCGCAGTACGCCTGCACCGGCTTCCACACGTCCGGGTTCTTCGTGTTGTTGTCGATCACCAGCACCTCGAAGTTGGCGTAGTCGAGTGCGGCGAGGGAGTCGAGGGTGACCTGCACCATCTCCGGCGGCTCGTTGTAGCAGGCCAGGTGGATCGACACGAACGGCTGCTTTTCCGCCGGATCGGGCTGCAGCATGCCGGCATGGCGGATCCAGTCCCTCTGCCACAGCACCTCGGTGAACTCGAAACCGTTGATCAGCAGGATCGCCAGGATCGCGATCTGCGCCGGGAACAGCAGCGTGAGCATGGTCCAGTCGACCCAGCTCAGGTAGAAGTTGAACGGCAGCGTGGCCGACCACACGATCAACCCGCAGGCCAGCTGGATCAACGCGGCGTAGAAGAATCGCCCCATCAGCTTGAAGCGGCTGAAGTGCCGGCCGAACCACACCATCGGGATCAGCGCCAGCAGGCTGGCGGCCAGCGCCTTGGCCGGCCAGGAGGTGTCCTCCACCACCGGCCCGGTGAACGGAAACTTCATCTGCCGGTCGGCATTGAACATGCCCCAGTAGGCGCCGGTGCGGCCTTCGCCCAGGTTCTCCTTCCACGGCTGGTCGAATGCTTCCAGCAGGTAGTAGTCGATGTTCCGTGCCTTGGCCGCGTTGAGCCAGTGGCGGATGAAGATTGCCTCGTTGGACACCGACGGGCGCGCGTATTTCTGGCGGTCGCCGTTGGACGGCCAGCCGATCTCGCCGACCACGATGTGCTTGGTCGGGTACATCCGCTGGATGTTGTCGTAGGCGCCCAGTGCCTGGTCCAGCGCGCCGTCGCGCTCCACGTCGACGTTGGTGCCGACGCCGTTCCAGAACGGGAACAGGTGGATGGTGATGAAATCCACGTGTTCGGCCAGCTCCGGATACTTGATCCAGATGTAGTCCGGCTCGGCGATCGACACCGGCTGGCGCACGTGGGCGCGCACGCGGTCCAGATAACGGATCATCTGTTCCACCGGCAGGTCGCCGCGGAACAGCACCTCGTTGCCCACGATCACCCGCTCGATGGTGTCCGGATAGCGGCTGGCCAGTGCGATCAGCTGGTCGATCTCGCGCTCGTTGTTGCGCAGGCGGGTGTCGATGTTGGCGCCGGCCATCACCTTCAGCCCGTCCTGCCGCGCGAGGCGGTAGATCTGCGGGTTTTCCAGCGTGGAATAGGTGCGGATGCGGCCGGTGTACTTGCGCAGCAGCTTCAGGTCGCCATCGATCTGCGCGTCGCTGGGAAAATCCTTCTGCAGCGGATTCTGGTAGCGCTGGAACACCGACACCGAAAAGCCGTTGATCGGCCCGTGCCAGTCATCCGGCCCGTGCGGCAGGTTGCCCCACCACCACAGCCCGATGTTCATGGCAGCCACGACAAGCGCCAGCAGGAGGGCGATGAGCAGCGGATGCCGGCTGTCGTGTGTGATGGGTGTGGCGCTCAAAGGGGTTTCCGTGGAAAGCCTCCACAAACGAGGCCCGAAAGCCGTGGGAGCTTACCGAATGCGAGGAGAGCGAGCCAATGAAAGCGAACTTTTCAGTCAGGTCAAGGTCAGCGCGACCCCCGGCCGCCCCGCTGAACGCCTGGTGCAACGACTACAGCAGTCACCGTCTGGCATTGATTCTGAGAGGGCGCTCGCGGCAGGCGTCGGCATTGGGTGGCGATGGCCTCGCCGTCCCACATCGGCGCGCGCTCCAAATTGAGGAGCGGCTGAACGAGCTTCCGTTCATCGTTCCAGCGACCTCTCGTACTCGTGCCCCAACGGTCGCATGAAGGCGCTCGCACAAGGGGTGCTCCGACAACGGGACGTTGGCGGGAGGCTCGGCATCCGTGATGCGAGTGCCCTGTTCCAGCTCCAGCCGTCGGTTGCCGGCGGCACTGTTCCGTCTGGCCCTTTTTTTTGAGGCAACGCTGCGGCTGACTGCTGTTGTGAGGCGCCTGGCGCGTGGATGCACTTACTTTGATTTCATGCAGTCGGCAAGCTCGCCGCCATTCTGGCGCAACCTGGCCTGGCCGGCCTTCTGCATCAGTGCGTGAATTTCCTCCTCATGGGCCTGGTAGAACGCCATGTTCTGCGGACTCACCAGCCGGGACGCATCCCCCTTGACGTACCCTGGGTGGCTTCGCTGAATTTCCTGAAGCGCCGCCGCAGCGAGTATCGAGGTCCCCAGAATCATTTCACGGGAACTCAGGCCGTGGCGGCGGAGATAGGCGTGGTTGCCAGGCCTGGCATCGTACTCGTCGATGACTTCGTTCAACGAGTCGCCGTGAAGGTTCAGCGTCATCAAGCTGCAGGCCGGCGCTTCGGGATCCGCAGCCATCGCCTTCCACTTGTTCAGGAAACCCGGGGTCAACGTGTAGTCGTGGATTGCGGCGATATCCGCTGCCGAATGCGTGCCGGGTTTCGCGATCACGTCCTGCCCGAGGCCAACGGCCAGCGCAGCTGCCAGCAGAGCGCCGGCAGACAGTGAGTTCATTCGCATGGGTGACACTCCTCTCTTGGTGTTGGTCAGTTCCAGCGTGGCATGCTCGCACGCGGTCACGTCTATTGCTCGACCAGCTCGACGCGGCGGTTACGTGCCTTGCCCGCTTCATCCCCGTTGCTGGCGACCGGGGCATACGAGGCCAATCCCTTCGCGGCCAGCCGACTGGCGCTCACGTGGTATTTGCTTGCCAGCGCCTTCACCACCGCGTCGGCGCGCTGCTGGGAAAGCGTCAGGTTGTGGGCCAGTGCGCCCGTGTTGTCGGTATGGCCGACAATGTATACCTTGAGCTGGGGGTGGGCCTGCAGCAGCTTGGCCATCTCCGCCAGCGTGCTGTCGGACGCCTTCTGCAGTGCCGCACTGTCAGTGGCGAAGTGAATACCGTAAAGCGCAATGTGACCGCTCTTCGCCAGCCCCTCACTCATGGCCTTCGCATCCACTGTGACCTGGCCGCTGGCCATGGGCCTGGCCTCCACGATCTGCAGCAGCACGCCCGGCGGCGCATCGTCCCCCTCGGTGACGAGCAGCGAGACGTCGACGTTTCCGGCGGGTCGATCGAGATGGGTTGCCAGATAACGCACGTTGCCGTTGACGACATCGAGCACATCGATCATGAGGTTGCGCGCGTGCAACGGGTCCAGCAACGGACCGATGAGATAGTCGGCGAAATCATGTCCGCCACATGCTTGAGGTCCTTCGTCACCGCGGCATGCGTAGGTGGCCTTGAAGCCGGCGTCGCCGAGCGCCGCTTCGAAGTTGCGGTAGACCTCCAGTCCGGTTTTGCCCTCTGGTGCCACGTAGAAGATGCGGGTCACCTTGCCCTCGAGGTGTTCGCTCTTGACGAAGTGATCGGGTCGTTTCCAATCCGCCGGCCCCATGGGAAACACCGCCTCCGCATAATCCAGCGACTGATAGCCAGCGATCACCGATCCGGTGAAGCGGGAAACGATGGGATGGTCGCGGCTCCCCGCCACATCGTGGCTGGGGACATCGGCGGCACGCGCAAAAGACACGCTGGCAACACACGCGACAAGGCCAAGGCACAGGATCGAACGGCGCATAAGGCATCCTTCTCGAAAGGGGCCGCCACCATAACGGACTGCAAGCGAAAATGGTGCGGGCAAGCGTCACATCATGCCGCGGGGATCTCGGATGTTCAGACACGTGAAGGCGCCGGAGCTCGCCCGTTTTTGCAAGCTGGTCCCCGCAATTGGGGAGAGTCCACAGAGGCGTGATGAACTTCACAAAAAATCAAATTCTCCATCATAAGTTTGTCGTGTTTATTTGCTAACTTGTCTGCCGCTGGGTCGCGGAAACGGCTTCCGGCGAATGCGT
>WOYI011018592.1_pt1 | contig 18192 bp, 18 predicted proteins | sample 6423411 | NCBI WGS metagenome assembly WOYI01 (sample SAMN13441803, study PRJNA592873) | oil field metagenome | biome: oil field; feature: oil-well bore; material: oil-contaminated soil; isolation source: oil-contaminated soil from oil-well borehole | place: Germany: Wietze | collected 2016-10-18 ...
CATGGTATACTTTCATCCGCTCCGTTGGAAGACGGGGACATTATTACACACGCCTCGGGTCAGATCTTCCCGCGTGCCCAAACAAGGGTTAGGAGGTTCGCAAAACCGGGCGGAGGCATAACGCAAAGGAGTTATCATGCCAAATGTATCTATGAAAGCTCTCCTCGAGAGTGGTGTTCACTTCGGACACAGAACCAACAAATGGAACCCCAAGATGCGCCCCTACATCTTCACCGAGCGCAATGGTATCCACATCATTGACCTGCAGCAAACTGTCAAGCTGCTTGAAGAAGCACACGACAAAGTCCGCGACACTGTCGCTGCTGGCGGCGCCATCCTTTTCGTCGGCACCAAGCGCCAGGCGCAGGAAACCATCCAGGCTGAAGCTGAACGCTGCGGCATGCCCTACGTCAACCAGCGCTGGCTGGGTGGCACCCTCACCAACTGGGTCACCATTCAACAGCGTATCGTCGAACTGACCCGCCTCGAGAAAATGTTCGAGACCGGCGAAGTCAATCGTCTGACCAAAAAGGAAGGTCTCCTTCTCCAGCGCGAAATCGCCCGCCTCGAAACCCGTTTGAGCGGTCTGCGCAATATGAAGACTCTGCCTGATTTGCTCTTCATCGTTGACATTGAACGTGAAGACACCGCCGTGCGTGAAGCTGTGTCCAAAGGCATCCCCGTCATTGCCATGGTCGACACCAACTGCAATCCCTCCGATATCGATTACGTCATTCCTTCCAATGATGACGCCATCCGCGCCATCAAGCTGCTCATCGGTCATATGGCTGACGCAGTTATCGAAGGCAAGATGATGCGCAAAGATGAAGAAGTTGAAGAAGAAATCATCCCCACCCGCTCCGTGATCTCTCGCAAAATCGAGGACGAAGAAGAATTAAATGATGAAGAACTTCTGGGTGAGAGCACCCGCGCCAAGATCGTCTTTGAAAAGCACGTAGATGAAGAAGATGTCGATACCGTCATCGCTGAAGAAGACAAGGAATAATTAAGAGTAGCCATCTCGAAAGGACAAAATATGGAAATCACCATTGACATGATCAAAGAACTACGCGAAAAAACCGGCTGTGGCATCATGGATTGCCGTGCTGCCCTGCAAGTCTCTAACGGCGACATGGAAGCTGCCATCGTTGAACTGCGCGAAAAAGGTCTCAAAAAAGCTGAAAAACGCGCCAATCGCGAAGCTTCTGAAGGCCGTTTGGAAGTTTACATCCACAGCGAAGGTCGCCTGGTTGTACTGGTTGAAGTTAATTCCGAAACCGACTTTGTTGCCAAATCTGATTCCTTCAAAGAACTTTCCCACGAGATAGCTCTGCAGATCGCTGCAGCCGCTCCCAAATACATCTCTGAAGCAGATGTCCCAGCCGAAGTGATCGAGGAAGAAAAAGCCATTATCACAACTCGTGTTCGCGAAGAAGGCAAACCCGAAGCGATCATCCCCAAGATCGTCGATGGATTTATGAAAAAATTCATGGACGAGAATGTTCTGCTCAATCAGAAATATGTTCGTGATGAAAGCAAAACCATTGCTGACCTGATCAATGACAAAGTCGCGGCCTTGGGTGAGCGCGTGGTCGTCCGCCGCTTTGTGCGCTGGGCTTTAGGGGAAACCACCCCAGCTTCTACCGAAGAAGAAACCGTCTAACCATTCGAGAGCCAACCAAAAGTTGGCTCTCTTTTTGCAACTGTACAGAAAAATCGGAGGATCAATGAGCGAAGAAAAACATGCCAATAGATATAATCGAATCCTGCTGAAACTCTCCGGCGAAGCCCTGGCTGAACCAGGTGGTTTTGGCATCGCACCGGCGCAAGCCAGTCATATTGCCCAGTTAGTCAAAAACGTCTATGAAACCGGCGTTGATGTGGCTATCGTAATCGGTGCCGGTAACATCTGGCGTGGTGCCACCGGCGAAAATACCGGTATGGATCGTGCCACCGCAGATTACATGGGTATGCTTGCGACGATGATCAACGCGCTGGCATTAATGGATGCCCTCGAAAAAATCGATGTGACCACCCGTGTGATGTCCGCTATCGAAATGCACACCGTTGCTGAACCCTACATCCGCCGCCGAGCCATCCGCCACCTCGAAAAAGGGCGTGTGGTCATCTTTGGTGGCGGGACGGGCAACCCTTACTTCTCCACAGACACTGCCGCTGCCTTGCGCGCCACTGAAATCGGAGCCGATGTAGTCATCAAAGCCACCAAGGTCGACGGCGTTTACGATCGCGACCCAAAGATCTTCCCGGATGCTGTCCGCTTCGATCGTCTTACCCACATCGAGGCTATCAGCCAGCGTCTTAACGTGATGGACAGTACTGCCATCTCGTTATGCATGGATAACAACATGCCAATTCTGGTACTCAATCTGTGGGAGCCTGGCATGCTTATGGCTGCCATCCATGGCGAACCCGTTGGCACATTAGTGACGATGGAAGGTTAACCCGAGTACTACTCTTGTGTATTACTCTTGCAAATCCACAGTCAATGTGGTATAAAATGCTCTAATTACAGCCCTTGCGGCACTCTTATCCAGAGAGGTGGAGGGACCGGCCCTATGAAACCTCGGCAACCAACCAAGCGTATGGTGCCAACTCCGGCAGACAGATCTGGAAGATGAGAGGCTAAAGCATACCACGCGGAATGCCCCTCACTTGCAGGGGCATTTTTTATAACCTGAGGAGGTAAATTTGACAACTACATTTATGAATTCACCTAAATATCTGTTCACTTCTGAATCGGTGACCGAAGGTCATCCCGATAAGATTTGTGACCAAATCAGCGACGCCATCCTGGATGCAATGATCAAGGAAGACAAATCCAGCCGTGTGGCTTGCGAGACCGCTATTAAAACCGGCTTTGTACTCACTTATGGCGAAGTCACCACCAAAACCTATGTTGATATCGACGCCCTTGTGCGCGAAGTCGTCAATGATATCGGTTACGATCGCGGTAAAAAAGGCTTCGATGGCACGACCTGCGGTGTTTTGGTGGCGCTTGCCAACCAATCACCCGATATTGCCCAGGGTGTCGACCGAAACGGACGCACCGAACCTTCCATCTTTTCTGAAGAGTACATTGCTGCCGGTGGTGCTGGCGACCAGGGCATGATGTTTGGTTATGCCTGCGACGAAACCGAAACCCTCATGCCCATGCCCATCTACTACGCACATAAACTTACCCGCCGAATGGCTGAAGTGCGGAAAAATGGTACCCTCGGCTGGATGTACCCAGATGGTAAGAGCCAGGTTACCGTTGAATATCACTACGGAAAACCAGTTCGCATCCACACCATCGTCATCTCCAGCCAGCATGCTGACCGGTTCGAAGATGTTGAGTTGAGCAACGAGCGCATCCGCGCCGATGTGATCGAACACGTCATCAAACCCATCATCCCTTGTGAACTAATCGATGAAGATACCAAAATTTATGTCAACCCCACCGGTCGCTTTGTTATTGGCGGACCCATGGGAGATGCCGGTCTGACCGGGCGCAAGATCATCGTCGACACCTACGGCGGCATGGGTCGCCATGGCGGCGGTGCCTTTAGCGGAAAAGATCCGACAAAAGTCGATCGCTCTGCTGCCTACGCTGCCCGCTGGGTCGCTAAAAACGTGGTTGCCGCTGGCTTAGCCTCCCGCTGCGAAGTTCAGCTCTCGTATGCCATCGGCGTCCCTGAACCCTTGAACATCAACGTCGAAACCTTTGGAACCGGCAATGTTGATGATGATAAGATTGCTGAAGCGATCAGCCAGGTTTTTGACCTGCGCCCCCGCGCCATCATCCGCGATCTCGACCTGCTCCGCCCGATTTACCGTCAACTTGCCAGCTACGGTCACTTCGGTCGTGATGACCTCGATCTGACCTGGGAAAAAACCAACAAAGTCGATGCCTTGCGTGCTGCCGTTAATCTTCTCAGCGTAGCATAAGCTCCTTCGTAAAATCAAGCTATCGAATAAAGAAGCAGACTTGATTGTCTGCTTCTTTTTTGTATGAACTCTTTCCGACTCTGGCTCGACATTACCTTCACAAAAATATACTGTTCTTCTCAAATGAAACGAAAACGAAGCTTTGTGATCTTAGTCTTGAGTGTGCTTTTTCTACTCTCAGCCACTTTGATGGTCAATTTTGGCTTGGGCTATTTTGAAGAGAAAAACCAGCCCCTGCCTCAGATGACCCAACCAGGCTGATAGCATCGTTGCGTTTATGGCAGCTTCTACGCCTGCAAACACCCCAGAAGCGCTTACGTGATTGACAATTACACCAAACCCTGTATCAACAGAAACCACCCCGAATCCAACTTCGACAACAGCCCCAACTGATCCTACCGATACTGCTGTAAACATGACCCTAATTGTGACAGCAACATTCTATGTGCCAAATACAGGTCGGGAAGACAACTTCTTTGGTCCCGGCTCAATAATCACAGGATTGGCTACGCTAGGTTTCGGTCTCGCCTTGAACCAAATATTGCGAAAAACATACACTACCAAGCGTGAGTAATTTGCAGAAAGTATTCCAAAAAAAATTGGTGATCAAGAGGATTATTATCGCTTATCTTTTAGCGTTGCTCTTACGTGGTTCCCAGATTATTGATATTGACCTTGAGCCGCAGCAAGATTCGAATGGAAAACGGACAAGCCCACGTCCGACTTATCTTGCATCACTAATCTGGCTGTTTTGTTTGAATGGAAACAATTGCTGAGACTTATCTTTTGAATTTCAGATACCACCAGACCAAACCAAAAACCAGCGCAGCGGCGACCAAACCGATCCTGACCTGAATTGGTACGATCGACTTACTTTCAGACTCTTGTCCAGTTCGAGTCTCTTCTTCAGAGGGCAGTTCGAGTTGAGTGTCATTTGAATCGGGTGTCATCTTCAATATAGTCCCCGCCTTTTCCGTGTCAATACCGTAGATCCTGGGGGCTTCGTGCTCCAATGGAATTGGCGTTGCCATCAAGCTTTCTTGCGATGGAACCTCTTGTTCCGGGATGGCTTCTTCGGGAAAGGCGCTGACCGCACCATCCATGGCAGTCTCCGGGGCAATCTCGCCAGCACCTGCTCCTTCTAACGCCATCTCTTCTGAGTAAAAAACGTTCGGGTTGATGTAGATGTTTATGCTAACGCCGCCGGCTTCGGCAACTCCACCGCCGCCTCCACCGCCCTTTCCGCCGATCCCTCCGAGCCCAGTCGCCCCATAACCCCAATTCAGCAGGTAGATTGGTGCGGACGCCATTGTTTTGATACCTGCTTCCTCTCCGGTGTTGGAGGCGACTGAGGAATCCTCCTGAACAGCATAGGTCTGGGGGTTATCAGAGCTCATAGGTACGGTCAGTGAAACATTGCGGAAGATCAATTCACTGCCGAAGATCACTGCAACCAGCAAAGCGGAGATCAAACTTGCCCAGCCAAACACGGGCTGCAAAAAGCCGGCTCGTTTTGCCTTACGGGCTTCAACGCGAGTCAGAGTGAAATTACGAGGAACCTTGTAGCAAGGCAACTGCTCCATAGCATCCTTGAGCCGCCTTTGCTGTTGAAAAAGGGTAGTCAGATAGGGACATTCGGTTAACCGCTTGTTGAACTCGGCTTGCTCCTGGGGTGTCAGAGCATGGTCGAGAGCAATATTCAATAGTTCCAGGTCCCTGGAGGTAACATTTTCTTGCCTAATCATCATCTTCCTCGTTATTTAGACGGAATTGATCAGGTAAAAGTTCCCCGGTTAACTTCAAACATTCCTGCATCTTTAAACGCGCCCGGCTCAGCCGGCTTTTCACCGTTCCCACAGGGCTTTGAATTACCTCTGCAACGGTTTCATAATCCTCCCCCGACACATCCACCATCACCATTACAACCCGATGCTTCTGATTGAGCTTGTTGAGGCAATCCTGGATCGCTTTTTCGAGCTGGGCATTCATTATTGTTTCTTCCAGCCCCAACGACTTGTCAGCGATCCATTCGGGTGACTCAATTGGCTCACTCTCATCCGTTTCCGGTTCAAGGCTTACAGTTGGACGGCGTTTTTGTTTACGCAGTTCGTCATAACAGGCATTCGTGACAATCCGCAAAAACCATGCTTTAAACGACCCTCCCCGGTAGCTATCCAGTTTTCGATACATGGAGATGACCGCATCCTGGGTGGCATCAGCCGCGGCGGCTTCATCCGCCATGATGCGGTAAGCAACGTTATAAGCAAGTTCCTGGTATGTCAATACTAACTGGTTAAAAGCATCCAGATCGCCATCCACAGCCTTTTCGATCAGAATTGACTCGTCCATAAATATATATGTTGCAAGTCCTGAGCCAATAAGATACCGACTTTTCTAACTTCAATTTTAATAAAAATTAATCTTTCTTGTTGTCCTGGGCTGTATCACGCAAATGAGGAAATAATATGATTTCCCGCAGGGTATGTTGCCCTGTCAGAAGCATTACAAAGCGATCAACGCCCAGCCCCAGCCCACCGTTTGGCGGCATGCCATAAGCCATGGCTTGTAAATAATCCTCATCCATGGGGTTGCGCTCTTCTTCATCTTCATTATAGGTAAGCCCCATATCCAAAAAGCGCTGTTCCTGGTCTAATGGATCATTCAACTCAGTGAAGGCATTGCACAATTCCATTCCACCGATGTAGCCCTCAAAACGTTCGACCGTGTTCGAATCTTCCAACTTAGCTTTTGCCAGGGGTGAAATATCGCGCGGGTAATCATACAGGAACGTTGGTTGGATCATGATCGGCTCCAGGAAGGTTTCAAGCAGGGTGTTGATCAATTTGCCCCTCGAGATGCCTGCTTTGAAATCAATTTTCTTCTCTCGCAACACGGCTGCCAGCGATTCAGAATCCGGGTACATCTGGATATCGATCCCAGCATGGTCGATCAACCCCTGGCGGATTTGCAATCGGTTCCAGGGTGGGGTCAGATCAATTTCTGCTCCATTAAATTGGATTTTCATCGTACCCAACACTTTTTGAGCAACCTGCGAAACCATCTGCTCGGTCATTTCCATGATCTTCATGTAATCGGCATATGCCATGTAAAATTCGAGCTGCGTGAATTCCGGATTGTGTTTGAAAGAAACGCCTTCGTTTCGAAAATCGCGTCCAATTTCATAAACCCGGTCCAACCCGCCCACCAACAATCGTTTCAGGTAGAGCTCAAAGCTAATGCGCAAGTAGAGCTGCTGGTGCAGCTGGTTGTGATAAGTTGTGAAAGGCTTTGCAGCTGCGCCGCCATAAATCGGTTGTAAGATGGGAGTTTCAACTTCAAGGAAGCCTCGCTCATCCAGAAATTCCCGTAAAGCCTTGATGGTGTGCGCACGGATTTTGAAAATTTCGCGCACTTCGGGGTTGACTGCCAGGTCAACATAACGCTGGCGATATCGCGTTTCAGGATCACTCAATTGTGCATGCCGGACGACCTCCCCATCCACAACTTCGTCCTTGTCAGCCGGTAGTTGCAGGATTGCCTTTGCAAGCATGCGGAAATCCGCCACCTGCAACGTCACTTCACCGCGGCGGGTACGGAACATGGTTCCACTGGCTTCAATGAAATCGCCAAGGTCATAATAACGGACAAACTCGTCCAATTTTTCTTCACCGAGCTCATTAACCCGTAAGAGAAGTTGAACTTTTCCACTCATATCCTCAATGTGTGCGAAACTTAACTTGCCCATATTCCTGATCGCGCGCAAACGACCAGCCAAAACCACTTCCACAGCTTCTGTTAATCCTTCTGTTTCGGCTTTCTCAAAGGCAGCGATTGCTTCCGCGTTGTCAGTGTTCTTATGTGAACGGGTCGGATATGGCTCCACGCCCTGCTCTCGCAACTTCTCCAGTTTGTTCAATCTTTGCTCTTCCAATTCAGAAAATTCGTCTCTCAGCATTTAATGTCCTTTACATTAAAAATGCCCCACCTGGTCGGGTGGGGCATTCAGTTGATTTCTTTTATTCGATTTTCAAGATCTCAACTTCGAAAGCGCCACCTGGCGTTTCAACCTTGATCTTCTCGCCAACCTTATGATTGATCAAAGCGTGACCGATGGGAGATTCGTTTGAAATCCGTTTTTCCAATGGGTTTGCCTCAGCAGGACCGACGATCATAAAGTATTCTGGTTCATTGCCTTCTTCAATGATGGTTACCTTTGAACCAACTTTGACAATACCCTGCGGATTATCATCCTCGCCGATGATATGAGCATTGGCAAGCAAAATTTCAAGGTCTTTGATGCGCCCTTCAACGAAAGATTGTTCGTTTTTCGCAGCTTCAAATTCTGCATTTTCGATCAGCTCACCGTCTTCCATGGCGTCTTGAAGGCGCTGAGCAACTTCTTTACGTTTTATAGTACGCAAATAAACTAATTCTTGTTCAGATTTTTCATAACCTTCGCGTGTCAGGTATGAACTTGGCATCTCTAATTCCTCATCAATATGATTCTTCCCCACAGGGATAAACACAAAATGCGCCAGAAGGTCGAAACCATCCAAACGCTTTCGGCATATTATACTATGTTTTGATATTAATCAATGCAAAGCATAGTCTAAAAACTAATTCCAGCTCGGCGGCGCAGGCTGCGGATCGCTACCGCGCTTTTTAAACAACCAGCCCACAACCAAACCGAAAATAAAGCCTCCAATATGGGCGAAGTAAGCCGTGCCGCCCTGATCCAACGCGCCCAGAGATCCAACACCGCTGAGCAGCTGCAGCACAAACCATAAACCTAACACAATGATGGCCGGCATCAGTGTCAATCGGGCAAAAAAGCCAATAGGCACAAAAGTGTATACCCGGCTGTTGGGATACATGACCAGGTAAGCGCCCAACACAGCGGCAATCGCGCCGCTGGCTCCCAACATGGGAATTCCCGAACTGGGGCTGATCACCACCTGCAATAATGCTGCTGCTACTCCACCAGCCAAGTAGAAGATCAGGTAACCGATATGACCGAGCCTGTCTTCGATGTTGTCACCAAATATCCACAGGTAAAGCATATTGCCAAGCAGATGCATCCAGCCGCCATGCATGAACATGCTGGTAAGAATATCGGTAATATCCCCTGCATCGATCCCATTCAAAAAATTGGAAGGAATAAGAGCATATTCATAATATATGCTTTCAAGGTTTGAACTGTTCAGAAACATCCACAAGAAAACAAGCACGTTGACCACAATTAGCGCATAGTTGACGAGTGGAGTTCGGTGAGTTTTTATTTCATCACGAATAGGGATCATAGTTTATCCTTTAATAATTCAACTCGATGTTTGTTGTTCGCCCAATAATACCTTTAATCTTGGGTAATCACGATAAAATCCTCTACGCTCCTCCGGCAAAAGCGCAGCGATCTGGCACATTACCTCGGTCACGCCTTGTTTGAGAAATTCTTTCTCGCTCTGTCCTTCCACCAATTGAGGCAACGTATATGGTTTTCCAAAGATCACCTTAACTTGCATTTTCTTCAGTCTCGAAAAGCGTTTTAGCATGTCAGCCGAACCGAGAACAGCTGCCGGGATGATCGAGACCTTGTTTTTCAATGCCAATAAAACCGCTCCGGGCTTCCCTTCTAACAATTGGTTGTCTTTCGATCTCGTACCCTCTGGTGCCAATCCGACAATTCCACCCTTTTTCAAAAAAGCAGACGCTTCTCTAAAAGCCTTGAAGTCATAACCTTCCCGATTGATCCAAATGACGTTCAATTTTTTCATAATCCAACCTAACAGAAAGGCTCGCTCGTATTCCTTGGCAACCATTCCAACAATATCCTTACGGGAGGTCGACAACATCAAGAAAGGTGTGTCCAAGCGGCTGATGTGGCTGGTCGTCAATACGTAAGCCCCCTGATCAGGGATGTTTTCACCGCCGACTACCTCTAAATTAACCAATGCATTGACAAGTGAGCGAAGGATATTCATCATTCTTTCACGGGTGATTAGGGTATCATGTGACATGCGTCTCTCCTATGATGGCAATCGGTTGAGTTTTTGTACTCTTTAAGACATGACGGGCAAAAAAGACATAACCAACGCCGACCAGCAATGCCATCACCGCCATGATCAGATTGGATAGTGTCAGGTTGATTTCCTGACCCCTTAAGCTGGGAATCAACTGGGTCAACACGACAGCCAGGTTCCATAACCCGTGGATAATGAAAGCCAACAAATAAATCCCGAGAAGCCTGGCTATATTGCGGTCACGCCAGGTTTTCGCCAATGCCCAGCCTATCAGACCGCCGTTGAAAACATGGATCAACGTGCCTCCCAGCCGAGCAATCAAGAAATAGAGCCAATCGTTACCCGGCGTCATGGCAGTCTGCGCGGCATAAAGCATGCCTTCCACTAGGGCAAAAGCAGCTCCGCTCATCATCCCGGCTAAATAGCCTTCGCTTTCACTGATACCCAGACCAAGCAGAGACCAAACCGCCAGGGTCTTGAACAGTTCTTCCACAGCGGGCGCGATGACGGCAACAATAATTGTCAAAGCCAGAACAACCAGCGGAGAGCTGAGTAATGCTTCAATCTCCCCCATGGTGTCAGGAATCTGGGTGATATTGCCAATATTAAGGATACCCAGTACCAGGATAAGAATGATTACAAGCAGCAATTCCACCAGCATGATCAATGGGATCGAGACAATGCTCGAAAAGCTGATCACAGACGCGTTCCGACCTTTGTGTTGTCCCCATAAATGTCCGCTTGCCATTCGTAGCAGCCAGATCGTGGGGATCAATATACCCAGAAAAACGAGAATCGAAAAGATCCAGTCAGGTAAGATGATCGAATATTGCCACGCATCCACAGCCCAGAGCATTAACGGAAATATCAGGATAATGAATTGCAGCCAGCCGGCTTGCTTATGTTTGGGATTTTTAGATTTGCCGCTGAGCCGCAGGATACTATCAACCGCCCCTATGAAAGCCAGTAGTGCAATAAAACCACATGTGTACGCCCAAAGATACACAGTACGGTTTGAAAGTTGCCCAAAAACAGAGTTAGAACCTGTTTCTGGTTGCCACCAGATCAATACAAGGAAAAGCGATCCAGCCCCGAGGACGACAAAGATGTTTCCGAAAAGATTCATCCAGTGCATCCAGCGCGGGCTGGTTCTATTTGATAGTGCGGGCTCAGTACTTGGTTCGACCACTAATTTTCTGTAATCGTAATGCTAATGATCTTATCGCCTGCTGGTGCATCAGGGTTGTTATCCGCGTCACGTTCTGTAATTTGTTCCAGCACATCGACGCCGTCAATCAGTTTCCCGAAGATGGTATAACCACCATTGAGGGAGGGGTAAGGTACGTAGGTAATAAAGAACTGGCTTCCGCTTGTGCCTTCTGCCTGACCGCGGGCTACACCAACCATGTAGGCTTCATCGTATGTTAAATCAGATACGATTTCTTCGCGATATTGATAACCTGCACCGCTCCAACCAGTACCGGTTGGGTCACCAGTTTGAGCCATGAAGTTGTGATAAACACGGTGGAAGGTCACACCGTCATAAAAACCTTCGCGGGCTAAATAAACAAAGGAGTTTACAGCCATCGGTGCGGCTTTTGGGTAGAGTTCAAGAACGAGATCACCTTTTTCTGTTGTAATCGTGGCAGTGTATTCTTTATTCTGGTCGATGACAAAAGGCGGGCATTCGGTAACCATTTCCTTCTCAGCCTTCATCACTTCAATGAAGTTGCTGAGATAGGCTGACGTCCAGTTACCGACCGGTCGTCCGTTGACCAGGATTGTCGGAGTAGAGCTGACACCAGCGGCAAACATTGCTTGCTGTTCTGTTGTGATCTTGTTGATCACATCTTCACTCGCGATGTCTGCGGTAAACTGATCCACGTCCAGTCCAATTTCCTCAGCAGTGGTCTTCAACCATTCAGTAACTTCCTCGGTTGTAAATGCGGACAGGGTTTCCTGGTTCGAGAAAATGGCGTTATACATCTCCCAGAATTTTCCCTGCATGCCAGCTGCTTCAGCCGCATAGGCTGCCAGCGGAGCATTTGGATGGAGGGAATCGAGCGGCAGAGGACGATATACAAGCCGAACATCGTCTGGATACTTTTCCATCAATTTATTCAACTCAGCGAAAGCCATTGAACAATAGGGACAGAAGAAATCGGTATATTCCGTAATTGTCAGTAAGGCATCTTCCGGTCCTTTGGTCCAATCTGATTCGCTCACATCAGCGAATATCGCCAGCTGAGTTTTTTGTTCATCTGTTAGCTCCGCAAAGAGCGGACCCACCAGCGTACAACTCATATTGCCATCTTCATCTACAATGGGTAAAACTTCGGTGGGAATTGCTGGAATGACCTCAGTTGTTTCGGGACTGGCAGCTTCAGTTTCAACAACGGCGGGAGTCTCGGTAGGCGGAGGGGTAACTTCCTGGATTTGACAGGCGCCCAGTGCCAACATAAAGATCATTACGATCCACAGATACTTCTTTACATTTTTCATATTGAAATTCCTTTCGATCAGCGGGGCTTTGCGTCCCGCTGCTTTTTCAGATTCTATTTTTGTCTAACGCGTCCATAACCAGTGCTCTGATTTCCTTTTGCACCTGGTCAGGTTCTTGCTTGGCATCAACAATCTTCCAGCGTTCAGGTTCCTGTGCAGCAAGGATTTGATAGCCTTCACGTACGCGTTCGTGGAATGATAACTCAAAAGCATCAAGACGGTTCCATTCCTCCTTGATCTTCTTCCTTTTTAACCCAGTCATGATATCGACATCGAGTAAAATGGTCAGATCTGGCTTTAAACCACCGGTAGCAAATTGTAGCATAGCCCGTAAGATTTCCAGGTCCAGCCCATGACCATAGCCTTGATATGCCAGAGTCGAATCACCATAGCGATCACACAAAATGATCTTCCCCTGCTGCAGGCTGGGAATGATCAACTCTTCGACCAGCTGAGCCCTGGCAGCAAGAAAAAGCAGGATTTCGGTTCGTGGGTGCAATTCGGTGTTGTCCATCCTTATCAGAACCTCGCGAATCTGGTCCCCGATCTTTGTTCCGCCTGGTTCACGTGTTTTCACTACCGACAAACCAGACTCCTCAAGGAATCGGGCTAACTGCGGGAGTTGAGTGCTTTTTCCGCTACCTTCTGGACCTTCAAAAGTAATGAACATACTTAATCCCTAAAGATACGTACGTATCGATTTGGGTCTTTCCCGAAAGATCGGGAAACCAGGTGCGCTTGTTTGGCGAGTTCATGCTGCTCGCGCCGGACGGGCGAGGGCATGGGCGGCAGGTTGATAAATTTTTCTCCAGCCTGGATCATCATAATGGCTTGTTCAGCGTGCCGCATGGCTTCTTCTATTAGCGATCGTTTGACCGGTGTCTGGGGTTGTTGAAAAGAGTCCGCCAGGAACTGCTCAATCTGTTCAACTGAATTGGATTTCACCACGAATATTGGTATGCCCCGTTCTTCTGCTTCAACAATCGGCTGCAGCCGATCGCGATAGTAACGTCTTTGGGTGAGCAATACATCAGCTTCCGATAAGTCTTTGACAACCATCGCGGGTATACCCATGCTTTTAATGGACTGCAAAAGCCTGTTCCGTGCTACTCCGAAGGCGAAAATTCTCTTTTCTCCTTCCCGATCCTGCATATTTGGGTTTGGGTAATCATCTTCATCCAAAAAATCATCGTATCGTTCAGCATGCCTGGGCTGGGAATAGCTTGCCGGCTTTGGAGCTGCGGTCAGGTTGCTGCCGCGATCAAACGGGCTCTTATCCATCCCATTGCCCTTTCGTATCGATTGAGACACGGTCGGCATATTTGGTTTGGTTTGCTTCAAGATGTGCACCTTGCCATCTTCATCCCGGAATCGTTCCTCTGGCAGCATCGGGTAGCCGCGTAAAATTGAATCGACTGCCGCGCCAACATCGCGGTGCACTTTCACCCGCTTTCGATCCTGAATTTCAACCAGGACGGTAAATGTAGGTGGAGATTTTCGTTCCAAAACAGTTTTTTGCGTCCCTCTCCGCCTGGCTTCATCGTCCGATAGCGTCACAGAAGAGACCCCACCGATCAAATCAGAAAGGGTTGGGTTGACCAACAGGTTGTCCAACGCGTTGCCATGCGCAGTGCCGATCAACTGCACGCCTCGTTCGGCAATTGTGCGGGCGGCCTGGGCTTCCAGTTCACGTCCGATCTCATCGATAACGATCACTTCAGGATTGTGATTTTCAACCGCCTCGATCATAACTTCGTGCTGCAAGGATGGCTTGGGGACCTGCATGCGCCGGGCACCCCCAATCGCCGGATGAGGCACATCTCCATCGCCGCCAATTTCATTCGAGGTGTCAACGATCACCACGCGCTTTTTTTCTGCCAAAATCCGGGCAGCTTCACGCAGCATCGTCGTTTTCCCAATACCGGGCTTACCTAAAATCAGGATGCTCTCACCTGAGTCGATCAAGTCTTCAATAATATTGATCGTGCCATATACAGCCCGACCCACCCGGCATGTCAGACCGACTACGTTACCTCGTCGGTTGCGGATCGCAGAGATACGGTGAAGCGTGCTCTCCATACCAGCACGGTTATCCGCGTCGAATTCGCCGATGCGGCTGACCACATAACTGATATCGTTGTGGTCAACCATACGATCCAGCAATTTCACTTCGCCGTCAACAAAACGGGCAGTTGGGATCCGACCCAGGTCAAGGATCACTTCTAATAAATCATCAAAATGATCTGCCCGGACAACAGCCTGAGCGATTTCTTCAGGAAATACCTTCAGCATTGCCGCCAGATCATCGGTTATGTATTTTGTTTGTGTCATAAATTTCATTCTATATCTTTTTTACCTTGATTTTAACTTATTTCAGCATGATTGACTTAGCCTTATAGCGTTTCTAATGGAATATTAATCGGAACCGGACGGATTCTTGCAGAGTAGATCTTCTTCGATCTGGCTGGAGTTTGTGACATCAATGGAATACTACGGTCGGAATCTGCGTATTGTTATGTCAACCTTCATAATTACCAGCAATCAACGAGTGAAGGGTTTATATATTACATCCAATGTTGCAGACATAACAACTACTATGTTTGTCGGTTTCAATTACTTCAAGATTACCAAAAAAGTCCATCAATTCATCCTTTACAACGCGGATGAATTTGAAATAATCTCCGCCTTCGGCAAACTCAGCAATACTTATAGCCACTGAGCGCACTCCGTTGTAATCATGCAAGATCACCAGGTGTTTACCAACCCGCTTCATTTCCTTATAGAGTAGTAAACGCTGATCCGCATTCATCCCATGAGCAACAAAGGCAGCCATAACAACATCAAAACTGTTGTCAGAGAAGGGCAATCCGCTCCCGATGCTTCCCCGGCAAAGACGCACATTCGCATTCTCCCGCCTGCTTTTTGCTACTCGCAGCATTCCAATCGAATGATCCACTGCATAGGTTTTCAAACCCATCTCGCTAAAAACAGACGCCATGGCACCACTACCACAACCGACATCTATTATGGTAGAGAAATGCGAAAGGTTGCAGTGGTCCATTTCGTGAAAGATCCGGGCATAATTCCGGTGCTGGCGCTTATACAAGCGATTGTAAAACGGCGAGAGTCTGTCAAACAATTTTCTTGATTTCTTATTTGGCATTCCTTTTTTCCCCCTCAGTTTGACCTTACTTTATCTGCGTTATTGGCAGAGAACCTTCCATATTGCTATTTTCAAAGATTTTCTGTACTGCGCTCCGTTCAAGTGACTTTCGTAAAACCAAATGCTTTACTAGTAGTATCTGGGCTTCACTTTTTGAGTTGCCAGCCTCTTCCATGGCAGTGTCTAACCAGGGCTGGTAAGACCGCACACACAAGTAGACTGGTCTGCCCAACAACTCCGGGATAGCCCCTGGTAAGGCTTGCAGCAAACCTGCCGCCCCAACCTCCGTACTGCTTATCACCTGCACCCAAACGCCCTTGGGTCCATATTCAAGGTCTGCGTAAGCTGCCAGTTGTCCGTTTTGCTGAAATGCCACCAATCCAAGTGCTGCCTTACGGGTGACTGGCTCAATGCATTGTACCGAATAAGGTACAACTTCTTTATACAATTTGTTCAATGAACTGATATCTTCCGAAGTCCACAAGCGCCATTGGATTGTTGTCTCATCATCGTGCTTTTCCTTCGAATCCAGTTGATAAATGTTCTGCCTTGCCCAAGTGGTGAATCCGGCTTTTCGAAAGCCCTCAAAAAGTGGGGAAGACTCTGGTAATTCAGCCAAAACACCCCAAGCCTTCCAGGCTCCTGCACTTTTTACCAGGGGCTCGAGCACCCGGCAGATACTAAGCGGATCCGATCCTTCCTGGCAGCCTAAATAACACATCTGGGCGTATTGTCTTGTCTGTCTTTTTTCAATTTGACCATAACAAAGGACGCCCTCTTCCTCCTCCCAACTGACCGCCGCTTGTTCTACTAAAGGTGCGATCCGCTGCATGACATTGCGCATGTTAAGCGGGTCACCTCGCGTGAAAAAACGGACTGAGTCCAGGCTTTGTAAAACAGCACCAGTTCGGCTGATTTTATAGAGGTCGAAAGGACTTAATTTTCGGATTCCGATAATGCCATCTCCAAAAAATAGCGGTGGAAACGCAAATCGTCGGTAAGTTCCGGATGAAAAGAGGTTGCCAGCAGCTTGCCTTGCTGCGCGGCAATGACCCTGCCATCTGGTAGACTCAGCAGCGGTTGCGCTCCTCCATAAGCTTCGGTAATTATTGGACCCCGGATGAAGGTCAGGTGATAATCCGGTTCACTCGGTGTTAGGAAAGGAACGGGGAGGTCGATCTCGAATGAATCAATCTGCCTTCCAAAAGCATTACGCTGGATAGTGATATTCATCAACTCAAGAAGCGGCTGTCTCTTGCCAACATCCTTGGAGAGCAAAATTGCTCCCGCACAGGTGCCCCAGATCGCCTTTGTCTGCCCGAAATCACGAATCGCATCCAGCAAGCCATAAGCGACCATCAATTTTCCGATGGTAGTAGACTCACCTCCTGGAATGATCAACCCTCTCAGGCCTTCCAATTGTTCCGGATGTCTGACTTCAGAGACATCAGCCCCGAGTTTTTCGAGGCTGATACGATGTTCACGAAAATCGCCTTGTAAAGCTAAGACTCCAATCTTCATGTTTCTGAGTGCTTCGTCTTTCTATCCTACCAACCGCGACCGGCCATTCGTTCATCATCTGGCAATTGGCTCGCCGACCGACCCACCATGGCTTCACCCAGGTTGCGGCTGATTTCAGCCAGGATGCCGGGTTCTCTGTAGTGGGTGGTTGCTTTTACGATAGCTTGTGCCCGTTTGGACGGATCGCCAGACTTGAAGATGCCCGAACCCACGAAAATACCATCCACGCCCAATTGCATCATTAAGGCAGCATCCGCAGGTGTGGCGATGCCGCCGGCGGCAAAATTGACCACTGGCAGCTTGCCCAGTTCCCGCACCTGCATACAGATCTCATAGGGTGCCTGGATATTCTTGGCAAAAGTCATTACTTCTTCTTCAGGCAGCGACTGCAGGTGGCGGATATCGCCAAAAACCGAGCGGGCATGCCGCACAGCTTCGACCACGTCTCCCGTGCCAGGTTCGCCCTTGGTGCGCATCATGGCAGCGCCTTCACCGATCCGACGTAACGCTTCACCCAGGTTTCTACATCCACAAACAAACGGCACCTTAAAGTTGTGCTTATTGATGTGATAGGCTTCGTCTGCAGGAGTCAAAACTTCTGATTCGTCGATGAAATCAACACCAAGTGCTTCCAAAATCTGAGCTTCTACAAAATGCCCGATGCGGCATTTCGCCATAACTGGAATGCTGACGGTTTCCATGATTTTAATGATAAGTTCGGGGTCGCTCATACGAGCAATCCCGCCTGTTGCGCGGATATCTGCCGGGACGCGTTCCAAAGCCATCACTGCAACCGCTCCTGCGTCTTCTGCGATTTTAGCCTGATCGGCATTGACCACATCCATGATCACGCCGCCCTTAAGCATCTCAGCGAGTCCTTTTTTAACTGCAAATCCCGAAACTTCCCGTTCCATGCAACCTCCAATATTGTGATTAATATTCTATTGGGATTGTACCATTAACCACAGAGCACTTTCGCTTAAGCAGCTGCCTCTCTGAAAGCGGCAACCAATTCGCGGTTAAATGCCGGGATGTCCGCTA
>WOYI010306405.1_pt1 | contig 18137 bp, 21 predicted proteins | sample 6423411 | NCBI WGS metagenome assembly WOYI01 (sample SAMN13441803, study PRJNA592873) | oil field metagenome | biome: oil field; feature: oil-well bore; material: oil-contaminated soil; isolation source: oil-contaminated soil from oil-well borehole | place: Germany: Wietze | collected 2016-10-18 ...
CGGATGGTCCGACGCCTTCGCCCGGTCCGTCATCGGCCAAATGCGATAGCCCTGGAGCCCCGCCGCCCCGACCTTGACGATCACGTCGCTCGGCCCGAGAATGTTGGGGGCCTTGACGTTCTCGATCCGCAGCCGGACGTTCATTGCGGGGTCGTATTCGTACAGTCTGGCGGCTTTCATGGGGTTAGCCCTTTCCTTTCGGTAGCGTTCGGGACGGTCACTTCCTGCCGAGGTTTTCCGCGCCGCCCCCGAGGGCACGGGCGGCTGTCGGGTCTTCGTCTTCGGCGAGGTCGGCGATCAGGGTCTCGGTGGTCAGGATCAGCGTCGCCACCGACCCGGCATTCTCGAGCGCCGCGCAGGTGACGCGGACCGGGTCGATCACGCCGGCCTTCATCAGATCCTCGTAGGCGCCGGTGGCCGCATTGAACCCGTGGTCGTCGTTCAGCGCGCAGACCTTGCGCACGACATCGTTCGGCTCCGCCCCCGCATTGAAGGCGATCCGGGCAAGCGGCAGGGTGAGGACCGACTGCACCAGTTCCACGCCCTTGCGCTGGTCGCCCGACACGCCCTTCGCGAGGACCTCGAGCGACGGCGCGACCCGCGCCAGCGCGACGCCGCCGCCGACGAGCACCCCGTCCTCGGATGCCGCCCGGACGGCGTTGAGGCTGTCCTCGATCAGCTGGATCGTGCGTTTCTGCTCGACCGGGGTCACGCCGCCGGCGAGGATCCTCGCGGTCCCGCCGCAGAGCTTGGCGAGCCGTTCCTGCAGCTTGTCCTTGTCGACATTGGGCGGGGCCACGTCGTAGAGGCGCCGCACCTGGCTGCGCCGCGCGGCGACGGCCTGCGGATCGCCGTGGCCGCGGACGATGACGGTGTCGGAGTTGGTCGCCTCGACCCGCTCGGCGCCGCCCATGTCGGCGCGGGTGATGTCCTCGAGCCGGCCACCGAGATCGCGCGCCAGGACCTTGCCGCCGGTCAGGATCGCCAGGTCCTCCATCATCGACCGGCGCCAATGGCCGAATTCCGGCGGATGCACGACGAGGAAGCGGCCCGGCCCGTCCTTGCCGAGAAGCGTCATCAGAACCTCGGGCGAGATTTCTTCCGAGATGATGACGAGCGGACGCTTGTCCTCGGCGGCGATGCGCTTGGCGGCGTCGAGCTGGGCGGGGTCCTTCATCTTGATGTCGGTCAGCACGACATAGGGGTTCTCGACCACCGCCCGCATGCCGTCGAGGTCGGTGACCATGTGGTGGGAGACATAGCCGCGGTCGAAGGACATCCCGTCGACGACGTCGAGCGTCGAATGCTGGCCGAGGCCGTAATCGGTGGTGATGATGCCGTCGGCGCCGACACGCGCGAACGCCTCGGACACGAGCCTCCCGAGGTCGCTGCTCGAGGCCGAGATGTTCGCCACCGCGGCAAGGACCGCCTGATCCCGGACGGGCTTCGCGGCGGCGCGCAGGGCCGTGGTCGCGGCCTCGACCGCGAGTGCTATGCCACGGCAGAGCTCCACCGGTTTCGCGCCCTTTTCGATCAGCGCCACGCCGGACTTGATGATGCCGTTGGCCAGCACGATCGAGGTCGTGGTGCCGTCGCCGGCGACCTCGTTGGTCTGCATCGAGACCTCGCGCACGACCTGGGCGCCCATGTTCTCGAACCGGTCGAAAAGCTCGATCTCCGAGGCGATCGACACGCCGTCGCGGCTGATCAGCGGCGTGCCGATCGGCCTGTCGATCATCGCGTTCATGCCCATCGGTCCGAGGGTGGATTCGACGGCGGCGCTCAGTCTTTGCGCCCCGGCCGCCAACGCGCGGCGCGCCTCATTGCCATGGATCATCAGTTTCGGCATCTTGTCCTCCTTCGACGGCAGCCGCTGAACGGGTGCCTTGATGTGGTCTCGGCCCTGCCGCTCAGCGGCACGGGCGCGTCGCGGGCATGTCGGCGAGGGCCACGAGCATCGGCGCCCCGCCGGACAGATCGGCCTCCCTGTAGCGGGCGCTCTTCAGCCCCCGGCAGAGCGATCCGGAAAATTCCATGTTGATCCGCACGGATCGCAGGAGCCCCATATGCTCCGCGAACCCCCCGGCACGGATCGGGGCGCCCTGCCAGTCGGGCAGCGCCCTGTCGCCGGGCGCGCTTGCCAGTCCGCGGGCGACCAGCAGGTCGCGGTAGCGGCCCTTCTGACGCGCGTCCTCGGGGTCGTCGAACGCGATCGCGTCGAAGGCGCCGAGGGTCAGATCGACGATCGCGGCGGGCGGATGGCCCAGCGCCCTCAGCGCCTTGATCACCACTTCCTGGCGCCGCTGGAACGCCTTCTGGTCGAACTTGGCGCGCAGGTCGCTCAGGTCCTCGCCTTCGGGAAGGTCGGGAAAGACCTCGGCGAAGCTGCCCCCCGAATTGACGACGGCGTTCAGCTCCTCCCCCGAATTGTGATCCTCGAGCCGGACGACCGCGCGGGCGACCCAGGTCAGGCTCTCGACCCCGCGCTTGATGTCCGTCGCCATCAGGAAGGCGAAGTTCGGCGAACACCAGTAGGTCGGCAGGCGGAAGGCGATCTCGACGGTGGCCGGACCGGTGATGGTCACCGCCTCGATGAAGCCCATGTCGGTCACGGCTTCGTCAAGCTCGGGGTCCATCACCAGATCGAGCCGCGCCCAGACTTCGGCCAACCGGGCGGACAGTGTGGGCGCGTCCTTCATCCCCCCTACTCCGCCGCGATCGACACGGGCTTGGCGGAGAATTCCTTCTTCCGGGCCGCGATGTCGATGTTGTAGAGCCGCGCGGCGTTGAGCCCGAGGATCTTCTCCTTGATCTCGTCGGTCAGCTGGACGCCACGCTCCGACGCGATGTCCTCGGGGATCTGGAAGGCCCAGAGCTTCTCGACCAGCCATTTCGGCGTCCAGATCGCATAGTCCGACCCGAACAGGATCTTGGGGCGGTGGCGCGGGGCCGCCAAAGGCAGCGCCGCGTGCTTCATCACCCATTTCTGGAAGAGCGCGCGGTTCTGGGCGCCGTACTTCTCGTCATTGGCGAGGAGGTAGATCAGGTCGATCGTGTTGGCGAGGTTGCGCTCGTAGTCGCCTTCGGCGGCGGCTATCACCGAGGGCGTCATGAAGTCGCTGTTGGCGGCACCCGCCTGCATCAGGAAGCCCGAGCGGAAAAGCTCGCCCACCAGCGGCTCGAAGACCAGGTTGATGGCGAAGTACTGCTCCAGGTAGTCGGTGGCGCCCATGATCGACTCGACCGCCTCGCGGGTGCCCTGCCAGATCTCGTCCTCGAGCCAGGCCTTCTTGCCGGCCTCGTCGTCCCAGCCCTTGATCTCCATGCCGATCTCGGCGAGGTAGAGCGTGATGTCCTGCGCGAGCCGCAGCTTGTAGGACGAATTGGTCAGCGTGGCGTTGTTGATCATCTGGGTGTAGCCGTAGCGCTGCGCCTGCATGAGCGCGGTGCCGAGGCCGAATTCGGCATGTTTCCACGCCCCGAGATGCTTTTGCAGGATCTTCGCCCAGGCGGCGTCCAGCGCTGCCGGCGCGCCCGACTTGCGGCCGTTGGCGATGACCGTCTGGACCATCACCTCGATATGCGACTGGCGCTGGTAGTGGGTGCGTTCCCATTCCTGATCCGGCGCCCGGAAGGCATGCCAGTTCGAGCTCTTGGCCTGGGTGCTGTCCTTCTCGTAGGCGCCCTTGCCGTTCGGGAAGGCGATGATCCAGTCCTGGATCAGGTAGCGCTCCGGATCGGGCTGCACGTCGACCGTGACATCCTCGTAATGCGTGGCGCGCTTGCCCTTGGGGTCGAAATACCGGTATCTGCGGCTTTCGCTGTCGACGAACTGCGCGGCCCCAGCGGCCCCGGATCCGACCGAGCTTGATGTAGCAACCATGTCTCTCTCCCATGTCTGCGGGGACGGCCCCCGTTTTGTGTTCAATGCGCCTTCAAGGCCACAGGCGCGGTGGACGGCGTGAACTTGTCGTAGAAGGTCCGGTCCGGGTCGAAGTCCTGCATGAACAGGACCGGCGACAACGCATCGATCATCGGCGGCGGACCGCAGGCATAGGCATCGCCGTCGCCTTCGATCCCGAGACGCCTGAGCTCGGTCTGCACGACTTCGTGCACGAAACCGCGCGCGCCCTGCCAACTTGCGTCGTCGTCGGCATGCGACAGGACCGGAATGAACGCGATCTCGGGATGCGCCGCGGTGATGGCGGCGATCTCGTCGAGATAGAAGAGGTCTCCCTGCGTCCGGGCGCCGTAGAAGAAGTAGACCGGCCGGTCTTCGCCGCTGGCGATATGGTCGTGCAGGATCGACCAGATCGGCGACATGCCGGAGCCGGCCGCGACCAGCACTATCGGTCCGGTCCGGTCTTCGCGTCGGAAGCATCCTCCGAAGGGTCCGCGGACGGTGACGTCGGCGCCGATCTCGATGCCTCCGGCGTCGAGCTCGTTCGAGAATCGTCCGTCGGGGTATTTCTTGATGATGAAGCGGAGTTTCTGGGCTTCGTCCGGCGTATTTGCCATGGAGAACGACCGCGTAACCGTCTCCCCTTCTTTGGTCCTGACGGTGATGTCGACATATTGTCCGGCCCAGAATTTAATCGGTGTCGCGAGGTCGATCTCGATGGCCCGGATGTCATGGGTCAGGTTTTCCTTTCGGGTGATCCGGCCCTGGAAATCCTTTACGGCAATGGATTTCGACAGGAGTTCCTCGTCGAAATTCAGCAATTCGATGGTGAGATCGTCGAGGGCGAGGGACCGGCACAGCAAGATGCCGCCGTTCTCACGCTCCCCGTCGCTCAGCGCGAAGGTGGAGTATTTCAGCAGGTCGACCTCCCCTTCCATCAGGTTGCACTTGCAGGCCGAACACTGGCCTTCCTTGCAGCCATGCGGCAGCGAGATTCCCTGGCGGAAGGCGGCGTTGAGAATGGTCTCGCCCTCCTCGACCTCGAGGTCGACCCCGACGGGTTCCAGTCGCACGGTATAGGTCTCGGTCATCTGTCTCGGCCCTTTTAGGGTGCAGCTCGCCCGCCGCTGTCCGTCGCGGGCAGCGGGGCGGGAACGTATGGGCCGGAAGCATCCGGCCCATACGGGGCGTTTCGGTCAGTGGCAGGGGTTGATCGTGAAGCCTTTGGCGTAGTCCGCGAGGTGGGCCTTGCGGGTCTGCTCGTCCATCGCCCGCAGCGCGTTGAGCGGCGAGCCGAGCGTGTTGCCGCGCACGTGGTCGAGGGTCCACATGTCCTTGTCGTCGAACCGCAGATGCGGCTGCGGGATCAAGGTCTTGCCGTCTGACCGCACGAAGTTCAAATCGACGATCGCATCGGCCAGATCGACGCCGTCATAGAGCGTCTCCCACTCGCGCTTGCCGCTGAAGCGGCCCATCGCGGGGGTCGGACGGCCCTGGTATTCGTCGGCGAAGGCCTCGACCGCGGTCCAGCGGTCGATTTCATGCGCGAAGGTGTGCAGCTGCCCGTCGATCTCGTCGACGACCATGTCCTCGCGGATCAGGCAGGGCACGAGGCACGACCAGCAGCGATGCGGATAGACGTAGCCGACATCGGGGTTGAAGGTGATGACCTGCTGTCCGGGCTTCGAGAGCTTCGCGTACCATTTCCAGAAGTCGCCGAACTCGGCATACCAGCCCGGATACTTGTGCTCGAACCACTCGAAGTCCTTCTCGGTCTGGGCCTCGATGCGCCAGAAGTTCACCGGCCAGCCGACCGCGAAGAACTGCCCGACCTTGTGGACATAGTTCTTCTTGGTGATCCGCTCCCAGGCTTCGGTCACGTCGTCATGGTGGATCTTGATGCCGTATTTCTCCATCGGCAGCATGTAGGTCCGGTAGTAATCCTCATAGACCCAGCGGTGCCACATCTCGGCATAGGACTCCTTGTTCTTGTCCCGGTCCGTGGTGCCGTATTCGATGACGACGTGATCTTGTTGAGGGTCAGTGTCGACATATTTGCTCACCTTTCGGATAAGTGTGGCGTGGGCAGCGCGGGGGTCTGGCCCGCTTACGTCGGCAAAGGTCGGGGAGTTGCGGTCACGGCTCGCGACCGGCCTGCGCCTTGGCGCAGCGACGCGAAACAGAACTGGGTTCTGTCCGTCGTCGCGAAGGCCTCCCTTCCTTCGTTCTTCGCCCTCGGGTCGTTTCGCCCTCGGGCTTTGTCTTGTTCGATGACCCATCGTAGGAGCGGGATTTCGCCACGGCCTAGCGCAAAATTTTGTGTAAAGAACGGTTACGCGGCCGTAACGGATCTTTACGACCGCAGTTTTTTCCTCGTGCCCGATCACATCCTCCTAAACTCGGCCCGATCGGGTCCGACCTGCATTTCCCTGGCATGCCGAAAGGGCTGGAGCGTGACGGATGCAACTGAAAACAATGAACGAATGCAGGACCTGCAGAAGATGCGGGTCGCGATGATCATGATGCTGAGCCAGGAAAACTCGAAGCTGCTGAGTCGGCGCCAGAAGGTGTCCGGCAAGGAAATCGAGGTGATGACGGCCGAGCGTGACGTCGCGGCGGACACTGAGTCGGACGAGCGCGCCGAAATCCTCGAACGGCTCTATGCCGAAGACCGGATCGCCCGGGCGGCGATGGCGGAAACCGAGGACGAGATACGGAAGATGGAGCGGATGCTGGCGAAGATCGACGCCGATATCGCGGCGCTCTGTCAGGCGTGACGATACCGGTATCCAAGGGAGAAAGACCCATGAAGGACGAACGCGAACACCTCCGGCTCTTCGACCTGATCGCGCGGGAATGGGATCTGCCGGCGCCGGCCATGCGCGTCGCGTTCAATCGGTCCGGCACGGCCGTGGCCTTCGATTGCCTCGATGGATCGATACACCTGGCCGCCACCGCCGACAAAGCGTCGCCGGGCAGCCGCATCCGGCGCGCGGCCGATACCGGGCGCCTGACGATCTCACCCCGGATGACGCCGGTCCCGCCGCTTCGGATCGCCGAATTCGCCGCGGGACGGTCATCGCCCGTCGTCCCGCTCGGCGAGCAGAACTTCGCCTTCGCCAAGGGCAACGGACGGGTCAACATGCTGACCCCGGGCGGGACGTCCGTGCATCTGGCGGCCCGGGCCGAAGGCGGCATCGACGCGCTTGCCGCCACGCCCGACGGCGACACCCTCGCCTTCGCCTGTGGCGCGGGCATCCACGTCGGACCGGCCTCGGCCGCGCCGGCATTCGTCCTCGATGCGCCGGGTCCGGTCACCGCGCTGGCGTTCTCGCCCGATGGCGAGACGCTCGCGGCGGCCCATGCGGCGGGCCTCTGGCGCTGGACCGTCGCCGCGCCGGACCGGCCGCCGCAGGTGACGGAGCTGTCCGCCCCGCCCCAGGCCCTGACCTGGCGCGACGACGGCGCCTGGCTCCTGTGCTGCCTCGGCGCGGGCGGGATCGCGTTGATCGACATGCGGACCGGCACCGCCACCTCGCATGGCAACTTCCCGGCCCCGGTCACGTCCGCGTCGTTCAGCGCCCCGACCGACACCGTCATCGCGTCGGGCGCCTTCCGGCTCGCCGGCTGGTCGCTGGCCGACAGCCCGCAGACGGACGCGACGACCGGCAAGGCCGGACTCGTCCCGGTCGACGCCGTCGCCGCCTGCCCTGCCCGCAACCTCGCGGCGGTCGGCTATGCGAACGGCCTTCTGAGCTTGGCGGAAATCGGCCGACGCGACGAGATCCTGCTCCGCGAGGATACCGGCGCGGGGATCACGGCGCTCGCCTTCTCGCCGGACGGCAACTTCCTCGCGCTTGCCGGAAGTGACGGCAGTGCCGCCCTCGTCGAATTCCCCGCCGGCATGTTCAAATCCTGAAACCCTGCAACAGAAAGCCCCTGCCATGACCGCGCAACTGACCGACGAAGAGAAGAGCAAGGACATGTTTTTCCAGCGGATTGCCCTGATTGGCGAAGAGATGACGGCGGCCCACGGATCCGATTTCGCGACCGGGGCCTTCGTGCTGGCCGCCCGCTGGATCAGCGAGGGCCGGATGGGCGGAAAATCCAGGTCCGGCACCGAAGCGCGGCCGAACTGACTGCCGTAGCGTCACCGGACTGTAACGGAGTGTTACGGAATACGCCGCCCCACGGCCGCGACGGCGCCGATAGCGCCCGAATCGCGGGCATGTGGTAATCTTGGCTGACCAAACGAAGAAATCCGCGCCCCGACGAATGCAAGGAGTGTGCCCGTTGGACATCATTTCCAAACGAAGCGGCCCCCGGCCGGAGGATGTGAAAGCCAAACGGCATCTCCAGGAAAACTGGGGAACCATCGCCAAGCTGGCCGACGTCTTCAGCGGCGGCACCTACTCTGCCGGCCGGCAGAGGCAACCCGAGCCGAAGGCAGAGGGGCTGATCATCGTCGATCAGGCCGCCCGCCGTCAGCCGGACGATCCCGAACCCTATCTGCGGATCAGCATGAACGGCCGCGTCGTTCTCGCCGATCTCGGCACCGGCCGGCAGCTTCACTTTCTCGGCCAGCTCAAGCGCATCGACGGCGCCGTCCGGTTCGTCATCGCCACGGCCGCGAACGGGTTCTTCACGCCGCTGGACGCCGAAATCCACGACAAGATCGCCGATCTGGAGGGCAGAACGGTGAACCGAGACTATTCCGAGGAGACCCTTGCGGAGAACCTGAAAGCCCGGCTGAACCTGACCTGAAACCCGTGGCAAGGTCCGGGGTCAACCCGGTGTCGCGGTCATCCAAGCCTGTGTCGAAACGATGATTAAATCCAAGGGAGGGGATTTAATGATGCGTTCGGACCACCGCGCCAGGGCCACGAGCCCCGGCAAGGCTTTCGACTTCGTCGATGTCGACCCGCATGAAACCGCGCGGGCCTGGAACCGTTTTCTGGCCAACCGGAATGCGCCCAGCCTGCCGATGACGGGCGTACGCTCGGTGATCTATCAATCCTGGCTGCGCTCCGACACGACCGGCGTCAAGCCCGAGCTTTTCGCCGCGCCCTCGCTCGAACGCGGCGCGGCGATGACCAAGTCGACCTACGATCACGCCGAGCTCCGCCGCGCCACGCGCGCCTCGCTGAACCAGATCGGCGCGCTTCTGTCCGGCGCCGAGGCGATGCTGATCCTGACCGACTGCAACGGCGTCATCCTCGATACGGTCGGCGACAATTCGACCCTGACCAAGGCCGGCAAGATCAATCTCAGCGTCGGCGGCATCTGGAGCGAGGACGCCTCCGGCACCAACGGCATCGGCACCGCCCTGTGGACCGGCGAGCCGGTCTATGTGCACGGCGAGGAACACTTCTGCGAAGGCATGAAGGCCTGGAGCTGCGCGGCCGCGCCGATCCGCGATCCGATCGACCGCAGCATCATCGGCATCATCAACCTTTCCGGCCTGACCACCATCTTCCAGAAGCACAACGCCGCCTTTGCCGCGACCGCGGCCCGCGACATCGAGATCGCGCCGGAACGGGAACAATCCCTGCTGAACTTCCGCCTGATGGAGGCGATCATCGGCAAGTTCCCGTCGCGCGCGCAGGACGAGATCGACGGGCTGCCGATCGAGGTGCAACCTTTCATGCTGCGGGTGCTGGAGGATCGCGGCACCCGCGGCGGGGATGGCGGGTCCTCCCCGGCAGGGGCGCATGTCCTGTCGCTGACCAACCGGGTTCTGCTCGACGAGGTCGAGGCGGGCCGGTTCCGCCGCGACCTCTTCTACCGGATCAGCGCCATCATCGTCAGGATTCCGCCCCTGGCCGAGCGCGGCGAGGATGTGCTCCTCATCGCCGATCACTACAATCAGCGGGTCAGCGCGAAAACCGGCCGCGAGCCGCTGGTGCTGGGCTCGGATGTGCAGGAGGCGCTGATGGCCCATGGCTGGCCCGGAAACGTGCGCGAATTGCGCAATGTGGTCACGTCGCTGCATTACCTCGCGAAATCCCGGCGGGTCTCGCTGTCGGACCTGCCGCGGGAAATGACGGCGGCGGAGGGCGCGCGGCCTGACACCCCTGCGCTACCGCCTCCGGTCCCGCCCGCCCGCATCGCCGGCCGTCCGCGCCGCATCCCGCCGCGCGCGGACCCGCCGGACCAGCGGCTTCACGTCGAGCGCGATGACGAGGATGCCGAGCGGGATCATCCAGAAGCCGAGGACCGGCAGGAACCCGACCAGCCCGCCCGCGACGAGAAGAAGGCCAAGGAGGCTCCGCAACCCGGGCGGCACCTTCTGGCGCACCCGGACGAGCCAGCGTTTCAAGCGTCCGTTCAGCCTCATCCCGCACCGTCCGCGCCCGTACCACGCCCGACCTGGGTCCCGTCCGCCCGCCGCCGACGCCCGAGCCGCGAAAGCGGCTCCCGGCGAGGGGGGCTCGATGCCCCCCGAGACGGTCCCGCCCGGACAAACCCCGGACAAGCCCCGGACAAGCCCCCCCGGTCAGGCGCTCTGGCGGCGATTGTAGAGGATCGACGAGACCAGCGCGACACCGATGAAGCCGGAGCCGAGCACGCCCGTCACCAGTTCCGGGATATGCCACAGCGTCTGGGCGAACATGATCATGCTGAGGACGAGGATCGAATAGAACGCCCCGTGCTCCAGATAGCGGAACTGCGACAGGGTCTGGCGCTCCACCAGCATCACCGTCATCGAGCGCACATACATCGCGCCGATGCCGAGGCCGATGGCGATGAGAAAGAGGTTGTGGGTCAGCGCGAAGGCGCCGATCACCCCGTCGAAGCTGAACGAGGCGTCCAGCACCTCGAGGTAGAGGAACGCGCCGAGCCCGCCCCGCGCCGCCATGCCGACCGCCGCCTGACGCGCATCGAGCACATGGCCGAGCACCTCGACGGCAAGGAAGGTCAGAAGCCCGCCGATCGCCGCGAAGAGGAACCGCGCCGTCTCGCGCCCCGGCAGCACCGCGGCGAAGAGCATCACCACGGCGAGGACGAAGGCGATCTCGAGGCCCCGGATCGAGGCGCAGCGGCGGAGCTGGCATTCCAGCATACGGATCCAGTCCACCTCCTTGCCCTCGTCGATGAAGTAGTTGAGCGCCACCATCATCAGGAAGGTCCCGCCGAAGGCCGCGATCGACAGATGCGCGCCGGCGATGATGCGGGCATATTCGTCCGGCCGGGCCGCGGCGAGCGTGATCGCCTCCCACGGGTCGATCCCGGCGGCGATCACGACGATCAGCAGCGGAAAGACCACCCGCATCCCGAAGACCGCGATCAGGATGCCCCAGGTCAGGAAGCGGCGCTGCCAGACCGGATCCATCTCCTTCAGCTTGTTGGCATTGACGATGGCGTTGTCGAACGACAGCGAGATTTCGAGGATCGCCAGCATGGCGCCGATCAGTAAGAAGCTGATCGCCCCGGCGAGGCTGTGATCGTAGCCCCAGCCGAGCCAGAAGGCGAGCACGAGGCCCGCCGCGGTCACGATGAACGCCCAGCGGAAGTAGTGAAATGCGGCTGTCATCCGACGCTCCGTGGCCCGCCCGGTTCGATCCGGCGGCATTGGTTGTTCCCAGCGACATAGGAAGACCCGGACACGAGCACAAGCACGACCCCGCACGACCCCGCGCGCGGCCGCGTGAAAGCGGGCCGCAGCGTGGTGGTTCTACAACAGCCGCTCCGCCCGCGGGCCAAAAATTCCGCGACAAAGGCCGCGAAATGCCACCGCTCCGCCCAAATCGCGCCCGCTTTGGCGGCGAATGTCCGGGCCATGGACCTTGGAGGGGACGATGGATTTTCTGACCCAGTTTTCTTTTGACGAGATCGCCGCGAGCCTTCTGGCCTGCCTCCTTGTCCGCGAGCTGATGGTTCTCGCGCTGCCCGATCACATCGCCGGTCCCGGCGGTTCGCTGATCGACACCGGCGAAGAAGAAGCCTGATCCGGCCCGGCGCTCCGGCGCCAGGCCGGGTGGCCTTCGCCGCCGGAATATGGTTTTCCTGTCGCCGCGACGGGGCCGATCCGGCCCCGGGGACGACGACAGGACGCTGATGGACCAGATCACCCCCGGCCCTGGCGGCGAGCGCGACTTCCGCGCGGCGCTGGCGCATTACGCGACCGGCGTCACGGTCGTCACCGCGCGTTCCGATCGCGGCCCGATCGGCATCACCGCCAACAGCTTCACCTCGGTCTCGCTCGACCCGCCGCTCGTTCTCTGGTGCCCGGCGCGCGCCTCGGCCCGCTTCCCGGCCTTCGTCGCGGCGGATCGCTACGCGATCCATGTGCTCGCCGCCGACCAGCTCGACCTCTGCCGCCGCTTCGCCCGCGCGGGCGAGGATTTCTCCGGCCTCGCGATGACCGCGACGCCCGAGGGACTGCCGATCCTGCCCGGCTGCCTCGCCCGCTTCGACTGCACCGCCGAGGCGGTGCACGAGGGCGGCGACCATGCGATCCTCGTCGGCCGGGTCCTCAGGGCGAGTGTGCGCAAGGGCGAGCCGCTGCTCTTCTGGGACGGGCGCTACGGCGATTTCCTGCATCACGACTGACCGCGCGGCGCCGAACGCCCAGCCCCGCATGAAGGCCGCGAGATCGCCGATAACGGTGCCGGTCGGCCCGGTGCGGAACGCCGCCCCCGCCGCCATCGCTCGCCGACAGGAACAGCGCCCCGGCGCGCAATATGTCGAGTTCGGTCCCCATCCGGGGCGTGAGCATCGCCGAAAGCCCGGTTTCCGTGAAGTCACCCGCGGCGCGCCCGTCCCCCGACCGGCGTATCTCCGCCGCAACGCCCCGCGCGCCAATCTGGCGCCGGGGCTGGCGCCGCAGCGCGCCGCGACCTATATTCGCCCCGAGCGAACGGATGACCATGGCCCTGACCGACCCTCAGATGCGCGCCGACGCGCCCGCCTATCCGCCCCGCTGCGAGGTGGCGCCGCAAGAGATGATGGCGCGCGCCGACGATGCCTCGACCTTCCTCAAGGCGCTCGCGCATGAGGGGCGGCTGATGATCCTGTGCCATCTCTCGACCGGCGAGAAGACGGTGACGGAGCTCGAGATCCTGCTCTCCTCGCGCCAGGCCGCCGTCAGCCAGCAGCTCGCGCGGCTCCGGCTCGAAGGGCTCGTCGAGGCGCGGCGCGAGGGCAAGGCGATCTTCTATTCGCTCGCCGACACCCGCGCCGAACGGCTGATCGGCGTGATCTACGACCTTTTCTGCAAGGATGACGGCTCGTCCGGCTGATCCGGCCGGTCGCCCGTCAGGTAGCGCGGCCCCGCCCCGCGCCCCCGCGACGCCCCTGACCGGCCAGGCCGAGCGCCATGTGAAACGCGAATCGCTCGACCATGTCGGCCTCGTCGTGGGCGACCTCGACGCCGCCGAACGGGCGGTGCGCGCGGCGGGCTTCGTGCCGCACGGCCGTGCCGATTATGAGCCCGGCAGGCGGTTCCACTTCGACGGCGATGACGGGGGCGAATGCGAACGGGTGAGCTACCCCGCCTGACACCTGAGCAGGTATCCCGTCCCGTTCCGCGCGCACCTGCATGCATTTTCAGGCAAAAATGTCGGTTTCCTGCGCAATCGGGAAACGATGCAGCCTCGGCACTGGAACTTGCCAGCAACTTCGCGTTTGTTGGCGCCAATCGATTCCGTGTATGAACCGGTCGTATCCGTCAGCCGAAACGTTAGGGTCCGCGATGTCCTTGCTCTCTGCGATCAGAACCGTCGTCCACAGGAAGATCGTTCTGCCGGGCGTGAATTTCCTCTACGGGCGGGTCTACGGGATGGATCTCGGCAAGGAGGTGCGGATCTCGATGGGCGCCAAGCTCGACAAGACCCATCCCGAGGGCATCTATATCGGCGACTACACCGCCATCACCTCGGGCGCCGCGATCCTGACCCATGACTTCGTCAACCGGAAGCATCGCGACGTCCATATCGGCCGCAACTGCTTCATCGGCTACGGCGCCATCATCCTGCCCGGCGTCCGCATCGGCGATTCCGTCATCGTCACCGGCAATTCCGTCGTCGGTCGCGACGTGCCGTCGAATACCGTGGTGATGGGCAATCCCGCCCGCGTGGTCGAGCAGAACATCGCCACCGGCCCGTGGGGCATCCGCCTCGACAAGGGCAACGACACCCCGATCGAGCCTTGAGGAAAGAGCAATGAGCACTCTCGAAACCAGCATCCGGAACGTCTTCGGACAGGTCTGGAAACAGGAAAAGAACACCGACGCGCCCGAACTCACGCCCGACACGGTGCTGCTCGAGACCGGGCTCGACAGCCTCGGCTTCGCGATCTTCGTGACCTCGCTCGACGAGGAACTGGGCTTCGACCCCTTCACCCTCTCGGACGAGGCCTTCTATCCGCAGACCTTCGCCGAATTCGTGGCGTTCTACGAACGCTACCAGCCGAAGGCATGACCTCGCTCGCCGGGCAGCTCGGAGCCGCGTCGCTGGTCGGCGCCGACGGGCGTGACTACACGCGCGACGACCTCGCCGCGCTCGGCGCCTCGGACGGGCTTGCGACCGACCGGCCGGTGGCGCTTTGCCTCCGCGATCCGGTGGCGCTGATCCGGGCGCTGGCGGCGCTCGACGGGCGGACCGCAACGATGCTGCTTCTGTCCGGCGCGCTCGACGCCGACACGGTGCGGGTGCTCGTGGAACGGACCGGCTGCGGCGCGCTCGTCACCGACCGCGACGACCTCCTCGGCCACGCCACCGCCCTCCGGTTCGAGGACGCGACCGCCCCCGGCAGGGCCGCGCCGCGCGCCGCGACGACCTGGCTCCTGACCACGTCGGGCACCACGGGCACGCCGAAAATCGTGCCGCACACGCTGAAATCCCTGACCCGCAGCGTCTTCCGCTTCACGCCCAAGGACGCGCCGAACTGGGGCCTCCTCTACGATCCGACGCGGTTCGCGGGCCTTCAGGTGACGCTCCAGGCGCTGGTCGGCGGCGGGCGGCTGCTGGCCGTCGACACCCATGAGCCGATCGCCGCGCAGATCGCGGCGCTGGCGGCGATGGGCTGCACGCATCTGTCGGCCACACCGACGCTCTGGCGCCGGGTGCTGATGGTGCCCGACCACAAGGCGCTGTCGCTGCGCCAGATCACCCTCGGCGGCGAGATCGCCGACCAGGCGGTGATCGACGCGCTCCGCGCCGCCTATCCGGCCGCGCGGGTGACGCATATCTACGCCTCGACCGAAGCCGGGGTGGGCTTTTCGGTGAACGACGGCCGCGCGGGCTTTCCGGCCGACTACCTCGCCCTCGCCCCCGGCGGGGTGAAGCTGAAGATCGTCGACGACATCCTCTGGCTCCGCCCGCCCCTCGGCCCCTCGGTCGCCAGCCCCGAGATCGCGGTCGATGCCGAGGGCTACATCCGCTCCGGCGACCTCATCGAAGCCGCCGGCGACCGGCTCCAGTTCCTTGGCCGCGAAGGCGGGCTGATCAATGTCGGCGGGGTGAAGATCTACCCCGAAACCGTCGAGGACACGGTGAAATCGGTGCCGGGCGTGGCGCTCGTCCAGGTCTCTTCGAAGAAGAACCCGATCACCGGCACACTGGTCCTCGCCGAGGTGCAGCTCAACCCCGGCGCCGACGCGGCCACGACGAAACAGGCGATCCTCGACACCTGCCGCGCGCGGCTGGTGCGCGAGGCGGTTCCCGCCATCATCCGCTTCGTCGAGGGGTTCGAGATCAACGCCGCCGGCAAGCTCGTGCGCAAAGGAGGCGCGCCCACATGAAAACCGTTCTGGTGACAGGGGTCTCCCGCGGCCTCGGCCTTGCCATCGCGCGCCGGCTTCTGGCCGACGCCACCCAATACCGCGTCGTCGGCACCGCCCGCGGCTACTCCGACGACTACCGCGCCCTGGTCGAGGCCAGTGACGGCCGCGCCGAATTCGTGCAGGGCGACCTTTCGGATGTCGGCATCATCCCCGACCTCGTCGGCGACATCACCGGACGCCACGGCACGCTCTGGGGCCTCGTCAACAACGCCGCCCTCGGCACCGACGGGGTGCTCGCGACGATGCACCGCACGGATATCGAGAAAGTGCTGGCGGTGAACCTCACCGCACCGCTGATCCTGACGAAATACGCCTCGCGCGGGATGCTGTCCGCACGCGAGGGGCGGATCGTCAACATCTCCTCGATCATCGCCTCGACGGGCTTCAACGGCCTCGCCGCCTATGCCGCCTCGAAGGCCGGGCTCGAGGGCATGACCCGCTCGCTCTCGCGCGAGCTTGGCAAACGGAACATCACCGTCAACTGCGTGGCACCGGGCTACATGGAGACCGAGATGACGCAAGGTCTCGACATCCACAAGATGGCCTCGATCCGCCGCCGCGCCACGCTCGGCCTCGCCGCCCCCGAGGACGCCGCCGGCGCCGTCGCCTACCTCCTCGGTCCCGAGGCCGGCAAGATCACCGGCACCGTCGTCACCGTCGACGGCGGCAGCACCGCCTGACCGGACCGGCCGAGGCCGGCGCATCACCCGACAGCAAGGCAACAAGGCGTGGTGCCCCCAGACGGACTTGAACCGCCGACCCTCTGATTACAAATCAGTGCAACTATAATTTCCGCTGCTTTCGCTGGAATTCGCAGAGGTGCGCATAAGTTCAGATAAGTTTATATTTTTACGTAATAAAAGAGGACAGATCTATCTCACAACCATTGACAAAGTTCGCAGAACTCCGCTTGAATCCGAGCCGGTTGCGCAACCCACGCGCAACCCAGATTTCTTGAGTTGCTCCGACGAAGGCTTGAACATGCGCATGAAACTGACAGACGCAGCACTTCGGGCGCTGAAACCCCCTGCGAAAGGGCGAACCGTGATTACCGACACCGAGCGCGAGGGCTTACGAGTACGTATTACGCCCAAAGGCAAAGTGTCTTGGCTGTTCCAAAAGCAGGTAAAGGGCGGGCGCAGGTTGGGAATTACCCTGGGAAGCTATCCTGCCATGACACTGGCCCAAGCAAGAGCGGCCGCAATGGAGATCCAGATCGAAGCCGAGCGTGGCGTCGATCGAGTGGAAGAGGCGAAGGCAGCCAGGGCCAAAGCAGAGAAGGAGGTCCGGGAAGCGCGGACGACTGGCGACATTCTTGAACTCTATATCGCCGGCCACATCGACCAAGACCTCAAACCGGGCCCCTCGCGCGAAGAGCGCAAGCGGCAGCTCCGCACCTATCTCACGCCTCATATTTCAGTACCAATTGATGCCCTGACCCGGGCTAATCTACAAAAGATAGTCGACACGAAACAAGCCGAGGGCAAGGTGGTCATGGCAAACCGGCTACGCGCAGCACTTAGCGCATTCACCGGCTGGGCCTACCGACGTGGTTATATTGATCAAGATGTGGGATCGGGCGTACAGAAGGCAGGCAAAGAAACCGCGCGAAGACGCACTCCGACGCTCGCGGAAGTGCGGGAAATCTGGGATGCCACTTTTCGTTGCGGTGACCTTTGGGGGCCCTTCTTCCGCCTCTGTATCCTTACCGGCCAACGATCGCGTAATGAAGTTCTCAAAATGCGGTGGAGCTGGGTCGACTTCGACAAGCACCGTTATGAAATCCCGGACCCGAAGAATGGCCAGCCGCACATCGTGCACCTGACTGCTCTGGCCTTGGTCGAACTTTCGGCGCTGCGCGCGCGGCAAAAAGCCATCGGGTTTGACACGCCCTTTGTGTTTACAACTAAAGGACATACGCCTGCCTCCGGGGTCACCAAGGCGAAAGCGCGTCTCGTCGCAGAGATTCACAAAAAGCGTAAGGCGGTTGCGCTGCGAGACGAAATGGAGCATTGGGTACTCCACGATCTCCGTCGAGCTCAGGCTACCGCTCTTGCAGAAGCTGGCTTTGATGAGGGCGTGGTCGACCGGATCCAGAACCATGTCGCTGGCGGCAGCCGGCCAAGCACTGTTGCTGCCGTTTACACTCGCGCCCAAAAGTTGCCCGAAAGGGCCCGTGCTCTCGATGCTTGGGCGCAAATGGTGTTGGGGGACTGCAATGAGTGGACGGACTTTGGAGACCTGACCTGATAAGATCAGAGTCCAGCGCCAACCCTCGGGGATAATCTCACAAAAGGAATGTGAAGCAACCGAGATATACTTAGAGCACTGGCCCGCACCATTGAGGTGATCCGGCTTCAGTCTCAGTGCAGAACAGTTCTTGTTGTTGCGGCTTGGGATAGTGTCCCTGGTGGTTCTCTAATCGCCGTGGTCAAGGGCTGATCTCGCAGC
>WOYI010285006.1_pt1 | contig 18112 bp, 20 predicted proteins | sample 6423411 | NCBI WGS metagenome assembly WOYI01 (sample SAMN13441803, study PRJNA592873) | oil field metagenome | biome: oil field; feature: oil-well bore; material: oil-contaminated soil; isolation source: oil-contaminated soil from oil-well borehole | place: Germany: Wietze | collected 2016-10-18 ...
CGAAGGCGGCGCCGTCGAGGTGCTTCGACCGGGTCGCGCCGCCCACGGCGCGGTTATGCTCGGGGCTGCGATAGGCCGATCGCACGATCAGCGGCTTGCCCAAGGTTCAGGCCATCCTGCAGGAGAGCCCCCGCAAGCGCGCCGCGCGCAGGCACGCATGCCTTCGGCGTCACAGGGTCCGACACTGCACGCCGCAGTCGCAGCCAAAAGAAAAACATTCCGGACCGCAGACTTCTTCAGCAACCTGTCAAGCAGAAGGGGTTTCCGGCTCGATCTTTCCGGCTCCCTGAAGACGCGACATGACAAACGAGCACAGGAGAGCCCAGCAGGCGCCCACTGCCCACCCGGCCAAAACGTCGCTCGGCCAGTGCACGCCCAGGTAGATGCGGCTGAGGCCGACGAGCAGCGCCAGGAACAGCGCCAGGGACAGCAGATAGACCTTGAGAGCCGCCGCGTGCTGCGTCCGGGCCACCAGAAAGCCGAGGGTGAGATAGACGACCGCCGACATCATCGCATGGCCGCTGGGAAAGCTGTTGGTGAACACGGCGACGGAATGGGGCACGAGGTCTGGTCGCGGCCGGGCGAACCCCAGCTTGAGCAGGCTTGAGAGGACGACGCCACACAGGACCGCGACAAGGACCAGTCCAGCCGTCTTTCGCTTCCCCGAAAACATGAGCCAGCCGACCACGCCAAGGGTGATGATGGTCAGAACGCCGGTGCTCCCCAGCGCGGTGAAATCACGGACCATCTCCTGCAACCACAGTGGCCCGATCGGTTGCGAGACGTCACCGGGCGTGCGCAGGGCAAGCAGGATAGCTTCGTCGAATGCCCGCGTCTCGCCTTCCATGACTTCTTCCGCGAGCTTGATGAAGGCGAATAGCAGCAGGGCGCCGACGGCAATCAGGACGGCCAGGGGGCCGTCGATCCCGCGCGCCCGGGAGAATTCCGAGATGAGGTGCCTGACGGACGCGCCCAGCTTTTTCATGGATCTGCGTCCGGGCTGCGTTGCCGTTCGCGGCGCACGAAGCCGTATTCGTGCCAGGCGAGGAACAGGACGATCAGGTCGAGCAGCGTGATCGCCACCAGAACGAAGGTGACGTCGAAGGTCATCCGGTAGACCTGATAGATGATGAACCCGATCATGACCGCGATGAAGGCGGGATAGGCCCAGACCCGGTTTGTCAGCACCGCCGCGACCAGGACCAGTTTGATCAGGCCATGGCTGAACAGATACCAGGCCGCGAAGGTCTGGGCGTCGGTTGTGAAACCCTCGGCCGCCTGACGCACGGCGTTGGCGACAAGGTCGCGCGGATCTTCGAGCAGTTCGGCTGCGGTCAGGGCGGTGACCATCCGAAGGACAAGGTCGTGGCTCAGGAATACCAGGGCGAGGCCGCCAAGGACCTCCAGCAGGCTATGTGCGCCCTTCAGCCAGAGGCTGACCTGAAACACACGCCGGATGTCGGTTTCGGGGACATGCATCATGGGCGCCCGCCCGGATCGACTGTTATACTCCGCAGGGTGGCGTTCTCGTGCCGAAAGAACCATGCCTTCGCGATTTCTGTGGCCACGATGTAGCCGCCGACGATCACCACCTCCACGGTCAGTTCCGGCGCCGACAGCGGCACGAAGCCGAAGAGCGCACTTGTCCCGCCGAGGAACGGGATGGCGAAGGTTGCGGCCGCGACAGCGAGGGTGGACCACAGCAGCAAGCGGCTGGGCCGGCTGCGGAAGGCGGGCTTGCGGGTGCGCAGGACCAGAACCACCGCCAGTTCAGTCAGGAGCGAGATCATGAACCACGAGGTCTGGAACGCCGCCTGGCCCGCGTGGAAGACGTAGAGCAGGACGCCGAAGGTCAGCAGGTCGAAGACCGAGCTGATCAGCCCGAAGACGATCATGAACCGCTGGATATCCTTTACGTTCCAGCGCTGCGGGCTCGACACGCGCTCGGGATCCACATTGTCGCTGGAGATGGCCAGCGACGGCAGGTCCGACAGGAAGTTGTTGAGCAGGATCTGCTTGGCCGCCAGCGGCAGGAAGGGCAAGAGCGGCGTGGCCAGCGCCATGCTGATCATGTTGCCGAAGTTCGCGCTGGTGGTGATGGAGATGTATTTCAGCGTGTTGGCGAAGGTGCGCCTGCCATCCTCGACGCCCTGGCGCAGCACGTCCAGATCGCGGCTGAGCAGGATGATGTCAGCACTTTCGCGGGCGACATCCACGGCTTCGGCGACAGAGATGCCCACGTCGGCTGCATGCAGCGCGGGCGCATCGTTGATCCCGTCTCCCAGATAGCCGACCGAATGGCCTGTGCGCTGCAGGGCGTGGACAATGCGTTCCTTCTGCTGGGGGTCGATCTCGACGAAGAGGTCGGTGCGCGGCGCAAGGTGCCACAGCGCCTCGTCCTTCATCCCGGCCAGTTCCTCGCCCGTCAGCATTGACGCGGCGTTCAGCCCGACGGCCTCGGCCATGTGCGCAGTGACATGGCGGTTGTCGCCGCTGATCACCTTGATGGCGATGCCGAGCCGCGCGAGATTCCCAATCGTTTCCCGCGCTTCGGGCTTCGGCGGATCGAGGAACACGAGGAAGCCGCGAAACACCATGTCCCGCTCGTCATCATGGTCATAGTCGGGCTGTGCGGCCACGCGGCGCGTGGCCAGCGCCAGAACGCGAAAGCCCTGCTCGCCCTTCGCCCGGAACACGTCCTCGAGCTCTGCGCGCGCGCCGTCGTCCAGCGGCACCTCGGTGCCATCGCGCTCGAAAGCCGTGCAACTGTCCAGAACGTTGGCGAACGCCCCTTTGGTGACGATCAGGTGCTGGCCGACCGTGGCGCTCTCGGCCACGACGATGGTCAGCCGGCGGCGCACGAAATCGTAGGGAATCTCGTCGATCTTGGTCATGCCCGCGGTTGTCAGCCCGGCCGCTTCACCCGCCGCGACGATGGCGGCATCGAGCGGGTTCTCGATCCCGGTTTCCAGTGCGGCATTGACGAAGGCCATCCGCCGCACCTCGTCCGACGGCCGGGCTTGCGCATCCAGCACCTCGCTCAGCACGATAGTGCCCTCGGTCAGCGTGCCGGTCTTGTCGGTGCAGAGCACGGTCATGCTGCCGAGGTTCTCGATGGCGTCGAGCCGCCGCACGATCACGCCGCGCTTGCCCATCGCCCGCGCGCCCGCCGACAGCGTCACGCTGATGATCGCAGGCAGGAGTTCGGGCGACAGGCCCACCGCCAGTGCCACGGCGAACAGCAACGACTCGATGACCGGGCGCGCCAGCAGCAGGTTCATCGTCAGCACAAACAGGACGATGATCACCATCACCCGCATCAGCAGATAGCCGAACTGGCGGACCCCGCGTGCGAAGTCGGTTTCCGGCTGGCGCGCCCGTAGCCGTGCCGCGATGGCGCCGAATTCCGTCCGCCGCCCGGTCCGGACGACCATGACCTTCGCCGTGCCGCTGCGCACTGACGCGCCCAGGAATACGGTGTTCGTCCGTTCGGCGAGCGGTGCCTCGGAAGCGACGATGCCGGGCCGCTTCTCGACCGGAAAGGACTCTCCCGTCATGCTGGCCTCGGAGACGAGGAAATCCTGCGCCTCGAGGATGATCCCATCGGCGGGGATCAGGTTTCCCGCCGACAGAAGGATGACGTCGCCCGGCACGAGCTGCGTGACCGGCAGCACCTGTTCCGCCCCGTCGCGCAGCACGCGGGCCGTCAGTGCGAGGCGTTTCTTCAGCTCCTCGACCGCCGTCGAGGCCCGATACTCCTGATAGAAACTGAGAAGGGAACTGCCCAGCACGATGGCCAGGATGATCCCCGCATCCACCCATTGCTGAAGCACAAGGGAAATTGCTGCCGCAAAGGCCAGGATCAGGACGAGCGGGCTTTCAAACTGCCGCAGCAGAAGGCGCAGGGCGCTCAGGCGCGGCGCATCCTCGACACTGTTTGGGCCCACGGCGGCAAGCTGCGAAGCCGCCCGCTCAGATGTGAGGCCGCCAGGTTCCACACCCAGAGTAGCCGCCAGAGCGGTGGGGTCCTCGGTCCAGTAGCTCGCGTCACGCGCTCCGTCTGCCATGCGCTGCCCCCAGCGTCGGTGATGGGCCGCCACAGGGCGCTGACGCGATCATACCACGGTTCCGAACAGCGCACCGATCCCGGCGGTCAGCGCCATGGCAAGCGCGCCCCAGAAGGTCACGCGCAGCGTCGCCTTCATCACGTTGGCGCCGCCCGCCCGCGCGCCGATCGCGCCGAGCAGGGCCAGAAACAAGAGCGACGCGACTGAGACACCCATGACCAGTGCCTCGCGCGGCATCAGGAGCACCATCGCCAAAGGCATCGCGGCGCCAACGGCAAAGGTTGCGGCCGAGGTCAGCGCCGCCTGGATCGGGCGCGCCGCCGTCACCTCCGAGATCCCCAGCTCGTCGCCCGCATGCGCACCAAGCGCATCCTTCGCCATCAACTGATCGGCCACCTGATGCGCGAGATCAGGCGTGACGCCGCGGTCAATGTAGATCCGCGCAAGTTCCTCGTGCTCGAACTCGGGCTGGGTAGCCAGTTCCGACCTCTCGCGGGCAAGGTCGGCCTGTTCGGTGTCGGACTGCGAACTGACCGAGACATATTCACCCGCCGCCATGGACATCGCGCCTGCCACGAGCCCCGCAACGCCCGCCACCAGCACCTCGGACGTCGCGGCCGACGCCGCCGCCACGCCGACGACAAGGCTGGCGGTCGACACGATGCCGTCATTCGCGCCCAGCACCGCCGCCCGCAGCCAGCCAAGGCGCGAGACGAGGTGGGATTCGGGATGCGTATGAAGGCGTGACATGTCATCTCCAGGATCGATCTGATCTTAGGATCCGAAAATATGGTCGGAACTGATGCAGGTAAGAAATTCCAAGCGCGGCCCGACTCATCGGACCGACCCGATGGTATCGGAGGATTGTAGATCATCCGCATCAACACAGATGCATATTTTGGGTATGGTCAGAAATCTTGGACAAAGGCCACGTGGAGTTTCATGGAAAATGCGCTGAGCCTCGGCCCTCCCGTCCTGAATCTGGTCAGCGCATTCGCCGTTGGCGCTCTGATCGGTGCGGAACGGGAGCGGCGCAAGGGCGAAGGCCCGGCGCGGTCGCCCGCAGGCATCCGGACGTTTACGATCACCTCGATCTCTGGTGCCGTTGCATTCAGCATTGGTGGTGGAATCTTGCTCGCCGTTCTGACGGCGAGCGTTGCCGTGATGGTCGCGGTTTCTTACTGGCGTAGCCAGGATCAGGATCCCGGCCTGACCACGGAGATCGTTCTCGTGCTGACGGCTCTGCTGGGCGGGATGTGCATGCAGGCGCCTCAGACCGCCGCCGCTATTGCCGTAGCGGTGACGGTGCTCTTGTACGCGAAGGCATGGCTGCACAACCTTGTCATCACGGTGATCTCGAAGGACGAACTGGATGACGCGCTGATCTTTGCAGCGGCGACACTGGTTGTTCTCCCTCTGGTGCCGAACCGCCAGATGGGCCCCTACCTGGCGCTCAATCCCCATTCGATCTGGATAGTCATCGTGCTCGTCATGGCCATCAGTGCAGCAGGCTATGTCGCGGTACGATTGTTCGGAGCAAGGTTCGGTCTGCCACTTGCGGGGGCCATTTCGGGGTTCATCTCCAGCACCGCAACGATCGGCGCGATGGGCTCGCGGGCCAGCAAATCCAAGGACCTTCTCGCTGCGTGTGTCGCGGGCGCCGTGCTGTCCACCGTCGCCACGATAGCCCAGATGGCACTGGTCGTTGCGGCGACGAGCATGGAAACCCTTTCCAGCTTGTCGGGGCCCTTGCTGCTTGCCGGGGGCACGGCTGTGGCCTACGGGGCTGCTTTTTCGTTCATGGCCGCGCGCCATTCGGGAAGCGACGCAGTGCCGACCGGCGGCGTCTTCAGCCTGAGGACGGCACTCGCCTTCGGCTCGATCCTTGCGATCATCCTGGTCATCTCGGCAGGCCTGCAAGATCGGTTCGGCGACGCAGGCGTACTCCTTGCGGCCGTGGTTGCCGGACTGGTCGACACTCATGCTGCAGCCATCTCGGTGGCGTCACTTGTGGCGTCGGGGAAAGTCCTGCCCCAGGACGCTGTCCTTCCGATAATTGCGGGCCTGAGCTCCAACACGCTGAGCAAGATCATCATGGCCGCGACCACGGGTGGATGGGCTTTCGCCCTTCGCGTCGTGCCCGGTCTGGTCCTTGTTTCGCTGGCCGCCTGGGCCGGCACCTTCGCCACATTGCTCTGGTACTGATCGGGTTACCCAGCCTCAGTTCGCCAGTTCCTTGCGGCGACACCTGCTACCAGACCGGCGCTGGAGACGAGGCCATCGTTCGCCCCACGCACAGCAGCGCGAGGATGCGCGCCTCGTAGGTGCTGAGTGCGGAGTAGTCCGCGATGCGGCGCAGGTTGCACTTGAAGAGGCCGTGATGGGCGGCGTCGAAGCGGATCAAGGTCACGAAGACCCGAGCGCGGGACCATGCCGCAGGCCTTACGGGCGTGCCTTTCAGAGCAGCAGCCTAACCTGCATCAGCGTGGGCAGACGAGGACAGAGCGATAGTGTGAACGTTCATCGGGCATCGATGAACATGTACCCAGTCCGAGTGAGCCAGAGACACGCGGGGCAAGCTGTCCCCTCGTCCCCATGTCCCGTGTGTCTCTCATTTCCGGACCGTCCACGAAAGGACAATCCAATGACACCCGAAACAAACAAATCCACGAACGTCGCCGACAAGATGAAAACCGTGAAGGCCGCATGGGACAAGGCACCCTCCGGCCCGAAGAAGGACGCCGCGCTCAAGCACTATCAGGCTGCGGAAAAGGCCCACACGGCCAAGCATGATGCTGACGCGATCAAGGAACTCGATGCGGCGACCCGCGCTCTCGCGTGACGTGACCGCATGGACTGCCCGGTTACATGCGCCGGGCAGTCGTATTTGGACGGCCCGATCCGCCGAAAGGCGGCGTCAGGTCTAGGCGCCCCCAACCGACCTGCATCGGCAGGATGCAAGGGCGCCGCAGGTCAGGTGGGACTCACCCATCAGAGAATTTTTCACGCAACTTCCCCAGAAAACAGGAAGGGAGAACACCATGGACAAAGATCGAGTGATCGGCTCCGCAAAGGTCGTCAAAGGCAAGGCGAAAGTTGCGGTTGGCAAGGCGATCGGCGACTCGAAGCTCGAAGCGGAGGGCCAGGCCGACAAGGTTGAAGGCAAGGTCCAGAACGCTGTCGGCAGCATCAAGGATGCGATCCGTGACGCCTAGAAACTTGGCAATGTGCACGCGCCTCCCTTGGGAGAGTAAGAACCCGACATCTCGGTCCTCGTGGTGCCGCTGTCCCGCCTTGCGCGGGCGTTCCAAGACTCAGCGTGGAAGATGTCCGTGAACCGGAACTTTCTGCTCATCCTGATAGGGGTGCTTGCCGTCTGCGCCATCGGCGCCGCCTATCTCTATGTAAGCGGAGGCTGCGACCCCTACGCGTTGCTGCTTGACGCTGCGGCGTAGGCCCATGGAGTGAGGTCGTCGATGCGGCTCTGAGGGTGGCCGGCGGCGATGGCCTCGAGGGTGGCGACGAGGTAGGCGAAGGGGTCGACGCCGTTGATCTTGCAGGTCTCGATCAGCGAGGCGATGCAGGCCCAGTTGGCCGCGCCCTCGTCGTGACCTGCGAAGAGGCTGTTCTTTCTCTGGAGAGTCAGGGGCCTGATCAGGTTCTCGACGGCGTTGGAGTCCATCTCGACGCGGCCATCGTCAAGGAAGACGGTCAGCCCGTCCCAGTGGTTGGCGAAGTAGGTGAGCTTCTCGCCCATGCGCGAGCGGGCCGAGATGCGCGCGCGGGCGCCGGTGAGCCAGACGGCGAATGCTTCGACCAGCGGCTTCGCGCGCGCCTGGCGGACAGCGCGGCGCGCCTCGGGCGTCATGCCGGCGATGGCGGCCTCGATGGCGTAGAGCTCGGCGATGCGGCGCAGGCCTTCCTCCGCGATCGGAGAGGCGTCGCGGTCGAAGATCTCGCGCAGCTTGCGCCGGCCGTGGGCCCAGCAGTGGGCGAGCACCAGCCGCCTGTTGTCGCCGCGCGCGTCGCGCTCGGTCTTGTAGGCGCGGTAGCCGTCGACCTGCAGCACGCCGCTGAAGCCGTCGAGCACGGTGGCGGCATGCTCGGCGCCGCGGCCGGGGGCGTAGTGGTAGACCACGCCCGGCGGGTCGGCGCCGCCCCAGCGGCGGTCGTCGCGGGCCAGCGCCCAGAGATAGCCGGTCTTGGTCCGCCCCCGGCCGGGGTCGAGCACCGGGGCCGTGGTCTCGTCGAGGAACAGCTTGGTCGACTGCTTCAGCCGCTCCGCCATGCGGGTGACGATGGGGGCGAGGTGGAAGGCGGCCTTGCCGACCCAGTCAGCCAGCGTCGAGCGGTTCAACTCGATCCCGGCGCGGGCGAAGATCTGCGACTGGCGGTAGAGGGGAAGGTGGTCGGCGTATTTGGACACCAGCACATGAGCGATCAGCCGCTCGGTCGGCAGCGCGCCCTCGATCAGGTGGGCGGGCGCCGGCGCCTGGGCCACCGCGCCCGCGCAGCGCCGGCAGGCGTACTTGGGCCGGATGGTCACCAGCGCGCGGAACTGGGCGGGAATGACGTCGAGCCGCTCGACGCGGTCCTCGCCGATCCGCGCCATCTCCCCGCAACCGCAGGGGCAGAGCGTGCTGGCGGGCTCGATCACGCGCTCGACGCGGGGAAGCTCCGCGGGCAGCCGGCCCTGATTGCGCTTGACGCCGGTCCGGGCCGGACGCGACGCTGAAGGCGTCGCGCTGGCGCTGGTCTTCGCCTCCTCGGCCGCGGCGACGGCGATCTCGAGGTCCTCGAACGCGAGCTGGCGCTCGTCCTCGCTGAGTTTCTCGGAGCGCTTGCCGTAGAGCACCTGCCGGAACTCGGCGACCAGATGCTCGAGCCGGCGGTTGTGCTCGGCCAGCGCCGCGACGTCGGCCTCCAGCGCCAGCCGTCGGGCGCGCTCAGCCTCGAAGGCGGCGCGCACCTCGGGCGGCAGGATGGACAGGTCGATCTCGGCGGGCGTCGTCATCGCCGGGGATCTTATCGTCCCGCGCTGCGCGTGTGGCGCCCCTGCGGAGCTCCCGAGTCACTCCGCCGCAGACGGCGGGCGCACGCGCCGCGGCCCATAGACCCGACGCCAGTCGAGCCCGTCGAACAGCGCCTCGAACTGGGCGCGCGACAGCCGATCACTCCGTCGCGAACGGCCGGCCAGGCGAACTTGCCTTCCTCCAGCCGCTTGTAGGTCAGCACCATGCCGCTGCCGTCCCAGACCAAAACCTTGATCCGGTCGCCGCGCTTCGAGCGGAACACCATGATGACCCCGGAGTGCGGGTCGAGCTTCAGCTCGTTCTGGGCGTAGGCCGCGAGGCTGTCATGGCCGCGGCGGAAGTCGATCGGCCGGGTGGCGATCACCACCCGCACCGCCTGGGCGGGAACGATCATCGGCTGGCGCGCAGCGCGGCGGCGATCTCGGCCACCCGAGCCGCCGGCGCGTCGCTCGACAGGCGCACCACCACGCCGCCAGCCTCGATCTCGATCATGCTCGGCGGCGACAACAGCGCCGGCGCGGCGGCCGGCGGCTCCTCGACCACGAGAGCGGCGAAGGGCGCCGCGTCCTCGACCGGCAGCACGAGCCTGCCCTTGCGCGCGTCCCGCCGCCAGGCCGTCACCTGCTGCGGCTCAACCCCGTGCCGACGGGCGACATCCACGACCCGCGCGCCCGGCGCGAAGCTCTCCGCCACGATCCGGGCCTTCACGGCCTCGGGCCAGCTCCGCCGGCCGGTCGGACCCGCCATCACCTCCAGCCGTTCGACAACCTTCCGCCGCCCGGCCAACAAAAGCTGCGCGCTTTCCTGCAAAGCTGTCGTCCCATCCGTCGCCAATCACGACGTGAATGGAACAACTGATCCCCCTTCCCGCCAGTCAGGCGGGCGAGACGCCGCTTACATCTCTATTATCAGGAACGCCAGAGCGGCATCGACATCGAGATCAACGAGCATGGCGTGACCATCGACGGGAACTGAACTGACCGACCTCGTGCCGAATACCTCACCATCGGGGCCCCTCGTATGATGAGCGGCGCCCCACCATAGGAAAAAGCGCCATGTCACTCGGTACGATCCTCGTCATTCTTCTTATCATCTTCCTGCTCGGCGGATTCAGTGGGCGCTTCGGAGGCTATGGCTACGGCTTCGGACACGCCGGGACCGGCGGGCTTGGCACGCTGCTTATCATCGTGGTCATCCTGATGCTGCTTGGTCGCATCTGACGGCAGACCAAGGCGGGGCACCCCTTCAAGGAAGAAGTGGCCCTTTCTGATCCATGTAAGACGGTTCGAACCCGGCGAAATTGACCAGTTGGTCATAGTCGTCGAACGCGACGAACCCGTCCCGAAAAGTGACCATTCCTGCTTCGCGCAACTGCCTTAGAACCCGATTGACGTGGACGTCGCTCAGCCCGAGCGCGTCAGCCAGAAGGTATTGCGTCAGCGGACAGGCATAGCCGTCCTTGCTCCCCAATCCGACCAAGGCAAGTCTGGCGCTGAGCTCCAGCAGGAAATGCGCCATGCGTTTAGCCGCATCGCGGCGTCCAATGTCCACCAGGTGCTCGACCACCATCGCCTCGTCGCGGGACGCGGCCCACAGAACCGCGGTGGCCAGCCGGGGCGTCTGCGCGAACGCGTCCAGAAGGTCGGCGACATGAATTTCCGTCACCTCGATGTCCGTCACTGGCTCGATGCTGTGATCCGGTACGTTCAAAAGGACGCTGCGAAGCCCCAGGAAATCGCCGGGGATCTGGAAATCCACGATCTGCCGCTGACCATCTTCAAGAAGCTTGTAGGAACAGGCCCAGCCAGAGGCCAGGATATAGGCAACCTGATCCGATTGCCCCTGATGGACGAGATCGCGCCCCGCCACGAAGGTACGGCGGCGCTTGTGCAAGGACGAAAGCATGGAAAGCTCAGAACCCGACAGGGCGACGAATGCGCCAAGCTTGCGGACAAGTGGAGTGGTTTCGATCGCTTATCCCCCTTCGTCGCTTGGCGAAGTTCTACGAAAAGAAATCGCGCCGATGACTGATGTCGATCAGCGAAACATAGCAGATTACCTGCCAGTCTGCTCCCCAAACAGCAGGCGCATCCCCCGCGTCGCACTTGTCGGAAGGGCAACACCCTATGACTGACGATAACACGTACTCAGGCATGGCAGCACTTGCGATCTGCGAAGCCCTTCTTCTTGCGCTGAATGACGCGGAGATCTTGCCCGAGAAAGAAATCATGGGTGTTCTCACGGATGCCGCCGCGACACATGAGAACGCTGGCGGTTCCCAGGTCGACGTCGAAAGGCACAGGGCCGCTGCAGCGCTGATCCGTCGGATCGTCGCCGGAGGAAACTCGGTCCGCAGGGCGTGACTTTGCGCATGCCGCGCGCGTGCCAGGCCATCGCGGCGCGATACATCCGGTTCGAGAATCAGCCCCCCCACCAAAGGAGAAAAGCCATCAAACATCATGAAAAGCAGGGCACTTCGTCTTCGCCCGAGTCGCAAAAGGTGACAGAAGATCCCAACCAGCACGGCACCAAGATGCCCGCCGGCGACGCCCCCCGCTCGGCTGATGACAGCGGTCAAAAGATCGACCGTCCGGGCTTTGATCTGGGGGGATCCTCTGGCGGCACACATGCCGGTACGGGCTTGGGCCTTGGCGATGATGCATCCGACACGGCAGGCGACAGACGGCTTCCGGGGCGGCGGCCCGACAACAAGCTGACCATTCCGCGCTGGGGCGGGCCCGAGCCGCGCGACGCGACCGCATCTGACGAGAAGGCCGCAGGCGCCGAAACCGCGTCTACGCCAGAAGAGAAAAAGGCCCCTGATTGAGTCAATCGCGTCTATCATCAGCGGACGCGACCCTGCCATGAGGGATGAGTCTCGCCGGTGTCGGCCGTCGCCGCGAGCCCAAGCCTTGCCGTGATCCCGAGGCGTCGTGCGACGCAGACCCGATGGAGACGTCTCGATCGCCAATGATCCTCAGACCAGTCCCGTTTGCCACACCGGCAGCAGGTCAGGCCGCACCATCGTCAAGACAGCCTTAGTGACAGGCTTCCAGTATCTCGAGGAAAATTGCTCCATGCTCCATGTCGATATCCCCACCCGCCCTGAGATCCGCGCGCTGATCGAAACGCGCGCGGATGCCTGTGTGTCGATCTACCTGTCGACCACGCCGCAGACCGAGCATGTGACGGGCAGCCGCATCGCGCTCGGAAACCTGACCCGGACCGCGCTGGAGCAGCTCGAAGCCGTCGGCCTCGACAAGCGCCGTCACGCCGCGCTGCAAGCCGAGCTTGACGCGCTGCGCGAGGATGACGATGTCTGGCGGCTTCAGGCGCGCAGCCTTGCCGTTCTGGCCACGCCCGACAGGCTGCGCACGTTCCGGCTGGCCACCGAGTTTGCGGAAACGGTCCAGGTCTCCGATCGCTTCCACCTGAAGCCCTTGTTGCGCGCCATGGCGTTTCCGCAGCACGCATTCCTGCTGGCCCTGTCGGAAAACGACGCGCGCCTGGTGGAGGTGTTCGCCGATCAGCCGCCCGTGCAGGTTCGCGTGCCTGGCCTGCCAGACAGTGCCGCCGATTCCGCGGGCCGCGCCTCGGTCAACAACCTGACGCAGGGCACGCGACAGGCGAATGCCGAAGGCCAGAAGAAGCTTTTGCTCAAATATGCCCGCAAGGTGGATGCCGCCCTGCGTCCGGTTCTGGCGGGGCGCGAGACGCCACTGATCCTTGCCGCCACAGAGCCGCTTGGTCCCATTTTCCGGTCGGTCAACAGCTACCCGGCCCTTCTGGACGAAGGGGTTTCGGCAAGCCCAGACCGCATAAGCGACAGCGACCTGGCCGCGGCAGCGCGGACGGAGCTCGACGGCCACTACGCTGCCGAGGTTGCGACAGCGACTGCGCTTTATAAGGAGCGGATCGGGCAACATCGCGCAACCACCGATCTGCGCTCCGTCGCGCGGGCCGCTACGTTCGGCGCGATCGACTTGCTTCTGGTCGATATCGACGAGGTGATGGCGGGAACGGTGGACGAGACCGATGGATCGATCACGCACGCAACAGCGCCGGGTGCGGACAGCTATGATGTGATCGACGAAATCGCGGGGCGAGCGATCCTCTCCGGTGCGAAGGTCCTGGCTGTTCGGCGGGCGGACATGCCCGAAGCGGCGGCCGTGGCGGCGATCCTGCGCTATCCCGTCTGACGCAACCGCCCAGGCAAGGGCATCGCGGAATGCCTCGCCCGGGGCCGGGTCCGCATGACCGGGACGCCGCCCTGCACGGGCGCGCGGCTTGACCCGGGCTGTCATCGTCTGCGGTGTCCTCTGGGCTCCTCCGGATCGAGCGCCGCCCGCAGGCGCCGGATCAGGACGGCGCGGTTTTTTTCGTCGGGGCTGGCGGCCAGCGCGTCGTTGATGTCGAGGATCAGGCGCGAGACATCGTTGTGCCAGTCCAGCCGGGCCACTTTCCCGGCGGGCAGGCGCGGCGGGGCCGCGCCAGCGACCCGGCGTGCGCCGGTGTCGGTCAGATCGAAGGCCTCATCCAGCCGGGGCCGCAGGATATGGGGGGCGCCGACAACCCCCTTCAGCCGCGCGGCCAGACCTTCGATGGCATCGGGCTCGCCATGGACCAGAAAAAGGTCATGGGTCAGCGGCAGTCGAGCCTTGATCCAGTCGGCCAGTTCCGGGCCATCCGCGTGACCGGAATAGAGGTCGAGTGACCGTATCCTCGCGCGTACGGCGAATTCCTCACCCTGGATGCGGACCGATTTCGCCCCATTCTGCAGGATTCGGCCCAGCGTGCCTTCGGCCTGGTAGCCGGTGAACAGCACGGTTGCCGTGTCCCGCCAGATCCAGTTCTTCAGCCGGTGGCGGATGCGGCCGGCATCGCACATGCCTGATGCGGCGATGACGATGTGAAAGCCCCGCACCTCGTCCAGCGCCATGCTCTGTTCGCGGGTTTCGGTGAAATGCAGGTTGCGGGCGCGCAGGCCCTTCATGAGCACCGCACCCTCTTCGAGTTCGCGGTGATGTTTGGCAAAGATCCGCGTCGCCTTTGTTGCAAGGGGGCTGTCGACGTAGATCGGGATATCGGGCAGGTCCCCCTCGGCGATCAGGCGGCCGATGTCGCTGATCAGTTCCTGCGCGCGTTCGACCGCGAAGGACGGGATAAGGAGCGCCCCGTCCGGGTGCATCGCCGCGCGCACCTCGTCGCGCAGAAGCGCGCGGCGGGCGGTTGCGGAGGCATCAATGCGATCCACATCGCCATAGGTGGATTCGCAGATCAGGTAATCGACGCCACTCGGCCCCTCGGGATCGGCATGCATCAGCTTGTAGTCCGGCCCGATGTCGGCCGAAACCATGATACGCAACGGCGCGGCGCCTTCGCCCTGCGCGACCTCAAGTTCAATCGACGCCGACCCCAGCAGATGCCCGGCATTCCAGAACCGGGCGCGCAGACCGGGCAGGACGGCGAACCAGTCGTTCAGGTCATGCTGCCGGAACAGGGCGAGGCAGGCGTCCACATCCGCGCTGTCATAGATCGGCTCCACCCTGTCGCGATTGCGCTGCGCCGCGCGGCGGTTGAACTGCTCGACCTCCAGTTCCTGGATATGGGCACTGTCGGGCAGCATCACCCCGGCAAGGTCGGTCGTCGCTGGGGTTGCATGGATCGCGCCTGTGAAGCCGTGGCGCACCAGTTTCGGAAGAAGGCCCGAATGGTCGATATGCGCATGGCTGAGGATCACAGCCGCGATACCGTCCGGCGCGAAGGGAAAAGGGCGGTAGTTCAGTTCCTTTTCCGTCTTCGACCCCTGGAACATCCCGCAGTCGATCAGGATCTGACCCTGATCGGTTTCGAGGCGGAAGCACGAACCGGTGACGGCCCCGGCGGCCCCATGGAAGGTCAGGCGGGGATGGGTCATGCGGCTTGTCCTTTTGTCGTCGGGCGAAACCCGATCATGTCTCGAACACGTAGGTTCCGGGTGCGGCCCAAAGTGGCGCAAGACCCTTGTCCGTGGCGCCCGTGTCAGGTGCGGGCACAGCGCCTGTGCTTCTCGCGCGCAGCCACCCCTGCCATTCGGTCCACCAAGATCCTTCCTGTGACTCGGCCTTGGCAAGCCAGCCGTCCGGGCCGACATAGAAGGCCCCCGCCGGACGATGCGCCCGCTGGTAGCGGCTGCGCGGATTGCCCGGTTCATTGACAATGCCGCTGTTGTGGCCGCCGCTGGTCAGCACGAAGGTCAGATCGCAATCCGTGAACAATTGCGTCTTGTAGACCGACTGCCAGGGCGCAATGTGGTCCGTCTCGGTCGCCACGACGAACATCGATGCCGAGATGCCCTTGAGCGCGATCACCCGGCCCTCGACGGCGAAGCGCCCGGCCGTAAGGCGGTTTTCCAGAAACAGGCCCCGAAGGTATTGCCCATGCATCTTCGCGGGCATCCGCGTGGTGTCGGACACCCAGACGCCCATGTCGGTTGGAAGATCGTCCCGCCCGAGGAAGTATCGCCTCACGGCCCGCGACCAGATCAGATCCTCGGAGCGGATGGTGGAAAAGGTTTGCGCCATCTGCGGCCGGTCGAGATAGCCCTGATCCCACATCATGTCCTCGAGGAACGCCACCTGGCTTTCGTCGACGAACAGCAGCAATTCCCCGGCTTCTGCGAAATCGACTTGCGCGGCCATCAGCGTGATGCTTCCGAGCCGGTCGTCGCCGTCGCGCGCCATCGTGGCTGCGGCGATGGCCAGCATCGTGCCGCCAAGGCAATAACCCACGGCGTGGACCTTTCGGTCGGGCACGATCCGACCCACTGCGTCCAGTGCCGTCATCACCCCCATCGTGCGGTAATCCTCCAGCGAGAGGTCGGCCTGTTCGGCGGTCGGGTTGCACCACGAAATCATGAAGACGGTAAAGCCCTGACCCACCAGAAAATTGACCATCGAATTGTGGGGTGACAGGTCGAGGATGTAGTATTTCATGATCCAGGCCGGCACGATCAGGATCGGTTCGGCCTGCACCTTCGCCGTCTGCGGCGCATACTGGATCAGTTCGAACAGATCGTTTCGGAACACCACCGTGCCTGGCGAGCAGTCCAGGTCCTGCCCGACCCTGAATCCCTCCGGCGCCGGATCGTGGGTCTGGGTCAGGGTCTTCACCATGTCCTGCACGAAATGTGCAGCTCCGTCGGTCAGGTTGCGCCCGCCGCTGGCCAGGGTCGCCGCGATGATTTCGGGGTTCAGCGCGGGGAAGTTCGATGGCGCCACCATGTCCAGCGACTGCCGTGCCATGAAACGGGTCCGGTCAGCATCCTCGGGCCGCAAGCCTCGCAGATGGTCCGTCGCATGGTCCCACCAATCCTGGATGGCCAGAAACCCTTGCTGCCACAGCAGAAACGGCGGGGTTTGCCAGCCCGGATGCCTGAATCGGTGATCGTAGGGCTTTGGCGAGAATGGCGGCGGCGCGTTCGGGTCGGCCCGTGTGGCGAGGGTCATGAGCTTCAAGGCGCTCTGCTGGGCGCGCTCGGCCAGTTCCAGCTGGCGTCCGGGCGAATGGCCAAAATGGAATGCCCAGTCCGTCCAGGCTTCCATGAAGGCATGGGACGAGACACCGCCGCTCAGCCGCGCCAGCGCCGCGCGTGCTCCACGGTCAAGGTTCTGGTGGGGGTGCTCAGGTTGCGCGGCCTTCCGCGCCTTCGCGGGTGCCGGAACCGGCGCCGCGCCCGTCGGCTTCTGAGCCAATGATATCGATCGGATTTTGGCAGGCTTTCTGGTCATTGAAATTTATCCGATCAAGAGCTCGGGCGAGCGGCGTTTACTGCGGTCGACCGAGGCCAGGCTCCAGGGCCTGGACGAAGCGAACCCAATCTCTCCTGTGTAGCCACAGCTTGAATCTGTGGCCTTGATCCAAGGCAAATGCCAAGCGGTTTACCACAGGGGGAGCAAACTCTTCTCCATCCTTCGGCCCTGCCTAGCTGATGGAGGCCTTTGCAGCGGCTCTATGGACAGCAAGAGACTCCTCCTGGCAACGATCCTTCCGCGTGCTCACAATAACGTCGCGACGCACGAGCCTGATTGATCTGGATCAGCGCGCGATTCCGAAACCCTCCTAGTCTTCCGATGTGCGCCGTTTGGCGCGAAAGGAGCGTTCCATGGACAAGGATCGGGTGATCGGTTCCGCGAAGGTCGTCAAGGGAAAGGTCAAGGAGGCTGTCGGGAAGGCGGTGGGAGACGCCAAGCTCGAGGCTGAAGGCAAGGCTGAAAAGGCCGAGGGCAAGGTTCAGAATATCGTCGGCGGGCTGAAGGATGCGCTGCGCGGTGAGTGACCGTCAGGCTCAGGTGGCAGGTTCCGCGCACCAGCGCCGCGATCCATGCAAGGTGCCGCCATGGTCGAAGCGCGCGCTACACGCGGGGCGTCGGGAGGCGCTATCAAGATGAGCCGCAATGCACTCTATCTGGTTATCGGTCTGCTTGCCGCAGGCGTCCTTGTCGTGGGCTACCTGTATTATCAGGAAAACCGGAGCCGGAGCGGCATCGAAATCGAGATCGGCGAACACGGCGTCTCGATAGAGGAAAAATAGTCCGCCGGACCTTCTCGGGCGGCGGATTGTGCAGGACGCATCAGGCAAGACCGGAAGATGCGTCCGGTTCCGGAATACTCAACGGATTGGCAGGATCCTGCCATCGGAAGGGGGGCAATAATGTCGCTTGGTACTATTCTTCTCATCATCCTCATTATCTTCCTGCTGGGGGGGTTCAGCGGTCGCTTCGGCGGATACGGCTATGGCTTTGGTCATGGCGGGATCGGCGTGATTGGCGTCCTGATCATCATTCTTCTGGTCTTGGTGATCACCGGACGTCTCTGACCGCCTTTCGGTCAAACAACCCTGGGTTTGGGAGAGAGAAAGCATGGGTATCACGGGTCTCGAAGGGGCACCGAAGGCCGATAGCAGGGCGTCCGGCAAGCTCGGATTGGTCGCGCTTGTCGCCCTCGTCGTGGGTTCAATGATTGGCGGCGGCG
>WOYI010341620.1_pt1 | contig 18102 bp, 19 predicted proteins | sample 6423411 | NCBI WGS metagenome assembly WOYI01 (sample SAMN13441803, study PRJNA592873) | oil field metagenome | biome: oil field; feature: oil-well bore; material: oil-contaminated soil; isolation source: oil-contaminated soil from oil-well borehole | place: Germany: Wietze | collected 2016-10-18 ...
GGACCCGATAGAGAAGAAGCCCCTTTACCACTTCTATCCGGGCGCCAAGACGTTTTCGGTCGGCAGTGTCGGGTGCAACATGTCCTGCCGTCATTGTCAGAACTATGCGATCTCCCAATATTCCACAGGCAAGAAGCGCACTACTTATGTTTCTCCCGAGAAACTTATAGGCATGTGCAGGAACGAGAAGCTGGACATAATCTCGTTCACCTACAACGAGCCGACGATCTGGTACGAGTACATAATGGACGTCATGGACCTGGACCCCGACCTGACCTGCGTAATGGTCACGAACGGGCTCGCGAACGAAAAGCCCATGAAGGACCTTTGCAAAGTGACATCCGCCATGAACATCGATGTCAAGGGCTTCACCGACGATTTTTACATGAAAGTATGCGGCGCACACCTCGAAGACGTGCTCAGATCGGTAAAACTGGTCTTCGACCAGAAAGTGCACGTCGAGCTCACCTATCTGATGATCCCGGGGCTTAACGACAGCATGTCCGAGATACGCGAATTCGCAGTCTGGGTAAGGAACAATCTGTCGGAAGACGTGCCGGTGCATTTCACCAGGTTCCACCCGGACAACGAGATGAACGATGTTCAGTGGACATCTCCCGAGACGCTCATAGCGGCCAGAGATACCGCGATATCGGCAGGTCTCAACTACGTGTATATCGGCAACATCTTGGCCGAAGGCACCAGCGACACATACTGTCCGGAATGCGGCACCGCAGTGGTGAAGCGCCTGGGGTATCTTGTGGACATCGAGGCCCTGGACGGGAGAAGATGCGCGTGCTGCAAGCACAGGCTGAACATGGTCAGATGAGGAACAGCAGGTTCCCCGCCAGGCCCACGAAGAGCACCGATGCGAATACAGGCAGAATGAAAGGTATCATCGGAGTGACCCAGATCTTCCTCTCACCGTAATCTCTCAGCCTGGAATATATGTCCGCGGTCTCTTCGGGTATGGGAATCCTGAAAAGTTTTTCGCCGTCAGTGTCGTCCATGGGCCAGACGGGGGACAGTTCGGCCTCCTCTATGTCCATCATATAACCTTGGAACATCCTCTTTCCTCTGTTTCCGTCCCGGAGATTCCTGCAGACGTTGTATAATGCCGCGGTAAGCGAGAACAGAAGCGCGTGGAACAGCACCGCGGCGGAAAACACGAAAACCTGCGGGAGAACACCCTCCGGCACTCCCAGGAGGGGGAAGTTCCAGAACACCGGATAGAACGGGAAGGCCACGGTGAGCGATATCATGCATTTCGCATCCGCACCGCCTCTCAGCAGCCCCGCCATATACATTAGAAGATACAGTGCATAGAAGACTGGTACGGTCGTCCCTGCCTGCACCATCCGGTCCGACGGCGAGAAGATGTAAGGCAGCAGGAAAAAGACGAATATCGAACCGTAGATGGCCGCGGAAACGGCCTTGGAGCGGTCGGCGTCCCAGAGGATGTCATACATTATGATGCCGGAACCCGCCGCCATCGCAAAGTATTCCCACTTTGCCCCGTAATATGAGGCTGAGACAAGCCAGAATGCGATCCCGACCAGACCTATGGCGGCCCAATGCAGGTCGTGGACCTCCCGGCTCTGCACGTCGCTCAGGGCTGCGGACCCAAGGACCACGATTACGAGCATGAAAAGCACCAGCGGCACGGTATCCGGAACGATCACGGCCCGGAACAGCTCGGGAATATTATAATAACTAATGCCCATTCGGACAATCGTGAGATTCAAACCGCCTCTTGCAGTCGTGGTGTTACTTTCGGTGCTTGCGATAGTCGCGGTGCCGCTGGCCGATGTGGAAGAGGCATACGCCGCCACCGTGGCGGATATCAACTACGAGATCACCTATTCTACCGGCAACGGGACATTTCAGGAATATGTCAAAGACGTGAGCCCCGATATCGGGGTCAATTCGGGAAGCGAACTGAAGATAAATGTAATGATAAATTCACAAGCCGCGGGCGAGAGGACCATTTACTTCAACCAGTCGGAATTCAACGACCGTATAAGCAGTGTGGTCGTAACGGACGCCGATGGGCCCGTGGTTCTTTCTGCGGGCCAGATCTATTCTTTTGAAGTGATCGTAACTCCGAATACCAATACCCACGGAACCGGTGAAGTCAAGCTTAACATGGTGGTCGGAGACCCGGTCGCAGGTACCAACGAAACGGTACCGATCGATATAGCGATCAATGTTCTTTCTGCGGTTTCCAGCGAGGGCTACTACAACAAGATCATGGGCATATACAACAATCCGTTCGGAGAGCCCTTCGATCAGCCCGCATACGCAGCCATCCTGACACTGGCTATATGGGTGATTATGGGTATAGCGGCCGCATACGCCGTCATACCGGCAATACTCTGGGCGCCCCTCAGGAACAACAATCAGACCAGGAGAGAGATAACGCGCGGGATAGGCAAGATGGTCGTAATGTTTGCCACCGTAGCGGGAATAGGTCAGACGATAAGGGTCTACGGCGCTTCCGACTACTATATTCAGATATTCGACACCATGTCCCTTGTGCTGTACATTCTCCTCGGAGCGACCATCGCATGGAAGCTCTACCTGGTGATAATCGACAACGTGTTCCGTAAGATCGGGACCAATACATCCGTTGGAGGAGTCGACGAGACGTTGATCCCTTTGTTCAGAATGATTGGCAGGATCACCATCGGTGTTGTTGCGGTCGCCGCAATATTCTCTGCCCTCGGAGCAGATCTGATGGGGATAATCGCAGGTGCGGGAATAGCAGGACTGGCACTTTCATTGGGCGCACAGAGCACGCTCAATCAGTTCTTCAGCGGCCTGTCGCTTCTGCTGACCCGCCCGTTCAGAGAGGGAGATATAGTAAGGATCGGTTCCGAGGGCACCGTTCTGAAGGTGGACAGCGTCGGCGTCATGAACACAAAGTTCCATCATACGGATAACGAGCAGGTCATAACGATGCCGAACAACATGGTCTCTTCAGCGGTGATATACAACTACACTGCGGAGAATTCATTCTATCATTTCTACATCTACTTCGGAGTGGCCTACGGTTCGGACATAGACAAGGCGAAGAGCATAATGATGGAGGCGGCCCTTGACAACCCCAATGTCATGAAGGGCGGCTCGGTGCCTATGCCGGGAGTCAGGATGACGGCATTGGCAGATTCCAGCGTTACCCTCAGACTTTCCGTTTACGCCTATGATTATGGTGACAGCTTCTCCACCGACGGGCAGATCAGGGAGCGCGTGTACAGGGAGTTCCTCGAAAACGGTATAGAGATCCCATTCCCTCAGATGGATGTCCATCTGAAGTACGAGCCTGCAGAGGATAACAAAGTAGTGGTCACTCAACCCAGGAGGAAGGACAAGGCCGTGAAAGCGGAACCCCAGGCAGATTCAAAGGTCGAATGAGAGAATTAGGGGCCGGGAACTCCCGGCCCGTAGGTTTCAGGCCTCTCTGTCTATTGCGAAGCGGGCGAGCTCTATCATGAACTCCTTCTCCTCGCTCGGGGGCAGGAACTGGATCTTTTCGATCGCCATATCGACCTTTTTCTGGGCCAGGTCCAATGCGTATTTTATGCTTCCGGCTTTTTCGAGGATTTCGAGCGCCCTATCGATCTCCCTCTCGCTGGCATCGATCTTTCCCAGGATGCCTTTGAACTCTCTGAACTCTTCCGCGTCCTCGATGTGGTCCATCGCGTGGGTGATCATGACTGTGCATTTTCCTTTGCGGATGTCGTTTCCCACTGATTTTCCGGTCTTGGAAGACTCTCCGGCAACACCCAGGTAATCGTCGTACATCTGAAATCCAAGTCCGAGATCTATCGCATATTCGTTGATTGCTTTCACTGTTTTATCGTCTGCACCTCCGGCGATCGCACCTCCGGCGGCCGCGGCAGCAAAAAGGACGCTGGTCTTCAGTCTGATGGTCTCGATGTACACTTCTTCGGTGACGATACGCCCTTCGTTGTTGATGTCCATCTGCTGTCCGCGCGCAAGGTCCCAGACTGATTTGGTGACGTATTTCAGAATACCTCTCATGGCATCGTCCGGAACATCCAGGTCTGCGATTATCTGGAATGCTTTGGCGAACAAGGCATCGCCGGCCAGCACCGCGGTAGGCATTCCGTATTTTACGTGGATGGTGGTCATGCCCCTGCGCTTTTCGTCTCCGTCCATGAGGTCGTCGTGGACCAATGTGAAGTTGTGAATATATTCTACCGCGACAGCCAACGGAACAGCCTTTGACACGTCTCCGCCGACGGCACCGCAACATGCGATGGCCATTGCCGGCCTCATCCTCTTCCCGCCTGCGTACGGATATTGCCTGGAAGCCTCGATGAGGTCTGCCGGTTCTTCATTTTCTATGTATTTTTTGATCGGCGCATCCAGCTCAGCTGAAATTTTCTTAAGATATTCCTTTGCATTCATTCTAGTCCCTCTAACCACTGTCTGGTCTCGCCGAGCACAACGTACCTAGCTTTGGAAAGCTGTTTGATATCTGAACACCCGGTCAGCAGCATGGCCACCTTAAGTTCTTCTCTGATCAGTGTCAATTTGTTCTTCACGGCTTCAGCCGATTCAGTCGCTTCTCTCAGCACGGCGTTCGCGATGCCCGCGCAACTTGCGCCCATCGCAATGCTGCATGCGACGTGTATCCCGTCGAGTATGCCTCCGGAAGCGATGAGAGGAAGGCCGCATCTGGCCTCGATAAGCGACACCGGGGACGGTATCCCCCAGTCGAAGAACGTCTCGCCCATTCCTGTGCGGATATCGTCTCCGGCCTCGATCGCTCTGTGGAGCTCGACCCCTGAGAAGCTGGTGCCACCCATTCCGGCTACGTCGATGCCCCTGATCCCTGTACCCTTGAGCCTCGATGCAACATCTCTCGAGATTCCAGCCCCGGTCTCCTTGACGATTATCGGGTATTTGACTGCCAGATCGCGTATTGCATCGTAACAGCCCTTGGCATTCGTGTCCCCTTCAGGCTGAACAGCCTCTTGCAGATAGTTCAGGTGCACGGCTATTACGTCGGCATCGATCAGATCAATGGCTCTGCCAACACCATCCGAAGCGAATATGTCCTTGCTATGTTGGGGAATCAGCTGGGGCGCGCCGATGTTGCCGATCATCAGTGGCACATCGTATTCCTTCACTACGCTGTAGCTTTTTGGCTCCACTCCTCCGACGCCAGCCCTCTCGCTGCCAACCCCCATTCCTATGCCGAGTTCGGCACAAGCCTCTGCGATGTTCGAGTTGATTCTCTCAGCTCCGCTGAATCCGCCTGTTATGGCAGTCACGATAAGCGGGAAGTCTAGCTTCTTCCCGAAAAGAGTGATACTTGTATCGATCTCGTCCGCATCTACCTCAGGCAGAGCGTTGTGTACAAATCTGACATCGTCCCAGTAGCAGTAGCCAGGAGCCACTCGCTGCGTCAGGCAGATCTCGATGTGGTCGGCTTTTCTGTTGTTGATCGGTGTCATTTCGTTCCGCCCCTCGCGATAGTACAGGTAACCGTCTCTCCTCGCAGCAAAGCACCCAACCTTCCGTCGACCGTGCCGTTGACAAGAACGCAGTCACGGTTTTTAGTGCTCATCCTGAGCATTGCTTCTACCTTGGAGAGCACCCCTCCCGTCACGTCATCCACGCCGCTCTCCGATTTAATCTTCTGCAGCATTTCCGGGTCGACAGAGCCGAGAAGTCTGGCTCCTTTGTTGGTTTTCGGATCTGCAGTGTAGAGCCCGTCGATGTCGGAGACGAATATGACCTTTTTGATATCGAAAAGTTCCGCCAGGACCTCCATAAGCTGATCTCCCGAGCATATTCCGAAGCCCTTGGTGCGGTCTGTGACGACATCCCCGAAGGTTACAGGCATAATCCCGAGTTTATTGAGTCTTTCGATCGCTTCCGTGTCCGTTGCTATCAATTTGTCGTTGTTCATGACGAAGCAGGACCCGGGAGCGACCGACACGGCTGGTATTCCGGCCGATAGCATTTCTTTGATAATCATCTGGCTCAGGTCCCTGGTGTCATACTGTACCTGGGCTGCCGCGATTATCTGGTCATTGGACGAGAAGCCGTTCTGCAGGCCGTATTGCCTTGCGAGCACGTGGCCGAACGAACCGGCCCCGTGGACCACCAGGACCTCGAGTCCGGAATCCTTGATCTCCTTGCAGAGTTTCGAGACGCGTTCCTGATTGAATTTTCTATACTGGGACTTATCGGTTATGACACTACCGCCCAGTTTTATAATTATCATGCGGTCACCCGTATTCGCTGTGTATTTAAGATTTGTTGCACGCGGAGGTTCTCCATACGGACCCGGAGAGCTATTACCAGCTCATTCTGCATTCGACATAGGGCCGGAACACGATTGCGCGACCGTCTGTTCGCCGCATTCTGTCCGCGACAGGTTAAAAAACGAACATAACCCCATGTGCCAGGCATTATATCTGATAACAAATTGACATCACGAAGAGCACCATGGCAACGAGATTCATTTCGGACAATGGGAAAGAATACGAGGGCGAGCACGGTCTGATGAGTGCGAAGCCCCTCGATGCGATCCGGCGCTCGGTGATCGCGCTCGAGGACATAGGTGGGGGATGTATTCCTCGGCGAGCCTGCGCTCGATGCAGATGACTGGTTCAGGAGGGACAAGGATGGCGGAGAGGTCGTCAATATTCTGCGTATCTTTTTCGATGAGGCGCATATGCTGTTCGACGATGCGCCTCCCCCTCGTCCAAAGTCGGTATATTCTTCAGGTCCCAGAGCCTCTCCGATATCCAGGATCCGGTCCTATCCAAGCTAGGCAACCGCGTGCGGCATGCACTCCGTGCCTACATGCCGAAAGAACGGAAAGCTGTAAAGACGGCAGCGGAAACGTTCCGTGCAAATCTGAATTTCAAGACTGCTGGTGTGATAATCGAGCTTGGCACAGGGGAAGCGCTGGCGTCGTTCCTCGACGAGAAAGGACGCCCGGACATAGCAGAGAGTGTGTTCATACTGCCACCCAGATCGTTCCTGGGACAGATCCCCGATGAAGATTACAGGACGATGGTATCCGGCGGCGAACCGGACGAGAGGTACGGGCGGCGGATCGACGACCACACGGCCTACGAGGCCATTGAAAATGCCGAGTCTGAAAAAGCCAGGGAGGCCAATGGAAGGGAGAAGGCCACCCCTAAACACACCACGACACGGAAAAGGAGATCGTATGCTGGGAAGGCCACCGACGGAACGGTCGGCAGCGCCATACCGCAATAGGGCGCGTCCCGTGCGACACGCTGTCGAAAAAGCTGTTCCGCCGAACTTACTGGTACTTCACGCCGTCGTGGTCGAGGACCTCGTTCCAGAGAGCTATGGTCTCGCGGGCCTCATCCTCGTCCATTATCTCTATGGCATATCCAGCGTGAACAACCGCCCACTGCCCCACCTCGGCGTCGACCATCGCAACGTTCGCCTGTTTTATGACGCCACCGAAATCGACATCTGCCGTTTGATCGTTTATCTTAACAATTTTTCCAGGAATCGCAAGGCACATTCTTTCACTCCGATACTATCTTTATTATTGCTTCAGCCGGCTGTCCGTCCGTTGCTTCGAGGGCCTCCACGGCCCTCTCTCTGTTGCATCCGGTCTGCGAAATGACGAGCGCTATATCTTCCTCTGGTATCTGCGGTCCGATAGCCTCCGATGAAGACGACAGCGGCCTCACGATCTCGGTTCCGGTTATCTGGTAGCTCCTGGAACCGTTCATATCTATGCAGATCACCTGGGCGTTGGTTATGACCGTCTCGTCATCCCTGGTCCTGATTATAATCTCGGTAACGTTCGGGACCTCGGACTGGCTGATGCCCATTTTTTTCATCGCCTGCTTCATCTGGCGCTGATTTATCTTAGCCATACCATCACCTGAACCGTCCGCATGTTTAATTAATATTGCTCAAGGAAAGCGACTTCACGATCGCATCTTCCATAGCTTCGAGAAGATCTTCTCCCTTATCGGGGTCCGGGATCCCTCCCTGTGCGAAATCGGGTTTTCCGCCTCCGCGCCCTCCGAACTTTCCAAGCACTTCGGTCAGGACCATTCTGCAGTCTGTTTTGGTCGAACCTGAAGACATAACGGCCGAAACGGTCTCGCCGTACGATACGAAGGCTGCCACACCGCCCTTTGACTTTACTTTCTCGGCTGCCTCTGCCATAACAGTCCTGTCGGCTCCGTGCACCATGGCGGAATACACGAACGTTCCATTCACGTTTCTGGGTTCCACGGACGAAAGCAAGGCCCTGGACGATTCCCTGAGCGAAGCGCGGCTGATTTCAATCTCTTTCTTCATGTTCGATACGGCCTTCACTATGTCCTCGGGCTTGCTGTCCGCGGCCTCCGCGGCCTCCAGACAGGTCACTGCAAGTTCCATGGCCGAATCGGCCGCCGTATCTCCTACCTTGAAGTGAATGGCCATACCGTCCTTTCCGGCCGAGACCTTTCTGTCGACGAAAATCATACCCAGCTCCGACGTCTCCATAACATGGACCCCGCTGCATGCCGAATAATCTATGTCTCCTATCGCAACCACCGAGATCTCCTCCTCTTCAGGTATGCGGTCTAGTTTTATACGGACCTTGTCTGCGAGGTCCGGGTCGTCCCTGCTCATCATGATCCTCGATACGGTTAGGTTATCTCGTATTGCGGCGTTGGCGAAAACGACCGCCTTCCTGATATCCTTCCAGGAGACGTCTTTGCTGACTATCACGTATTTGCTTTCGGGCGATATGAAGATCTTGGAGATCTCCAGGTCGGGGACCTCCCGCCGAAGAGAGCCGAACAGCAAATGTTCTGCGGTGTGCCCCATCATGAGGTCGAAACGTCTGTTCCAGTCGACGCTTCCCCATACATCGTCTCCTACGCTGTAACTATGTCCGGGCACCCTGTGCGCCACGTCTCCCTTTTTGTCGTAGAAGGCTTCCGTGACAAGGTAATCGTCCAGCGTCCCCGTATCGCACACCTGTCCTCCGCCCCCCGGATAGAACGCGGTGCGGTCAAGTACGACCAGTTCTCCGTCGATAGATTCCACTTGCGCCTGGAATTCGAACTGATATCCGTCGTGCCTGAACAATTCCTCTGTCATATTCCGGTAAAACAAGTCCCTATCTAATAAATATACGGAAGGGGTTTGTGCATCGGTGGTGCCGGATGTCGGGACTTCGCGATATGGATGACTTAGACAAGCGGATTGTAGAGCTCATTTGCACATCGAGCCAAGGTTCCTATAGACAATTGGCTAAACAAATCGGCGTCCATCCCACGACACTGATCCAGAGGGTCAAAAATCTGGAGACCAAGGGAATAATCAACGGATACCGCGCCAAGATAGATTACATGAAGCTGGGGTTCGAGTACATGGGTATCGTGCACATATATGCCGACAACCTCGTTGAAGTCCTCGGGAACCTGAGCAGGGTCCCTCAGATCGTAGGTATATTCGACGTAACTGGAGATAGCGACGCCATCGCGTGGGTGGCCTGCATCAACAGGGAGGAGTTTTCCGAGACAGTGAAGCTCATCAACTCGCAACCCGGTGTCAAGAAGACCAATACTTCCGTGGTCCTAAGCATTGTCAAGGACCCGTTTGACTTCATACCTGAAATAGTGGATGAATGAGCCTGCGATAATTATTATATATTCCTGCGTTTAGCAGACCCAAGTCTATTTGGAGATCAACCACATGAAGAGAACAAACACCTGCGGAGAGCTAAGGAAATCAGACCTGGGGAAAGAGGTCTGCCTCCAGGGCTGGGTCAGGTTCTCCAGGGACCACGGAGGGGTCGCTTTCATAGACCTTGCCGACAGATACGGGATCACACAGATAGTCTTCGACCCCGCAGACCTTCCCTCTGAGACCGACGCATCCCGCATATCCGATGTGATGAAAAAATTCACTCGCGAGTCCGCAGTCTCCGTGAATGGTGTGGTAAGGGAGAGGGTGGAAGGCACTGCCGACGCCCGCAACCCGACCGGAGAGATCGAAGTCCTGATATCCGATGCCGAGATCCTTGGAAGGTCGAAGATCCCGCCGTTCGAGGTCGGAGACCAGAAGGAAGGTGTCCTCCCGAACGAGGACGTCAGGATGAAGTACAGGTATCTGGACCTCAGGCGCACCGAGATGATCGAGGCGATTACGATCAGGAGCAGATTCATGCATCTTGCCCGCCAGTATCTCGAGTCAAAGGATTTCCTGGAGGTAGAGACCCCGATATTGGCACGTTCCACCCCTGAAGGGGCCAGAGATTTCATCGTGCCGTCGAGGGTTCATTCGGGTACATTCTATGCGCTGCCGCAGTCGCCGCAGCTGTTCAAACAGATGCTCATGGTAGGCAGCATCGACCGATATTACCAGTTCGCGAGATGCTTCCGCGACGAGGATTCCAGGAAGGACCGCCAGCCCGAGTTCACCCAGCTCGACATGGAGATGTCGTTCATCGAAGAGAAGGATATCCAGGATGTGATCGAAGGTCTGATCTCGTTTGTCTGGGATGGATTATACGGGAAGAAGCTCGAGGTTCCGTTTCCCCGTATAGGGTACACGGAGGCGATGGAGCGTTTCGGATCCGACAAGCCCGATATGAGGTACGGGCTGGAGTTTGTAAAGCTGACAGATGTCGTGAAGGACGTCCCGTACGAGATATTCCAGAGGATCATGAAGTCCGGCGGTATCGTGGCCGGAATCAACGTCTCGGCCGAGCTGTCCGGGGGGAAGATCGGCAGGAACGATATCGACCGTTACATCAACTACGCTAAGAAGGTCGGCTTGGGAGGACTCACATGGATGAAGATCCAGGACGGGGTCCCCACAAGCAACATCACCAAGTACTTCACGCCCGAGATACTCGAAGGCATAAAGAACGAGATGAAAGCAGAAGAGGGAGACATTCTCTTCCTGGTCGCAGGGCCGTGGAAGTCCACCTACGAGGGAGGCGGCGCGCTGAGAAAGAAGATCGCCGAAGACCTAGACCTGGTGCCCAAGGACGTGTTCCAGTTCTTTTGGCTCGTCGACTGTCCGATGTTCGAGGTAGATCCTGTCTCGGGAAAGTACGATGCGTTCCATCACCCCTTCGTGAAGCCCCTGGGCGACATAGACGGCAAGGCGTGCGGGGGAGCATGCTTCGACATATGTCTGAACGGCAACGAGCTCGGCTCCGGATCGCTGAGGATAAACGATCCCGAGATCCAGAAAGCGGTGTTCAGGAAATTGGGCAAGTCGGACGAGGATATCGAGGAAGAATTCGGTTTCTTCGTCGAGGCACTCAGCTACGGTGCACCTCCCCACGGGGGCATCGCCATCGGAGTGGACAGGTTCATTACGATAATCCTCGGCAAAGAGACCATACGCGACGTCATCGCGTTTCCGAAGAACAAGAAGGCCGTATCGTTGCTGGATAACTCCCCTGCCAAAGTTCCGGAGGACAAGCTGGAGGAGCTTCAGATAATGACCCTGTCCATCGACGACCTGGATTTTGAAACCGTGGAAGAAAGCGAAGAGGAATGATCAGAGCCTTTCTTCGATCAACCTCTTCGTCGCATCCACGATTTCCGCTGATGAGCATGCTCCGCCTGTCCGTTTCATAACATGGCCGATCACGCGGTTGGCGGCCCTCTCATTCTTGCGGTAGTCTTCTATCACCGACGGGTTAACGTCGAGATATTCGCTGATTATAGAGTCGAGGTCGGCCGAGCCGCTCCTAACCTCATCGACATCCGTACCGGTAAGGAACGCTCTGATCCTAATGTTGCATTCGGTATCGGTGATTTCTCCGGCCTTGAACTTACCGATCAAAGACACCACTTCGGCGGCATCTCCTCCGCCACGGGCCTCGAAGGACTTCCACCCGGCGCTTACCGCACCGGAAGTCCATGTCCTGGCGGTCTCCGTGTCTGTGGCGGCGGCAAGTTCTTCGAAGAGATGTGCCAGTTCCACCGATGTGGATACGAACTGCTTTGCCGTCTTCTCGTCGATGCCATACTCTTTCGAAAGGCGCAATATCATGTTCTGCGGGCTTTCTCCGATCTTCAACCTTTCGGTGAGTTCCTTAACGTTGAAGATACCCAGGTCCGGCTCGTCTATGTACCCGTAGTCTGCTTCCATCTCCTTTTTCCTGACAGAGATCGTGACGCCGCGCTCCTCGTCGAAACGTCTGGTCTCACGGACCACTTTGCCTCCGGCCTTCAGGAGCTTGGTCTGCCTGACCAGCTCGTAAGTGAGGGCCCTCTCGACGTTCTTCAGCCCCGTGACGTTCTTGACCTCGCATCTTTCGATGCCCACGGAAATGTTGCAGTCGCAGCGAATGCTGCGCTCTCCGTCGTCAGGGATATCAATTGTGTGACGTATGTCGCGGATCAGTTGGCCAAGGAACTCCCTGGCCTCTGCAGGCGTGGACAGGTCCGGCTCCGTGACTATCTCCGCCAGCGGGACCCCCGAGCGGTTGTAATCCACGAGCGAGGAGAGGTCTCCGACCCTCTTTATCTTTCCCGGGTCCTCTTCGATATGGATGCGGGTGATGCGGATAGGCTTCTTTCCGTTAAGATAATACATTCCCTTTTCGCCCAGAGGGCGGTCGTATTGTGTGATCTGGAAGTTCTTTGCGTTGTCAGGATAGAAATATATCTTCCTAGCGAACCACGTGGTGTCGCGGATGGTGCAACCGAGCATCTTGGCGAGCAATATGCCGTACTCTATCGCTTTCCTGTTCATCATGGGCCTCGCGCCCGGAAAACCCAGGCATACGGGGCAGACGTGCGTGTTGGGTGCCGGGGCATCGGTCGTCGGGCACGGGCAGAAAAGCTTCGACTTTGTAGGAAGCTGTACGTGGATCTCCAGGCCGATCTTCATATCGAAACCTCTGGTCTGACGGATTCGAAGGTCTTCTCCCACTCTTCGGCGGCGGAGAACAGCACGCCCTCGTCCCATTGGTCAGCAACTAACTGCATCCCTATGGGCATCCCGTTCCGGTCGTACCCGCAGGGCACGGATGCGTGCGGCATCCCCGCAATGTTGGGCGGTCCGGTGAGTATGTCCGCCTTGTATGATTCCAGCGGGGTCATCTTCGATATATCCGAGAACTTTGGGGACACGAAAGGCATCGTAGGTGTAAGCACGGCATCGCATTCCCTTAGTACGGAACGGTACTCTCCGATTATCGATTGGCGCACCATGCGGGCCTTGGAGTAATAGCGGTCCCTGAACCCCACCATACGGGTAAATGTTCCCAGGAGTATCCTGCGTTTGGCCTCCTGTCCGAAATATTGCGAACGGAACGATGTGAAGTAATCGTCGAATTTGAGAGAAAGATCTCCCTTCTGATGTCCGTACCTCATTCCGCAGTAACGTGCCAGGTTCGTAGAGGCTTCCGATGTTGCTATGACGTAATAGGCAGGGATGGCATACTTCAAAGAGGGCATTTCAACGGTATCGACGTCCACTCCCAGGCTTTCAAGTGTCTCCAACCCGTCGGTGAATGCCATTCTGACGTCCTCGGAGACGCCCTCCGTAGCATCCTTCGGCACCGCAACGGATTTCAGCTTCCTTCGGGCGCCCATATCGGGCTGCATACAGGACGTCGGGTCCCGGGGGTCCGCTCCGGCCATTATGTTGACGTATTTTCCAAGGTCGGATGCCTTTGCAGAAATGATGCCGATCTTGTCCAGCGAGTTGCCGTAATCCAGCAGGCCGTACCTGGAAACCCTCCCGTATGTGGGCACTATGCCGTAAACGCCGCAGAAGCTCGCAGGGCAGCATATGGACCCACCTGTGGAAACGCCTATCGCCACGTGCCCATCCATGACGGCTGCCGCGCATGCGGCGCCACCGGAAGAGCCTCCGCAGGACCTTTCAGGGTCGTAAGGGTTTCTGGGAACGCCGAACGCCGAGTTGGTCGAGAAAGTACCGAACCCGAACTCGTCCATGTTCGTCTTGCCCACGAGCAGTCCGCCGGCCCCCCTCATTCTGGCTATCGATGTGGCATCGAACGGCGGGCGGTAGCCCTCCAGTATCTTGGACCCGGAACAGGTCTCCATGTCTTTTGAGGTCAGGTTGTCCTTGGCGGAGAAAAGGAACTCAGCATCGCCGGCCTCCGTATCGGAGGTTATGGTTCTGAACATCTGATACTTTTCGTTGATCTTCGAAAGCGAAGACAAAATCGACGTTTCGATCATAGGAGCCTCGGCCCCCTGACATAGTTGTTGTAGGTGTCCATCCCCTCCAGAAGTTTGTCCGGGTCTATCTCCATGTGTGGCTCGTCGTCCCTCAGGACGTCTGCCACATCTATCGGGTCGATGCCGAAGTTCTCGCAGTCCGGCGCCTCGTCAAGCAATGCGAAATATCCCAGGATGTCGCTCAGATCCCTGCTGAATGTTTCAAGCTCTTCTTCAGTAAGTTTCAGATGAGCGCTGCGTGCGACCTTCTCCACGGTTTCTCTGTCCATTGCCGGTCAGTCCTCCGAAGGCTCAAACCTGTTATAACCTTTATCGGAGCGGGACATCATTTCTGGCCTTGCCGATAAGGATTATAGAACTCAACGTTACGGCGTTGTCCTCGAAGATGAACTCCTTTCCGATCTTCTTGAGCAGGCTCTCCATTTCTATACCGTATCCGCTTATCGAATCGATCTTCTGGAGAGGATACCTGCATGCTCCGCCGGGGTATGTGCACACTCCGCAGTAACGGCATCCCCCGTCGCCCAAAACCCTGACGGGGGCGAACGTCCTGATCATGTCCGCGGCCCTTCTGCAGCTGTTGCTGAGATCATCTCTGGCACGTTTTATCTCCTTTTTGTTCTTCGGATCCAGGGCATATCTTTTCATGACCAGGAACGATTCCGGATATGACCTAAGAACCCCGGCGCATTCTTCCAGCGTGCCGACCCCCGGGGGGCACCCCCAGTTCGTGCCATATTCTCCGCATTCGTTCTTCTCGCAAAGGGACCTGAATTCTTTTGCTTTCGGTGAAGTTTCAGGAACATCTATTTTAGTTACCTCGAATCCTTCTTCCCTGAGTCTATCCTCGAACCCGTACATCGGACACCCGATACGGTATGTCCCAATAGCGATATATCGGTTACTGGTACTCTGAGGGTTAAACATTTAAGCAGAGGGTCCGCTTACTGGTCGATAACATGGCAGACGCTACTGCAGATAAGAAGATCGCCGCGGCAATGAAGTTGATGGACGACGGCGATTTCAAGAAGGCATACTCCCAGTTCAAGAAGCTGACCGAGGAGTACCCTGAGGACGCCGAGTGCTGGTACGCTCGCGCCGAGTGCGGTAACTATGCGTCTGGAATGTTCGGTGCCAAAATAAAGCCGGAAGAGATTGCGACCGCATACGAGAAAGCGTGTGAGCTCGACCCCGAGAACGTGGATTATTACCAGTCGTACGGGCTCTTCTGCATATCGGTCAACAAGTTCGACGATGCCGAGAAGCTCTACAACGAGGCGGCAGAGATGGACGAATCCAGGGCACCCTCCCTGTACTCCGAGTTTGCGATCGAGTATTACAACATAATTATGGCCAACTATGGCGAGATGCCCGAGGACCCGAAGGCCGCCGAGGCAGTAAACAAGGCGTTGATACCTTACAAGAAAAAAGCGCTCTCATACATGCTCAAGGCTTTGGAGATGTCCCCCGAGGAAGCAAAATCTTTGCTCTGAAACGGCACTGCAAATGAGCGCATTCGGCATTCGAATTCAATATATGGATGCTGCATCAGGGTGATATCGGAGAGGAGCGTTCTTACGGCATCCTGCTATTTGCGACGGACGTTGTTTTCAAAGCCATGGGATGCAAATGGGCCCCGCCGACATCCGATGGATCCATGTCGACCGCATATCGAAAGGGGAATTCGATCGAGAAAAATTTTTCAAAATGGGATAAAAGATGGTAGCGAGGGATCGATTTGAACGATCGGTCTCCGGGTTATGAGCCCGACGGGATATCCTGGCTACCCTACCTCGCTATACGTCGCTCTATCAGTACTCTGTATTTATCTTTTATGATGTAAACAGCCATTAATTGAATTCTTCATAGGAATTTCTTCAAGAACATGAGGTCCTGTAGGTTGCCTTTTATCTTGATTTTCTTGGTGATGTAAGCCTTCATAGGTCTAAGTTCTCCGTCGATCATCGCCTGAAGGTTCTCAGGGGTTGAGATCACGATAATATCGGAATTATCCATTGCCTCGGCCTTGAAGCCGGTGATCCTAGAGTTCTGCAGCTTCATGCTGTAAGACTCTTTTCCGAGGTCTATCATGAAGGTCTTGTCGAGATGTGCCAATTCCTTCCGTAGCTTTTCATCATCATCGCTCTTTTTGTTGAATTTGTCCACTAGGTCCTGTATCTGTTCCATTAAGGTCATATGTTCACCAATCGCTGATCTTGGTGTTCGCCGCGAGGGACGTCAAGCGTCTGACGGGCTCCCAGGAACACCTAGTATATGCTGGGGCACGTCCCTTTTCTTTTATCCATCTTTCTATAAAATCCATCGTGATGCGGTCGCTGGGATAGCCGCTCCCTATGTTTATGCCGAACTCTTTCGATATCTCCGTTATGCGACGGTCTCTCGTAACCTTCGCTACGATCGAGGCCGCCGAAACAACAGGATACCTGTCGTCCGCCTTGTGTTCGGCAACGACTCTGCAAACTCCGCCGCATTTCGCACGCATAGATTCGGAGAAGTTCCTTTCGTTAACGTCCGGGCAGTCTGCATAAAGAGTTCCGGCCGATAGTCCATTGAATGCTTCTGCAAACATATTGAGCTCTATTTCGTTCAGGGAAATATGATCTCTCTGTCTGTCTATTTCCGCTGCGGAAACTTCGATTACATGAGTATCATAGCTCTCTACAAGCTCGGCGTATATGGTCTCTCTTTTCCTGGGAGTAAGCTTTTTAGAATCTTTCACTCCGAGGGACATCAGGCCCTTGTCGTCATCTGTTCGTACGATGCCTACCACGAGCGGGCCCATTACCGAACCTCTGCCTGCCTCATCGATGCCACAATATACCACCGGATCACCCATGTACCAGAAAAAAAGTAACCATATATATTTTAAGTCGAGTCGTGCCTACAGAGCAGAACATGAATTTAAAGTGTGATGTTCAGTACGGAAAGGCCGACACGGGCTTCAGACTGACCCGAGTCGGTGTCACCGGTGTCAGAAAACCCATAATCGTGAAAAGGAAAGGGGTCAATAACGAGCTCAACAGGGCCCTGAACTGCAGCATCGATATTTTCGTAGACCTTCCCGCGGAGCAGAAGGGTTCGCACATGTCACGCAATGTGGCAGTTCTAACAGATGTTGTTCTCGAAAGCATATCCAAACCGGTGGTCGGCCTGGAGGTCGTGGCCGCCGATATGTGCGAAAGGCTCCTGGTGCACCATGAGTACGCCAAGGTCGCAGGAGTTTACATCACCACGGATTACTTCAAGCCCAGCATGACGCCTAACGGAAGAGAGACCTATGAAGTCTACAAACTGATCGCAAAGGCTACCGCCATCCGCGACGAAGGTGTTCGCAAGACGATCGGCGCCGAAGTCATCGGTATGACGGCATGTCCGTGTGCCCAGCAGACCGTTAGGGAGATAATGGAATGCGACGGAGTAATGCCGGTAATTTCGCACAACCAGAGAAATATCTGCACGGTTACCGTCACCACCGGCGAGGACCAAGAGGTCGAGGCCGATACGCTGATAGATCTGGTCGAAGCATCGTTCTCTTCGCCGACTTACGAACTTCTGAAAAGAGAGGACGAGGGGAGAGTTGTGATAAACGCGCACAAGAATCCCAAGTTCGTCGAGGATGTCGTGAGAGAAGTGCTCAAAAGGATGGTCGATAAATTTCCGGGCCTTCCCGACGACACGGACATCATGGTCAGGAGCGAATCAGAAGAATCGATACACAAGCACAATGCTTTCGCCCAGAGGGAAGCCACATTGGGTGAGTTGAAAGAAGAGGCCGAGTGAATCACTCGGCCGGTTCTTCTATCGGTTCAAGCTTCTTTTCCAGTATCGAGATGTCGGATACGAATATGCCTTCCGGCAACTCCAGGTC
>WOYI011229923.1_pt1 | contig 18102 bp, 22 predicted proteins | sample 6423411 | NCBI WGS metagenome assembly WOYI01 (sample SAMN13441803, study PRJNA592873) | oil field metagenome | biome: oil field; feature: oil-well bore; material: oil-contaminated soil; isolation source: oil-contaminated soil from oil-well borehole | place: Germany: Wietze | collected 2016-10-18 ...
GTAAAAATGGCGCAGGATTTTCTGCGCCATTTGCATTTCATTGGACGAGTTTCCCGAGCGCCGTCTCACCAGCGCCGACTTTTCACGAGCCTCGCCCGAAGTGCCCTTCATGAGGGCGTTATCGGGGCATTCCCCCCGTCTCTTCCCTACTGCCCATAGCCATGATGCGCCAGATTCTCGGTGTTACTCGAAGGTGCCAGGCAGCAATTGGCGTTCGAGGTCGATAGCAATGCAACGCGGGCTGGTATCGATAGGTTTGTAGCGGGCATGGCGGTGCGTCCGGAGGAGATGCCCCCAGGACGCTTGATATCCCAGATGCTTCACAGCTGAATGCGCCAGTGAGAAAACTTTTTCTACAGCTTCGTTGGGCTTTTGACCGTTTCCTTGTAGGGACTTAGCGCGTATCATTTTGCCCATGAGTCCAACAGTTTTTCGTGAAGGCGGTTTTCGTTTCTATTTCTTCTCGCGTGAGGAAACGAGAATACACGTGCATGTTCAAGCGCAGAATGGCGAAGCCAAGTTCTGGCTTGAGCCTGCTATTGAGCTGGCGCAGTCCATAGGCCTGTCTTCGCATGAAATTAACGAAGCTCGTCGTCTTGTTCAGGAGCATGAAAATGACATCCGTAGCGCTTGGCACACCCACTTTCCCCGTTGAGGTTACCAACATTTCACAGCATGGCTTCTGGTTGTTGCTGGAGGGGGAAGAGCTTTTTCTTCCGTTTGCAGAGTTTCCATGGTTTAAGGAGGTCGCGGTCGGAAAAATTCTTCATGTCGAGCTTCCTTCTTCCAATCACCTCTACTGGCCAGAATTGGATGTTGATTTAGCGGTAGAGTCTATCCGTCACCCGGAACAATTCCCCTTGGTCAGCAAAGCTAACACCCAACCCGTCGTTCAAGAGGGGTTGCGCTAAAGCGAGGCATCTTAACTTTCGTTAAATTTTTAACCAGCTGAGCGTAAAATTAGCCCATGAAATTTGAGTGGGATAACAAAAATTTGAAAGCAATCTCAAAAAACACCAAGTGTCTTTTGAGGAGGGTGCTTCCATATTTGGCGATGCTTTAGCCCTCACCTTTCGCGACCCAGACCACTCCGTTGGCGAAATTCGCTATTTAACTTTCGACATCTCACAAAACGGTACGTTGTTGGTTTTATCTCATACTTATCGTAACGACTTGGTCCGCATTATTAGCTGTAAATGAGGCTCTTAATAGTTTATTGCAGCTTACTAAGCAAACTGTAAAGCTAATCCATCCATCAAGTGGGACGCGCTAAAGCACGCCCCTCATGTCAAACGTTGAGGCTGTAGAAAACCCCCTTTTTCACCCGGAAATGATCGTAAAAATGGCGCAGGATTTTCTGCGCCATTTGCATTTCATTGGACGAGTTTTCCTGAGCGCCATCCCGCCATCCCACCATCCGCTACAGCGAGGAAGGCGTTTTTGGGGGCATCTCAGAAAACGGAATTTAAAGTACGCGAAGGCTTGGCGTTTAGCTTCTCGCAAACGAGGGTCTGCGAGAAGGCTTGCTGAGAAGGTGGCGAAGCCTCGCGCTGATGTGGCCGGGACGTTCTCGAAAACCGTTCTCGCTTGCCACAGTGTGGAACGGTGAGTTTCAAAAAGGTCAGGTGGTTCTAATTTCGGTGAGTAGATCGGGATGACGATCCAGCAGCTTGAATAACTTGACCAAGGACAGCGGCGGCTTGGTCTTGCCGTTCTCATAGCGCGAGAACGCATTGACGCCACCGCCAAAGAGTTCAGCAGCCTGCCGCTGGTCAAGATCGAGCTTCCTTCGCACCTTGGCGATGTAGTCAGGATCGACGTAGGCGGCATTCACCTGACGCTGAAACAAGCCGACCATTTCGCTGTAACGGTCACCATGTTCACGGTTCAAGACGACTTCACCGCAAGCAGGGCAAAAGCCGCCCGTTACCGCTGGGATGGTAGTGTTTTCGCCCTTGTAGGTATAGGGCATATCGCGCGTGTCGTGGATCAGTTCCGCCGCGCCGCAGCATGGGCATTTCATGGTCATAGCTCCTTGAAGGAAACGATCAATACGTCATCAATGACGGTCAGTTTTAGGTACACCTCATCACCCTTCGCTGTCTTGGCTCGGTACACGTCCTGCCAGACGCGATGATCGGCCTGGGTCGTCATGCTCTTGTAGAAGTCGGTGGATGTGAGCGCCAAGACAACGGCACACATCCCGCTCAAGTCGTTGATGCCAAGTTCACGCGCTCCATTGAAAGCGCTGGCTGTAGCTCTGACCTGACCGGCCTCTATCAAGGCTTTGACGACTGGCAGCTTGCAGTGTGGAGTGCCTTTTTCCATATAGAAATTATAACCTAATACGTTAATTTGTTAATTAGGTTAATGGCGGAAATTGCGGCGGTTTTGGCGTGAAACTCCCTTAGCGTACTTTAAATTCCGTTTTCTGAGATGCCCCCTTTTTGTCTGACCGCCTTGCAGCGCAGTTGCTTCATCAGCGCCGTCTCACCAGCGCCGACTTTTACGAGCCTCGCCCGAAGTGCCCTCCATGAGGGCGTTACCGGGGCATTTCCCCCGTCTATTCCCTATTGCGTCTACATGTGATGCGCCAGCTTCTCGATGTGACTTGAAGGCTCCGGGCAGCCATTGGCGCTCGAGGTCGACAGCAATGAAACGCGGGCTGGTATCGTTGGGTTTGTAGCGGGCCATGCCAGGCTCAGAATATCCAATTCGTCTTCGATTCTTGTTATTCCACTGGGTTCACGGGAAAATGCGGCGATGCAAATACTTTTTCTACCGCGTCGTTAGGCCTCAAGCATGAGTGCATCGTCACGCATGTTCACCTTGTCCAAGCTCGCTGTCATCCTCTTTGGCTCAGCCTTGGCTTTGCTTGGCCTGTTCGTCTTGCTCAGCAGTGGTGTGTCACTCCCAACTCGTCATCCGCCTCGACAGTTCCACTTCAGCGGCTTCTCGCTTTTTCTGCTGGGCTTATCGCCACTTGTCGCTGGCCTTCTCAGCTTAGCCATCGCTCGCGGCTCAGTGCACCGGGAGTCAAAGGCCACACAGTTGGCAATTGGTATCAGCATCGTCTCGCTGGGTTTGGCCTTCATCTTGGCGCCCAAGGCGTAGGGGCGAAAAGTTCAGTCGAGGCGTCGTCAAGCTTGTTTGCGCACCAGATGCTGGAGCGGGACCTCATCTCAACCGGTGAGGCTGTAGAAAACCCCAATTTTTATCGGTGGCGTTTCATCGAGCGCCTTCCCACCAGCCGCTACGGTGAAGAAGGCGTTTTTTGCCTGACCGCCTTGTAGCGCAGTTGCTTCATCAGCGCCAGCGCGGTGCGTCCTTCGGGAACTTTTCATCGCGTTATTCGGCGCTTTCCCGAGGCTTAACCTTGCCGCTGGCGTCGGCTCTCGAATAAACATAAACCAGCGGAAACTGAAACATTCAGGCTTTCCACGCTGCCATGCATGGGGATGTAGGCGAGCTCATCACATGTCTCTTGCGTCAAGCGGCGCATGCCGCTGCCTTCAGCGCCAAGAACCCAGGCGGTGGGGCCTTTTTGGTCAATGGCGTAAATCTCGCGCTTGGCGTCGGCTGCGGTGCCGATCACCCAGATTTCCCGTTCCTGCATTTCGCGTATTGAGCGGGCGAGGTTGGTTACTACAATGTAAGGCACGGTGTCCGCGGCGCCGCTGGCGACTTTAATGGCGGTGGCATTCAAGCCGCAGGCTTTGTCTTTGGGGGCGATCACGGCGTGCGCACCGGCAGCGTCTGCCACGCGCAGGCAAGCGCCAAGGTTATGCGGGTCGGTAATGCTGTCCAGCACCAGCAGTAGCGCGGGTTCTTGCAGGTTTTCCAGCACATCGTCCAGCGTGACATGCCGCGCTTGGGCGGCTACGCGGGCGACGACGCCTTGATGGCTGCTGTTTCTGCCGACCGTGCCGGATAGGGCATCCAGCCGTGCGGTGTCAGATAGCATGACGCGTACCTTGAAACTTTCGGCCAGCTTTAACAGATCGCGCATGCGGCCGTCCTGGCGGCCTTCGGCGATGATGATTTCATGCACGTCTTCTGCGGCGTGACGCAGTTTGGCGGTAATGGCGTGAAAGCCGTAGATCAGGCGTGTTTCAGCCATTGTTTTCTCCCAGAAGGCGAACTTCTCGTTGTGGATAAGGAATTGTGATGCCATGCTGTTTAAAGCTGTGCCAGATGGCAAGGTTGATGTCCGAGCGCAATATGCCCAAACCGTTTTCGGGGTCGGTGATCCAGCAGCCCAGCTCAAGGTTGATGCCTGAATCGGCAAATTCCTTGAGCAGTACCGCAGGCTCAGGCTCTGGCAGAACGCGCGCGTGGGCTTTTGCAGCATCCACTAGCAGGCGCATGGCGAGTTCAAGATCGCTGTCGTAGCTGATTTGTATCGGCAGGGCAACGCGTACCTGGCGGTCGCTGTAGGATTCATTTTGCACGACCGAGCTGACCAGTAGCTCATTGGGCACGAGTGATTCGATGCCCGCCAGGCTGCGCAAAACGGTGAAACGTGTGGTGATGCGCGTAACCTGACCGCGATCATTGCCGATGCTGATGGTATTGCCGATACGAATGGAGTTATCCAGCAGGATGATGAAGCCGGATACATAGCTGCTGGCAATTTTTTGCAGGCCAAAGCCCAGGCCCACACCCAGTGCGCCACCAAATACGGACAGCGTGGTCAGATCAATGCCCACCAGGGGCAGAGCAATCAATATGGCAAACAGTGCCAAAAGAGCACGCAACAGGCGCGAGAGCACAATGCGCAAATTGGTATCCATCTCAGCCGCCCGATTCAAGCGGGCTTCAAACGCATTGGAAAGCCACAAGGCAATCAACAAGGTTGCGGCGACGGTGACCAGGCCTTGTAATATTTGCCACAAGGAAAGTGGCGTTTTGCTGATAGGCAAGGTGATGGATTCCAGCACATCGATTATTTCTGGTAGCACACCGAGAATGTGCAAAGCCACGATGCTCCACGCGATGGCGGAAAAAATACGCTCAAAGCTGGTAAGCCATGTCGCACGCGTAAAGCTGTGCCGCAGAATATAAAACACCAGTCGAATGACGGCGAGCGAGGCCAGTAGAGGCATTGCCAGCGTTAATAAATGCGTGTGCATCACCGGTCGCAACAGCCAGCGTGAAAACACGACCAAACCCAGCGCCACGATGGGAAAAATGACACGTTTCAGGCTGCCCCGGCCCAATTGCCTGGCGCGTCCCAGATCGGGGACCGCGTGGGCGGCAACTTGCTCACGTACAAAGCTTTCAACAAGCTTGGCCAGCAAGAACGAAATGGCGAGTGCGGCGAGCTGCCAAAGGATATCGGGGTGATTCAGGTCGGCAATCAGGTCATTCCAGACGGCAGAAAGTTCAACGACCATAAGGGGCTTCCTTGTTTTCTCTAGTTTCCGGTTTAAAAGGCTGAGCTTCGGCGTGATGGCGTTGCCAGTTATTCAGATAGCGTTGCAGCAGTGCCGAGTTGTCACGCAGAATCAATAAATTTTCAGCATTGCGCGCTTGTGCGGACCAGGTAAAGTTATAACTACCTGTGATCACGATGCCGTGCGGCGTCTTGGCATCTATCAAGATAATTTTATTATGCGCAACAGCATATCGGGTTTCCAGCCAGACAGGAATACCTGCCGCTGCCAGTAGGGGAATTTGCGAGTTTTGTCCGGTATCGAGCATTTTCTGATCGGCCAGAATAGCCACAGCGACGCCCCGCTTTTTGGCAGAGATCAGCGCCTGGCTTATCGATCGGCTGGTGAGCAGATAGGCTTGCACATGGATGCTTTGCTGCGCCTCGGCAAGCGCCCGGATGATCGCGCCTTCTGCATCATCCCAGGGAGTGAACAAGGCTTCCACCGAGCCCGTGGCGGCGAGCGTTTCCGCTCGGATCGTGATGCTGGTCGACGCCAGCGCCAGCATTAATGCAGTCAGCGCCAGCGGTTTTACCAAGGGGGTCATTTCTGGCGCTGTAACACGGCAGCGTAAAAGCCGTCGGTGCTGTGGATAGGCGGGCTGAGATGAAGGTCTGCTGTGGTATTGATGCCTTCGATACGAATGCCTTGATCTGCCAAAATATCTGCAGCGGACAAGCGGAAAAATTCAGGATGGCTGGATAGAAAATCATCGACGATGGCTTCATTTTCTTCGCTGAGAATGCTGCACGTGGCATACACCAGTCGGCCACCAGGTTTCAGCAGGCGAGCGGCGGCGGCAAGTATCGCCGTTTGTTTTTGCGTGAGCTCGGCGATGCTTTCCGGCGTTTGCCGCCATTTGAGATCCGGATTGCGACGCAACGTGCCCAGGCCGGAGCAGGGGGCATCTACCAGCACGCGATCGACTTTTCCGGCGAGGCGCTTTACGCGGATATCATTTTCGTTGGCAATCAGAATCGGATGCACATTCGAGAGTCCCGCGCGGGCAACGCGTGGTTTGAGTTTGGCCAAGCGCTTTTCTGCCACATCGAAGGCATACAGTCGACCGGTTGACCGCATCATGGCGCCTAACAGCAAGGTTTTTCCACCTGCTCCGGCGCAGAAATCCACCACCATCTCGCTGCGCCGGGGGGCCAGCAAATAGCCCAGTAGCTGCGAGCCTTCATCTTGCACCTCGATGGAGCCATCAAGAAAGAGCGGATGTTTTTGCAGGAAAGGCCGGTTCTTGAGTCGAATGCCAATGGGTGAATAAGGGCAGGGCGAGAGGGTGAGGCCCTCGGCAGTTAATTGCGTTACCACGGCTTCGCGCGTGGTCTTCAAGGTATTGACGCGTAAATCAAGCGGGGCGGGTGTGTTCAAGGCACGCGCCAAGGCCAGCAATTGATCGGCGGGCAGGCGAGTGCTCAAGCGCTCTGCCAACCAGTCAGGAAAATCAAGTTGTTCCCCCAGCGTGAGTGCAGGTTCTGGCTGGCGGCGAATTTCGGAGAGCCATTCGGCTTCACCTGCTTCGAGCGCAGGTTCCAGCTGTCGTTGCGACATGCCGCGCAGGCGAGACAACGACAATAAAACCAATTCACGCGCTGAAACATGCTGTTTTTTTGTCGGTATGAGCGGGGGGATCAGCGTGCCCAGGCGAGTGAGCAGGCGTTTTCGGCGCAATACGGCGTAGGCGGTTTCTGCGATGAAGGCTCGATCTCGTGCGCCGCTTTTTTTGCTGCGAAAAAATGCGGATAGCGCCGCATCGGCCGGTTGTAAAAATTGCAGCAACTGGGTGGTGGCTTCTATTGCGGTATTGAGCAGCCCGGCGGTTAAGCCTTCTTCAGCAGGGGCTGAACTCCCCCGGCCTGTATTTTGGGCGCTTTGCGCATTTTGTTTAGGCCGCTGCCAGGTTTTCTTGGCGGATTGCGTTGAATTCGAGCGTGAGCGGGGGGAGCTGTTTTTAGTTTTCAGGTTATTTTTATTCATGAGTTGTCTGGGTGCTTACATCGTCTGCAATCTGGTCAAAGATACCGCCCTTGCGGTCGGTAAAGCGAATTTTTAGTGGCAGGCCATGCACGGTTTTGGAAATCCACAGATCGATAATGTCCTCGCCATTTTTTGTGCGCAGGTGCTGTGTGGCGTGCGTGTGGCCTTGATAGGTCAGTGTTTCTTCTCCGATCAGTTCAAAATGATAACGTTCGAGTTTGCGCCCCGTGGCAATGAACAAATCGATAGCCGTCATGGGCTGATCCATTGCCGCTTGCAATGCGAGCTGGTAATACATCGACAGCATATCTTGCGTGCCATCAACTATCGGCTCTGTGTGGTTGGCATAAGTGATGAGGTGTTGGTCCCAGTCAAGGTTGGCGGTGTCTTTTTTGCCTTTTCGCTCATTGTCATTACTAAAAAATACAGGGCGTAAGCCCTGAGGGGTGATTTCTCCCTGACTTTCTTGAACAACCCGGGCGGGCCTGAACAGTGCAGCGAGCCCCGTGGTTTCAGTGATATTCGTGAAGGTGTAGTGAATGCCATCGTGCGCCCAGGTGTTGATGGATTGCCCGATGATCAATCCGTTTTCGCCTCGTGTGACGATGAAACGCATGCGTCCTTTTTCTGGCAAGGAGAAAGCCACTGCAGGCGGCGAGACAGCAGGTGGCGTGGGCGCGGATTCAGTGGTCGGAGGTTCAGCAGAGGCTGGTTCGTCAAAAGTCGGCACCCCAAGGGTACTTCCTTCGGGGCGCGCTGGTGAGACGGCGGCAACCGGTTCAGTAGATAAATTTGGCTCTGCGGTGGCGGCTTCTGGTGGCGCAGCCACCACACGGGGATGCGGGCTGACGCGGTGCGGCTTGGGTGCGTGGGCTATGGCGGGGGGAGCCGCAACGTGCGGACGAAGGGTGACGCCGGGATTATTCGGGGCAGCGGGCATGAGCACCGCATCAAGTCTTGGTGCGGGATATTGGGGGCTAAATGTCGGTAGCTCCCATGCGGGACCAAGCAGTACGGCGATGTGCAAAAATGCCGAGGCGACGAGTGCCAATGCGAAGGGCATATCAGGAATTGCACGCCAGGTGATGCAACGGGGGGTGCAGCGAATCCGCAGGGACAGTGCACTTGACTCGGCCCTCAATGAGCCGGACCTGATCGGCAAGAACCCAGCGGGCAACGCGCGGGTAAAGCCGATGTTCTTCTGCCAGCACGCGCGCAGCCAGGCTGGCTTCCGTATCGTCTGGCAGAACAGGAACTGCTGTTTGCGCAATCATTGGCCCGCCATCCAGCGCCGGGGTAACAAAATGCACGGTGCAGCCGTGAGTTTCAACACCGGCAGCCAAGGCTTGGGCATGTGTCTTGAGACCGGGAAAAGCGGGCAGCAGCGAGGGGTGAATGTTCAGCATGCGGCCACTAAAGCGCATGACAAAAGCTTCGCCCAGAATTCGCATGAACCCGGCCAGAAGCACCAGTTGGGGCGTGTAATTTTCAATTTCATCGGTGAGCGCCAGATCAAACGCGTCACGGTTGGCAAATGCGCGATGATCGATGACTTTTGCGGGAATACCGTAACCTGCCGCAGTCGCCAAGCCAGCAGCCTCTGGCCGGTCGCTGAAAACTGCTACGCACCGGCCGGGCAGCTGGCCTTCGAGCAAGGCCTGCATGTTGCTGCCTTGTCCTGAAATAAGAATGACATAGGATTTCACGGAGTCACTTGATGGCCAGGACGGGCAAGAATACCGCCGTAGCCAGGCTATGCGTCACGTGAACAATATTGCGGTTGCCTCGATCAGCAATCATGGTAGATAGTAAATCCAGGTTGCCGATCATTTTGCCGAACTCGCGCTCAAAGCTCAGGTTGGCGGGTTGCTGCGGGTTTGCTATTTCATTGCTCAAAAGCAACAGATTGCCTTCCGCATCGCGCGCATTGGCTAGTTTCCAGGCAGCAATTTCGAGATTTCTGGCACTGTTGTAAAGCTTCTGTGGATCTAATGAATCAAACATGAAAAATTCTGTTTTCTCGCCAAACGCGATATTGAGCATCCCGCCGGTGCCCGCGATAAATGCTGCTACGCGGTCACTTTGATAATCTGTGGAGAGCGCCAGCAATATGGCATCTGTGCCTTGTTTTTGGCCAGTTTCGGGTACACGCCAGCCCGTGCGCGGGTCCAGCAGGTGTTCTCGTGTCGCTTCAAGCGTGGGATGCCCGCTCTTTTTCCATTCTTTCGGATTACGGCGATAGAGTTTTTCTGTCAGTATCCGAAGACTTGAAAAAATTTCCCGCCGATGGACATCCGCCACGCGGTCAATGTCGCTTTTGCCTAGTTGCTTGGGCTCGAAGACCGGCATGGATTTGCCTGCCTCACCCATTTGAGCGCATCCATTCAGTAGGGCAGTGAGCATCACTAACCCCGCAAGGTTTTTCATGCGGCTTTAGCGATAAAACGATGTCGCAGCCAGGCAATCAGCATGGGGCTGAGTGATAGGCCAATGATGCCAAAAATTACTAGCGTCAAGTTGGCTTGAACCCAGGGCAAATTACCAAACCAGTAGCCGGCTAAAGTCAATGAGCCTATCCACAGCACACCACCGACGACATTGAACACGAAAAAGCGCGGGTAGTGCATGCTGCCTACGCCAGCTACAAAAGGGGCGAAGGTGCGAATCAACGGCATAAAACGCGCAATCACCAGCGTTTTTCCGCCATGCATTGTGTAAAAGGCATGAGTTTTATCGTAGGCTGCGCGGTTGAAAAATCGCGAACCTTCACCCCATTTAAGGATGCGTTGTCCTGCTCTGCGTCCAATGCTGTAATTCACGTTATCGCCCAGGATAGCCGCGATCATGAGCAGAGGCATCAGGACGGTGAGATTGAATCCGTTACCTGTTGCCGCGCTGGTAGCAGTGAGCGCACCAGCGACAAACAAGAGCGAGTCGCCCGGTAAAAACGGCGTGACTACCAAACCGGTTTCACAAAAAATAATGGCGAAAAGAATGGCGTAGAGCCACACGCCATATTGGGCCAGCATTACGGCCAAGTGCTTATCAATATGCAGGAAAATATCAATGAAGTGGCTAAAAAGTTCCATGGGATAGCACGGGCAAGGGAAAAGCTGATTTTACCGGAAGCTATAATCCTTCTCCATGAATACCCCCCGTTCAGAACAAAAAATTCGGCCCTTGCCCGACTTGCTCATTAGCCAGATTGCAGCCGGTGAAGTGGTCGAACGGCCCGCCTCGGTGCTCAAGGAATTGCTGGAAAACAGCCTGGATGCGGGTGCCACAAAGATAGACGTGACACTGGAAGAGGGCGGGGTACGACTCATGCGCGTGACAGATAATGGCTTTGGCATGTCAGCGGATGATTTGCCCTTGGCACTAAGCCGCCATGCGACCAGCAAAATCGCCAGCCTGGAAGATTTGGAGCGCGTTGGCAGCTATGGTTTTCGGGGGGAGGCATTAGCCTCTATTACCGCCGTGGCGCGAGTGACGGTAACCAGCCGACAAATCGGCGCAGCGCACGCTTGGCGTTTGCAGCGGTCAGGAGATGAGGGTGACACGGTTCAACCTGCGGCCTTATCAGCGGGCACGGTAATGGAAGTCGCCGATTTGTATTTCAACACCCCGGCGCGGCGCAAGTTTTTGAAAACGGAGAGTACCGAGTTTGCCCATTGCGACGAGGTATTTCGCCGCATGGCTTTAGCACGGCCCGATGTGGCGTTCAGTTTGATGCATCAAGGACGCGAGAAGTGGCGTCTTGCCAGCGCCGACTTTTCACGCAGAGCAAAAGAAATCATCGGCGAGGATTTTTTCCCTCATGCGCGGGCCATTGAGGTGACTGCCGGGCCACTGCGGCTATCCGGTCTTGCGGCGATGCCAGCGTATTCGCGCTCAGGACGTGACGAGCAATATTTTTTTGTGAATGGCCGCTTTGTGCGTGACAAGTTACTGATGCATGCAGCGCGCCAGGCGTATGAAGATATTTTGCATGGGGCTCGCCATCCCGCCTATGTGCTGTTTCTTGAAATGGACCCTGCGGGGGTGGATGTCAATGTGCATCCGGCCAAAACAGAAGTGCGCTTTCGCGAAGCGCGCGGCATTCATCAGTTTGTTTTTCACGCCGTACAGCGTACCTTGGCGACACCCTTGTCTGGCGTAGGTGCAGGCGATACGCTGCACAGCATCGGCAACGGGTTCGAGGGATTGCCTGCGGCATCGTATGCTTCGTCATACCCGAATGCTTCGATGTACCAGACGCCACTGGGGATGAGAGAAGCGGCAGTACAGCCGTATTTTGATTTTGCTCGTGCCGCGTTGACAGCGATTGATGGCGCAGCGCCAAATTTGCCATTGGCGCATGAATCAACCGAACATCCAATCGAGCATCCGCTGGGTTACGCGATTGCTCAATTACGCGGCATTTATGTATTGGCAGAAAATGTGCACGGTTTGGTGTTGGTGGATATGCACGCTGCCCATGAGCGGATTTTGTATGAGCAGTTGAAAACATCGCTCGACGCTGGCTCGCCGGCAATGCAAACCTTGTTGGTCCCCATCATTCTCTCGGTCAGCACGCATGAATTAGCCACGGCAACCGAACACATGGAAGCGTTGCATACGCTAGGTTTCACTGTGGCTAGCATCGGCCCGCGCGAGCTGGCCGTGCGTGCCGTACCTGCCATGCTCTCTGGCGGGGATATTGTCGCCTTGGTGCGCGCCTTGTTGCAGGATCTGGCCGAGCAACCTGCCAGCCGCGTTGTGGAAGCACAGCGTAATGCGCTGTTATCCACCATGGCGTGTCACGGTGCAGTGCGCGCCAATCGCCATCTCACCTTGCCGGAAATGAATGCGCTATTGCGCCAGATGGAAGCCACCGAACGTGCCGATCAATGCAACCATGGCCGCCCGACCTGGGTGCAATTGCCCATGGCCGAGCTGGACAAGCTTTTCATGCGCGGCCAATGAGTGTGTTAACAGATCGGCCCCCCGCAATTTTCCTGATTGGCCCCACGGCCAGCGGCAAAACAGCGCTGGCCTGCGAGATTGCCACGCGCTATCCGTGCGACATCATCAGCGTGGATTCTGCCCAGGTTTTTTGCGATATGGACATTGGCACCGCAAAGCCGGATTCGGACATGCAAGCGCAATTTCCACATCGGCTGATTAACCTGATCACACCAGAGGCGCGTTATTCTGCCGCGCAGTTTTGCACGGATGCCTTGCGAGAAATGGCCGCAACCACTGCCCAAGGGCGTATTCCTTTGCTCGTCGGCGGCACCATGCTGTACGTTAAAGCCTTGCGCGAAGGGTTGGCCGATTTACCCGAGGCCGACCCTGAGTTGCGTATTGCCATTGATCAGGAAGCCGCAGCAAAAGGCTGGCCCGCGCTGCATGCCGAGCTTGCACAAATAGACCCCGAAACTGCGGCTCGCTTGAAACCCGCAGATGCCCAGCGTATCCAGCGTGCCATTGAAATCATCCGACTGACGGGGCAAACCATGAGCAGCTTGTTGGCCGCCCAGAAAAAATCAGTTCCCGCGTATCACTTTTTGACACTCGCGCTGGTGCCTGAAAATCGCAGCGAACTGCATCGCCGCATCGCCACGCGATTTGACACCATGCTTGGTCAGGGCTTGGTGGACGAAGTCGTCATGCTTCGCCAAAAATATCAATTAAATGCCCAATTATCCTCCATGCGCTGCGTGGGTTATCGTCAAACGTGGGAGATGCTGGAAGGCCAGATACCCAAAAGCGAACTTCGCGACCGCGGCATTTTCGCCACCCGCCAATTTGCCAAGCGGCAACTGACCTGGTTGAAGAGCATGCCGGATTTGATAATCCACGATCCGTTGGCGGGTGACATCACGGCCAACGTGCTTGCGTCTGTTGATGACCATCTCAGACAACAATGACAAGATTCGATTTCCCGGCGGATGCATTGTTCCAGCCGTGCCAACAACAAGCTTGGCTAGCTGTTAGACAGATCAAGTAACTCGCAAAGCATCAGTAAGAAATTATCAGTGCGGGCGCCTGGTTTAGGTGCGGTGCCCGATTAGGGAAAAGAATTCCTCCCGCGTGGCGAATGAATTGCGAAATTCTCCAAGAACAGATGAAGTGACCATCGTTGAATTCTGCTTCTCCACGCCACGCATCATCATGCACAGGTGACGCGCTTCAATGATCACGCCTACTCCCTTGGCGTTGACTGCTTCCATCACTGCATTGGAAATCTGCTCGGTGAGACGCTCCTGCAATTGAAGCCGACGTGCGTACATGTCCACCAGACGGGCGAGTTTGCTCACGCCGAATACAGTGCCGCCGGGAATATAGCCAATGTGGCAGCGGCCGAAGAACGGCAGCATATGGTGTTCGCACATGCTGTAGATCTCGATGTCCTTGACGATGACCATGCTGCTGGTTTCCTGGGTGAAGCACGCCCCGTTGATCAGTTCCTTGGTAGCGGTGCGATAGCCCGAGGTAAGAAATTCAAGTGCCTTCGCCACTCGTTGTGGTGTATCGAGCAGGCCTTCGCGTGCTGGATCCTCACCAATCTCGACCAGCAATTCGCGCACTAAGCGACTAATTTTTTCTGTGTTCAATTCCATGGTCGTCGCCTTTGCCCAAGAAAAAAATGCAGGTATGAAAGTACAGGTATTGTCAGGGCTTGCTTCTCTAAGTAGACAAAAATACACATATCAACCGTTCCAAAACGGACCGAGACAAAATGGATTCGTGCTCAACTAGCTTTGCGTCTACGCGCCTGCGTGGGCATTGCGGCTTTTGCCGGCCTTGGTCAAGACAATGGCAACCGCTTGCTTGACAGCCTTTTCCTTTGTTGATGGATGGCTGATTCCTATCGATCCATCCTTCTTCCAGTCATCGACAAATGTCTTGATATTGATGATGTTGACAACCGATTGGCTGGATCCTTTTTTGAGTGGCATGTTTATTCATCAGTGTGCAGAATCAATCCTCTGGCTTTTCAATCCATTGCGGTACTGCCAGTGGATTGAAATCAGCCCAGTCTCCATCACGCCATTCGCCCTGCGCCTGTTCGATATCCAGCGCACCTTGCGCGCGCAGGGTAGAAATCACGCGATTTTCGTTTTCCGGGTTTGCAATGTGCACCGACAATATGATGCCACCATGACGGCGTTCTGACGCATGTGGCTGGTCATCAGAAGTGCGGAGCCCATCCAGTGCACCGGCCAGTGATCCGACATAGGCACCAGTCGCTGCGGCGGCAAGCGCGACCACCGGGCCGCCCAAAGTGCCGATTATTCCTGCCGTGAGCCCCGCAGCAACGGCTGTGCCTGCTGCCGACTTGCCGGCACCTTTTGTACCTGGGTCTTCATCCTCGTCTCCGCCCAGGATAAAGGTATCGTGCTGACCGGGGGGGTTATTATGAAAAATGCAGATGTCCGTAGCGTCGATATATTTTGCAAGCAATGCCGCAACGGTATCCGCGTCGTCTTTTGTCTGAAATCGCCCTGCGACAATCCGTTCCATGGCGTTATCCTTTCATGTTGTCCAACAGACTGAAAAATAACGATTCCTTCGATAGATCAAGCAACATGCCTCTGTACCCAGGCAACATATTGATTCATCCAGTGCTGCAGAAATTCTTTGCTGTTTGAGCCTATATTGCCAGCTTCGTCAAACAATTCCTCCTTTGCCTGGATGAATACCTCCGGTTGGCCAAGAGTTGGTACATCCAGATACGCGAGAATGTTGCGTAAATGCTGTTGCGCCAAGGCTGTGCCGATGGCCCCTACTGAAATGCCCAATATCCCTGCAGGTTTACCTGCCCAAGCGTTTTGACCATATGGACGTGAAGCATGGTCAAGCGCATTCTTGAGGACGCCGGGAACCGATCGGTTGTATTCAGGTGTCACAAACAGCAAACCCTGCGATGCTGTAATTTCGGCTTTCAGCCGCTTGACTGCATCGGTCGGATTTTTGTCGTCATCTTGATTGTAGAGCGGCAAGTCCCCAATGCCTATTTGCCTGAACGAAAACTCTGGCGGCGCCAGTTTCACAATCGCGTCTGCCAGTTTGCGGTTAAATGAATCCCGACGAAGACTGCCGACGATAACTGCTATTTGGTATTGGCGCATGGTATTTCCCTATAAAAACGCTAATTCACTGCATTTATAACGAATGACGGCAACATGGGGTGACCTTGCTCTGGTGGTCACCCAGTTGCTATGCTCATGCATTTTCAGATCAACGCTTGATGCGGGAAATTTTTGTACCTTCGATGCTCAAGCTTGCCATGAGCCCCTGTTGGTCAAAAATGAAGGCGTAAGCATCATCCTTGAGCGTTGAGGTTGACAGGTTTTTGGCAACTCCTTCATTCACTGCGACTACGGTTGGACCTACGCCAAATTCCCATCCTTTCGATTTTTCCAGGTATTTCACGGCCTTGTCGGTCATGAGAAATACGACGTAGCCGTAAGATTCGGCACCCGCTTGCCAGCCCCAGGAGGCTGAAACCGAGTTGTAGTAGCCGACAAGATGTGCATTCTGGGTTAATACACCCTCACCATAACTGCCACCGAAGACGAGCCCGGCTTTGACGATATGGGGAAATACCAAAACCGCCTTTGCCTTTTTGCCAATACTTTCAGCCACAGGATTGGACTTGTACAAGATTTGCAATGCCTGCGCAGCATCCTTGTTCAGATCTTCTGCAGTGGCGGCATTTGCAGGGCTACTGAGTACACCGAGCGAAAATGCAGCCGTAACCACGTAAATGAAATTACGTAAAGCATGTCGTATGTTGGTCATTTTCTTTTCCTTTATGTAGCTAGTTGTACTGAAGTCATTGTCGATTGGTAATCGACAACATTAGATGAAAATATAACTCTGCACACTGTTTCATAATGCGCTTCTTTTTTTGTCTATTCTGTACGCTACCGAACAGAACGCACATACCCCACAACACGGAGCAGGAGATGGACGGTTCAGTGGCCCATGGGTAACACAAAGCAATATAAATCCCTAGAATTTTGTGGCGTCAACAAGCCAGGAATCAATGCAATTACAACCCCGGCCGGATTAGTGATACAGATCGCGCCGCGTGAGCGGCAAGGGCCGCATGGTGGCACCGGGTTTTGAAGCCAGAATCTGGTAAATACCCGTACCACCTGCTTCAAACTCCAGTGCGCATGCAGCCATATAGAGCCGCCAGACGCGGTATGCGGTTTCGCTGACATATTGCAAGGCTTCATCGTGAGAGGCTTCCAGCCGCCGTACCCAATACCGTAGTGTTAGCGCGTAATGGGCGCGGAGCGCTTCCACATCCTGAATCTCAAAACCCGCGTTTTCCATGCCGCGCTGAATATTGCTCACGGTATCGAGTTCCCCATCGGGAAAGACATAACGATTGATGAATTCTGTATCGACAGAGGGTTTCCAGCCTTCTTCGTCATGTGTAATGCCGTGGTTCAGGAAGAGGCCACCCGGCCGTAATACTCTGCGCACAGTGGCGTTGTAAATGGGCAGGTTGGCAAGGCCTACGTGCTCGAACATGCCCACACTGGCAACCTTGTCGAAAATCGCTTCACCCTCTAAGTCACGATAATCGCGTAGTTCAACCGATACCCGATCGCCCAGTCCTTCGGTGGCGATGCGTTGTTGCGCATAGTCGAATTGTTCCCGGCTCAGGGTGATGCCGTGTGCACGCACGCCGTAATTGCGCGCTGCCCAACAGACCAGAGCGCCCCAGCCGCAACCAATATCAAGAAAGCGTTCGCCCGACGAAAGACGCAGTTTGCGGCAGATGTGATCCAGCTTGTTGCACTGAGCCTGATCCAGCGTGTCATCCAGTGTCTCGAAGTAGGCGCATGAATAGACCATCTGCTCATCCAGCCATAGCTTGTAAAAATTGTTGGATACGTCGTAATGAAAAGAGATCGCGGCGCGGTCACTCTTTTTAGAATGATTATGGGAGAACGATTTATCGGCATTTAACGCAGTATTTTTTGTCTGCGGCAAGGTCGTAGTCTGCATGCGCGGTAGCTGCATCGCGTCTAGCCACAAGGCACAACGCTCGCGTAATGAGAGTGCCAAGGTTTGGAAGTGCCCTTTCAGGTGAAGCACGGCATACAAGTCGCCTTCAAAATCAATCCGATCCTGAAAATACGCATCCGCCAGCAAAATCGGGTTGCGGTTCAGAACCAGTTGCTTGAGCACTGTCGCATCCCTCACCACCAGGGTAAACGCAGGTGATGTTCGTCCAATATGGTGGGTGAGTCCGTTCCACAGACGCAGTGCCATTGAGCCACGGAAGCTGTGCAGCAAGCGGTTCAAAATACGCAACGCAGGATCTGCGTGGATCGGCGAGGTAACGGGGGTAGTAGCCGAATTCATGGGTTTCTCCAAATCATCCTTTATGGTTAAGACAGAAAACTTCATAAAAGCATTCGATGGAAATTCCTGCAACAACAAATCCCATCGTATCCCAATTTCGGGACGACGGAAACAGGATTTTGTTCGCTAGCACACATGCCGTATCCGGCTGTCTGACACTACGGGAACAAGCAGCTCAGGAAACCATGCCACACTTCATTTCGAAAAGCGTCTTGAGTGGTCAAATGAAAACATGCGCAACGCAGACACTTAAGGGCACCTCGAATAACGCGAGGTTTTCAGTGAATCCAGCCGTCAAACAATGACC
>WOYI011044987.1_pt1 | contig 18077 bp, 22 predicted proteins | sample 6423411 | NCBI WGS metagenome assembly WOYI01 (sample SAMN13441803, study PRJNA592873) | oil field metagenome | biome: oil field; feature: oil-well bore; material: oil-contaminated soil; isolation source: oil-contaminated soil from oil-well borehole | place: Germany: Wietze | collected 2016-10-18 ...
GGCACGAGCTGATATTGATTTAGATAGACGGCAACAGATTTGATATGAAAATGGGCCTCACGCATATCGATGCAATCTCTCCTGCATGCGATTGATGTCTTTGAGAATGCCTTCATGCCAGGACCCATTTTCATGCCTCATGGGTGCCTAACCAGGCATGACGGTTTCAAACGAGTTCCATATTGAACCGGATATGCAACTTCTTTGGGAAAGGCGGCCTTATAGGAGGCAAATCGAATACTTGACGCCGTTCATAATTCGTTGCTTCAACGTCGCATAGAGACCGACCGCAAAATTCACATTTTGTAACCTGATGAACGATCTCGCGATCAGGTTTTTCCGCCCATTTCCAGGGTGTTTCCCTTATGCCCCTTCTGACCGCCAACAGGTTTGCCACTCGGCTTACGCTGACCTTTGATCGTTCTAAATTGAGCATAGGATCTGCATGGGTGCAATAACTGCTTCAGGACCTTCCTTATAAATTGCCGAAATATCTTCGCGACTCAAAGTGATGGTATGCCTGATTGTGATGAAGAGAGGGAATTACCTGGATCGATACCCTCCTTTAGGATTTGACGAGAATTGCGCCCCTCCATTATCTCAGTTATATGATTAGCATTAATATTTAAATTTTGGGTCGATTATCGCTTCAACTTCATTGTGCATCGGAGGATTTATGAGAGGAGATCATCAATACAGCTTTCGAGGTTCGAGGCGTGCAACTAGAATTAGAAGATCCTTATGTGGTGGTCTACAAGCAGATTCATGCAGTGGTTGATGATGATGCTAAAAGGGTGGAGCTTTTAGAGAGGTCCTCCTGCTATGGCGGATCGGCCTGGGCCAGATACCATTACTCCCGCGGTCCCCTGGTCATAAGCTCATGCAACCAGGGTGAATGGTTCCGCTATATGCTCAACCCCGGAAGCGTTGACCTGGACCTTGTCTCATCCAAGCGGTCGGCAGGTATTGAATCGGTTAAAGTGTCCGGCTCAGAGGTGGAGGTCACTTACGCCGGTTTGGGCGGCGGCGGTGTGGGGGCCACCCTCTCCCGTGCCCGGGCTGAGGATGTGCTGAGATATGATGCTACTGAATGCGGCGGGGGTAGGGTAGCCCGGGGGGCCTTAGTCCTGCCCAGAAGGGAGAGGATGATCATCGGGGTTGATGACACCGACTCCAAGACCGTGGGAGCCACCTGGTCTTTGATTCATAACATCGCCCAGAAGGTCGACCGGCCTGAGGCCCGCTATATCTCCCACTCCCTGGTGCAGCTATTTCCCGTGCCCACCAAGACCCAGAACTGCGTCTCCACTGTGGTGGAGTTCGCCTGCTTGCCGGGAAGAGGAGAGGGCATGCTGGGTGATTTCAGGGCATTGCTGCAGAAATACACCGTATCCGAGCAGACGGGGATGGCCGTTTTCAGGGATTTCGATCCCTCAGAGCTGCTGGCTTTCGGTCTGAGATGCAAGAGGGAGAGGGTGAGCTATGAGGATGCGGTCGAGGTGGCGCGCGAGGCGGGAGTGCAGATCATCATGAAAGGTCAGGGCCTGATCGGTGCTATTGCTGCTCTGCCCTTCAATGCCCGGCCGGACGAGTCCATAATCCCCGGAACGGCATGAAGGGGCTGGACGATCTGAACGGCCTTAAAGCCGTCATGCAAGCAGCAGATGATGCAGGAGCCGCGATTCGAACCTATGTGCCCGGCTACCCCATAACCGACCTGGCTGCTGGCCTGAATGCGGAGATCTCCATTAATGAGAAGGTGGCTTTGGAGATCGCCCTGGGGGCTTCAGCCACTGGATTGCGGTCTATGGTGGTGGTCAAGCAGGTGGGGATGAATGCCCTGGCCGACCCCCTGGTGATATCCGCTACCCATAACATCGGCTCAGGACTGGTGTTGATCGCTGGGGACGACCTCGGTCCCCGAGGCTCCCAGGTGGAGATGGATAGCCGGTTTTACGGGCCGCTGGCAAAGCTCCCCCTGCTCGATCCGCGAGATCCCGAGAATCTGTACGCCTCGATCCTGGAGGCCTATTCCCTGTCAGAAGGGCTCAGAGTGCCGGTCATCGTCCGGGTCACCGCCCCACTCCTGGCAGAAGAGGGTCCCCATATCTCCTCCCGGCCAGCTCCCGGCACCGGCCAGCGATTTCGAAGGTTGGACATGGAGCTCACCATGCGGGGCTTGAATCAGAGGCATCATGAAAAAACCATGGCCCGAGCGGCGGAAGCTGCTTTTTCCTCTCCTTTGAACAGGCTGCAAAAATGCTTGGGCGGCGTGGGGATCATCGCAAGCGGCTGGCCTGCTGCTCTGGCGGAAGGGCTGGGGATTTCCGGTCTTTATTTGACCTATGTCAACCCACTGCCCTGGGGGCTCATTCGCAAGTTTCTGGATGATCACCAGACCATCCTGGTGGCAGAGGAGCCCGAGCCATTCATCGAATCCATGCTTGGCGGATTGGAGAAGGTGAAAGGAAAGCTAACCTGCCACCTGCCACGGGGAGAGCTGAAAAGAGATGATATCATTCAGGCGGTCCAGGCTCTAAAGACTGACGGGGATGCGCCCTGCAAAGCTGCCCGGGAGTACGAGACCGTGGCTGGACGGGGCCATGCCGGGGTGTGCGAGGACTGTCCCTTCGCCTCCCTCTTTTATGCTCTGCGGGATCTGGATGTTCCTGTGGCGGGCGATGCCGGCTGCTCCATTCGCGCTAGCCGGCTGCCCTATCAGTCGGTGGATGTGGTATACGGCCTGGGCTCCTCGATTGGAGTGGCTTCGGGCTTTAAGGCCAAGGGGATCGCCCTGGTGGGTGACTACGCCCTGGCCCATTCCGGGCTGCAGGGCCTGATCAATGCCCTTTGGCAGAAGCGGGATCTTCTGGTGGTCGTCTTAAAGAACGATGTGGCAGCTATGACCGGAGGCCAGATGGTACCGGATCTCAATACCCTTTTGGAGGGATTGATGCCCGTGCGCTATCTTGATCTTCTCGGATCGGTCCAGGAGGCAGAGCTGGTCTTACGGGAGGAGTTGATCCGGAAGGGTCCATCGGTGATAGTGGCGCGGGGGATTTGCCCCAGATATGCCTCTGATTTGTCCAATCATTAGCCGATCAGCCCGGACATCCGCAGATCTCCGCGCTCGCTGGCGTCCTCACGCTGCCCAGATCATTGAATCCATAGGGCGAGATCTTGCTGCAGTAGCCCACCCACCAGTCAAAGACCCGGATCCGGACAGGCTGGTTCATGAAGTTCCCCACAAACCAGAAGTAATGCGGCAATCCCTCCGGATTTATGCCCTCCCCGTTGCCGGTGGTATCCACGATATGATATCCCTCCTCTCCGGGAAGCTTCACCAGGTTATAGGCATGGCCGGGATGGTCTCCCAGCAAGGGCAGATCATATCCCAGGCTGGCGGCAACCATGGCCTCGCTCTTGCTGTAGCCCGCTTTGCGCAAAGCGGTGGCAAGAGCTGCAGCATAATCCACGCACACCCCCGTCTGCAGGATATTGACTGTGGCATGAGCGGGAAAGAGCCCCAGCACAGCACTGTTCTCGCTCATATTCGTGTCCGAGCGCCAGGCGGAAACTCCCCACTCCTCCTGCCGACAGGAGAGGTTAGCTACATTCTGGTTGAATCCCTCCCGGAACGATACAGTCCCGGCGAGGCTCGGCCAGGAGGTGCGGGTGCATTCCGGATAGCCGGAGCAGCAGGCCTTGAAAAGTGCATAGCCCTGCATATAAACCGCGTCCGGCCCGAAGGCGCGAATGATGTAAAGCCCCCTGCATCTCTTATTGTCGCCATCGGCATGGGCGCGCGCCCAGGAGCAGGCCGGGCCGGAGGCGGTACCGTTGCAGCAGCGCACAGCGTCCAGCACGATGTAGTCCAGGCCGGGATGGCAGACCTCGATCTCCTGGCAGGATTCAGTTCCATTGGGCCAGATATCCCGGCAGGGGGTGTCCACCGGATAATATCTGGGCAGGGGAGACACATCGCTGCAGGCCGATGGTGGGGCCACTCCCAGCTCTATGGAATCACGGACCGTCCGGCCGGTGCCATCGGTGACGGTGAGAGTTACGGAATGCCATCCGGCTGTCATGCCCATGCGGGAAAAGGACTGATTGCTGGCTAGGATGCCATCCCGATCAGACCACCAGAGATACTGGCATGGCTCATTCTCGCAGTCCCGAGCTTGAAAGAGTATGCTCTCTCCCTGAGGAAATGTCCGCACATCCTCCGGCGCGATGATCTCCTCTCGAAGGTCTCCGGAGGATCCTGGATCCTGGGGTGCTGCGGTGCCGGAAGCAGAGCGATTCGAACAGTTGCAGTCACAAACATTTGAAATTCTCCCACCAGCATCATGAGGAACCTGCATGAGCAGAGCGATGGCCCCGAATGCGACCAGGGAAAAGAAGAGGGCATAGAGAAGCTGGCTGCCAAACCTTGCTCCCCGGCCCCGGCCAATGGGAATGAGAGCCAGATAGCCATTCAGCAGAACGATCAGTCCGGCAAGGATGAAGAGCACTCCGGAGATAGCCCAGGCCTTCCAGCCATAAGGGAGGGTGGTTATGGCCAGCTGGGCGACCAGAAAGCCGACCAGGCCGGAAAAGAGGAGCAAGGGAGCGCTGCTCATTCTTCGGGACGAATAATGGACCGTAGCAGCGATAGCAATTAAAAAGATGCCGCCTGCCCATTCCCGAAAGTATGCAAAGAGGATAAGGGATGGTAGACCGACCAGAGCTATTGAGATCTGGAGCCATCTTGCCCCCTTCTCCTGCTCCAGATAGATGGCCATTCCCACCATTCCTGCTAAAGCGAGATGAATGAACAGAATTCCGCCCGCTCCGGGGGAGATGAGATACCCATACTCTGCCTGGCGGCCAAATGAGGCAAGGGAGGTTAAGAGAGCCACCAGACCTATGGCCAGAGAAAAAATGCTGGCCAGAACTCCGGGAATGGCCAAGAGAGGGCTGCGGACCTGGGACGTGGAATGCATCAGCAACCTGATAATGCCGTCAGGAACTTAAGATTATTGCCGCCTGGGATGCGGCAATGGCTTTCAGCCTTTCAGTGCTTCAGAACGCCGCTGACCCATATCCCGTTCCGTCTCTTTCTTCTTCTTCTTCGACTGCCGCGGGGGACGGGTGATGAAGTAGGTATAACCCTTGAGGGTGCGGTTCAGCTCTGCTTCGATCTGCTCCAGCTCTCGCTTGCGGATGCTCTCTTTTCTGGTCACGCAGCGGTCCATGATCTCCCAGATGTAGTCCTTGGTCTCGTAGTTGAAGAAATCCAGCAATTTTTTGCAGGTGTCGCCCTCCACCTTCTGGCAGATATACCACTCGCCATCCTCTGCCATGACATGCACCTCATGAGCGCAGCCCAGAAGGTTATGGAAATCTCCCAGGGTATCCTGATATGCTCCCAGGAGGAAGATGCCCAGATAATAGTCCTGGTTCTCCAGTAGGGGATGCATCTCCAGGTACTCCAGGCCCTCGCTGTCCCCAGCGTACCTCTTGATCTCCCCGTCTGAGTCGCAGGTGATATCCACGATCCTGCCCCGTTCGCTGGGCATCTCATCCAGGCGGTGCAGAGGAATGGTTGGGAATATCTGTTCCACCCCCCACATGTCTGGAACGGACTGGAAGAGAGAGAAGTTGCCGATATACTTCTGGCTGACCAGCTTTTTCAGCTCTAAAAACTCATCGGACTCGTCCCCTGCCTCCTTGGCCAGGAATGCCGCCTTTTTGCAGACCATCCAGAATAGGGTCTCGCCCTTGGCCCTCTCCTCAAGGCCGATGTTCCCCAGATTGAAGGAGTCGTAAAGCTCGTCTCTATACTGCAGAGCATCATGGTAGTGCTCCTTGTAGTTATCGATGTTGATCTCTTTGAAGGCGCTGCAGAGGTCATCGATCTGCATGGGTGCCTCATCATCCGGGGGCCGGAGAGGGGAACTTTTGGCGTTCTTTCTGCCGATTATCTTGAAGATGAGCATGCTGTGGTAGGCGGCGATGGCCCTTCCACTCTCGGAGACAATGGTGGGACAGGGGACCTCCTCATCATCACAGATCTTCTGCACCGTATAGACGATGTCGTTCGCGTACTCCTGCAGAGAATAGTTGGCGCTGGAAGGGGTGGCGGTGTTAGAGCCGTTGTAGTCCACAGAAAGGCCGCCGCCCACATTCAGATACTCGATATCGGCCATCTTTCGCGCTTTGGCATAAACCCTCGCCGCCTCGTTCATGGCGTTCTTGACCGTCCGGATGTCGGTGATCTGCGAGCCTATATGGAAGTGGAGCATCTTCAGGCTGCTAGTAAGCCCTCTCTCCTCGAGGATTCTCATCAATTCCAGGGCCTCGCTGGTAGAGAGGCCGAACTTGGCAGACTCCCCACCCGACTCCACCCACCGACCGGAGCCGCGGGCAAAGAGCTTCACCCTCATCCCGACTCTTGGCACCACGCCCATGGCATCGGCGTACTTCAGGATGTCGTAGATCTCCTCGAAAAGGTCTACCACTATAATTATATTGTTCAGATTGTGAATGCTCAGGGCGAGGCGGAGATAATCCTCATCCTTGTAGCCATTGCAGATCAGGGGAGCATATCTTGGCAGGCCCAAAGAGAGAGCGGCCAAAAGCTCTGCCTTGGTTCCCACCTCCATACCGATCTTATGCTTGGCTCCGTATTTGATGATATACTCGATGACCTCTTTTCTCTGGTTGACCTTCATGGGAAAGATGGGCTGATAGGTGCCGGAATAATTGAACTCCTCTATAGCTCCCATAAATGCGCCTGTTATCTCATCTATCCGATCCTCCAGCATCTGGGGAAAGCGGAGGAGAACGGGGAACTCCAGATCCCTGGATTTCTCTATCTCCTCAATGAGATCCATGATATCCACGGATTGATCCGAATTCTTATTGGGAAGAACGACGACATTTCCCTTCTCGTTAACAGAAAAATAGCCGTTGCCCCATTTTTCTATTCCGTAGAGCTCAATAGAATCCTCAGCTTTCCACATAGATCTCCGCCTTCTTCATCTGCTGCCATCCCCTGCTTGCCAGTTAAAAATCACAATCATCTAACATTTAGACTCTGCATTCTCGCGATGCGGAGCCCGTTCTCTTCGAACCTTGCTTAAGAGATCCTATAGGTATATAAAACTTCACCTCAATTCGGCAGGAGGCCCCATCCTTCAGGGTGGGGAGGAATGCCGAAAGTTCTATATGCATATGGATCGTTATTGTCTATACAATGATGCAAACCCTCAAAGTCAAACTGGATACCTCGGCTGAAAATAACCGTGCGCTCCTTGAGACTATGCATCATGCCCTATCTGTCATCTTATATCTCGATCCAACCGTCCTACAAGGGACGAATTTTCGTGTGTCTGCTGCGGCTTCTCTGGTCCGGCTGACACAATCGCAGCGCGGAATATTGCGGCAAGGGTATCAGTCAATATGCCCATCGTGGCCCGACTTTTTGCGGAGCTACAAGCCCATCCCTTCAGGGAGGGGTAGTTGACGAGTGGATAATCTTTAAGAGTCTCCAGTCCGACTTATAACCAGAGGCTGAAGAGGGATAGAATGGAACATAGTCACGGTCATGACTTGATATGCAATAAAGAGAGGACGACGATCCCCATGAAGGACCGGGGCGTCGCTGAGCTGGTTGGAGATATGGGCAGGATGGGCTTTCAGGGTGGCCAGCTTGGCACATCTCTGCGCGTCTGGGAGAGGATGATGGACGAGGATGTAACCATCTTCCTGGGACTGGCGGGAGCTATGGTCCCAGCGGGGCTCGGGGAGTTCATTGCATATCTATTGAGGGAGAGGAAGGTTGACTGTCTGGTAAGCACTGGGGCCAACCTATTCCACGATCTGTGCGAGGGATTGGGGATAATTCACTTTCGGGGGAGCTCGTGTGCTGACGACGCCTACCTGAACGAATGCAAGATCGACCGGATATACGATGTATTCGTCTCGGAGATCGAGTTGCATAAGGCAGACAACTACATATCGGATTTCGTTAAAGGCCTGGACCAGGACCGCCGCTACTCCTCCCGCGAGCTGATGGAGATGGTGGGCAAGGGGCTGCCCGATACCACCATCCTTGGTGCTGCCCATAAAGCTGGTGTCCCCATATTTGTTCCTGCTCTGGGAGATAGCTCCTGGGGCATTGGGATGGTTATTGCCCTGCGCGAAGGCTGCCGGGTTTTGGTCGATCAGATCAAGGATGTGGATGAGATCACAAGGATAGTGGAGAGGTCCGCCCAGACTGGTGTGATATATATCGGTGGCGGGGTCCCCAAGAACTTCATCCAGCAGACCGAGGTCATAGCGGAGCTCATAGGCAACTACTCCGGAGGGCATAGCTATGCCATTCAGTATACCGCTGACTCTCCTCATTGGGGGGGCCTATCAGGCTGCACATTTGAGGAGGCGGTCTCCTGGGGCAAGGTGAAAAAGGAGGCAAGCAAGGTGCAGGTCTTCTCCGATGCCACCATCACTGTGCCCCTGGTGGTGCAGGCATTGCAGGCATCGGGCCATAGGAGAAAGAGCTATCCGGTTTACAACTGGCGTGAGGGAGACCTCGAGCTGAACTATAGGTAAAAAAATATTTTCAGAGACCTGTGGCAGAAGCAAGCTGCAGGCTCTGATTTTTATCATTGTTACCCTCGACCATTACCACCAGATCTAAATTGTTCCAGAGATAAATATATTTATAGCTGTTGCTATTTTGGATGTGTCTTATCTCCAGAGCATCGTGGCCGTTGATTGTGGCATTTCCGAATATCTTAAGGCCTCTGGCGATCTGATCGGTGTAATCCTCCTGGGACCTGAAGTTATTGATGGCTGCTAGTGCCTGTTCCTGATCAGGCAACCGGATATATGTGACCTTGGCATCATAGGGCTGGCCGCCTTCCTTGGCCTCCCACTGATAAATTCCTACAGAGATATTGACCGGCTTGATCTCTTTTTCTCCATAGAACTCGGTTATATAATCGGTCATATTCACATTGGAGTCCGTCTCAGGGAGGGCAGCCAACAGCTTGAATCCATCCGGCAGCATCGTTTTTGGAATCTCCGGATTGCCTTCAAGGGAACCAGTGCTATCCTCTGCCAGGCAGCCCACTATCGATGCTAAAAGCAGGGATATGGACAGCACACAAATGGTCTCAATTGGTCTCATAGCTTTTCTGATCCATTTTCAAGTCCATAAGCTTTATGAGCCGAATTAGGATCTTCACCCGATTATGGTGGCCGATTGGGACATTATATTCACTTCGGAGATCCTTCCCTCAACTTCCATGGAATCGCCGAATATGCCTTCCAGGATCACCTTGCCGTCATGGACCATCAGTCTGACCACGCTCTCCATGACCTTTTCCCGGACTCCACCTTTAAGGGTATAGACCGTCAGTTCGCACATATATCCTCGAAAAATTATAAAACGGACCCGGCGGGATTCGAACCCGCGACCCCCGGGTTAGAAGCCCGGTGCTATATCCTGGCTAAGCCACGGGTCCGCAAGTTTGTTTAGCCGCCCTTGGGCGGCATCTGACCTAATGACTGCTTAAGCTGTTCCTGAAGCTGTGTAAAGCGCCCTTGAATGCGCTCTTCTTGCTTTGCCATCGTCTTAAGCCTGATATCCATCATGTCCTTTCTCTCTTTCAATTCCTCAGTCAGCTTCAATTTGTCCGCTCTGAATAGAAGTTCGCCGACGCTCTTGTATATAACAGCGTCGTCTGCGCTCTTCTCCAGCTCTTTTAGCGCTGCTTCGGTCTCTCTGATCAGACCCTCTATCTGGGTCTTCTGAGTCATAACGGCCTGAGCCTGCTGCTGGATCTGCTGAAGCTGAGCCAACTGGTTTTGTATCTGCGGAGGCAATTCGCCACTCATAAACTCACCATCTCAATTGCGATCTTGACCAACCTTATCCAGGTATTTAAGGCTGCCCGAAGAGAGACCACATCCTCGCCCAGGATCTTCAATCGAACAAAGCCAGGTCCTTCGACCAACTCGACATTCGACCGGTGAATCTCATCATTCAACTCCGGTGCCAGCGCCTCATAGATCTCCTGGGAATGAGGCGTCTCTATAACCAGCTCTGTCCAGCCCTTCATAGCCTCAGACTGAACCTGGTCGCGCCTACATCTATGAAATCTATCCTGCCAGATGCCACGGAAATCGTTCTTACCTCTGGATCGGGCAGATCCGACCGCATCAGCTCAAAGAACTGAGCAATCGCTTTTGATTCAGTCGCCCGTCCCGTAACCACAGGCACATCCTTCTTTAGCCGTCCCGCCAGCGGCTCGCCCAGCAGCCGAAAGGCAAGCAATTCTTCACCTAGACAGCTTTCATCTTCTTGACCGTGGTGGGCCGCTCCTTCATCAGGATCCTATGGCCGCAGTAAGGACAGCGTATGCCGCTGTACTCGTAATCGATCTCCACGATCTTCTTGCATCTGGTACACTTGTAGGCCATCCTTTAATCCGCCTCAAGGCTCTTCTTGAGAGACCGCAAGACAGAGCGGCCTAAAGAGGTCTCGGGCAAAAAGGACCCTCCTGCGAAGGTATATCCACATTTTCTGCAGCTCCATATGGCTGTGCTTGTCCTTTTTACCTTATTCCTTCCACACTGGGGGCAATCATAAGAGGCCTTGCTCTTCTCCTCCAGATCGGCCACGAGCTTCCTCGACTTGCGGCCGTATCTCGCGCCAAACCTGGCTGCCGATCTGCTCTTCTTTCCCTTTGTAGTCTGCTTTGCCATGATCTTTACTTCCGTTTAAGCTTCCAGAAACTTTTCCCGGATTTCTTTCGCCTTCTCACATGCTATATCAATGATGCGGTAGACCTGCTCTGGATTCAGCATTCCTGTGCCGCTCTTCTGCATTCCGCAGATATCTCCGTTTGTAGTGGTGATGACTGTGAGCTTGGTGTTGGCTATCGCCTCCTCTTCCACTCCGGGATCAAACATCAGCACATCGGAAAATTCAATCGCGGTCGTGGCTATGGGAATGTCCCTTATGGGCAGGATATAATCCTCGCCCAGGCCAAACCTGGATGCAGGTACCTTGGTGCATAAAAGGGCAGCTATTGCCCCCAGCGAGGCTGCATCGAGAATGTTTCCGCAGTCATCCAGAATATGCACATCGATGAACACTATCCAGACCTTCTTTCCCGGCTCGATGCATAGAGCTTCAAGGTCCACCGCCTTCGATTCGCGCACCCCCCGATCCACCAACCGGGCCAGCTCGATTCCCACCTCATTGGGCGGCCCAGGCTCGAAGGAGGGCGAGGCCAGGGGCACAAGCTCTGCATTGGTGATTATGACTCCCCGGTTGGGAGAATCCTGAAAGGGCTCTCCGGGCTGCATCTTCACTCCTACCAGGACCTGGCTGGATCCCAGCTTCACCAGAGCGCTTCCCTCAGCCTTGCGAATGACATCCCTCTCAATGGAGATCTCCCGGTATTGATCGAATTTCCTGCCATCGATCCTCTCCCCCTTGATAAGGAGATTGTATATGAAATCCTTCTTGATCTCGGAGATGACGCTACTCACAGAGATGCACCTCCTCTCGGGCTGAGTCTGTTGATATCTGGCTATACTTTGCCACTAAAGCCCTCCGTTGCAGCTCATAGATGTCCTTTGCCCCTTTCATGGCCATCATTACCGCTTGCCGGAACTCGTCCGGCGTCAGGTTGCCATCCATCTGCATCAGGGTGATATCGCCATTGGGGGTCATGGCGATGGGCAGATCGGCCTGTCCGAAGTTGTCCTCCTCTTTCATTGGGTCCAGGACAATGGTATCTCCTACCTTTCCTGCCGCACAGGAGGATATCATGCTCTTCATGGGAATTCCCGCATCCGCAAGAGCTACAGCCGCAGCATTTATGCCAGCAGTCCTCGTTCCTGCATCCGCCTGAAGAACCTCCACAAAGACGTCGATCACCGAACGGGGGAAAAATGAGGTCAGGATCACCGGCTCCAGCGCCTCCCGGCTCACCTTGGAGAGCTCGTAAGACCGTCGATCCGGCCCGGGACGCTTTCTCTCCTCCACTGAGAAGGATGCCATGTTGTATCTATAGCGCACGATGGCTCTCGTTACCTCCTGCAGATGTCTGGGGTGGACCTCTCTGGGCCCATATACTGCAGCTATTACCTTATTTCCTCCCATCTCGATGTAACACGAGCCATCAGCTCTGGCCAGGATCCCCACCTCTATCTTCACCGGCCTGAGCTCGTCGGCTCGCCGGCCGTCCAGGCGGAGTCCGTCTTTAAAAAATGATATATCATTCTCATCCATAGCGATCAACTTCTGGCCTCTTTCTCTGCCTTAAGGAAGCTCACAATCCTGTCCGTCAGGCCATTGGTATGGGCTTCTCTCTCTATCAGGGCAATCGTCTTGAGTGCCAGATCCGTATCGTCTGCACAGCCGTTGATCCAGATTCTGCCGTTCTGGCCAACGAATATGCTGCAGTTTACCTCTTTTTTCAGCATGCTGATCATGGAGCCGCCCTTGCCTATCAGCCTGGGTACCCGGGTATGGCTGATCTCTATGACCTGTCCTGTCCTGATCGGGCCCAGCTTTCGGTCGTTTAAGGTTAGCTCCACCTTCATCGTGGGGTCCACATCCTTCACCCGGGTCATAATCGAGCTGCCGATGCGCAGATATTTGGACATCTCATCCGAATCGATCCTCTTGGGAAACTCCGAGATGTGCAAAAGCCCGTCATATGGCGAATTGATGTCCACGATCCAGTTGGAGAAGGTTATGTCCTTCACCACTCCTATGACATTATCCCCTGGCGCAGGCATATACTTTCCAGCCAGAGGTATGACATTTATCTTATCCCTGTAGTTCGCAAGTCCGTAAAGCAAGGAGTAGACGCTTCCATCTTTGATGTAAGTCCCCTCGCCCGATCTCTTGGCATCCTCAGAGAGAAGATCACCTGGTACTACCACCTTGCGATCCATGCGCTTCCTACTCCATTCTTAATGCTTAAGAAGCTTCGTCTCGGCCTCGCCTTTGGTTAGCCGGTTGACCAGGTCGTAAAACTCCGTCTGCATGCCCGCGGGTATCTGAACCACGCCGATCCAGGCGCCGTTGTTCTGCCAGGATTCCCGAGTTAGTCTGCCAAAGGCGGAGATCTCTCCGTAGGCCTTGGGAGCATATTCAGGCGGAACCTTGACCGCCACCTCCACCTCCTCGAATCTTATGGGAATGAGAGGGCGAATGGCCTTCATCACTATCTTGACCAGCTCGTCAGTGGATTTGGTGGGATCGATGTTGACGCGGGCCTCAGTCATGGCCTGATCGATCCGACCTGGTGGATGAGGGGTTTTTGTCTGGGGATTGATGGCATTTCTGGCAATGACCTCAATGACCTGCCGCCTTTTGTTCTCCAAGAACCTCTTCCTCTGATCAGCGGTAAGGCTGATCTCTCCTTTCTTGATGATGATGGGAGCGATGGAGAGGGGATCGGTGGTTCCGAAGGCCTTTTGCAGATCTTCTTCCGGACTTCTGTCTCCCCGAGAGGCATTCTCGAAGACATCCTCCACTGCCAGGATGTCTTCCAGGTTGACGCTATCGCCTCTCTTCAGGGCAAGCGCTCCGTCCGGGTCTACCAAAACCTCAAAGGTGGTTCCGTGGGTTTTCAGCCTGGCAGGTACTGCGTCATCCAGTCTGACCATCCTTATGCCTCTCCCTCTTCTCCCTTGCCTGGTTCAACCTTATTGGAAGCGACTATTGCCTTCATGCGTTCTACGTAGTCGCTGACCTCTTTTTCTGTCAACTTATAAAATAGCTTATCAGAGAGCTTGATGATGCCGATCTCAGTGGTTGATGCCTCCACCTTGCCCTCCGCGGCTCTGTGAAGAGCCTCCAGGCCCAAGAGGACCGCCTCGTCCATGGTCAGGTCTTCTCTGTACTTCTCCTCGAAGACCTCCATCACTGAGGATCTGCCTGCTCCGATCCCTGTGGCTTTGTACTCCAGCAGAGCTCCAGAGGGGTCGGTCTCAAAGAGTCGGGCCCTGTCCTCCTCTGCGCCGATGATGAGAAGGGCGGTTCCGAAGGGACGCACACCGCCGTACTGGGTGTACTGCTGCTTGAAGTCGCAGATCTTCTTGGCCAGGGCCTCAACCCCTATCGGCTCGTCATAAACCAGGCGGTTGATCTGGCTTTCAACCCTGGCCCGGTCAATCAGCACCCTGGCATCGGCTACCAGGCCGGATGTGGCTGCGCCGATGTGGCTGTCAATTTGGAATATCTTCTCAATCGATTTGGGTTCCATTAGCCTGCTAGTGATTCTTTTATCCACCAGCACAGCTACACCATCCTTTACTTTAATGCCTACTGCCGTAGTTCCTCTACGGACTGCCTCGCGGGCATATTCAACTTGAAATAGTCTGCCATCAGGGCTGAATACAGTAATAGCCCTATCATAACCCATCTGCGGTGCCATCTGCATCCTCGTGTCCTCCACATAAATCGAAAGAGGTCAGTCCCAGGTATCTGGTATCTGAACCTTTGGTCCATTCGCTGTCATCTGGACAGAGATCGACCTCTAGGCCTTGGGTGCGAATAATGCACCCGGAAACTTCTTTCAGCTCGATTCTTCTTCTGTCGCAATTGCCGTTTATTTTACATAGACGTGGTAAATACTTTTCTGTGGCCGATCTAATCGTCCCCGAGACCCCTTTTGCCTGCAGAGCCGCTCTAGTTCCCTGGATGGAATGAATTGAGGCTAAAATGGCCCTGGTCTGGTCCATATGCTTATGATGAAAGCGCAGTATGCCCTGGCGGCCATCGAAGGAGATCAGATGGAGCCTGTTTTTTGCGCTGCCGATATCGCCGAAGAGGGAGTGTTGGCTGGCTATGATCTCTTTGATCAAATCCTTGCCCTCTATCTCTCCTTCTGCCTCCAGCTGGAATATCATATATCTCCTCCTCATTCGGAGGACGGGCAGTCTGCTTCTCAAAGTAGCTCTACCCCCGGGGAAGGCCAGCATCTGCGATTTAGAGCCATGATATCACCGGCCAAGGACAGGGCCCGGCAGGCCTCCTGGTGCTCGAAGCCCATCACCTCCGCCAGGGCGATGATATCACGGGGAGGACGAAGGTCCAGGTGGGACCTGGCCCCGACTGTGAGCAGAAGGCGCAGATCGAACTTGCGTGCTAGCTGCAGGTTCCGTCCCAGTGACTCAAGCCATCTGGAGCGATGCCGACCCGATAGACGAAAGAAAGGACCGAGGTCAAATCCTATTGCCACCTGGTTCAGCTTGGCGGCGCGGGCGGCAGCTATGCCCAGCGGCCGGCGGCTGTTGCATGAGGGGATTAATACGTCGACGTTGGGGTCCTCGCTGGCTGTGCGCACCAGCTCCTCCGTTGCGGCCCGAACCAGGAGGAGAGGGTATCTCGGCCGAAGAGATGTTATCCTGCTGCGAAGGGATCTGACATCCTTTGCCATCACCTCCGCCCCGATGGCGACCTCAATCCCTCTTATCCTCTCTGCTGCTTCTGGCCGGAAGAGATTGCCGGGGGCTGTGTTGCATATTATGATTCCCCTGTAGCCCAGGCTTTTTGCCTTCAATGCCATGCGGCTGGCGGAGGACGATCCTTCAGGATAGGCTCTCAGGCACTCAAAGTAGCTCATATGAGCTCACTTAGGATCTTGATGGCCTGCTGGCGATTGGAGGGATAGGTCTTGACCAGAGCGCAGATGTCCAGAGCGTCCTTGGATTCCGTCAGGCGGAAGAGGCCTTTGTAGGCGGCCTGCTTGTCCAAGCGAAGGTGGAAGTGGCTCGCTCCCTCCAGCCGCTCTGGTATCTCATGGTGAAGGCGTAAGCTGTCCTCTGAGGGCAGCTGCTCATGTAAAATTTGAAAGAAAGCCTGAGCCTCCTTTCTTCTAAGAGAAGCCTCGATGATTTTGATCTCATTTCCGAAATGGCCTAAAGCAGTCTGGGAGGATATATGGTCCAGAGGGACGAAGATGCTCAGAGCTTCGCGCACACGCCCCTCGTCTTCCGTCGCTGCCACAAAGGCCCGAATAGAGATTTTATCGATCAATGCTCTTCACTTGCCAGAGTATTGTCGATCCGGATTGTATCCAGCGCTCTCGCTCACTTACCTCTGCCATCGTGGGCTCTGATGCCGGGCCTGGTCTTCTCAGTGCCGAAGCCCTTGTGCCTCTGGCCCCTGCCCTTGCGGCCAGCGCTGGTCTTGCCCCGCACCGCTCTGCCCCGGTGGACGTTGTCTGCGACCCAGCAGAGGTCCTTGTCGCTCTTGATGGAGGTGGAGTGGGGATCTACCAAGATGACCTCATAGAACTTCTGTTTGCCGTCCTCTGCCACCCAGTAAGAGTTCAGGACCTCCATGTTGCGATACCTTCTGCCCGCTCGCTCCTCGGCGATTCTCTGGATGGATTTGGCCATGGTGATGGTGTTTACTCCCATCTTGCTGGTCTTTCTGTTTCTCTCATAGCGGGACTTTCTTCTGCCGCCCCTTCTTACCTTGACTCGCGCCACGATTATGCCCTGCTTGGCCTTATAGCCGAGTGCCCGCGCTCTGTCCAGTCTGGTGGGCCGCTCGATCTTCTGCACTGTGCTCTCCTGGCGCCAGGCCTTGAGCCTGTCCTGCCTCAGCGCGCCCACGTATCCCTCTCGGGGAGAGGACCAGGCATCGCCGATATAGCTGTAAAAAGATCTCATCTATCTTCACCTTGGCCGGTTCGACCTAATGGTCACATTCCGGGACTAGAGGGGGAGAATGGCTGATAGAAGATAAAGGTTTGCCAGGATCGATCATCCCCAATCATTCGTCTTAGCTATGCCTTCCACTTTATGGTATTGCCCTTGATCTTCAGCATTCCCCTTTTCTCCAGGGAGCGGGCTATCTCCTCTGCCACCAGGCTGGCGTCAACGCTCACGGTGAATCTACTGCCGACATCAAGAATGCACCTTTCGGCAAAATCCTCGATATCCATCTTTCCCTTCTCTGGGCACTCCAATAGATCCTCCACCACCAATCCCAGAGCCATGATCAGTTGATACTCCTGGTAATAATTCTCCTGAAAATCCTCATCGATATCCCGGAAGAGCGCTGAGGAGGATTCGTCTATATTGACCACATACATCTTTTCCAGATCTACATCCAATCGCTCATTGAGCAGAGGATCCTCGGGATCTGCCTCTTGGGGCTTTATATAAATATTAGCCACGGGATCGTCCAGCCGGTCTACTGCTGGCTCCCCTACCTTGAGATTGTTAAGATTGTAGAGATCTTTGCCAAAATCCAGAGCCACTATAGAGAATGCCACGGATTCGAATATCTCGTCTCTGGTTTTTTCATCCGCCTCCTCCAAATCCTTCTCGGTTATCCTATCTCTTTTGGTTCTCCAATCCGGGTCCAGCTCAGTCAGATATAGATCTCTGAGCTCCTCATCATTGGATGCCTTTTCCAGCACGGCCTTCATGGCGGAGATGAATTTCTCATGCTTATCTGAGATCTTTCCCCGCTCTCTCAGCTCGCTGGCTTTGCCCTGCAGAAAGGCAACAAACTCCGATTGGGCAGTGACCAGGCCTCTGACATCCACCTTGAAGCCCGCGTCCCTCAGATAGCTGGCGATGCGAGTGGCTTCTTCTTCATAATATTCTCCTAGCTTGAACATAATGCGGGAATCTCAATCATTGCATATGAGGCTTGCTAAAGGTTCACGCATATGAAAATAGCTGGCTACTCGCTATTTGGTATTGGTGAACTTGAGTCGGAAAAACTCTATGTCTCCGTGGATCGGTGGTGAACCGCGATCCTTACCCAACCACCGAGGCGCAGAGGAACGGAGACTATAACCGCTGCCGGGCCTGACCCACATAATTCAGCGAAGAGCCAAATAGCTTGTCCATCTCGCTATGGAACTGACTGAATACCCGTGATAGCTCCGCTCCTTTAGGGGTGGTGCGATAGATGACTTTAGAGCCAGTGGGAACAGCCTGCATCAGCCCATTATTCATCAGACTTTCGATGTGGGATTTGGCGCTCAAGAAATTCAAATTTGCCTTATGGATGATCCGGGTCTTGCTCGCGCCAT
>WOYI011242347.1_pt1 | contig 18071 bp, 14 predicted proteins | sample 6423411 | NCBI WGS metagenome assembly WOYI01 (sample SAMN13441803, study PRJNA592873) | oil field metagenome | biome: oil field; feature: oil-well bore; material: oil-contaminated soil; isolation source: oil-contaminated soil from oil-well borehole | place: Germany: Wietze | collected 2016-10-18 ...
CGTTCATGCGCGGCCGCACGCTCAACGACTCGTTCGTGATCCTCGACGAGGCGCAGAACACCACGCCCGAGCAGATGAAGATGTTCCTCACTCGTCTCGGCTTCGGCAGCAAGGTGGTCATCACGGGCGACGTCACACAGATCGACCTCATCGGCGGGCTCTCGGGCCTGAGGCAGGTGCGCAACATCTTGACCGAGGTGACCGGCGTGGCGTTCGTCGAGCTGTTGCCCCGCGACGTGGTGCGCCATCGTCTGGTGCAGCGCATCGTGACTGCCTACCACGAATACGAGGAGGCGCAGCGGTCCGCCGCATCCGCCGATGCCTAGACGGCGCATCATCGACCGCCTCGGCCGGATCTGGCCGAAGAGCGGGTGGTTCTCGACGGCGATCGGTAAGCGCGTCGTCCTAGGGGTCGCCGTGGTACTGCTGGCGGCCGTGCCGATGGCGGTGCGCGTCGCCCCGCTCGGTTTCGAGCAGGGCGTCCCGGCACCCCGGACGTTCCGCGCTCCGCGCTCTACCCAGTACGAGGATGTCACGGCGACCGAGGCGCTGAGACAGGCGGCCTCCGACGCCGTGGCGCCCGTGTACGTGTTCGATGAGGCCGCCCAGACGCAGACCCGCCAGGAGATCGTGGAGTTCTTCTCGTCGGTCACCTCGGCACGTGCAGCGCATAGCACCGAGACTACCGCGCAGGTGGCCTTCCTCAAGGAACTCTACGGCGACCGCATGGACGATGAGACCATCGCCGCGGTCGTCGCGCTCCCGGATGCCTCGATAGAGATCGTCGCCCGCAACGTCGAGGGTCTCGTGACGGGCATCATGTCCGGGCGCATCGAAGAGGCTGACATGAACGACGCGAGCAATCAGCTCGCCCGCAGCGCGGAACTCATACCGCTCACCATCGCCGAGCGCTACGCGCTCATCAAGACAGGATCGGTCTTCCTCGAGCCCACGTACACCGTCGATACAGCGGCGACCACACGGGCGCGGACCGCGGCGACCGAGCGCGTGTCTCCGGTCGTGATCGTCGTCCAGGAGGGCGAGAACATCGTCGAGAAGGGTGACATCGTCACTGCCCGGGATATCGAGCTGATCCGCACCCTCGGCGGCCTCGACAGTGGCACTGACGCCCTCTCGGTGACCGCGAGCGTGATACTGATGTCCCTGCTGATCATCGCGGCCGGCATGTACTGGCAGGCGTACGACAGCGTGACCTGGGGTCTCATGCGCAACCTCATGCTGCTCTCGACGCTGTTGCTCGGCATGATGTACATCACCCGCGGGATGTCGATCCTGGCGCCCGAGGTGTCGCCGTACCTCATGCCCGCCCCGCTCGCCGCGATCCTGGCCACGCTGCTGCAGGGGCCGCGGCCGGCAATCGTGCTGACTCTGCTCACCACGGTGGCCGGGCTGCTGCTGGGCTTTGCCGGCGGCGTGCAGGTCGTAGCGACGCTGCTCAGCAGTCTCGCTGCGATCGCCGCCCTCTCGCGCGTGACGCAGCGCTCGCACCTGTTCTACCTCGGCGGGTTCCTCATCGTGGCGCTCGGCCTGATCTCGTTCGGCGCATCGTTGGCCTCGGGCAACACGCCTACGGATGCGCTCTCGGCGGGCCTGAACGGCCTCGCGGGCGGCATGGTCACGGCGGTGCTGATGGTCGGCCTGCTACCGTTCTTCGAGTTCGTCTTCGGCGTGACCACCGACATCACCCTGCTCGAACTCGGCAACCCGAGTCACCCGCTGCTCAAGCGGCTTATGACCGAGGCGCCGGGTACGTACTCCCACTCGGTCATGACAGCCAATCTCGCCGAGACGGCCGCCGAGGCAATCGGCGCCAACCAGCTGCTCGCGCGGGTGGGTTCCTACTTCCACGACATCGGGAAGGTGGTCCGGCCGGCATTCTTCGTGGAGAACCAGGCCGGCGGCGAGAACCCGCACGACGCGACGTCGCCGTCGCTCTCGGCGCGGATCATCACCGCGCACGTGCGCGAGGGTGTCGAGCTGGCCGAGGAACACGGCCTGCCGCCCGAGGTGACGGACATCGTTCGCCAGCACCACGGTACGTCCGTGGTCGGCTACTTCTACGACAAGGCGAGCAAGAAGGGCGGTCCACTCCTGGAGGCGGACTTCCGCTACGACGGCCGCAGGCCCACCACCCGCGAGGCTGCGCTCGTCATGATGGCGGACATGGCCGAGGCTGGCGTTCGGTCGCTTCAGAACCCGACGCCGGAGAAGATCGAGGCCATGATCCGCAAGATGGTGCGCGCGAAGATGGACGACCACCAGTTCGACGAGACGGACCTCTCGGTGGCCGATATTGAATCGGTCATCATGGTCTACACGCGGATGCTGGCGAGCGTCTACCATCCGCGGATCGAGTATCCCGAGCCAGCCGAGGAGGGTGAGCTGTATGCAGGTGAGCGTCGTCAGCCACAGGGAGCCTGAGCCGCTGAGCCTGGCCGCCTTCGAGCGTCTCGCGCTGTTCGTGCTTTCGATGGAGGCTGTGCCCGAGATGAGCGAACTCTCCGTCGCTCTCGTCGGCGATGACGAGATGGCACATCTCAACGAGCAGTACCGTGACATCGAAGGACCCACGGACGTGCTGTCGTTCGGTTGTGATGACCCGTGCCCGACGCCCGGTGATGAGCCGATCACGCTCGGTGATGTGGTCATCGCACCCGAGGTGGCCGAGCGTCAGGCCGCGGAGCTCGGGCACAGCGTCGAGCACGAGTTGGACGTCCTGCTCGTCCACGGTGTCCTGCACCTGCTCGGCTACGACCACGAGGCCGAAGACGATGCCGGCGCGATGGCTGCACGCGAGGCGGCGTTGCTCGACGCCTACGCGGCCCGGTAGGGAGTCCGATGCGCAGCCGCTCACTCCTGTGGAGCTTCAACTACGCGATCGAGGGCATCGTGTACGCGTTGCGCACGCAGCGCAACATGCGCCTGCACGTGGCATCGGCGATCACCGTGCTCGCGGCGTCGCTCTTCTTCGAGATCGGGCGCACCGAGTTCATCACCATCGTCTTCGCGATCTCGTTCGTCTTCGTGGCCGAGCTTGCCAACACGGCGCTCGAGGCCGCGGTCGATGTGGCGACGCAGAGCTTCGACCCGCTCGCGAAGGTCGCCAAAGACGTGGCCGCCGGCGCGGTGTTCGTCTCGGCCGTGAACGCGCTCGTGGTGGGCTACATCATCTTCTTCGCGCGCATCACGTCGATGACCGGCTCGGTCCTCGATCGAGTGCGGCAGACCCCGGCGCACATCACCATCATCGCGCTGCTGCTCACGGGCCTGATCGTGCTCGTCGTCAAGGCGATCACCAAGAAGGGCACCTACATGCGCGGCGGGTGGCCTTCCGGTCACAGCGCGGTGGCCGCCACGTGCGCCACCGCGCTCGCGTTCATCACCGAGAGCGCGGGCGCCGCTGTGCTCGCCGGCTTCATCGTGGTGCTGGTCATGCAGAGCCGCGTGGAGGGCGAGGCGCACACGGTCCCGCAGGTCATCGCCGGTGCGGCGCTCGGCATCCTCATCACCACGCTCGTGTTTCAGCTATCCTGGTTCTAGATGTCTCACGAAGGGGCCTGAGAACCGAATGATCGCCGTCGCGCTGCTCGTGGCGCTCGCCTCAACTGTCGTCCTCTCCGTCGTGATGGCGGTGCTCTCAGCCGCGGAAGCCTCCGTTCGGCTGCTGTCACGGTCGCGCACACGCCGCCTCGTCGAGGCCGAGGTCGCTGGCGCCGTTGCCCTCGACCATCTCGCCGAGCGGCCGAGTCGTCTGGCCGCCGCTGCCGCGCTGTGGCGTGCGATCGCCTACGTGCTCTCCGCGGCGGTGTTCGGCTGGGCAGGACTCGTCGTGCTGGAGACCGGTCCCGCCGCATGGGTCGCGTTCGCAGCGGCAGGCGTCGGCCTGGTCGTCGTGTTCGCCTTCGGCGAATCGCTGCCGCGCACGCTCGCCGTTCAGAATCCCGAGCACGTGGGTCTCGCGTCGGCACCCTGGGCGGCGCGTCTCACGTCGTTTCTGGCCCCGATCGCCCGTTTCCTCGCCACGGGCTGGGTGGCGTTGGCCTCCCTCGTGGCAGACGAGCCGGTGACCGATCCGTGGCTCACCGGTGACGAATACGGCGCTGACGCCGATGCCGAAGAAACCGAGCGCGAGGACGCCGAGGAGGCGTTCTTCGAGGCGGTGGTGGACTTCGCGAGCAAGATCGTCCGTGAGGTCATGGTGCCGCGCACCGACATGATCTGCCTCGCTGACGACGCGAGCGTGCCCGAAGCGGTCAAGGTGATCGCACAGTCCGGCCTCTCGCGCGTTCCCGTCTACCGCGAGACGCTCGATGACATCCGCGGCGTACTGTTCGCGAAGGACCTGCTGATCTGCGTCGGCTCGGCGTCGTGCCCCGCGGCGGTGGGACCCCTCGCGCGCGAGGCCTACTTCGTGCCCGAGACCAAGCCCGTGGACGAGCTCCTGGTCGAGATGCGGCAGCGCAAGACACACATGGCGCTCGTCGCGGACGAGTATGGTGGCACCGCGGGCCTGGTCACCATCGAGGACCTGCTCGAGGAGATCGTGGGCGAGATCTTCGACGAGTACGACCGCGACGAGCAGCTCGTCACGGAGCTGGCCGAAGGCGGGTTCCTGCTCGACGCCCGTCTGCCGATCGACGATTTCAACGACCTGCTGGGGACGGCCATCGAGCTCGAGGCCGACTCCATCGGCGGACTGTTCGTGGAGCTTGCGGGGCACATCCCGGAGCCTGGCGAGGAGATCGAGGTCGAGGGTGTGTGCATCACCGCGCGTGACGTTGAAGGAACCCGGATCCGCAACCTGCTCGTGAAGCCGCGGGCCGAGGCCGACAGAGAGGACGACGATGCCGAAGCACATAACTGAGGCCGACCTGGCGCTGCTGGCCTTCGCGCGCGAGATCCAGCCCCGGGCGTACGTGCCGTACTCGGAGTTCCGCGTGGGCGCGGCCATCTTCGCCGGGGGTGAGATCTTTCAGGGGGTGAACGTGGAGAACGCCGCGTACGGTTCGGCCATCTGTGCCGAGCGTTCGGCCGCGCTCGCTGCGGTCACCGCCGGGTACACCGAGTTCGATGCGGTCGCCGTGATCGGCGACTCGGAGGCACCCTGCGTTCCGTGCGGCGCGTGCCGTCAGTTCCTGGCCGAGTTCAACCCGGGCATGCGTGTCATCATGAGCGGACGCACGGACGAGATCGACGTGCGTCGTCTCGATGAGCTGCTGCCGGACGCGTTCGTTCGCGGCTATCTCGACCAGGACGACAACGGAGAGAACGATTAGGTGAGCATCTCGGACACCCCCACCGTCGCGAGCGGGTTCGTGGCGCTGGTGGGACGGCCGAACGCCGGCAAGAGCACGCTCGTGAACGCGCTCATGGGTGTGAAGGTCGCCATCACCTCGGACACGCCGCAGACCACGCGCCACCGGTTGCGCGCAGTGCTCGATCGCGACGACGCGCAGATCGTGCTCGTGGACACGCCGGGGCTGCACAAGCCCCACGATGCCCTCGGCGAGGAGGTCAATCGCTCGAGCATCCTCGCTGCCGCCGACGTGGACGTGATAGCGCTCTGCATCGACGCGAGCGCGTCGGTGGGCTCCGGCGACCGTTGGGTCGCCGAACGGGTGGCGAAGGGCAGGCGCCCGGTGGTGCTCGTGCTCACCAAGGCCGATGCCGCCGACGAGGCCACCATCGCGCGTCAACTGGCTCGCGCGCGCGAACTCGTGACGCCGGTGGCCGAGGTCGTGCTCTCGGCCAAGACCGGCTTCAACCTGGACAGCTTCATCGAAGCGGTGCTGCCGTACCTGCCGCCCGGACCGCGTTTCTTCCCGCGCGACATGACCACCGATCAGTCGCTCGAGGTCATGCTTGCCGAGCTGGTCCGCGAGAAGGTTCTGCGCAACACGCGCGATGAGGTGCCGCACGCCGTGGGCGTGCAGCTCGAGGACCTCGTCTACGACGAGAAACGCGATTTCCACACGGTGAGCGCCACCATCTACGTGGAGCGCGACTCGCAGAAGGGCATCATCATCGGGAAGGGCGGGGAGATGATCCGCGCGATCGGCACCGAGGCGCGCGCGGACATGGAACGGCTTCTCGGCACGGGGGTACATCTGGACCTGAGGGTGAAGGTCAAGAAGGACTGGCGCCGCGATGGCGCGCAAATCAAGCGCTTCGGCTACGGGGAAGGGTTGTGACGGCGATGGACCGCGCGACACTGGCGAGGGCGATCGATCAGACGCTGCTCAAGCCCGCGGTGGGCTACCAGAAGGCTGCCGAGTGGATGCAGGCGGCGGCGCCCCACGGCTTCGCGTCGCTGTGCGTCTCGCCGTTTCTCGTGCCGCTCGCCACGCAGCACCTCGCCGGGACCGGCACGCGGGTGTGCTCGGTCTGCGGCTTCCCGCTCGGCTACACCAACACCGAGTCGAAGGCCGAGGAGGCACACCACCTGGTGCAGCTCGGCTGCGACGAGGTGGACATGGTGCTCAACTTCGCGGCGCTCATCGAGGGCGAGGACCGCTTCGTGTTCGACGACATCAAGGCGGTCGTGGACAGCGTTGCCGAGGCGTCGGCGGGCTCGGCGATCGTCAAGGTCATCTTGGAGACCGGCTACCTCGAGCCGGCGCAGATCGAGCGCGGCTGCAGGCTCGCCGTCGAGGCGGGCGCGCACTTCGTGAAGACGTCCACCGGTTTCGGGCCGCGCGGCGCCTCCGTGGAGGACGTGCGCCTGATGCGCGCGACCGTCGGGCCGGACATCGGCGTGAAGGCGGCAGGCGGCATCCGCGACCTGGAGACCTCATTGGCGATGCTCGAGGCCGGCGCCTCGCGCCTCGGCACCTCCTCGGGCATCGAGATCCTCGACGCGCTCGAGGCCCGCGGCTAGCTCTCACGATGCCATCGCACCACGTCCGCGCGCTCTCACTCAGGAAGACGAAGCTCGGCGAGACAGACCTCATCGTGACGTTCCTCGCGGCCGATGGCTGTCAGGTGCGCGCCGTGGCCAAGGGAGCGCGCAAGCCGGGGTCGCGCTTCGGCGGTCGCGTCGAGCCGTTCACCGTGGTCGACATGCTGCTCCACACTGGCCGTACGCTCGAGACGATCACCGAAGCCGAGATCGTCACGTCGCATGCGGCGATCCGCGCGGACTACGACCGTGCGCAGGCCGCCTCGGTCATCGCCGACGTGCTCGACAAGATCTCCGTGGAGTGCCAGATGGAGGATCGTCTGTTCGGCCTGGCGTGCGCCACGCTCGACGCATTCGACATGGCCGAAAACGACACGTTGCTGGCGCTCGTGGTCGCCTTCCTGCTGAAGAGCATGGCGATGCACGGCTACCGTCCGCAGTTCGACGCGTGCGTCGAGTGCGGTGAGGCGACGGCGGGGGAGACCCGCTTCGCGCTCGAGCTCGGCGGTCTGTACTGCGAGGGCTGCGGCGGCACGGGCCGGGATATCGTCTTCCTCTCGCCGGACGCACGCACCGCGCTTCGCGTGCTCATGGGAGCGAAGATGGCCGACGTGGCGGGGCTCGGCATCCCTCGCGACGTGCTGACCGACGCCTTTGGCGTGATGCGCGCGTTCGTCGTCTACCACGTACCGGCGAGGCTCAAGGCGCTCGCTCTGTACGCCGCCGAGATGCAGCGCGCCCCGTAGGCCTCCCGGCGTGAGTGCTGGTGTACACTATTCGCCACGCTCGGCGAGGTGTCCGGGCACGTCCGACGCTGACGATTCGGGGAGTTCATGGCGCTCAACTTCCAGGACATGATCATGGCGCTGCAGCGGTACTGGGGCGACAAGGGCTGCGTGGTGCTCCAGCCGCAGGACATGGAGGTGGGAGCGGGTACGTTCCACCCCGCCACCACGCTCAGGTCGCTCGGCCCCGACGAGTGGCGCTGCGCCTACGTGCAGCCGTCGCGCCGGCCCACCGACGGCCGCTATGGCGAGAACCCGAACCGCCTGCAGCACTACTACCAGTTCCAGGTGATCCTCAAGCCGAGCCCGGATGACGTGCTCGACGTGTACTGGGACTCGCTCCGCGCCATCGGCATCGAGCCCGCCGAGCACGACATGCGTCTCGTGGAGGACGACTGGGAGTCGCCCACGCTCGGCGCGTGGGGCCTCGGCTGGGAAGTGTGGCTGAACGGCATGGAGGTCACGCAGTTCACCTACTTCCAGCAGGTGGGCGGCATCGAATGCGACCCCGTGCCCGCCGAGATAACCTACGGCCTCGAGCGGCTCGCGATGTACATCCAGGGCGTGAACTCGGTCTTCGACCTCGAGTGGTGCCCTGGATTCACGTACGGCGACGTGTTCCTCAGGAACGAGCGCGAGCAGTCGAAGTACAACTTCGAGCTCGCCGACACGGCGATGTTGCGGAGCCTCTTCGACATGCATGAGGCCGAGTCGCGTCGCGTGCTCGAGGCCGGCGCCGTGCTGCCCGCCTACGAGCAGGCGCTCAAGTGCTCGCACTACTTCAACCTGCTCGACGCGCGTGGCGCGATCGCCGTGACCGAGCGCGTGAGTTTCATCGGGCGCATCCGCGCGCTCGCGAAGGACGCCGCCGAGGCCTATGTGGCCACGGCGATAGGGTGCACCGAGCTCGTCTGCGACGACGCCTCGCTGGCCGAAGGCGGTGACGAGTAGATGAGCCGCGACCTGCTCCTCGAGATCGGTGTGGAAGAAGTGCCCTCGGCACCGCTGTACGACGCCGTCACCCAGCTCAAGTCCCGCGCCGCCGCCACGTTCGACGGCGCCCGCCTCTCGTACGGCGAGATCACCAGTCACGGTTCACCCCGGCGTCTCGCGCTTCTGGTGACCGGCCTCGCCGAGCGCCAGGACGACCTCTCGATGAGGGTGAAGGGCCCGGCGGTCTCGGCGGCCTTCGACGCTGACGGCAATCCCACGAAGGCCGCCGAGGGCTTCGCGCGCAGCCGCGGTCTCGCGGTGAGCGACCTCGTGCGCGAGCGGACCGAGGGCGGCGAGTACGTGTTCGCGCTCGTCGAGGAGTCGGGCAAGCCCGCCGAGGAGATCCTGCCCGGGCTGCTCGCGCAGCTCATCGGCGACCTGGACTGGGCGAAGTCGATGAAGTGGGGCAGCGGCTCCACGCGGTTCATCCGCCCCGTCCGCTGGCTCGTCGCGCTCTTCGGCTCGATCGTCGTGCCGGTGCGTTTCGCCGGCGTCGAGGCCGGCCGTACGACCCTGGGCCACCGGTTCCTCGGCGGTCCCACGGACATCCCGTACGCGGGCGCATACCTCGAGACGCTCTGTCAGGCGCGCGTGCTGGCCGACGCGGAGGAGCGCGCCGAGGTCATCCGCACCGCGCTCGACAAGGCCGGCGCCGCACTGGACGCGCGCCCTGTCGTGCCCGAGAAGACGTTCGCCGAGGTCGTGAACCTCGTGGAGTATCCCACCGTGGGTGTGGGCAGGTTCGACGACGCGTTCCTCGCCGTACCCCGCGAGATCGTGGAGGAGGCCATGGAGAGCCACCAGCGGTACTTCCCGCTGGAGGCGGCCGATGGCAGCCTGCTGCCGCGCTTCGCTGTGGTGCATAACGGCGACCCGGCGCGCACCGAGGCGATCATCGCCGGCCACGAGCGTGTGATCCGTGCACGTCTGGCCGATGCGGCGTTCTTCTACCGCGAGGACTTGTCACGACCGCTGGAGAGCTACGTCCACGACCTCGACGCGATCGTCTTCCACGAGAAGCTCGGCTCGCTCGGTGCCAAGGTCGGGCGCGTCGAGTCGCTCACGAAAGCACTCGCGAGCGCGGTCGACGCACCCGCCGACGAGGCCGCCTATGCGGTGCGCGCGGCGCACCTGGCCAAGGCCGACCTCGTCACACACGCGGTGATCGAGTTCACGTCGCTTCAGGGCGTCATGGGCTACCGCTACGCCGAGGCGGCGGGCGAGTCGGCCGTAGTGGCCGAGGCGATCGTCGATCATTACCGGCCGAAGTTCGCCGGAGACGTGTTGCCGCGCTCGCTCGCGGGCAAGCTCGTGTCGATCGCCGACAAGCTCGACACCACGGTGGGCATCTTCGCCATCGGCCAGGGCCCCACCGGCTCGGCCGACCCCTACGCGCTCAGGCGCTCGGCCATCGGCATCCTCACGATGATCATCGACGGCGACGTGCGCCTCGATCTTGACGAGGCCATAGCCGCTGCTCTCTCGGGCTACTCCACCGTGGTGCCCGGGCTCGACCCGAACGCCGTGGGCGCCGTGGTGAAGACGTTCTTCGACGGACGTCTTGCCGTGATGCTGCGCGACCGCGGCTTCGAGCACGATGAGATCGAAGCGGTCATGGCCGTCGCGTCGGCGGATCCCGCCGATACCGTCCACCGCGTGCGGGCGTTCGCCGGCTTCCGGAGGAGCGATGCGGGCCGCGACCTGTCCGTCGCGTTCAAGCGGGTCGCGAACCTCGCGGACCCGGCCGTGGGTGACGCACCCGACCACGCGATGATGGGCGAGGAGGAGGCCGCGCTCGCCGATGCCGTGGAGGTCGCGTACGAGCGCGTGAACGCCCTCATGACGGTCGACCGCGACTACGAGGCGGCGCTCTCGGCACTCGCGGACCTGCGCGGCGCTGTCGACGTGTTCTTCGAGAGCGTGCTCGTCATGGACCCGGATCCTGCGCTGCGCACCAATCGCCTCGCGCTGCTCAACCGCTTGCGGGGGCTTTTCGTCGACTTCGCCGACTTCGGCAAGCTCGCGGGGTAGGCCGTGCCACGCCACCCCATCGCCATCCACGTGATCTCGGACTCGCTCGGCGAGACGGGCGAGACCGTCGCGCTTGCGGCTGTGTCGCAGTTCCAGCCCAACGCCTTCCGCATCGAGCGCCTGCCGAAAGTGACATCGCCTGCCGATCTGCGCGAACTGGTGATGCGGCACTGTGGCGGCGACTGCATCTTCTTCTACACGCTCGTGAACCGCGATCTGCGCGACGAGATGCTGCGGCTCGTCCAGGGGGGCGTGAACGGCGTGGACCTGCTCGGCCCTGCCGTCGCGCGTCTTGCCGAGGTCACCGGCGTGCAGCCCACGGGTGAGGCGGGTCGTCTGCGCCGGACCGATGAAGGGTACTTCGACCGCATCGAGGCCATGGAGTTCGCGGTCAAACACGACGACGGGCGCAACGTCGAGGGGCTGCTCGAGGCCGACATCGTCCTGCTCGGCGTGTCGCGCTCCTCGAAGACGCCGATCTCGATGTACCTGGCGTTCAAGGGGTGGCGCGTTGCGAACGTGCCGCTCGCGCCGGGCATGAAGCCGCCGGTGGAGATCTTCACCCTCGATCCCCGCAAGGTCTTCGGTCTCATCACGAGCGTCGACGTCCTGCTCGCGATCCGTCGCGAGCGTATGAAGGAACTCGGCGGCTGGGTGCCGGGTTATGCCGAGCGAGAGGCGGTCGAGACCGAACTCGCCGATGCCCGTGCCGTGATGCGCAGGATCGGCTGTCTGGTGGTGCACACCGACAACCGTGCGGTGGAGGAGTCGGCGCAGGAGATTCTTCGGCACATCAGTGCGGCACAGGAGACGAAGGACTGACAACGGGCTGTTCTGGGGCCTGCCGGGGCATCCGCCCCGCGGGTCCGGTGGGTTATCATGAGTCGCTGTGTGTGGCTTCAGGTGAAGTCGGTCGGACTGTCGGTGGCCTTTAGGCCACGCTCCGTAGGAGGGGATCTCTTTGTCGGGAGTCAAGCGCGTGTACGCATTCGGTGGCGGCCAGACCGAGGGCAACAAGGACATGAAGTTCGTCCTCGGTGGCAAGGGCGCCAACCTGGCCGAGATGGCCACCATGGGCCTTCCGGTACCACCGGGCTTCACCATCAGCTGCCAGGCGTGCATGGAGTACTACAACGCCACGCCGCCGGCATTCCCTGAAGGACTCGCCGAAGAGATCGCCAGCCACGTGGCAGCGCTCGAAGCCAAGATGGCGAAGAAGCTTGGCGACGACGGCGACCCGCTGTTGGTCTCCGTGCGCTCGGGATCCGCGTTCTCCATGCCCGGCATGATGGACACCGTCCTCAACCTCGGCCTCAACGACCGTTCGGTGGAGGGCCTGATCACCAAGAGCGGCAACGAGCGTTTCGCTTGGGACAGCTACCGCCGCTTCATCCAGATGTTCAGCAAGGTCGTGCTCGACGCCGAGGGCGATCTGTTCGAGAACGCGATCACCTCGATGATCCACAGCCGCGGTGTGAAGGTGGACACGGAGCTCACGGCTGCAGACATGCGTGAGCTGGTGGACACGTTCAAGGGCATCGTCGCCGAGCATGTCTCGGTCGAGGAGTTCCCCTTGCTCGCGGTCGACGGCGTGGTCGCCTTCCCGCAGGACCCCACGGTGCAGTTGCGCCTGGCGATCGAAGCGGTGTTCCGCAGCTGGATGAACGACCGCGCGGTGCTCTACCGCAAGATGGAGCGCATCGCGGATGACCTGGGCACGGCCGTGAACGTGCAGGCGATGGTCTTCGGCAACATGGGCGAGACCTCGGGCACCGGCGTGGGCTTCACCCGCAACGCCGCCGACGGCACGAAGGAGTTCTACGGCGACTTCCTCACCAACGCGCAGGGCGAGGACGTCGTCGCCGGCATCCGCCAGACGCGGCCGATCGCCGAGCTCCCCGAGGTGCTTCCCGAGGCGGGTAACGAGCTCTACGCGGTCTTCGACATCCTCGAGAAGGCCTACCGCGACATGTGCGACATCGAGTTCACCATCCAGGAGGGCAAGCTCTGGATGCTGCAGACGCGCATCGGCAAGCGCACGGCCCGCGCGGCGCTCAAGATCGCCGTCGACATGGTGGCCGAAGGCATGATCACGCGCGAGGAGGCCGTGCTGCGCATCAACCCGGCACAGCTCGACCAGCTCATGCACCCGCAGTTCGACACCAAGGCCACGTACGACGTGATCGCCAAGGGCCTGAACGCGAGCCCGGGCGCGGCCGTGGGCGAGGTCGTGTTCTCGGCGAACGACGCGGTGGAGGCGGCCGCCGAGGGCCGCAGCGTGATTCTCGTGCGCTGGGAGACCAACCCTGACGACCTGCACGGCATGGACGCCGCGGAGGGCATCCTCACGAGCCACGGAGGAAAGACCTCGCACGCGGCGGTCATCGCGCGCGGCATGGGCAAGCCGGCGGTGTGCGGCGCCGATGCGCTGCAGATCGACGCGAAGGCCAAGCGGGCCGCGATCGCAGGCACCAAGATCGTCTTGAATGAGGGTGATGTCATCTCGATCGACGGCACCACGGGCATCGTGGTGCTCGGCGCTGTGAACCTGGTCAAGCCCGAGATGACCGGCGACATCGACACGGTGCTCGCCTGGGCCGATGAATTCCGCACGATGGGCGTGCGTGCGAACGCCGACACGCCGGACGACGCCGCGCTCGGACGCAAGTTCGGCGCTGCGGGCATCGGCCTCACGCGCACCGAGCACATGTTCCTCGGCGAGCGCAAGGACATCATCCAGGACTTCATCCTCGCTTCCGCCGAGGGTGTGCGCCGCGAAGCGCTCGACAAGCTGCTCGACGTCCAGACGAGCGACTTCCTCGGCATCTTCGAGGCGATGGACGGCCTGCCGGTGACGGTCCGGCTGCTCGACCCGCCGCTCCACGAGTTCCTGGACTCACCGCGCGAACTCGAGGTGGAGATCACGCGCGAGGAGTGCGAGGGCGTGCCGGCCGAGAAGCTGGCGGCGCGCCGGCGTCTGCTCGCGCAGATCGACTCCATGTCCGAAGCCAACCCGATGCTCGGACTGCGCGGGTGCAGGCTCGGGATCATGTATCCGGAGCTCTACGCGCTCCAGGTCCAGGCGATCACGCGTGCGGCATGCGAGCTCAAGAAGCAGGGCAAGGACCCGAGGCCCGAGATCATGATCCCGCTCGTGAGCGTTCGTGCCGAGCTGGCCACACTGCGCGAAGAGACCGAGAAGGTCGTGGCCGCGATCACCGCCGAGACCGGAGTGCAGATCGACATCCCGATCGGCACCATGATCGAGCTGCCGCGCGCCGCGGTGTGTGCGGATGAGATCGGCGAGGTCGCCGACTTCTTCAGCTTCGGCACCAACGACCTCACGCAGACCACGTTCGGCTTCAGCCGCGACGACATCGAGAGCAAGTTCCTGCCGAAGTACCTGGAGCGCAAGATCCTGCCGCGCAACCCCTTCGAGACCATAGACGGCGGTGTCGCCAAGCTGGTGGAGATGGGCGCCCGGCTGGGACGCGGCACGAACCCGAAGCTCAAGGTGGGCGTCTGCGGCGAGCACGGCGGCGACCCGGAGAGCGTGGGCATCTTCTTCGGCATCGGCCTCGACTACGTGAGCTGCTCTCCGTACCGGGTGCCGGTCGCACGCCTCGCGGCGGCGCAGGCGTCGCTCGCGGGCAAGACGAAGGCCTCCGACAACCGGTAGGCACACGCGGGGCGTCGGGCCGAGCTGGTCCGGCGCCCCTTTTCAGGTGCGGGGACGGGGAGCGCATGGGCGACGTGATCATGACGCGCGAGGCGTACGAGGCCGCCGAGGCCCTGCGGCTTTCGCCGCGCGCGGCGCTCTCCTCGGCCACGCGCGGTCGCGAACACCCCTCGCGGCCCGACGCGTACCGCACGGAGTACCAGCGCGACCGCGACCGCATCCTGCACAGCAAGGCCTTCCGGCGGCTCTCGCACAAGACGCAGGTCTTCCTGGCGCCGGAAGGCGACCACTACCGCACGCGTCTCACGCACACCCTGGAGGTCTCGCAGATCGCGCGCAGCGTCGCGCGGGCCCTCAACCTGAACGAGGACCTCACCGAGGCGATCGCGCTCGGTCACGACCTCGGCCACACGCCGTTCGGGCACATCGGCGAGAACGCGCTCAACGATGCGCTGAAGATCGCGCACCGGCGTGACATGAATGCGCCCGCGGCGTATCACCACAACCTGCAGAGCCTGCGCATCGTCGAGCGTCTTGAGTACGAGGGCAAGGGGCTCAACCTCACGTGGGAGGTTCGCGACGGCATCCGCTGCCACACCGGCCGGAAGCGCGCGAGCACGCTCGAGGGGCAGATCGTGGCGATCGCCGACCGCGTGGCCTACGTGAACCACGACATCGACGATGCCATCCGCGCGGGCGTGCTCACCGAAGACGACCTGCCGAAGGGCGCGTGTGATGTTCTCGGCGACACCATCAACGAGCGCATCACTACGATGGTGACGAGTCTCGTCACCGCCACGGCCGCCTCGCCGACGGTCACCATGGCCGACGATGTGTACAAGGCGATGATGGATCTGCGCTCGTTCCTCTTCGACCACGTCTATCTCTCGCCCAACGCGAAGGCCGAGGAGCCGAAGGCGTACAACGTCGTGCGCACGCTGTTCGACCACTACATGGCTCATCCGGGCGACCTGCCGCCGGACGAGCGTCCGGCCTCGGACGCCGATCTGGCCCGTGCGGTGGCTGACTACGTCTCGGGCATGACCGACCGTTTCGCCATCCGCACGTACGAGCAGCTGATGATCCCGAGCCGCTGGCAGGTGTAGGGTGGGGGAGGACCGCCCCAGGCGCCGTCCCGGCCTCGACGTCTTGAAGGGCGCGGCGATGGCGCTCGCGACCATGATCGCCGGCGGCCTCGTCACTCTCGCGCGTGTTGCCGCACCCCGTACGTTCGGCTATCATCGCCAAAGCGCCGAGGGGGCTGTGCGCCTGCCCTGGGCTGTTTGAGTACTCACCGGGAAGGGAGACGCACGTTCATGGCTGAATGGATTGCTTGGCTTGCGCCGGCAGCCGCATTGCTGGGTACCGCGATGGCGGCATACCTCGGCACCTGGGTCCTGAGGCAGGATCCGGGCACCGAGAAGATGCAAGAGATCTCGAAGGCGGTCCAGGAGGGCGCCCTCGCGTTCCTGCTCCGCGAGTACCGGGTGTTGATCATCTTCGCGGCGGTGGTGTTCGTCGTCCTCGGATTCGCCGTGAACTGGCTCACCGCCGTGGCGTTCGCCACGGGTGGCGTGCTCTCGGCCGCGGCCGGTTTCATCGGCATGCATGTGGCCACGCGCGCCAACGCGCGCACGGCACAGGCTGCCACCACCGGCGTCGCCAAGGCCCTTAACGTGGCGTTTCGCTCCGGCCTCACCATGGGCCTCACAGTGGCCTCGTTCGGCCTTGGCGGTCTCTCTCTGTGGGTGATCATCCTCATCGTGACCGGTGAGGACCCGCTGGCATCCGCCGAGATCGTGAACGGCTTCGCCATGGGCGCCAGCTCTATCGCGCTGTTCGCGCGTGTCGGCGGCGGCATCTACACCAAGGCCGCCGACGTGGGCGCGGACCTCGTGGGCAAGGTCGAGGCAGGTATCCCCGAGGACGATCCCCGCAACCCCGCTACCATCGCCGATAACGTGGGCGACAACGTGGGCGACGTGGCCGGCATGGGCGCCGATCTCTTCGAGAGCTACGTCGGCTCGATCCTCGCGCCGATCGTGCTGGCCGTCTCGCTCTGGTTCATCCCCGGTGTGCCGAAGTCGATCGACTTCATGTATGGCGTCACCGCCCCGCTGCTGATCGCGGCCTTCGGTATCGTGGCCTCGATCGCCGGCCTCTTCGCCGTTCGCGCCAGGGAGGGTGCGCACCTCCACAGCGCACTCAATATGGGCACGTACGTTGCCGCGGTGCTCGAGGTCGCGGGCATGGGCTTCCTGTTCTGGCACTGGAGCACGCGTGCCGGCGCCGATCCGTCCCGCCTGTGGTTCTTCGGCGCGGTCGTGGCCGGTCTTGCCGCGGGTATCGCGATCGGCAAGATCACCGAGTACTACTGCTCGGATGCGTACAAGCCGGTGAAGGACATCGCCGCGGCCTCTGAGACCGGTGCCGCCACGAACATCATCCAGGGTCTCGGCACCGGCATGATGTCCACCGCGCTGCCGATCCTCGTGGTCGCGGCTGCCATCATCGCCGCGTTCACGATGGGCAACTGGGCGGTCCCGGACAACGACCTTTCCGGCATCTACGGCATCGGTCTTGCCGCGCTCGGCATGCTCTCCATCACGGCCATCACCGTCGGCGTGGACGCCTACGGTCCCGTTGCCGACAACGCCGGCGGTATCGCCGAGATGGCCGGCATGGGCAAAGACATCCGCACGATCACCGACTCGCTCGACAGCGTGGGCAACACCACCGCCGCTATCGCGAAGGGCTTTGCCATCGGCTCGGCGGGTCTCACGGCCCTCGCGCTGTTCGTGGCCTTCCGCCAGAGCCTGAGCGTCGGCGGGCTCTCGATCGACATGTCGCTCGAGAACCCGTACGTCATCGCCGGCCTGTTCATCGGCGGCATGCTGCCGTTCCTCTTCGGTGCGCTCACCATGGGCGCCGTGGGTCGTGCTGCGTTCGCGATGATCGGCGAGGTCCGTCGTCAGTTCAAGGAGATCCCGGGCATCATGGAGGGTACCGGCAAGCCGGACTACGCGGCGTGCGTGGACATCTCCACGAAGGGTGCTCTCAAGGAGATGGTCGTCCCCGGCGCGATCGCCGTTGCCGTGCCGATCCTGGTGGGTCTCGTCGACCTGTCGCTCCTTGCGGGCTTGCTCGCCGGTGCGCTGGTGACCGGCTTCCTGCTCGCCATCTTCATGGCGAACGCCGGTGGCGCGTGGGACAACGCCAAGAAGTACATCGAGCGTGGGGCGCACGGCGGCAAGGGTAGCGATGCCCACAAGGCAGCCGTTGTCGGCGACACCGTGGGCGACCCGTTCAAGGACACCTCCGGCCCGTCGATGAACATCCTCATCAAGCTCATGACCGTCGTCTCGCTCGTGTTCGTGCCCCTGTTCCTCAAGGTGCATGGCGCCTAAGACGCGTCAGACCAGAGTAGTAGAGTGCTCCCGGGTGCCGGAAACGGCGCCCGGGAGTTTCGTTTTGCGCTCACGAGAAGAGGGGTACGAATGACTCGCGGGGTTTCGTCGTCGCACATCGATTCATGCGATTCGTTCGAACTGAGCGTTCCCGGACGTACGATTGGCGAAAGTGTGACGTGTGTCACAGCAACAACCCGTTCGGTGCCGCAAGATTCGTTTAGGTATGGTCATTCATCATGTGCGAAGAAGGGGAT
>WOYI011193293.1_pt1 | contig 18067 bp, 16 predicted proteins | sample 6423411 | NCBI WGS metagenome assembly WOYI01 (sample SAMN13441803, study PRJNA592873) | oil field metagenome | biome: oil field; feature: oil-well bore; material: oil-contaminated soil; isolation source: oil-contaminated soil from oil-well borehole | place: Germany: Wietze | collected 2016-10-18 ...
TGGGAGCCAAGGGCAAGAACTTCTACAACGACGTCGTCTCCAGCTACGGCTTCGAAGCCGAGGCCGCCGAGATCCAGGATCTCTACCTCGCGGGGCGCCGCGCCGAAGCGGTGGCCGCAGTTCCCGACGAGCTCGTGGAGGGAGTGACCCTTCTCGGCGATCCCGACCGGCTGCGCAGCAGAATCGCCGCCTTCGAGGCGGCCGGGGTGACCGAGCTGCTTCTCGCCCCCGTCGCCGACTCCGCCGAACGGCGCCTCGATGACGTCGTCGCACTCCTTGAGCTCGCGGCGCGTGGCCGCGATTAGTCCATCTCCGACCGGTGCGGACGCACCCCGCGGGATGCTGTCGATCACCGGAGCCGACCGGATCGTGGTCGACGCCGAGAGCGAGCGAGACGGCGCGCTCGTCATCGGGCGCGAAGGCACGGTGCTCGCCGTCGCGCAGCCCGTGCCCAGCGGCGAGACCCTCGACGCCACGGGCTGCATCGTCACGGCGGGCCTCGTCAACGCTCACCACCATCTGCTGCAGACGGGCTTTCGCACGCTGCCCGGCACGCGCGGAGTCGCGATGCGCGATTGGCTGCCGGCGATGGCGGCGGCATATGCAGCCGTCGGCATCGATGCCGACCTCACCAGCGCGACAGCCTCTGTGGGCCTGGCGGAAGCGCTGCTCTCGGGCGTCACCACCGTTGCCGATCACCACTTGAACTGGCCCGATCCGGCGGCGACACGATCCGGCGGCGACACGATCGCCGACACCGTCGCCATCGCTCGCTCGGTCACCGCCGCCGCGACGGCGCTCGGCGCGCGCATCGTCTTCGTCCGCGGATCGGCGCGCGATGACGCAGAGGCGGCCGCCGCGAGCGCGGAGGCCATCGTGGCGGATCTTCTCACCGCGGGGCACGCGGGCGGCGTGACGGCCGACGGCATGCTGCAGGTCGCGGTCGGCCCCGCGGGCGTGCACTCCGACCCCGAAGCGACGTTCCGTTCGCTCGGGGAGGTGGCCCGCCGACACGGGCTGCGCCGCCGCACGCAGGCGAACGAGCAGGTCGACACGGCGGTCGCCCTTGAGCGCTACGGCCGACGCCCGCTCGATCTGCTCGACGAATGGGGATGGCTCGCTCCCGACGTCACCATCGCGCATCTGTGCGATGTCACGGATGCCGAGATCGCGCTGCTCGGGGAACATGAGGTCACCGCGACCCACGCGCCCGGATGCGACGTGCCGATGGGGTGGGGAGTCGCACCCGTCGCACGACTCCTCGATGCCGGAGTCGCCGTCGGCCTCGGGACATCGGGCGGCGGATCGAACGACGCCGGTCACCTGCTCGCCGATGCGCGCCTCGCGATGCAGGTGTCAGCGCTCGTGGGCCCACAGCTGCCGGCTCGCACGGTGCTGGGCATGGCCACGACCGGCAGCGCTGCCGGTCTCGGGCGCACGGACATCGGGCACCTTCGACCCGGCGCACGCGGGGACGCGTGCGTGTGGGATGTCTCGGGTGCCGCAGATGCGGGCGTCGCCGACCCGGTCGCGGGACTGCTGTGGGCGGCACCCGGGCGCCGCCCACGACACGTGGTGATCGGCGGCAGAGTCGTCGTGCGCGACTACCGGCTCGTCAGCGCCGACGAGCACGACCTCGTCGCCGCGCTCGAGCGGCGCCTCGTGGCCTGAACCAGCCTGAACCGGCCCGAGTCAGGCTGAATCGGCCGAGCAGCGCCGCGGCCCGGCGACGTCTTCAGAGGTCGAGCACGATGCGCGGGCCCGCCGCCCGCGAGACGCACACCATCATGACGGCCGACTCCTCGCGCTCGAAGGGCGTCAAGATCGAGTCGCGGTGCTCGATCTCACCCTGAAGCACGGGTGCTTCGCACGTGCCGCACGTGCCGCGCCGGCAGCTCGAGAGCACGGTCGTCGCGGGCGACTGCTCCCGAATGGCATCGAGCACGGATTCGCCCGGATCCACGACGACGACGTCGCCGCTCAGGGCGAGTTCCACCTCGAACGGGCCGGGCCACACCGGTTCGCCGAACTCCTTGGCCTCGAACCGTTCGACGTGCAGGGTCCCCTCGGGTGCTTCGGACAGCTCCCGCTCGAGCGCCTCGATCAGGCGCGACGGTCCGCAGGCGTACACGGCGGCACCTTGCCTCGACTGCTCAGCGACTGCCGTCACATCCAGCCGCGCACCCTCGTCTGCGGCGTACACGCGCACTCGCGCCGGATGAGCAGTGGCGAGCTCATCGACGAACGCCATCGTCGCGCGCGAGCGCCCCGCGTAATCAAGGGTCCAGTCGACGCCCGCCGCATCCGCCGCCGCGACCATCGCCCGCAGCGGCGTGATGCCGATGCCGCCGGCGACGAATCCACAGCGCTCGCCCGGAGCCGCCACGAAGGGAAAGTGATTGCGGGGGCCGCGCACGCGGATGCGCTGGCCGACCGCCACGAGCTCGTGCACGCGCACCGACCCGCCACGGCCCTCATCCTCGCGCAGCACAGCGATCCGCCACCTCGATCGATCGCCCGGGTCGCCGCAGAGCGAGTACTGCCGCTCCAGCGGCCCGCTCCCGTCGATCGCCGGCAGGATCAGGTCGATGTGCGACCCGGCCGTCCACACGGGCAGATCGCGCCCGTTGGGCGACGCCAGGTCGATCATCACGACGCCCGCGGCGACGTCCGAGCGCGCGGCGACCACGAGGTCGCGCTCCACGTCGCTGAAGAAGCTCACTGTCCGTCTGTCCCTCCCCCGCATCCACCGCCCGTCCAGGATCGTGGCGCAGACGCCGGCGGACTGCATGCGTAACAGGTCTGCAACACGGCCTGTGCGTCGGCGAAACACGGTACGCGTTGAATGTGTCCCACGATCAATTGTTGGCCAGACCAACAGGATGCCACGGTCTCGAACCGATGCGAAAGGCACGCCGCATGCCCGTCACGCTCCCCCAGGATCTCCTGCCCGGGCAGCTCATCGCGCGTCTGGACGATGTGACCCTCGCCGACGGCGCGACCGCCGGCATCCGCTTCGTCGATGGCCGCGTCGCCGGCCCGGTCATCACCGGCGCTGCACACACCACGCGACTCGTCGGTCGCCTCGCCGAGCCCGACGAGGCGACCGACGTCGCGGCCGACATCGACGCGGCCGGCTGGCTGCTTCTGCCGCCGGCAGCCGACATGCACGCCCACATCGACAAGGCCTACACGTGGAGCCTGTTCGGCGAACCGGAGGGTTCGCTCGACGACGCGGTCGCCTGCTGGCAGCAGCACGGCGCTGCACTGCGCGAAGAGCAGATCGCCGAACACGCCCGCCGGCAGCTGGATGCCGCATTGCGTGCCGGGGTCACTGCCGTTCGCACCCACGTGAACTACCACGAGGGCGGCGATCCGCTGCGCGGGCTGCGCGCGGTGCTCGAGGCCCGCGACGATTACCGCGGGCTCGTCGATGTGCAGATCGTCGCGATGCACGGGCAACTGACCGATGACGCGATCATCCGCGATGCCATCGCGCTCGGCGCAGATCTGATCGGGGCCGCCCCGCACCTGAGTGACGACCCCCGCGGAGAGATCCATCGCGCTGCTGCCTTCGCCGAATCCGCGGGCATCGGCATCGATCTGCACACCGACGAGACGCTGGACCCGCAGTCGCTTGACCTCATCGATCTCGCGCGACGCACCGTCGACTGGCCCGCGCACATGACCCGGTCGGCGGGCCACTGCGTCAGCCTGGCCGTCCAGCCCCCCGCCCGGCTGGCCGCAGCTCTCGACGCCGCCGCCGAGGCGCACGTGAGCATCATCGCCAACCCCCTGACCAACCTCTACCTGCAGGGTTGGGACCATCCGCGCGCGATGCCCCGCGCGCTCCCGCCGCTCGCCGCCATCCTCGACGCGGGAATCGTCCTCGCCGCCGGTGGAGACAATGTGCAGGATCCGTTCAACCCACTCGGCAACGGCGACATGGTGGACGTCGCCGTTGCTCTCGTGCTGGCCGGCCACCTCCCGCCCCGACGCGCATGGCAGGTCGTCGCGGCGGGTAGGAAGGTGCTCGGTCTGCCCCCTGCGACGGGAGCCATCGGTGACGCCGCCGACGGTGTCCTGGTGCGGGCCGCATCAGTGGGCGAGGCCCTCGCCGAGCGCGCGCCCGACCGAATCGTCATCCGCGGCGGACGCGTCGTCGCCACCCGCAGCACCCACACCACCGCTGCCCCACTCCGGGAGAGAAGCGAGCTGCGCATATGACCCTCACCTCGACCGCGTCCACGCTGCGACTCGACGACGTCACCAAGGATTTCGCCACGGGAACGCGGGCCCTCGCCAACATCTCGCTCTCGGTATCGCGCGGCGAGTTCGTCTCTGTCGTCGGGCCGTCCGGCTGTGGCAAGTCCACCCTCCTCCGCCTCGCATCGGGGCTCGACACCATCAGCGCCGGCCGGCTGGAGGTGGATGCCGCCGTGACGAGTTTCGTCTTCCAGGATCCGACCCTGCTCGAGTGGCGCTCGGCGCAGAAGAACGTCGAACTGGTCGGCGAGCTTGCGGGCGTCTCACCGAGAGAACGCGCGGAACGCGCGCGGGAGGCCCTGACTCTGGTAGGACTGCTCGGCTTCGAGAAGCAGCATCCGCGCCAGCTCTCCGGCGGCATGCGCATGCGCGTGTCGATCGCCCGCGCGCTCGTGGCCGAACCGCAACTGGCGCTCTTCGACGAACCGTTCGGCGCGCTGGATGAGATCACCCGGCTCAAAATGCAGGTCGAGCTGCAGCGCATCTTCCAGATCAAGTCGTTCGCGGCGATGTTCATCACCCATTCGATCTCGGAGGCCGTGTACCTCTCCAGCCGGGTGCTCGTGATGAGCGGACGGCCCGGTCGCATCGTCGACGATGTCGAACTGCCGTGGTCGTACCCGCGACCGCCCGAGCTGAGGTACGACCCCGAGTTCGGCCGTATCGCGGGCCACATCTCGAAGGTGCTGGAGGACAACTCATGAGCCAGAAGACCCTCACCGCGCCGACTCCACACGTGACCGACGCGGCCCCCATCGCCCTCACTCCCGCTCCCGCACCCGCACCCGGCGGCACCCGGAGGTTCGCGCGCGCGGCGGGAGCTGCGGGTTCCCGCTCCCTGCCGATCGTGTTGGCGCTGCTCGGCATCCTGGTGATCTGGTACGCCGTCTCCTACCTGTTCCTCAGCGAGGATCGGCGATTCCTCCTTCCTCCTCCGCACGAGGTCTTCGGCGAGACGTTCGGCAACACGAAGGTGATCGGGCCCATGCTCGTCGCACTCGGTCAGACGATCAGCGTCGCGCTGATCGGGCTCACGCTCGCCGTCGCGATCGGCATGGCGTGGGCCATCCTGATGTCGCAGTGGCGCATCGCGGAACGCGTGCTCTATCCGTACGCCGTCATCCTGCAGACGATCCCGATTCTCGCCCTGACGCCGCTGATCGGGATCTGGATGGGCTATGGCATTCCCGCGCGCGTCGCGGTCTGCGTCATCATCGCCGTCTTCCCCATGATCTCCAACACGCTCTTCGGACTGCAGTCGGCCGAGGCCAGTGCCCACGACCTGTTCACCCTCAACAAGGCCACCAGATGGCAGCGCCTGACCAAGCTGCAGCTGCCCGCGGCGATCCCCGCGATCTTCACCGGTCTGCGCAACGCCGCCGGTCTCGCCGTCATCGGCGCGATCGTGGGCGACTTCTTCTTCCAGCAGGGCTCGCAGGGCATCGGCGGCCTGCTGCGCACCTACACGCTGCGACTGAACATGGAGTCGCTGTTCCTCGCGATCATCTTCACGGCACTCTTCGGGGTCCTCGTCTTCTCGATCTTCGCCGCTCTGGACCGCGCCATCGTCGGCCGGCTGTTCGGACGAAAGAACACCTGACCGTCCTGCCCCAAGCCGCATCACACATCTGGAGGAACCCTTGCTGACACTGACCCCGACCGTGCACCTCCGGTCCGCCTTGACCGCCGGCGCCGCCATCCTGCTCGCCATCGGCCTCGCCGCGTGCTCGAGCGAACCCACCACCGACGCCTCCGCCGCGCCGGGCGAGTCCGCACCGGCCGCCGAAGCCGGCGGCCCGCTCGACCTGTCGGAGGTCTGCCCCGCCACCGTGGTGATGCAGCAGGACTGGCAGCCGGAAGCGGAGCACGGCGCCATGTACGCCCTCGTGGGCGATGATTACACGGTCGACACCGAGATGAAGACCGTCACCGGCACCCTCGTCGCACAGGGCGTGGACACCGGCGTCGATGTCGAGGTGCGCCCCGGCGGACCCAACGTGAACTTTCAGCCCGTGACGGCACTGATGTACCTCGACACCGACATCCTCATCGGTGCCGTGAACACGGATGCCGCGATCGTGGCCGCAGCCGACCAGCCGACCGTCGCGGTGACCTCGCAGCTGACCTGGAGCCCCCAGATCCTGATGTGGGACCCCGAGAGCCACGATGGCGCCGAGACGATCGAGGAGGCCGCCGCCGACGGAGCGCCCGTGGTGACATCGGGCGACATCATTCCCGCGCTTCTCGAGTCCCAGGGCATGATCGACCAGTCGCAGATCGACCTGAGCTACGAGGGCACGCCGCAGCGCTTCGTGTCGGACCCGAGCATCCTGCAGCAGGGGTTCGCGACGGCCGAGCCGTACATCTACGAGAACGAGATCCCGGAGTGGGGCAAGCCGGTCGGATACCAGCTGATCTCGGATGTCGGCTACTCCATCTACCCCGAGCCGCTGGCGGTGCGCGCCGACGCGGTGGAGGAGTACAGCGACTGCCTCGCGAAACTCGTGCCGATCATGCAGCAGTCCCAGCTGGACTACCTGAACGATCCCGCCGAGACCAACGACCTGATCGTCGATCTCGTGGAGCAGTACGACACAGGCTGGACGTACTCAACGGGTGTCGCCGACTTCTCGGTGCAGCAGCAGGTCGAGCTCGGCATCGTGCAGAACGACCCCGCCTCGGGGGTGTTCGGCCAGTTCGATCCCGAGCGCATGCAGTCGATCCTCGACGACTTCGTCCCGTTCCTCATCGAGTCGGGCTCGCTGACCCAGACGGATGCGGATGCGATCGACATCGACTCGCTGTACACGAACGAGTTCGTCGACACGTCGATCTCGATGGACTGACCGGCGCACCGCCCAACTGACATGACACGTCTCCCCCCGGGTCCGCGGTGCCCTCCCGCTGCCGCGGCCCCGGGTCGGGAGCGCGGCGCGGGCCGGCGCGAGGCCGCTCATCTCGCTCACGCGCGCAGTCTGGCCGGGCGGCAGACGTGCTGACTTCGAGCGAAGCGCCCGCCCGTCACGCGGAGTGTCCCAAGACGATGGCCTACGGACCGTGCGGCGGGGTGAACGCCGACGGCACATGCGAAGTGGCCCCGAGCCGATGTGTGTTCCTCGGCGAGACCCTTCCCATCAGCTGGACCGGACCCGGCGACGCTGCGCACGGCCCCGCTGTCGGTACGGCCGCCGGCACCGAAGTCCTCGACATCCTCGCCCGCCGACCGCTGATCATGACGGGATTCCCCGCCCGGGCGATGGACTCCGGCGACGTGGCCCGCACCGCCGACGTGCTGCGCGGCAGCACCGATGCCGTGCTGTCGGGCGACGCGGGGCACTCGCGCACCCAGTTCCCGCCGGCCTACCGCGCCGCGCTGATGGCACGGTCGGGCATGCGCGCGTGGATCGGGCTGAATGCCCGGGACCGCAACCGTGTGGCGCTCGAGGGCGAACTCGCGGCGCTCCGCGATACCGGCGTCGCGGGGGTGCACTGCGTCACGGGCGATCACACCCGCACGGGCGACCGCCCCGACGCGCAGCCCGTCTTCGACCTCGAGTCGACCACGCTGCTGCCTCTCGCGAGCAAACTCGGACTTCTCACATCGTTTGCGGAGTCCCCCGACGCACCCCCGGTCGCCGCGCGCGGTGCGCGGGTGCGCGAGAAGGAGCGCGCCGGAGGGCGCCTGTGCCTCACGCAGTACTGCGGCGACGCCGAGGATGTCGCCCGGTTCGTCGAGCGCTGCGTCGAAGCCGGTGCGCGCGCGCCCCTGCTGCCAGGCGTCCCGCTCGTCGTCGATCGCGACGGTGCCGAGCTGCTCGCGTCGTTCCACGCCGCGACACTCCCCACCGGATACCTGCAGCGTCTCTTCGCCGCTCGCGACATGCGTCGCGAAGGAATCCGCCTGGCGCTGTCCTATGCCCGCTCGCTGCTCGACGTTCCGGGTGTACGCGGCGTCGTCATCGCAGGCGGCGCCCGGGACGGCGAGGAGCAGTCGTATGCCCGGGCGCTCGCCACGGTCGCCGCCGAACTCGGCGGGGGCAGCCCGTGACCGCCGAGTCCCCGTGCGCGGCCCGCGGATCCGCTTCAGCGATTGTGCTGCTGCTCCTTGACCACCAGCATCCGGCAGCTCATGCCCTCCGGGGTGCGCCACTTGTGCGGCACCCCGCTCTCGTAATACGTGGCATCGCCCGATTGCAGGTGCACTTCTGCGTCGCCCAGCACGACGATCAGCTCGCCCTCGAGCACATAGACGAACTCCTCCTCGTCGTGCTCCCACCACATTCCGTCGTCGGTGAAAGCACCCGAGAAGATCATCGGCAGAAACCGCGCCCGCTGCGCTGCGAGCACGGCGACCGCGCCCGAGCCGGCATCCACCGTCGAACCCGACCGCTGCCGGTACACGTGGTAGCTGCCCGCGGGCCGCTCGGGCGGCTCTTCCGTGAGCAAGTCCTGCTGCGTCGTACCCAGGGCGTTCGCCACGCGGAACAGGGACACCATGCTCAGCCGCTCGCGACCGCGCTCGACCTGACTGAGGAACGAGTGCGACAGCCCGGCCGCGGTCGCCGCCTGCGTCAGCGTCATGCCCCGGCGTTTGCGCAGCGCGCGGATGCGTGCCCCCAGCTCCCGCACCGAGTCATCGATGTCGCCCCGCCGCGCACGCGGGCCCGCCGCCCCATCCGTCATGCGTGCAGGCTATCGGCCCCGCCCACACGGCGCCGCCAAGCCCACGCGGCGGAGGCAAAGAGAGGAAACACATGAACCACCCCGACTACGCCGCGCTCGAGGCCGACCTGAACGACCTGCTGGGCACCCGCGGCGTCAGCAGCGACATGCGGCAGCGAGAGAAGGCATCCGTCGACGGCGCACGCATGTCGCCGATCATCTCGGAGCTGCTGCCCCTCGGCGTCGCCGATCTCGTCGCCTTCCCCACCACAGCTGAACAGATCGCGGCGGCCGTCGCGCTCGCCGTGCACCACGGGGTTCCCGTGACGCCGCGAGGCAAGGGCACCGGAAACTACGGGCAGGCGATCCCGATGCGGGGCGGGCTCGTGGTCGACACCTCACGCGCCCGAACCATCGTCGGGATCGACGACGACACGATCACCGCGGATGCCGGGGCCCCTATGAATGCGCTCGAACAGGCCGCGCGCGCCGAGGGCAAGCAGCTGTGGATCTATCCGTCGACGGTGCACTCGAGCATCGGCGGATTTCTCGCCGGCGGCTCGGGGGGCACCGGGACGATTGCGCACGGGAGCAACGACGCGGGCTTCGTCGCGGCTCTCGATGTCGTCACGCCGGCCTCAGGCGGGGTGCTGCTGCACGTCGAGGGCGACGAAACGCTCGGGTATGTGCACAACTACGGCACCGCGGGCATCATCGCGCGGGCGACCGTGCGACTGGAGCCGCTCCAGGACTGGCGGGGGCTCTATGCCTCGTTTCCTGACTTCGCGGGCTCGCTCTCGGTGCTGCGCACACTCGGCCGGCTGAGGCCGGCCCCGCGCCTGGTGTCGGCCGACACCCCGCACATCACGGCCCAGCTTCCGCCCGACGACGTCTTCCCGGCCGGGCGCAGCTCGCTGCGCATGATCGTCGACGCATCGCTGGTGGCCGAGGCATCCGCCATCATCTCCATCGCGGGCGGGCGCATCGAGGACGTGCGCGAGGGGCCCGGCGTGTCCGCGGCGATCTCGGTGCTCAGCTACAACCACCCGATCGAGTGGCTGCAGAAGTCCGAGCCGGGCGTCTACTTCCATGTCGAGGTGTCGGGCGACGCGCTCGTCGACCGCATCGACGAGGTGCATGCCGTCTACCCGGGCGGGCTGCTGCACGTCGAAGCGGGGCATGCCGGGCCGATCGGGATGCTGGCCGGCGTGTATGAGAGCCCCGAGGCGGTGTACGCGGGCATCGCCCAGCTCGGCGCGTTGGGCGTCGGCGTGCACAACCCGCACCAGTGGAATGTGGACTTCCGACTGAACGACACGGTTGCGCTCGCGGCGAACACCGACCCCGAAGGGCTGCTCAACCCCGGCAAGCTCAATCCGGAGTACGCGGGTCCGATCAAGGGCGCGATCCGATGACCGGCCCTTTCCTCCCCGCGTCGCGCAACTGGGCCGACCTCTCCGGCCCCTCGCTCGTGGCCGCGACCTCCGGCCGCTCGATCGCGGTCGTGCCCATCGGAGCGATTGAACATCACGGTCCGCACCTGCCGCTGCGCACCGACGCTCTGGTCGCCGAGGCCGTGGCATCGGCCGCGGTGGAACGGGTGAGCGCATCCGGGATCGAGGCCTGGCTGCTGCCGACGATCCAATACGCCAAGTCGGACGAGCATCACTGGGCCCCGGGCACCCTGTGGATCGAGGGTACGACCCTGCTCGACCAGCTGATCGAGCTGGGGCGATCGGTCGCGATGACTCCGGTGCGCACGGTCGCGTTCGTCAACGGACACGGCGGCAACGTGATGCTGCTGGGCTGGGCGAACCGCGAGCTGCGGCGCCGCTTCGGCCTGCGTTCGTTCTCGATGCCGGCGGGTGCGGGCATCCCGGGCGACGGCGAAGAGGGCCGCCCCGACGAGAGGGGTCAGGGCATTCACGCGGGCTTCGGCGAGACCTCGATCGTCATGCACCTGGCGCCGCACCTGGTGGCTCCGGAGATGCCGCCGCGAAACGTGCCCGAGAAGATCGCGGGCATGACGCACATCGGATTCAACCGCAAACCGGTCATGTTCGGCTGGACGAGCGAGGACTTCGGACCGACCGGCGTGATCGGCGACGCGACCGGCGCGAACCCGGCCGACGGCCGACTGATCTTCGAGCGTGGAGTCGACTTCGTCAGCGAGGCGCTGACCGAGATCGACGGCTTCGAGTTCGGCTAGGGGGACCTGTGGAATCAATCGACGGCCGACTCATCGTCGAGGTGCCGCTCATCGATCGGGCGACCGACCCGGTGCAATCCGACAGCCCCGCCGCCGACCCGACCGCCCTGGCGAAGGAGTGGCTGCCGGCAGACGGAGAAGACCGCATGCTGATGACCGTCTCGACGGTGGATGCCGAGGGCTTCCCCCGCGGGCGGACGGTGATGCTGAGCGAATTCGACGGAGAGCGCTTCTTCTTCCACACCGATTCTGCGAGCCAGAAGGTCGCTGATCTGACCGCGAATCCGAAAGTGTCGCTCACGATCCTCTGGCCCGGTTTCACGCGCCAGCTGGTGGTGCAGGGGACCGCCGAAGCGGCTCCTCCGGACGAGGCATCGCGCGCGTACGAGACCCGGTCTCCCTACCTGCGCCAGCTCGCGTGGCTCAACGACGCGGAAACCGCCATCCTGCCGCGCGCGGAGCGCGAGCAGCGCTGGGCGGCGTATGCCGCACGGGTACCCGATCCCGTGCAGCCCGACAACTGGGTCGGATACGGAGTCTCGCCGCACCGCCTGCTGTTCTGGGTGTCACACCCCGACGCTCCCAGCCGCCGCGTGGAGTACACCCGCACCGCCGCGGGCTGGAAGCACCGCCACCTGCCCGGGTGAGCTGCCGCGGCCTCGAGGAGCGATCCCCGCACTCCACGGCGATCGCGTGGACTGGCCGATCAGCGCACGCGGAAGCGCATGCCCCGTCGAGCGGTGAGGTCATCGATCGACGCCGACGCGAGCTCACCCACCGCACGCGCGATCGCCGCGGCGACTCTGTCGCAGAGTGCCTCCGCATCCTCGGCGGGTTCCGGGACGACTTCGTCCACGATTCCGTCTTCGAACAGGTGCCACGACGCGATGCGCTGCTGACGGGCGATCGCCGGCGCGAAGTCCGTCGTCCCGTGCATGATCGCGCTGGCGCCCTCGGGCGGGAGCGGCGAGAGCCAGCTGTTCTCGGCCGCGATGATCCGATCGGCGGGGAGAAGTGCGATCGCGCCGCCGCCGGCCCCCTGACCGAGGAGCACGCTGACGACCGGGACGCGAGCTCCCGCGAGCGCGACCATCGTACGGCCGATCTCTCCGGCCAGACCGCCTTCTTCCGCCTCTTTCGAGAGCGCTGCCCCGGGCGTATCGATCACGGTCACGATCGGCAGCCCCAGATCCTCGGCGAGCCGCACACCACGCGAGGCGACGCGGAGCGCACCGGGCCCGAGCGCAGACTCGCGCGTCTGCGCGCGACGGTCCTGGCCCAGCACGACGGCACCACGCCCGGCGAACGAGGCGAGAGCGAGCCACAGAGTGGGATCGAACTCGCCGCGGCCTGTGCCGCTGAGCGGGATCGTCGACGCCGACGCACGCCGGAGAAGCGTGCGCAGCCCGGGACGGCCCCTCGCGCGCGAGCGCATGACGATCTCCCAATCGTCGATCTCGCCCGGCGCAGACGCCGGGCGGGGTGCGGATACGGGAATCATCGACGCCGGAGCAAGGATGCCGAGGACCGTCGTGACGAGGGAGCGCAAGTGCCGCGCGTCGATGACGGCATCGATGAGACCATGGCGGTAGAGGTTCTCGGCGGTCTGCACGCCCTCGGGGAACGGCTCGCCGTAGAGCGCCTGATACACCTTCGGGCCGAGGAATCCGATGAGCGCGCCGGGCTCGGCGACAGTCACATGCCCCATCGACCCCCACGAGGCGAAGACTCCACCCGTCGTGGGATTGCGCAAATAGACGAGGTAGGGCAGGCCCGCAGCCCTGTGCCTGACCACCGCGGTCGAGATCGACACCATCTGCACGAAGGCGCGCGTCCCCTCCTGCATCCTGGTGCCGCCGGAGATCGGTGCCGCGAGCACCGGTATCCGCTGCTCGGTCGCCCGGTCGAAGGCGGCGATGATCCGCTCCGCCGCGGCGACACCGATGGACCCGCCGAGGAAGCCGAACTCGCCGACGACGACCGCCACGCGGTGTCCGTCGACCATCCCCTCCCCGGTCAACACGGCCTCGTCGGCACCCGATCGCTCTCCCGCGCGCGCGAGAGCGGCGACGTAGTCCGGGTCCGCGCCCGGTGTCTGCGCCGCAGAGTCCCACGAGCGGAACGACCCGTCGTCGAGCACCTGTGCGATCAGTTCTCGCGCACCGGTCATGGATTCCGTCCCTCGGCGGTCGTTTCGCGTGCTCGGCCGAAACTCACGCGTCCGTGACGCTTCCCTTCGGCACTCGGTGTCATTAGTATCGTCCACATCAGAGTGCACGACAACACCGACCTGCTGACGCAAGGAGCATCCCATGGATACGCAAGCCCGATCGACTGATTCCACGGCCGTCGCATACGAGGTCATCGAGGTCGACTCGCTCGTCGAGGAAGTATCGATCGACGGCATGTGCGGCGTCTATTGATGGCCACCATCGAGGCGCCGGTGCGTCCGGCGCGGCTGGTTGATCATTTCGAGCGTGGGTTGGATGCGCCGATCTGCTTGACGTGGGAGTTGACGTACGCGTGCAATCTGTCGTGTGTGCACTGTCTGTCGAGTTCCGGCCGGCGTGATCCGCGCGAGTTGAGTACGGCGGAGTGCAAGGCCGTGTTCGACGAGTTGGAGCGGATGCAGGTCTTCTACGTCAACATCGGTGGCGGTGAGCCGACGGTGCGCCCGGACTTCTGGGAGTTGCTTGAGTACGCCACTGCGCACCATGTGGGGGTGAAGTTCTCGACCAATGGGGTGAAGATCACTCCGGATGCGGCGGCCGCTCTCGCGGCGAACGACTACGTCGACGTCCAGATCTCGCTCGACGGTGCGACCGCCGAGGTCAACGACGCGATCCGGGGGCCTCGTTCGTACGAGACCGCGTTGCGCGCGATGGCGAACCTGCGTGATGCGGGGATGAAGGGCTTCAAGCTTTCGGTCGTGTGCACGCGCACCAACATCGGTCAGTTGGATGAGTTCAAGGCGATCGCCGACGAATACGGTGCGCAGTTGCGTCTGACCCGGTTGCGTCCGTCGGGTCGCGGAGCGGACGTGTGGGATGAACTGCACCCCACACAGGCGCAGCAGCGTGAGCTGTACGACTGGCTCGTCGCTCATGGTGACCAGGTCCTCACGGGGGATTCGTTCTTCCACCTGTCGGCGTATGGTGAAGCGCTCCCGGGCTTGAACCTGTGTGGTGCGGGTCGTGTGGTGTGTCTGATCGATCCGGTCGGTGATGTGTACGCGTGCCCGTTCGCGATCCATGACGAGTTCCTCGCCGGCAGTGTCCGTGACGAGGGCGGGTTCGCGCAGGTGTGGCGTCACTCCGACCTGTTCACCCGGTTGCGGGAACCGCAGTCCGGTGGTGCCTGCACATCCTGCCAGTTCTTCGATACCTGCAAGGGCGGGTGCATGGCGGCGAAGTTCTTCACCGGGCTGCCCCTCGACGGGCCTGACCCGGAATGTGTTCAGGGGTACGGTGAGCAGGAACTCGCGAAGCGCAAAGACACCGGTGGTGGTATCCCTCAACCCACCGGCGACCACTCGCACCGAACCACACCACCCCGTCCCCGCGACGGAATGAGTCCGGTACGCGTCACCATCAGCCGACGCGAAGACATCCAAGCGCCACCCGTCAGCGCCTGCGCAGAAAACCCCCTCGCAGGATTCACCACGGCCTGACGCTGGAGTGACCGCTGTGACATGGTGAAGGCCGGGGCGCACGCCCCGGCCTTCACCATGTCACCGGTGTCACGCGTAGGTGCCGTCCGGATTCCAGTAGCCCTCGGCGATGTGCCCGTCATCGATGGCCTGCTGATATTCGGCATCCGTCAGGCCGACGACCTGCTTGTATACGTACTCGTTGTCGAGCCCCATGCCGCTGATGGGCTCCCACTTGAGGTCGGGACCCGTCCAGTGCCAGTGGTGCGCGGGGTACTTGTAGGTACCTGCATGGGCGGACTCGATCTCGCGGAGCATGCCGCGGGCCGCGACGTGCGGATCGTTGAACACGTCCTCCTCGTTGTAGAGCGGGCCGGCCGGAACGCCCCGTGACTGGAGGGCATGGAAGGTGTCCTCCCGACTGCGGCCCGAGGTCCACGTCCGGATCTGCTCGTCGATCTCGTCCTGGGCCGCAAGCCGGCCGGCCTGCGTGGTGAACCGGTCATCGGCGGCCCACGCGGGATTCCCCATCTCGGCGATCAGCTCGGCCCAGTCCGCGTCGCCGCGAATCGTGATGCTCACCCACTTGTCCTCGCCTGCGGCGGGGTACGCGCCTTGAAGGTAGTTGCGGTCCCGGTTGCCCATCGGTGCGCTGGGATTTCCCGTGGAGGCGGCGTCGAGGTACATTTCACCCAGATGCTGCATCTCGTTCTCGACCTGGGGGAGCGCGATCACCTCGCCCTTTCCGGTCTGCGCGCGGCGGCGCAGCGCCGCGACCACAGCGAAGGCCCCGGTGGCTCCCGCGGCGGGGTCCATCTGGAACACGCTCGTGGTGGTCGCCGGAGCGCTGTCGGCATAGCCGCGGACCGCAGTGACGCCGGCGAGCGCTTCGAAGTGCGCGCCCAGGCCGAGGTAGGTGGAGTAGGGGCCGTCCTGCCCCAGCGGGGGCAGTCGCAGGATCACCAGTTTCGGATTGCGTTTGTGGAGGGTTTCGGGGTCGATCCCGAGGTGCTCGAGCACGGTGATGTTGTTGTTCTCCACGAGCACGTCGGACTTCTCGACGAGGCTCAGAAAATGCTCCCGCCCCGACTCCTTCCTCAGATCCAGCGTCGCGAGCTTCTTTCCCCGCGCATGCATGTTGAACATGGCTGCCCGGTCCCACGGCCTCTCGCCGGGGTCGCGGTCCGGGTAGGCACCGCCCATGATGCCCATCATCGCCATCATCTGTGGAGAAGGGCGGGCGACCAGGCCGCGGGTGCTGCTGGGGAACACCCACGGGTTGTCCACCCGGATCACCTCCGCGCCCAGATCACCCAGATACATCGTCACGGACGGGCCCGACCACACCACGGTGAAGTCGATGACCCGCACGCCTTGCAACGGCAGGTGCGCCATGATCACTCCTTTGTCATCATTGTCGGCAGTGCGCGGTTCACAGCGATCCGAGGACCGCCTCGGTGTCGGCGCCGAGCTTCGGCGCCTGCGCGATGTCCCACCCCGCGTCGACGTTGAACGGGGCGCCCATGTGCGTCACCGGACCGACGGCGGGATAGTCCACGGTGTGGAAGAAGCCGCGGGCGGCGAAGTGCTTGTTGTGGATCACCTCGGCGGGGGAGTTGATGGAGGTCACCGGCCACTTGTGCTCCTGGGCCTGCTCCATGACCTCCTCCTTCGTGCGTGACAGCAGCCAGGGGTACATCCCGGCGTCGATCGCCTCCTTGGTTTCGATCCGCGGGAACAGCGCCGGGTTCGCGGCCACCTCGCCGAAGTACGCGTTCATGTCGGGATCCTGGACCGTCGCGAGCATGCGCGGCAGCCACGCCTGTGTGATCATGATCTGGACGTACCCGTCGTCGGTGGGGTACGCGCCGTTGGGAAGGATGCCGCCCAGCAGGTCGCCGCGAACGCTGCTCTCGCCGTTGAAGGCGTAGTTGACCAGGAAGGTCGTGCGCCGGTCAGGGGATGTCAGGCCCACTTCGAATCCGGAGATGTCGACGTGGCTCGGTTCGCCCTGCTCCTCCGCCACCATATGGGCGGCCAGTGTTGCCAGTGCCGCGACATTGCCGGTCTGATACACCTGCATGTAGCCGCCCAGCTTGAGCGGTTCGCGGTCGGCGGATCCGTTGCCGAGCATCGGTCCGCCCATGCCGTAGTAGATCAGCTCCGAACCCTCGTAGTCGGCGTACGGGCCGTTCTGTCCGAACGGGGTGATGCTGGTGAGCACGAGAGTCGGCTGCACGGCCAGCAGATCCTCGTACCCGAGTCCCCATCCCGCCAGAACTCCCGGCTTGAACGACTCGACCACGATGCCGGCCGTCGCGACGAGCTTCTTCAGGCTCTCGCGATCGCTCTCCCGGTTCAGGTCGAGCACGACGGACTTCTTGCCGGTGTTGTTGTGCAGGTACACCGCGGAGCGGTCGATCCCCTCCTCGTTTCCGATGAACGGCGCCATCCGGCGAGTCTCGTCGCCCTCGGGAGGTTCGATCTTGATGACCTCGGCCCCGTAGTCCGCGAACATCTTCGTCGCGTAAGAACCGGCGATCCCACCCCCCAGTTCGATCACACGGATGCCTTCAAGTAGCCTCATTGCTCCTCCTCCGTCGCCCGCTGCGCGGGCTCCGTCCGTTGCAGTCCCACGCGTCGTTGCGTTGGACCGGTACCGTCTCGGCGCCTGCGGGTGCCGGAACGGGATCGCTAACGGTAGGTGCGAAAAGCACACACCGCAACCCTCATCCTCGGCGGGTCATCCGATGCCGCCGAGGCTTCTGCCCAATCGACTCATCCAGCACCTCCATGTGCGGCGAGATCTTCTCGACGAAAGCCCGAGTCGTCTTTGGCACGGGCAGTCACCGATGATGAGACCCTACTGTGATGGGACCCATGATGTAAAGGGATCTGCTCTCGGAGCAGCGCCGCCGGTGCGCGAGCACCCGGAAGTCAACCGCTGACGATGTCCTTGAACGCGATGTCCTTGTCCAGCCGGGGTTCGCCGGGCAGACCCAGCACACGATCACCGATGATGTTCCGCTGGATCTCATCCGACCCGCCCGCTATGCGGATCGCGGGGTTGCTCAACAAGCCCATCTGCCAGACGCCGGCGTCCGCCGTGTCCTTGTGCATCAGCATCCCGTCGCCACCCATGATGGCCAGGGCGACGTCGGCGGCGCGTGTGCCGAGTCGGGCCGCTGAAAGCTTTCCGATCGATCCCTCGGGGCCGGGGATCTGACCCTTCGAGAGGGCCGTGAGCGACTTGTAGCCGGTGAACCTCAAACCCTCGGCCC
>WOYI010361932.1_pt1 | contig 18064 bp, 17 predicted proteins | sample 6423411 | NCBI WGS metagenome assembly WOYI01 (sample SAMN13441803, study PRJNA592873) | oil field metagenome | biome: oil field; feature: oil-well bore; material: oil-contaminated soil; isolation source: oil-contaminated soil from oil-well borehole | place: Germany: Wietze | collected 2016-10-18 ...
CGCTGACCGCCTGCCCGGGGTCGAAAGAATTTGCACCGGATTTCAAGCAAGAGAATTTTGGCTTGATGGAAGTTAAGAGTGCGCAATTCATGGGCATAATTTTTGTCACCATGGGCAAGAACACGCCACCCTTGACCGAGTGGCTCGGTGAGATTGTCCCGCCCACCTTGAGCACGTTGCTCGGTGGTGATGGTCGTCTCAAACTGTTGGGTTATCAAAAAGTGCGCTATGACTCCAACTGGAAAGGCTACAACGACAACGATGGTTACCATGCCCCCATGTTGCATACGGCTTTCCGTTTGTTGAACTGGCAAGGAGGTACGACGGGCTTTCAGCGCATGACCAAGAATGGCCATGTGGTGTTCGAAGCGGAATTAAAAGCGATCCAGAACAACGGGTTTGTGAATGATCCGTCATTGGTTGAATTCAAGGGCAGTGATCCTGCCAAAGGATCGCGCATTGTGCAGTTTTTTCCTGCAACAGTGATGGTCAAACACCTTGACATCATTAACCTGCGGTTTGCGATTGCGCGCAGCCATGAGGTGACTGAGGTTCATTATGCTTACTTTGCACACGAGGACGACAGTGATGAATTAGTGCAGCACCGCATTCGTCAGTCATCCAATCTACTGGGCCCCTGCGGCATGATCAGCATGGAAGATGCGGCCATCTTCCAGCGCATTCATATCGGTAACCAAACGCCAGGTTTTGCCGAGTTTCAGAAGGGCGTAACGAGCTTGTCCGAAATACCTATGGATGTTAAGCAAAACGATGAGACCGGTAATTTGCCACGCTGGGAACACTATCGCAAAGTGATGGGCTTCAAACGGGAGGGAGAAAAATGAGTCAGACGATAACTGCCGCACACAGTGCGGCCATTGATGCATTACACGCCGCGTATCTGGCGGCATTGGATAAAGGTGACATGGTGGCGTGGGCGGCGACTTTTTCTTTGGCACCTGAGGCGAGCTACTTTTGTATCTCCACAGAAAACGACCGTCGTGGTTTGCCATTGGCGCTGATGTATGACGACTGTCGCGGACGTATAGACGACCGCGTCTCGTTCGTGACTAAAGTCTGGGTCGGCACCTATCAACCCTACCGCACGAGGCATTTCATCCAGCGCCTGAGTTGTGAGTCGGCAGGAAATAACCGATACCGCGTGACTTCGGGGTTTACCATCATGATGAGTGCTGAAGGTGGCACCACCGCAGTGCTCACCAGTGGCGAATACCGTGATTTGATCGAGATTCAAGGTGACCATGCAGTCTTCTGTGAACGACGTGCAGTGTATGACGCAGACGTTCTACCACGGTATATTGTGTTTCCGTTTTAGCTTTTCCCTTTTAATGCAAGGAGAAAATAGCATGAGTAGCGCTTCACTGCTTTCGTCGCAATCGGCCGCATCCCGCAAAGACAAGGTATCGGCCCTGGCACCAGATAATTTCACATGGCATGGTTATTCGGCTCTCGAAACGCAGTGGCGCGTTGAACGTCTGCTCAGTCGATATGTTGCATGCATTGATGATGATGCTTTGGAACGCTGGCCGGAATTTTTTGTGGCTGAAGGCTGTCGTTATGAAATTATTACCCGTGAAAACGTAGAGCGGGGTATGCCATTGGCGCTGGTGTTTTGCAACAGTCAAGGCATGCTGGTTGATCGAATTGTGTCACTGCGTGAAGCGAACATCTACCCGCAGCGCTGGTATCGGCACATTGTCTCGAATGTGCTGATTCAGGCGGTGGCGGAAGATCATCTGGAAGTGCATAGTCATTATGTGGTGTTGCAGACACGCCGCAATGGTCAGACCAGTGTTTTTAGCGCAGGCAAATATAAAGACCGCATTGTTTTTCAGAATGGTGAACTCAAGTTTGCTGAAAAGCGCGTGGTAGTGGATACGCACAGCATTGATACGCTGCTCGTATCACCTATCTGATCATTTCTGTCTAAGGAGAAAACACTGTGAATGCACCAATGACTCCATTTGCCAAACCTTGGGTGGCGAATCCCGACGGCTACCGTGTGCCGTATGAGGTATTTACCGATCAGGCTTATTACGATCAGGAGCAGGAGCATATTTTTCGTGGCGAGACTTGGTCGTTCGTTGGATTGGATGCTGAGTTGCCCAATAAGGGCGACTTTAAATCCACCGCGATTGGCGACACGCCCGTGATTGTGACGCGAGACCAAACGGGTCAATTACATGTCTTCAAGAATTTATGCATGCATCGCGGTGCCTTGCTGGTGCGTGAATCTCGGGGAAACGTCAAGTCTTTTGATTGTGTTTATCACCAATGGTCGTTTGATTTGACCGGTGCATTACGCGGTGTGCCTATGCGGCGAGGTGTGCGCGGGGAAGGCGGGATGTCACCCGCATTTGACATGGCAAACTTCGGGCTGGATGCCTTGCGAGTTGAAGTCATGAATGGTTTGATTTTCGCCAGTTTTTCAAAATCCGTTGAACCCTTGGCTGACTATCTGGGCGAGGGGATCGTGGCCAATATTCAGCGTATTTTTAACCGCCCGATTCGTATCATGGGTGACTACCGCCAATATATTCATGGCAACTGGAAGCTCTATGCTGAAAATACTCGCGATCCCTATCACGGCAGTTTGCTGCATTTGTTTCACAGCACATTTGGGCTTTACCGTGCGACACAAAAGGGATTCACCTACATGGATCCATCTAATCGGCATTGCCTGTTGAAAGCCACCGCATCTGCAGCGCCGACTTCTGCGAGTGAAGATCAAGAGGTTTACAAGGATGTCCGATCTTACAACACCGAGTTTCATTTGCAGGATGCCAGCGTTTTGGCTGGCAGGCCGGAGTTTGAAGATCGCGCCTCGTTGGTCATCAACGCGATTTTTCCTAATCTGCTGATACAGCAGATTGCCAATTGTCTGGCCGTGCGTCAGTCAATCACGCATGCGCCAAATGCCTTTGAGATTGTCTGGACGCTCTTTGGTTACGCAGATGATGATGAAGAAATGCAGATGATTCGCATGAAGCAATCCAATCTGGTGGGGCCAGCGGGTTTGATTTCGATGGAAGATGGCGAGGCGATAGAGATCGTGCAAGACGCTGTCATCCGCGATGGTAAAAAAACCTCGGTATTGGCCATGGGTGGCGTGCATGCGGGGAGTGTTGATCACATGATTACCGAAGGCCCGATTATTGGTTTTTGGGAAAACTATGCGCGCTATTTGAAGCTAGGGGATGAGTTGAAAAAATAGTGTAGTCAGATTTGCAAGAGACGACATCGAAACGACGCAGAAAAGTCGGCGTTGATGATACGCCACAAAGCTTTGAAGCCGACCGCAGAGAGTGTTTGAACCAGCCGTTGGGCAGAGTCACATCAGCAGAGTCAGCTCAGAAAAGTTCTTTTGGTAGATGGCGTTTTGATTTTACGGCGCAGTAAAGGCGAATCCTTTGCTGCGCCGTTTTTCATTTTGACGCCAAACCTGCGTCATTCATGACTGAATGGTAATGCAGAGGGTGATTCTTAAAGTGCTTGATCGTCTTGCGTTCAGTTGACTTAAGTCAATGTAAGCAAATCTCTTGATTCCTAGAATGACCTCAACTTCTTAAGAGAAGTCAAAAAGCTGATAGCAATGAATATACAGCTGATAAAAGAAGGAGAGGAGATTTTGCTGATGTTTGCTGACGTATTACTTGATTCATCAATTTCCTCTTTAAGAACTTTAACAGGCACGTTATTTTTCAAACGAAAGAGAGACATATCATGAATGCACCATTATCACGCGAAGCACTTCAGCAGGATAAGTTAAAAGCGTTGCTGGATGATCTGGAAAATAAGGTCGTTGTCAGTGGCCCCGGCGATGTCGTGCTGGGTGCCCGGAATATCTATACTGATCCGGCAATTTTTGAGCTGGAACTAGAACACATGATCGAAGGTGGCTGGGTGTATGCGGCGCACGAGAGCCAGTTGCCTAACACAAATGATTACTTCACTCTTTATGTTGGTCGGCAACCTGTTCTGCTTACAAGAGATGCGGATGGTCAGGTTCATGGTTTTCTGAACGCCTGCGCCCATCGGGGTGCTAAAGTGGTACGCCATACCAAGGGCAATCAGAAAGTGCATATGTGTACTTTCCACGGCTGGTGCTTTAACCCTAAGGGCGAGCTCATCAATGTGACTGATGAGGACACAGGTGCGTATCCGGCAGGCTTTGATCGCAAAAACCTGGGCTTGACGCCAGTGGCCAGGTTGGAAAGCTATCGTGGCTTTATCTGGGTCAGCCTGAATGCCGATGTACTTCCGCTAAAAGAGTATCTCAACGGCGCAACGACATTTATTGACTTGATGGTCGATCAATCGCCAACGGGCGAGTTAGAAGTGCTGCCAGGCGAATCAACCTATGTCTATCAAGGCAACTGGAAGCTGCAAGCTGAAAATGGCTTGGATGGTTATCACGTCAAAGCGACGCATGGTAACTATGTAATGACGGTTGGTCGGCGCGCCAAAGGGCAATCCGCCACCGAAACCAAAACGCTGGCGGTGGAAAAAATTGATACGGGTGTGAGTGGCTTCTTTGCCTTTGATCAGGGCCATGCCGTGCTCTACGGTCCTTATCCGAATCATAAAGACCGGCCGAACTTTGAGTTTCGCGACGGCTATCTTGAAAAGTACGGCGAAGCCAGGACTGTCTGGATGACCGAACGTTTGCGCAACCTGATGTTGCTGCCCAATGTGTTCCTGATGGATCAAATGAGCACCCAGATTCGCATCTTCCGCCCGCTGGCTGTAGATCGCACCGAAGTCATCACCTACTGCATTGCCCCGAAGGGTGAAAGTGCAGTAGCGCGCGAGAAGCGGTTGCGGCAATACGAAGACTTTTTCAACGCGAGCGGCATGGCGACACCGGACGATCTAGCCGAGTTTCGTCATTGCCAGGCTGGCTTCCAGGCTAAAGCTGCGCCCTATAGCGATATTTCACGCGGCAAGTCGCGCTGGATCAAAGGTGTCAGCGAAGTAGGCCAATCTATCGGCGTACAGGCAAGACTGAGCAGCACGAATGTTGCCGATGAAGGTATTTATGCCAGCATCCTCGAAGAATGGGCTCGCCGCATGCAGGATATTGTGAAAAACAAACTTGAGAGGAGTGGAAAATGAATGCTGTGAATAAACATGCACAACCTGAAGTGACCGCTGCCACGTGGCATTCTGTGCTGCGCTTTTTAGGGCAGGAGGCCAAACATCTGGATGACAAGGATTGGGATGCCTGGCTGGCACTCTATTCGCCGGAAGTCGAGTACTGGATTCCCTCCTGGGATAGCGATGGCACGCTGGTCACCGACCCCACAAAACATGTGTCATTGATCTACTACAAAAATCGCGGGGGACTCGAAGATCGTATTTTCCGTATCCGTACAGGGAAGTCTGCCTCCAGCACGCCTCTGGCGCGAACGAGCCACCAGTTCCAGCTGATCGATGTCAGTGAGGTGGGTGGTGTCGCGCAGGTGCGGACAAACTGGACGGTCGATTCAGTGACTGATCATGAAGTGCGCAGCTATTTTGGTACGGCTTATTACACATTGGTTGCCCAGGGCGATAGCTGGTTGATCCAGTCCAAGAAAACCGTTGTGCTGAATGATCGTATTGACCAAGTACTGGATGTTTATCTAGTCTAGCAAACAGCAGGCTTGAGCCTGTGCAAAAGACTCAAGCCTGCTGAACGAGAAAGGATATATACAAATGAGCAGTTATGCACTTGAAAAAGCGATGTGGACGGTAGGCACTAGCCCTGCGGAAGCCGAAAAGTTTCGTCAGTCTCCGGCAGCCTATGCTGAACAGTTCAATCTCGATGCCGATGAAAAGGTCAGTCTTGCTACGCTTGCTGTTGGAGACATGGCGCGGCGCGGTGCGAGCACTTTATTGCTGTTAATGGGGTTCATGGCCGTCAATGGGCCCGGTGGGATGGGTGAGTACATGCGGCGGATGAATCAGAAATAATGCTGCTGAAGTACATTTTTTAAATCTATAGAAATACAGGAGAGCACATCATGGCAACACTTGTCGGAGGGTTTTTAATGCCGCATGATCCTTTCATGTCGGCGGCTCCCCATGTCGCACCCAAGGAAAAGGTCGATAACACCATGGCCTCGTTCCACCAGATCGAGGCGCGCATTCGCGAATTAGCAGCGGATACGATCATCATTATTGGTGACGATCATTACTGCATTTTCGGTCCGCACTGCATTCCGCGCTGCCTGATTGCGATTGGTGATGTGGAAGGCCCGGTTGAGGACTGGCTGAACATCCCGCGAGGGCCCATTGCTAATCATCCCGACCTTGCACGCCATATCCTGGAACGGGGCTATGACGAAGGAATTGACTGGGCGTTTGCCAAGGCCCTCAGCATTGATCATGCGATTGCTATTCCGCATCATCTGGCGGTGCGCTCGAACCCGTCATTGCGTACGATCCCGATTTATCTTAATGCCGCTGTCGCGCCGGTGATACGCAGCCAGCGTGCTTATGCGATCGGGCAGAGTATCCGCCGCGCGATTGATTCCTGGCCTGGCGATGAGCGGGTTGTGGTGTTCGGTACCGGTGGCATCAGCCATTGGGTAGGCACTGCAGAAATGGGACGCGTTAACGAGGAGTTTGATCAGCGCATCTTGCGGCTGGTAGAACAGGGTAATATTGATGCACTGCTGGCCTTAACGGATGCCGAGATTCTCGAACAGGGCGGTAATGGTGCGTTTGAGCTCAAGAACTGGATTTGCGCGATGGGTGTCATGGGCAAGCTCAAAGCCGAAACGATTGGCTATGAAGCCGTGCCTGAATGGATTTGTGGTTGTGGATTTGCGGAAATCAAAGAGGCGGCGTGACACCAGCGCCGACTTTCGTTGTTTTTGATGGTGTCGTTGTAACAAAATTTTAGTTATTTTTAAGGAGACAGACATGGTTGACGTTGATAGCTTGGTGGATGTGAAAAACGGCATGCAGGCAAAACGCATTTTTTGGGATGAGGATATCTATAAACTCGAACTGGAAAAAATATTCGGCCGGTGCTGGCTGTTCTTGACTCATGACAGCATCATCCCCAATGTGGGTGACTATGCCGTGACCTTCATGGGCGAGGATGAAGTGCTGGTGGTGCGTCAACGCGATGGTAGCGTCAAGGCTTTTCTTAACTATTGCACGCATCGGGGTGCTCGCGTCGTGAATGCAGAAGCCGGCAATGCCCGCGGCTTTACCTGTACTTATCACGGCTGGGCATTCGGGCTGGATGGTTCGCTGGAATCTGTTCCTTTTGAAAAAGAGGTGTATGGCAATGTGTTGAAGAAAGACACCTTGGGCATGAAAGAAGTCCGGGTCGAAAGCTACAAGGGGTTTTGGTATGGCAACTTTGATCACAACGCACCTCATCTTGCCGACTATCTTGGCGACTATCGCTGGTTCCTGGATATCTGGATGGAGGGTACGGGTGGGGCAGAACTGATTGGGCCGCCTGCGCGCAGCATTCTGAAATGCAACTGGAAAACGCCCACAGAAAACTTCATTGGTGATGCTTATCACGTGGGTTGGACACATGCCGCTTCGCTAAAAGCAATGGGCGGGCCGCTCGGTGTTCTTGCGGGTAACAAACACCTGCCACCAGAAGGTGCTGGCGTTCAAATCACTAGCCGACATGGGCATGGCGTGGGGATTTTATTCAATGCCGGGCCGGCACTCATGAGCGGGGAAGAAGGGGCCATGGCGGCCAAGTGGTATGCGGAAAACCAGCCCAAGGTGGCTAAACGCCTGAGTGAGGCGCAAGCCAAATATTATGGCGGGCATTTCAATGCCTCGATTTTTCCGAATAACTCCTATCTGTGGGGTACCAATACATTCAAGGTTTGGCATCCGCGCGGGCCGCATCAAATCGAGGTGTTTACTTGGACTATTGTCGAAAAGAACATGCCGCAGGAACTCAAGGATGCCGTGCGGCGGTCGATGTTGCGCACCTTTGGTACGGCCGGAATGCTGGAGTCTGATGACAGCGACAACATGGAATCCATGACCAACCTCAATCGCGGGCCGCATATCGTGACAGGTGTGCTCAACTCGCAGATGGGCCTGGGCAATGAGCATGAAGATGCTGAGAGCGGCAACATCATTGGGCCATCAGCGATTGGCGAAACGTCTTACCGTGGTTTTTACCGGGCTTATCGTGAATATCTTAAAGCCAAGGATTGGGACGAAATTCGCGCCAATAATGGCAAATGGAAAGATGAGCTGTTGAATCGCTAAATGTGTCATTGAATCATTGATTATCGTCAAGGAGAATTCAGATGGAAGAATTAAACCCGGTAGCCCATGAAATTTATATCGAAGTCCAACAGGTCTTGTTCAAGGAAACCCGCATGTTGCGTGAAGAGCGCTGGCGTGAATGGCTGGAAACCATGGTGGAAAAGGACATTGTCTATCGTGCCATCGTCAGCCAGTTGCGCTTTCGCAAGGATAATCGTTACACCGGTGAGAAGGACGTTCCCAGTCTCGATGAAAATTGGGCAGGACTTGATCGGCGTGTTGCGCAAATGGAGTCAGGTATGCAATGGACGACTGACCCTGCCGAACGGGTGCGTCATTTCATTACCAATCTGGAAGTATTTCAGGGTAAAACCCCGAATGAGTATGTCATCTATTCAAACTGCCAGACAGTACGTAATCGTCGCGTGTATGAAGAAATGACCTACTGCTATGGCCGTAACGATATTTGGCGGCGTGGGGCTGACGGCAAGTTGCGGCTCGCCCGTCGTGATGTTGATGTCGACGAACGTTTTGTGAGTGGCAAGAACCACAACTTCCCGATGTGAGTGGTTTAGCGCCTTCGGGCTCAGACCTCTGAGTTTAGACCTCTGGGTTTAGACCGTTGGGTTTAGATCGTTAGGTTAAGGCTTTTGCGCGGCGACGATGCAGATCGTTCGCCGCGCATTTTTGTAAACCTGCCGCTCAGGCTGACGGAGGGCGTGAGTTGGTTTTGCAGGTGCTTATGCCAAAGGGCGAATAAGCCGGACAATAGCGAAAAGTGCCGGTCAGTATGGGCAAAATGCCTAAATAGCCCCACACGCCAATAGTTCCGGTAGCAGCAAGTGCGACGAGAGAAACTCCTGCAACGATACGAATGACACGGTCAATATTGCCTACGTTTGGTGACATCTTGATCTCCTGTTTTTAACGATAGCGTAAAGGGTGTTGGCAACTCAGGGTGTTGGGCAATCCAGTTTTTTCAAATGCGTTTCCAGGCGTGCTTCGCTGCCCAGCGAAACATGGCGTCAATATTACTCTTTTTCGTTTGCCGTTTTGTAGTCTGGCTTTAGGTCTGCATGGGATAATTCATCCATGGTTTCTCTTGTGCATGCTCTGGAGCAGTTGCCTGATGCTGGCGACATCAAAGCTCGCCTGATCGAAGGTTTGGATGAGGCGGGTTGCGTTCGCTTGACGGATGCGATCGCGCTCGCTGCTGAATGGTATGGCAAGACGAAACTCTCCAGTGGCGAACCCACGTTTCAGCATGCGCTGGGTACAGCGCTTGTTGTTGCGTCACTAGGGCTAGATGCTGACGTGCGTGTGGCGGCGATGCTTTTCGCAGCGATGGATTATCGGCAAGATGCCCCTGAGCTTTTAAAAGTCGGCTTTGGTGAGACGGCGGCCAAACTGGTGCAGAGCCTGCATCGGCTGGGTGTGTTGCGACCACTCACCCGGGCTGCGACTGATGGTCGCATGATGCAGGCGCAGACAGAGATTTTGCGCAAAATGCTGCTGGCAATGGTGGATGATATTCGAGTTGTTTTGCTGCGCCTTGCCAGTCGCGTGCAAACCTTGCGGTTTCTTGCCGATCAACCAAGCCTTTTGCAGCAGGAAATGGGTCGTGAAAGCCTGTTGATCTATGCACCGCTGGCCAACCGACTGGGCATTTGGCAACTCAAGTGGGAGCTTGAAGATCGCGCATTTCGTTATCTTGAGCCAGATACCTACAAACATATCGCCCGCATGCTTGATGAAAGGCGGCTGACTCGTGAAAATTTTATTGCCGGGGTGGTTCAGCGCCTGCATCAAGCCTTGCTTGCCGCAGGTATAGCAGCGGAAGTGTATGGGCGACCAAAACATATCTACAGCATCTGGCAAAAAATGCGTAGCAAGCGGCTGGATTTTTCTGAAGTGTACGACGTGCGTGCGGTGCGCATCATTGTGAGTGAGGAGAGAGATTGCTACACCGCATTGAGTCTGGTGCACAATTTCTGGCAGCCGATTCGTGGTGAATTTGACGACTATATATCACAGCCCAAAGGCAATTTTTATCGTTCGTTACATACGGCGGTGGTCGTGGAAGATGGCGGTGCACTTGAAGTGCAAATCCGCACAAAGGAGATGCATGACCATGCCGAGCTGGGCGTTGCTGCCCATTGGCGCTATAAGGAAGCGGGCAAATCAGATCATGCCGTTGGCGTCTATGAGGACAAAATTTCCTGGCTACGACAGTTATTGTCGTGGCGCGATGAAATTGCCGATTCAGCCGAATGGGTCGCGCAGTTCAAGCGGGCAGCGTTGGACGACACGATTTATGTGTTGACGCCACAAGACAAGGTGATCGATTTGCCGCGTGGCGCGACACCGCTGGATTTCGCCTATCGGCTGCATACCGAACTGGGGCACCGTTGCAGGGGTGCTAAGGTTGACGGTCACATGGTGCCACTCAATACGCCACTGCAAAACGGCCAGCGAGTGGACATTATCGCAATTAAATCAGGGGGTCCATCGCGTGACTGGCTGAGTGCGACGCAGGGTTATCTCGTTACATCGCAAGCGCAGCGAAAGGTGCGGCAGTGGTTTGCCGAGCAAGACAAAGCGGATCTGTTAGCTCACGGGCGGGCAGTTGTCATGCGCGAGCTGCAACGTGCAGGCGCGCTGCAAGGCGCGCAGGCTAATCTCGAAAAGCTCGCAGAACGCCTTGGGCTTAACAGCCCCGAGGCAATGTTTTTGGCCGCTGCACGCGGCAGCATTGGCCAGCGCACAATAGAAACTGCGCTGCGTGGCGAGATAAAGTCGCCGACTCCTGTGCCAGAAATGCTGACGCACAAGAGTCGTGCGGATGCTAGTCAGCGCAGCGTATTGATTGTGGGCGTGGATAAGCTATTGACTCAGATTGGGCGCTGCTGTAAACCCATTCCGCCGGATGCAATTGTCGGATTTGTGACGCGCGGAAAAGGGGTTTCCATTCACCGTGTGGCATGTGAGAACTTTCTTCGGATGGTTGCACGCGCGCCCGAGCGAGCAATTGAAGCGGCATGGGGCGACAGAGAAGAAGGCGCACCAAGTGCCACAGACGCAGTAGTTTATGCTGTTGATATACAAGTGGAAGCGACTGATCGACAAGGCTTGCTGCGCGATATTTCGGATTCGCTCATGCGGCAGAAAATCAATGTCACTGCCGCTAAAACGCACAGCAAAAACAACGTGGCGCGTATGCGCTTTACACTCGAGTTAGACAGTGCTGAGCGTTTACAAAAAGTGATGCTTGTGCTGCGCGATGTACCGGGTGTGATCCACGTGCAGCGCGCTTAGACTGCACGCGTAGCAAGGCGGGAAAGATGCAGTCGATCCAGCGCAGCATGCAGTTTTTCCGGGTGAGCTGAAGCCTCTAGTAGAAGTTTTCCATGCCCTTGGGCGAGTGATCCGGCAAGGCGTCGAGTTTGGCGGGCAACCGCTTCGGCTACGTCAACCAGCGTGGCGTGCGTACCCGCCAGAGCGCGCAGATGGGGCGAAAGAAAGCTGTAATGCGTGCAGCCGAGCACTAGGCGATCAACGCCTTGATCCAGCAGCGGTTGCACGCGTTGGCGTACATCGTTGATCAGTGTTGGGTCGTTCAGATTAAGTTGTTCAACCTTCGTGGCCCATCCTGGGCAGGGCTCGATAAAGACTTCAACATCCGCTGCGTGTATGCGAATCAGGTGTGCCAGTCGCGCGCTTTTTGCGGTGGCTTCGGTCGTCAACACAGCAATGCGGCGGCTGACGGACGTTTGCGCAGCAGGTTTGATCCCGGGCTCGACACCTACTACCGGAATACCCGGATGTGCTTGGCGTAGTGCTTCAACTGCTGTGGCCGTGGCCGTGTTGCAGGCCACAACAAGCAGCTTGCAACCGATTTCTACCAGATGGCTGCCAATGTCCAGCACGCGCGCCTGAATCTGCGCATCGCTCTTGTCGCCATACGGCACATGGGCGGTATCGGCAAAATAAATGAAGTCGGCCTGCGGCAAGGCGTCGACCAGGGCGGCCAGTACCGAGAGGCCGCCGAGGCCGGAATCGAAAACGCCGATCATGGTCGAAAAGTCGGCGCTGGTGATACGGTACAAAGCACGGCAAAGAGCGCGGTAAAAAGCACGGCGGGCACGATGAATCAGGCAACCGCGACAGGAATTTTGCCGATTTTCGCCTGCCACTCGCGCGGGCCGGTGGTGTGCACCGAGGTACCGGAAGAATCCACGGCCACGGTCACCGGCATGTCCTTGACCTCGAATTCGTAAATCGCTTCCATGCCCAGATCGGCGAAGCCGACCACCTTGGCCGATTTGATGGCCTTGGCGACCAGATAGGCTGCACCACCCACGGCCATCAGATAGGCGGATTTGTTGTCCTTGATCGCTTCAATCGCCACCGGGCCGCGTTCGGATTTGCCGATCATCGAGATCAGGCCGGTCTGTTCCAGCATCATGCGCGTGAATTTATCCATGCGCGTGGCGGTGGTGGGACCCGCCGGGCCGACGACTTCATCGCGCACGGGATCCACCGGGCCGACGTAATAAATCACGCGGTTGGTGAAGTCGACAGGCAGCGCTTCCCCCTTGGCCAGCATGTCGGCGATGCGTTTGTGCGCGGCATCCCGTCCGGTAAGCATCTTGCCGTTGAGGAGCAGTTTTTGTCCCGGTTTCCAGGCGGTGACTTGTTCGCGGGTGAGTGTGTCCAGATTGACCGCGGTGGCTGATTGGGTATCCGGCGTCCAGGTCACCGCTGGCCAGTCGGCCAGTTTGGGTGGTTCGAGCCGGGCCGGGCCGGAGCCATCCAGGTGAAAGTGAATGTGGCGCGTGGCGGCGCAATTGGGGATCAGCGCGACCGGCAGATTGGCCGCGTGCGTTGGGTAATCCAGAATTTTCACGTCGAGCACGGTGGTGAGGCCGCCCAGGCCCTGCGCGCCGATGCCCAGCGCATTCACTTTTTCGTAAATTTCCAGCCGTAATTCTTCGGTGCGCAGCAATTTTTCACCGCTGGCGGCGCGCGCTTTCAGTTCATGGATATTGCATGGCGCCATGATGGATTCCTTGGCCAGCAGCATGGCTTTTTCCGGTGTGCCGCCGATACCGATGCCGAGGATGCCCGGCGGGCACCAGCCGGCACCCATGGTCGGCACGGTTTTGAGTATCCACTCGACCAGGTCGTCCGACGGATTGAGCATGGCGAACTTTGTTTTCGCTTCCGAACCGCCGCCCTTGGCTGCGCAAATGACTTCCACATGGTCGCCGGGCACGATTTCAAAATGCACCACAGCGGGCGTGTTGTCCTTGGTACTTTTACGCGCGCCAGCCGGGTCGGCGAGCACCGAGGCGCGCAACGGATTATTTGGATCGAGATAGGCGCGGCGCACGCCTTCATCGACCATCTCTTGCAGTGAAAGCGTGGCTTCCCAACGCACATTCATGCCGACCTTGAGAAACACCAGCGCAATACCGGTGTCCTGGCAGATCGGGCGGTGGCCTTCGGCGGCCATGCGGCTGTTGGTCAGGATTTGCGCAATGGCGTCTTTCGCGGCGGGCGATTCTTCGCGCTCGTAGGCTTCGCCCAGCGCCTGGATAAAGTCGAGCGGGTGGTAATAGCTGATGTACTGGAAGGCGTCGGCGACGGACTGGATGAAATCTTCTTGGCGGATGGGCTTCATAAGAATCTTGTGGAAAATATCAGTGGGCTTTTTTGCTGACGAGCAAAGTATTGGTCATCACGCGATCAGTCCAGGCAATCGCCAGGGCTGAAATCAGGAAAGACAGGTGAATAGCGACTTGGGCAATGATCACGCGATCAGCCAGATGTTCGGCATTGATGAAGGACTTCAACAGATGGATTGATGAGATGCCGATCAATGCGGTCGCCAGCTTGACCTTGAGCACGCCGGCATTCACATGCGAGAGCCATTCCGGCTGGTCGGGATTGTCTTCGAGGTCAAGCCGCGAAACAAAGGTTTCATAACCGCCGATGATGACCATGATGAGCAGGTTGGCGATCATCACCACGTCGATGAGTCCCAGCACGATCAGCATGACTTGCGCTTCAGTGAGATTGCCGATCTGGGTAATCAACAGCGCCAGTTCGTGCATGAACTGATACACATACACGCCTTGCGCCACGATCAAGCCGAGATACAGCGGCGCTTGCAGCCAGCGGCTGGCGAAGATGAGTTTTTCCATCGGGTTGATGATGCGGTTCATGGTTTTGGCAGGTGTGTTGTTCAAGAGGGGCAATATTATCGCAGAGGATGACTGTTCTGCAGAATCAGGTGATAAAGCGGGGTGCATTTCTGATTGCAGCGCATCTCGCATCATGCTGCATCTCAGGGTGGGTGACGCTAGAATAGCGCATCAGCGATGCATCATTATTAACTAATGACCAAGAGGAGCCACACATGTCCGCAGATGTAACAAGCCATAGCGCGCCTATTTATCCACCGTCATCCGACGTGGTGAGCCAAGCCACCATTTCCGGTATGGCGGCTTATCAGGCTTTGTGCCGCGAAGCTGAACAGGATTACACCGGCTATTGGGCGCGTCTGGCTGTCGATCATGTGAGTTGGCAAAAGCCATTCACGCAGGTGCTGGATGAGTCCAATGCACCGTTTTACCAGTGGTTTGCCGATGGTCGGCTGAATGTCTCGTACAACTGTCTGGATCGTCATGTGGCAGCAGGCCTGGGCGACAAGGTGGCGTTGATTTTTGAAGCGGATGATGGTCAGGTTACGCAGGTGACTTATCAGCAGTTGTTGCGTCGTGTGGCGCAATTCGCCAATGGTTTAAAAGCGCGCGGCATAAAAAAAGGTGATCGCGTGCTGATCTATATGCCAATGTCAGTCGAAGGAATTGTCGCCATGCAGGCCTGCGCACGCATCGGGGCGATTCATTCAGTGGTGTTTGGCGGCTTTTCAGCCAAGAGTGTGCACGAGCGAATTGTGGATGCCGGTGCCGTGGCGGTGATCACGGCCGATGAGCAGTGTCGCGGAGGTAAAACTATTCCGTTAAAACCTGCAGTGGATGAAGCCCTCGCTTTAGGTGGTTGTGAATCCATTCGTTTTGTCATTGTGTATCGTCGCACCGGCGGGGCATGCGCCATGACCGCCGGACGTGACGTGCCGTGGGATGACGCCATCGCCGGCCAACCAGACATCTGCGAGCCGGAGTGGGTTGATGCTGAACACCCGCTGTTTATTTTGTATACCTCTGGCTCCACCGGACAGCCCAAAGGGGTGCAACACAGCTCTGGTGGTTATTTGTTGCATGCCATCCTGACTACCAAGTGGACGTTTGATCTCAAGCCCAACGATGTGTTCTGGTGCACCGCTGACATCGGCTGGGTGACGGGACATACTTATGTAGCCTATGGCCCGCTAGCCTGTGGTGGTACGCAAGTTGTTTTTGAAGGTGTGCCGATGTATCCGGATGCAGGGCGTTTCTGGCGCATGATTCAGGATCACAAGGTGAGCATTTTTTACACCGCGCCGACAGCGATCCGCTCGTTGATCAAGGCTGCCGAAACCAACCCTGGCGTCCATCCATCGAAGTACGATTTATCGTCGTTGCGTCTGTTGGGTTCAGTCGGCGAGCCGATCAATCCTGCGGCATGGGAATGGTATTACCAGAACATTGGCGGTAGCCGCTGCCCGATTGTGGACACCTTCTGGCAGACCGAAACCGGCGGCCACATGATTACCCCCTTGCCAGGTGTCACGCCCTTGGTGCCGGGTTCTTGCACCTTGCCTTTCCCCGGCATCCAGGTGGCGATTGTGGATGAGGCTGGCCACGAACTGGAATGGGGCAAGGGTGGTCTTCTGGTGGTGACCAAGCCTTGGCCTTCGATGATCCGCACGATCTGGGGTGATCCGGAACGGTTCAAGAAATCCTATTTCCCGCAGGATTTTCAAGGCAAGCTGTATCTTGCAGGCGACGGTGCGATGCGGGATGCGCAAACGGGTTACTTCACAATCACGGGACGCATTGACGATGTGCTCAATATCTCCGGGCATCGCATGGGCACAATGGAAATTGAATCGGCACTGGTATCCAACCCCTTGGTGGCCGAGGCTGCCGTGGTTGGGCGTCCAGACGATGTGACCGGTGAGGCGATTTGCGCTTTTGTGGTACTCAAACAAGCGCGGCCCAGCGCAGAAGACGCCAGGAAAATCGCTAATGATTTACGTAATTGGGTGGCCAAGGAAATTGGCCCGATTGCCAAGCCGAAAGAAATTCGCTTTGGCGACAATCTGCCTAAAACCCGATCCGGAAAAATCATGCGCCGCCTGCTGCGCAGTCTGTCCAAAGGCGAGGCTATTACGCAAGACGTGTCGACACTCGAAAACCCGCAGATTTTGGAGCAGTTAAGAGAGGCATCGTAAAGCGTCCCTATTGCCTATGTCGGCGATTTTTTATTTCAAGAGAAACGACAAATGATGACTGACAAAACTGTAATGGATGCCGCCGTTGTAAAAGCCGCAGTAGATGCTGTAATGAAGGGCAGAACATCAGTCCGCGCTTTTTTGCCTGCTGCTGCTGTGCCGCGCGAAACCATTGCCGATCTGTTGCAGGTGGCCGCGCGTGCGCCATCAGGCACGAACACGCAGCCCTGGCAAGTGCATGTGCTAACCGGCCAGATGCGCAACCGGCTGGTCGAGGAAGTCTGTCGCGCGTTTGATGCGAATGACACCAGCCATAAACCCGAGTATGACTATTACGCCAAGGAATTTTTTGACCCTTATCTCGCGCGGCGGCGCAAAGTGGGCTGGGATCTTTATGGCCTGCTAGGCATCAAAAAAGGAGAGGCGGAAAAAACTCGTGCCCAGCATCGCAAAAATTACACATTGTTTGACGCCCCGGTGGCCTTGATGTTCGTGATTGATCGTCGCCTGGCCATGGGCAGCTGGCTTGATTTCGGCATGTTTTTGCAGAACATCATGTTGGCTGCGCGTGCGCGCGGGCTGGATACCTGCCCGCAAGCAGCGTGGATTGACTACCATCGCATCATCGGCCCGCTGCTCAATCTGGGTGAGCACGATCAGCTGGTGTGCGGCATGGCACTGGGCTATGCCGATCCTTCCGCTATTGTTAATACGCTGGTGACCGAGCGCGCCGCGCTGGAGGAATTCGTGCATTTTCATGACTGAAGACGCTGATCTTTCGCGGCAACGCATCGATAAATGGTTGTGGGCCGCGCGGTTTTTTAAAACGCGCCGCTTGGCAACCGAAGCCATTGATGCCGGGCGGATCAAACTCAATGGCCAGCCGGTGAAGCCCTCGCGCGAGGTCAAATGTGGTGATCTGGTGGAAATGAAGTTGGGTGACACGCTTTGGATCGTATGCGTGCGTGGCACCAATGCGCAGCGCCGCACCGCGCCTGAAGCGCGCATGCTCTATGCAGAAACGCCTGAAAGCGTGGCGCATCGCGCCCAGCAGCGCGAAATGAAGCAAATGGCACCGACGCCTGGCGCGACGTTGCGCGGACGTCCCACGAAAAAAGCAGGCCGATTGATCCGCGGTTTTAGTTTTAATGAATAACCTGATAAGCAGTCTCGGTGTATTGATCTTCGGGTTTTTGCTCGGTGGCGGACTGCTGGGTTTTCTGCTGCTCGTGCGCGTGCGCGAAATAAAAACGCAGCTGGCAGCGCGTGAAGCCGAGCTTTCCTTATTGCGCGACGAAAAGTCGGCGCTGGCAATACGGCGTGCCGAGCTGGAAACTGCGCTACAAGCCGAGCGCACCTTGTTCGCCGAACGGCAAGCCACGCTGGAAGCCGCGCGCGACA
>WOYI010579625.1_pt1 | contig 18056 bp, 15 predicted proteins | sample 6423411 | NCBI WGS metagenome assembly WOYI01 (sample SAMN13441803, study PRJNA592873) | oil field metagenome | biome: oil field; feature: oil-well bore; material: oil-contaminated soil; isolation source: oil-contaminated soil from oil-well borehole | place: Germany: Wietze | collected 2016-10-18 ...
TTATTCCTCCAATAAGTTCAACAATTTATTTTAAAAGTATACTGCTATCTTTTTAATTTACAACAGCAAAGATTAACCAAACAAATTAAATTTTTCTATGATTGCTGGTCCTAATATCAAAACTCCAATGATCACAGCCAGGAATGCAGCAATCAATACAGAGGCTGCGCCAACATCTTTGCTGATTTTTGCGAGGGGGTGCACTTCAGGACTGGCGAGATCAACGATGACTTCAAAGGCTGTGTTGAGAAATTCTGCCAACCACACCAACCCGATGACCAATAAGATCGCTATCCACTCACCTCTTTCGAGATGAAGAAAAATACTGACTCCGATCACCACAATTGTAGCGGCAAAGTGTATCCAGGCATTTCTTTGGGTTCGAAAAACAAACGCCAAGCCTTGGAACGCTGCGAGAAAGGAATTCTTCCTGCTCTTTACAAATTGTTCTGCTTCAGTTGTTGCTTTTTTCGCCATATTTTTGTGACAAGAATTATAAAACAAGGTAAAATAGTGAACTCACGCGGGTGTTGCCAAGTGGTAAGGCATTAGCTTCCCAAGCTAACATTCGTGGGTTCGAATCCCATCACCCGCTTTTCATCTATTTTACTGTTAATAACGAAAAACTGCTTGAACTTAAGCAGTTTTTCATTTAACCTAAATTTCAGTCAAGTTGCTTTTTGTAGACCCTGTGATTTTTGTAATACTTCACACCCAGGTTATCCAAATCTTTGCGCATCTGGACAGCGGTTTCAGCTACCTGGGTAAGTTCTGCATAGATAAAGCGTTTGTTGGCTTGCGCAGCTCTCATTAAAGAGTCAAAGAGCAAAGCATTACCACCCATACCCTGGTACTCCGGCAAGATTCCGATCCCATTGAAATCCAACCACTCGGTGGTTTTCAGCTCGCGCAACAGCCTAAGGATACCAATTGGTCCGAGCCTGCCTTTGTTCTTTTGCATTGCCGCAGAAGCGTCTGGGAAAGGTAGAACAAAACCGACAATATCATCATTTTCGTTCAGGATGATTTGAAGTAACTCCGGGATCGCAACCTGGATGGCGTTATCGACAGCATAGTCCAGCTCTCTGTCAGAGAGAGGATAATACTCCCAGTTCTTCACAAAAGAACGGTTATATGCCTCTTTGATTTTGTATTTCCACTCCAAAATATGTTTTTTGTTGCGGAAGTTCATTACCTTGAGTGTCCCATGTTTTTCCACGATTTCTACAGCTTTTTTTATCTTCTCTGGCAATACAAATTCTTGGGGGGACAGGAAACTGGAAACAAAGTCAACTTCTTTTTCAAAACCATAATTTTCAACCAACCTCTGGTAATAGGGGTAGTTGTAATTCATCATATTCATCATCTGGCGGTGTTCAAACCCTTCCACCTGGATGCCATAGCCATCCAGTGGACCGTAGCCCTTTGGACCTACGATGCGCGTCAGTCCACGGTTTCTCGCCCACTCACTCACTTTATTAAAAAGTGCGTTGGCAACTTCCTGGTCATCGATACAATCAAACAGGTAAAATTCGCTGTCTTTGACTTGATGATATTCATTGAAAGGTTTGTTTTCTAATGCAGCGATCTTACCCACCACTTTGCCATCCCGTTTTGCGATAAAAAAATCAGAATCCGAATGATCATAAAACGGATGCTTTTTCTTGTTCATCATCATAAAAATGTCGGATCTAAAAGGGGGAACAAACTGTGGGCAGTCTTCATATAACTTATATTGAAAATCAACGAATTCTTTTTGAAGAGATTTGCTGTTTACATCTAATATTTCGAGCATAAAGCCTCCAGTGATGTTGAAATAAGCAACATTGTAGTTGTTATAACCTAAATTTCTAATTAAGGATACATAATCAGTAGATAATCAGTAGATTATTCGTCATATATAAAAGGCAAAACCAGAAAACCAGAAAAGATTGTAAACCATGGGGAGTTGCGCTATAATTTCTGGGCTAAGTTTCAAGAATGAAAGAGGATTTATATGATCGAAGTTAATGAGTTAAGAAAAGGTGTCACGTTCCAGCAGGACGGCAGCTTATACAAGGTACTGGAATACTCCCACAACAAACCAGGACGCGGCGGTGCTACTATTCGCATTAAAGCCCGCGATTTACGCAAAGGCACTACGCTGGAAATGACATTTATCTCCAGTGATCGTGTTCAGGACATTCGCCTGGAATACCACAACGTCCAATATCTTTACAGGGATGATAATTTCTTCTATTTTATGGATATGGACACTTTCGAGCAGCCAGCCGTACCAGCTTCTCTGGTGACAGAATATGAAGGTTTTCTGAAAGAAAATATGGATGTCAAGCTGACCTATTTTGGCACCGAGCCTTTGGATATCGAATTGCCCACCACAGTTGATCTCGAAGTGACAGATGCCGAGCCAGCAGCACGTGGTAACACCGCTACAGGCTTGACCAAGCATGTTGTAACAGATACCGGTTTGAAGGTCCAGGTCCCCGCTTTTGTCAATACTGGCGATACGATCCGGGTTGATACCCGCACTGGGGATTATGTAACCCGCGTTTAGGACGGAGTTATTCTTGATGAGAACACCAGACGGTCGCGAATGTAAATTCTTCTACGGGGATTATTATCGCGGCCGTAATTTTGAGGAATGCCGCGCATTAAGCAGCCCTGAAGATAAAAAGATTTGGACTTCCCAGCTTTGTTCAGGCTGCCCCTTGCCCGATTATCTACATAACAATTCCTGCAACAACCTGGTTTACTCAGTTTTCATTGGTAATTTTTTGTTCAACAAGAAAATGAAAGTAAAAGCCTGGTGCTCTAAATCGCACGAATCCGTCCGGGATCCCAATGTTGGTTGCGGGCATTGCCATGAACTCGACCCATTGAACTAATATCAGAAAACTATCAGAAAGTAAGCATTCTCCTTATTCAAGCAGGCAAAATGTATAGGCATGTTGGTATAATATTAATATGGCGAAAAACACCGCCAAACGGAGGCAGTATTGAAATCTCGTAATCAATCTTTTTTCATCTCGGCGCTATTACTCTTTTCTATCGTCGCGATGGTATTTTATGGCTTCCAGGAACAAGCCTTTGGCACTCAGCCGATCCCGATCAACCAACTTGCGGCTGATATTGAAGCTGACCTGGTTGGGAAAATCGAAATCAAGGGCGATGATATCGTTGTTACTTATCGTGATGTCACCAATAGAGCCGCTACCACAACCGCTAAAGATCCAAATGCCAGCCTGATTGAAGAATTGGTCTTACTTGGTGTCTCGCCTGAAAAACTACGCGACCCTAATTTGAAAATCGAAGTGGTCCTTCCTGGATTTTGGGCGAACGCGGCAACTCTCTTGATCAATTTCCTTCCCTTTATCCTGATGGGAGTTCTATTTTTCGTATTTATCCGCCAGGCTCAAGGAACCAACAATGCGGCTATGGCTTTCGGTAAATCCCGTGCCAAGATGCTGACAGGAGAGCACCCAACGGTGACTTTTCAGGATGTGGCAGGTGTGGATGAGGCGAAAGAAGAACTGCAGGAAGTGGTTGAATTTCTCAAAGAACCAGAGAAATTTATCGCGCTGGGAGCACGCATCCCAAAAGGTGTTTTGTTGGTTGGGTCACCAGGTACTGGTAAAACTTTGATGGCAAAAGCGGTTTCTGGTGAAGCTGGCGTACCTTTCTTCTCGATCTCAGGTTCCGAATTTGTTGAAATGTTTGTTGGCGTAGGTGCAAGCCGAGTACGCGACCTGTTCGATGAAGCCAAGAAGCACTCCCCTTGTATCGTGTTTGTTGACGAAATCGATGCTGTTGGTCGTCATCGCGGTGCTGGTCTTGGTGGCAGCCATGACGAACGCGAGCAAACCCTCAACCAACTTCTCGTCGAAATGGATGGTTTTGGCACTGATACTAACGTGATCGTGATTGCCGCTACGAACCGTCCTGACATTCTTGACCCAGCTCTATTACGTCCTGGTCGTTTTGACCGGCGCGTTATGTTGGATAAACCAGACAAAAACGGACGGGAAGCGATTCTGAAAGTGCATACCAAGGGCAAACCGGTGGATCCAAAAGTTGACCTGGGCGAGCTCGCCCGTTCAACACCAGGTTTTGTCGGTGCGGACCTTGAGAATTTGGTCAATGAAGCTGCAATTCTTGCCGCCCGACGCAATAAGAAGATAATCACGCGTGATGAGTTCGAGGAATCGATCGAGCGTGTTATCGCTGGTCCAGAACGTAAAAGCCAGTTGATGAATCCACGCGAAAAGAAAATTGTTGCCTATCATGAGGTTGGTCATGCAATTGTGACCAGCGTCTTGCCTGAAGCTAATCCAGTTCAAAAAGTGTCCATTATTTCACGTGGTATGGCTGGTGGTTTTACCCTTTCTCTTCCACTCGAGGATCAATATTTGGAGTCCAGAAAGATGCTGCTCTCAGAAATGTCAACCATGCTCGGTGGTCGGGCTGCTGAAGAAATCATGTTCAGCGATATCACCTCCGGTGCATCGAATGATCTTGAGCGAGTCACCAAATTGGCACGTCGAATGGTTACCCGCTTGGGTATGAGTGAAAAACTTGGTCCAATGGTTTATGGTCAAAAGGAAGAATTGATATTCCTCGGTCGGGAAATATCCGAACAGCGAGATTACTCCGAGCTGGTAGCGCAAACGATTGACCAGGAAGTACACAATTTGGTTGAATCTGCCTACAATATGGCTAAAGAAGTCTTGCTCAAATATAAAGATAATTTGGTCGAGATTGCCGAAAAGCTACTGGAAGTGGAAACCCTTTCCAAAGAAGAATTTGAAAGTCTATTCCCGACACCGAACGAAAAGAACCAGGGTATCCCCTATCTGGACGTTATCTAACTCGTTTCGAATTTGACTCTGACAAGATCCAGCATCTTTTCCAAGATGGCTGGATCTTGTGCATTTAACCAATGGATTTCTGGATCAGATGGTTTAAACCAGTTCGCCTGGCGACGGACGTACTTCCGAGTGTTCCGTTTGATCAGGATAAGTGCCTCCTCCAGGTTTATTTCGCCATCCAGGAAGGCGATCAGTTCGTTATATCCGATCACTCCCATTTTTTGCAGTGCCTCTCTGTATCCATGTTCTACAAGATCGCGTACCTCTTCCACAAAGCCTTCTGTCAGCATTTGCTCAATACGCGCATCGATTCGTTGGTATAGTTCTATCCTCTGCCATTCCAACCCGATGATCAGGGAATCAAAAGACGGGGTATCCTTCGAGCGAATCTGAGAAAACCGTATACCGGTCTTGAAGATAACCTCAAGCGCTCGTACCGTCCTGCGATGATTATGGTAATCGATAAAACCAGCTGCTTCAGGGTCCAGAACCTGTAGATTTTCATAAAGCTTATCAAAGCCGATAGTCTCACCGATCGCTTCAAGTACCATCCTCATACGGTCGTCAGCTTCAAGTTCTGGAATATGCCAATTTTGCCTGATCGCGCGAATATACTGACCAGTCCCGCCTGTTAGAATTGGAATTTTACCTATGCCATTCAAACTAGTGATAAGGTTTTCGGCTTCAGCTTTGTATTCACCAATGCTCCAGGGTTGATCCAGATCAGTGCAGTTGATCAGATGATGCCGAACTTGGGCTAACTCAACCGGGGTCGGTTTGGAAACGCCAATGTTCAATTGACGATAGAGATAGCGTGAATCTGCCGAAATAATTTCCGTATCAAGAGTTTGAGCAAGTTGAATCGCCAATCTGGTTTTGCCGGAAGCGGTTGGTCCTACCAACATAATGAGTTTCGGTTTAATCTCCGTCATTCAAATAATCCAGGTAGATGTTTTCATAGTGGATAATTTCAGGTTTCCCGGATGAATCGGTTTCAATAACCAGTAGGTCTAATTGCCAATCGGGACTCAGGTCATTGTTGCTTTCAAGGTAAACAAACATCGAATCTTGCATTGCCTGGTACTTTTTCCGGGTGATACTGTATTCAGCGATACCATACGCTTTCGACTTGCGTGTCTTCACTTCAACAGCAACGAATTGACCCCCCGACTTCATGATCAAGTCGATTTCACCATAACGCGTATGGAAATTTCTCTCGAGCAGTTCGTAACCCTTCTTCGACAGAAAATCAACAGCTAAGGTTTCACCCCATGCTCCAAGTTTCTTGCGGTAGTGGCTATCAATGCTCATGCCAGTAGTATAACCTTGTTAAACTCGCAGTTTAGGCTCAGAAACAGCCAAAGAAAGCTAATTTTAGGATAAAATAGACAAACTACCCCGAATATGGGACTTAAACAATTTCCAAAAAGGAATCCAATGGCTGTTGCAGAAATTGTAACTATCGGCACCGAATTACTCTTAGGTGAAATACAAGACACCAATTCTCGTTACATTGCCCGAGCTTTACGTGATATCGGCGTTGATCTTTATCGCCTTACAACTGTGGGCGACAATATCAAACGCATTACAGCTACCCTTCAGGAAGCCCTGATGCGTGCTGATGTCGTGATCACAACTGGTGGGCTTGGACCAACCGTGGACGACCCTACCCGCCAGGCTGTCGCCGATACATTCAATGTAGAACTGGTCTTCAAAGACGAATTATGGGACCAGATCCTGCATCGCTTTACATATTACAACCGAACCCCAACTGAAAATAACAAACGCCAGGCTTACATACCCGCGAATGCAATTGCGATACGCAATGAAGTCGGCACTGCGCCTGCATTTGCTGTTGAACTGGGTGTGAAAACGTTGATTGCACTTCCAGGCGTCCCCCGCGAGATGGAACATATTGTGGATAGCTTCGTGGTTGATTACCTGAAAGAGCGCTACCATCTTGAGGATGAGATCATCCTTCCCTGGGTTATCCACACCGTTTCATTGGGCGAATCCAGTATTGATGAAATCATCGGTGAGATGGAGAAATTGAACAATCCTACCGTGGGTTTGCTCGCTCATCCGGGTCAAACGGATGTCAGGGTGACCGCCAAAGCCAGGTCGACTGAAGAAGCGCAGCGGATGATGGAGCCGGTGCTGCAGGAAATCCGTGAAAAACTGGCTGAAAATATCTTCGGTGAAAACGAGGACACAATCCAATCCGTCGTTGCTGCTGAGTTACTGCGTCAAAATAGGACCCTTTGTGTGCTGGAAGTCGGTACTGAAGCTCTGATTTGTGACGCCTTATCCGAACACCTCTCACCTGAATCCTTGTTCGGTCAACTCCTGGATATTGATATCACCCATGAAACCTTCAAGACGCTCATGCATGAATATCGTGACAAGAAACACGCAGATTTTGTTCTTGGCGTGATGTTGACACCGAAAGAAGAAAATCTTGAATTGTATGTTGCCCTGCTGGATGCTCAAAACATCCAGGAGTATAAACGTTTCTATGGCGGACCATCCGGAGATGCCGGACGCTGGGCGCTTAATGTCGGTCTCGATCAAATTCGCACCAAGCTCAAAAAAATGAAAGGAAATTGATGAAAACCATTGACACCATTTTGAGGAACGCTATTGTTTTGACCATGGATGCGGACTATACCCTCCATGAACCTGGTGCGGTTGCAGTTCAGGGAGACAAGATTGTTGAAGTTGGGCCTGAAGAAACCTTGCTTGTAAAGTATGATGCCAGAGAAGTTATCGATTGTGGCGGCAAAGTTCTGATGCCCGGTTTTGTTAATACTCATACCCATGTTCCCATGACCTTGCTGCGTGGTTTGGCGGATGATCTTCGCCTGGACGTCTGGTTGATGGGTTACATGATGCCAGTTGAGAGAGAATTTGTTTCTCCTGAATTTGTCCGCCTTGGGACCAAGCTTGCCTGCGCCGAATTGATCCGTTCTGGTGTGACCACCTTCAATGACATGTATTATTTTGAAGATGATGTCGCGGAAGCCACAGCTGAAGTAGGAATGCGCGCAGTTGTTGGGGAAACTGTAATGAAGTTCCCCACCCCCGATGCCTCCTCATTTGAGAGCGCTCTCGATAATTGTCGTGCCTTGATCGATAAATGGAAGGGTCACCCCCTGATCGTTCCTGCCATCGCTCCCCATGCAGTCTACACATGTACTCCCGAAGTATTGACCGCTGTTGTGAAATTAGCTCAGGAAACGGATACGATTGTCCATTTCCATTTATCGGAAACAGCTGACGAAGTGGCTACTATGCGCAACGAGCACGGAATCCCGGTGGTACCCTATATTCGACGTTACGGAATGCTCGATACACGCCTGATTGCGGCTCACTGCGTGCACCTTGATCAAGGCGAGATCCGCTCCCTGATGCACGCCGGAGCCGGTATCGCTCATAATCCTTCCTCGAACCTTAAACTGGCTTCCGGTTTCGCTCCTGTCGCCAAGATGATGGCGCTCGGCTGCAACGTCGGAATCGGAACGGATGGGACTGGTTCCAACAATGATCTTGATTTCATCGAAGAAATCCGGCTTGCCAGCTTTATTGCCAAGCCTACAGCTGAAGATCCCACCGCCCTGCCAGCCAAACAAGTGTTGGCTATGGCAACCAGTATCGGTGCCAAAGCGATCCACCTTGGTGATATCACTGGCAGCCTTGAACCCGGAAAACGAGCCGATTTAATCCTAGTGGACCTGAGTCCCATTCATAATCAACCCCGCTTCCATCGCAACCCTGATAGTGTCTATGCCCAGGTCATTTACGCTGCCAAATCGACCGACGTAAGCGATGTGATGGTCAACGGCAAGTGGTTGATGAAAAATAAGCAACTCTTGACCCTCAATGAAAAGGAGCTAATCGCTGAAGCAAGTATTGTAGCCGACGAAATCGATAAATTCTTGCGTGGACGAGAAGAGTCGGTCTACTCCAAATTGATCGCAATTGGTGGCGCGGCGGAGGAAGAAAGCTTTGAGATCCAGGCAAAAGTACCCATTGACGATAGAAGTGCCATAATTGATGCCTTATATGATGAAGAGATCAATATTCTGCGCAAGCGTCATTATCACGAATATGACACCTATTTTGAGTTTGAGGACGATAAAAACGGACGTCTGCGATATCGGGAAGATGAATTCCTGGATGATAACGGCAAGATCACCAGCGTTCGGTCGCGGCTAACGCTAATCGGTGAAAGAATGGATGAAGACAGCTTCAATGCCCAAAACGTTTTGCTTTCCAGAACGCGTTACTACGCACCCGCCACTCATAGTTTGCGTTTCTACATCGAGTATTTCAAACCGACAAAATCGGTTGAGATTGAAAAAGACCGCCTACGTTTCCTGATCGAGTTCGAAGGTACCGAATTCTTTGTAAATCTCGATACGCTTATGAGTCCCCAATTAGGAAAATTCCTTGAAATCAAGAGCCGTACCTGGAGCCGGGAAGACGCAGACCAAAAATCAGCTCTGATTAATGCCCTTTTCCAGAAATTGGGTGTTCATGATCCCGAACTCGTTACACAAGACTATCTCGAAATGGTTGAGAATAGGTTAAGAGCGAATTGAGGTAAACATGACTGATAAGGCTGGAAAAATAAAGGTATTGTTTGCCAGTGCGGAAGCAGCACCGTTCGCCAAAGTGGGAGGATTGGGCGATGTAGCTGGTGCTCTGCCGGCGTCCCTGCTTTACAATTTTGCTGATGAGATCGATATCCGCACTATCATGCCTTTTCATGCCGTCATAAAGGCAAAGAATCCACCCAATAAGAAGATTGGCGACTTTTCTTTTCAGGCTAACACGCAGCAAATCGACTGTGAACTTTTTATTTCTGACATCGATGGAGTGCCGGTTTACCTGGTTGACAACCCGTATATCAATCACGATTCTCCGGTCTATCATGGAGACTGGCAGCTGGATGGGTTGAAATATGCCAGTTTCTCCCTGGCACTACTTGAGGCAATGCGCTACCTGGATTGGAAGATTGACATTTTGCATGCCAATGACTGGCATACTTCCCTTGCTGTTCACGCCCTTGAAACCATCTACAAGGACGACCCCTTCTTCGAAGGTGTGAAAACCATTCTTTCGATCCATAACCTGCCATACAATGGGTGGGGCTCACAGGATGCTATGAATTTGTTGGGTTTTACTGCGAGCCAGGACCCTGATTTACCAGACTGGGCTAAATTCACACCACTTCCAATGGGCATTGCTGCTGCGCATAAAGTTATCGCGGTTTCTCCTGGCTATTCCCGTGAGATACTCACCCCGGAATATGGGTGCGGCATTGAGAATTACCTCCAAAAGCACGTCGGGAAGATCATGGGTATTTTGAACGGTATCGACGAGGACCGCTGGGACCCTGCCAAGGATGAAGCAATATCCCACAACTTCTCTGTTGATCAATTATCTGAACGTGTCCAAAATAAACTCGACCTGCAGAAAGCACTCGATTTTGAAGTTGATGAGAAGATTCCTTTGCTCACGATCGTCACCCGTCTCTCCGAACAAAAAGGCGTGCCATCCATTTTTGAAGCTTTACCGCAACTCATTGATCGCAAGTGGCAATTCGCTCTGTTAGGCTCTGGCAATCCTGAACTCGAACAAAGGGCCAGCAAGTTAGCTGAAGCGCATCCTGACCGCATCGCTTGTTTTGTCCAGTATGATGACGTGATTTCGCATGTCCTATATGCCTCAGGTGACATCTTCCTGATGCCTTCACTATACGAACCTTGCGGTCTCTCCCAGATGTTTGCCATGAAATATGGAAACCTGCCAGTGGCAACCGCCACTGGAGGGCTGGCTGACTCGATCTGTGATTATTCAACAGATCCAGATATTGCTACCGGCTTCCTGTATACTGAAAAAAACACAGCAGGTCTGGTCAAGAGCCTAAGTCTGGCTTTGGATACGTTCGAGAACCAGGAAATCTGGCAGTTGATGCAAAAGAATGCGATGAAGACAGATTTCTGCTGGAGGACTTCTGCGAAGAAATACCTGGAAGTTTACAAATCACTTTTACGAGGATGAATTAGTATGGAATTAGAAAGAAAATCAGGTATTTTGCTTCACCCCACCAGCTTGCCTGGACCTGATGGCATTGGAGATCTCGGACCGGAAGCATACCGTTGGGTCGATTTTTTGAGTAAAAGCGGTACTCAGCTATGGCAAATCTTACCACTCGGTCCAACTGGCTATGGTGATTCACCTTATCAATGCTTCTCAGCATTTGCTGGTAACCCCTTCCTTGTCAGTCCGATCTTACTCCTTGAGGATGGACTTCTTACCAGTGCTGATCTCAAAGAAAAACCCGTTTTTCCGCTTGATGAAGTTGATTATGGTCCGGCGATCGAATGGAAGACGCTTTTACTCAATAAAGCATTCGAAGCTTTCGCAAAAAAGGGTAATCCGAAACTAAAGGCCGATTTTGAACGCTTCTGTGATGAGAAAAAGGCCTGGTTGGAAGATTATGCCTTGTTCATGGCGATCAAAGAAACCCAGGAATTACACCCTTGGACAGATTGGCCTGAACCACTCAAGACCAGGGATGCCGCAGCCATCCAAGAAGCCAGAACAACCCTCGTCGATAAGATTTCGAAACACAAGTTCAATCAGTTCCTCTTTTTCAGGCAGTGGTTGCGCTTGAAGGCATTTGCTGTTGAAAAGAAAGTCGAGATCATTGGCGATATGCCCTTTGTGATCTCACTGGACAGTTCGGATGTTTGGGCAAGACCAGAATTATTCTTACTGGATGAAAATCTAAATCCGACCTTCGTCGCGGGAGTACCACCAGACTATTTCTCAGCAACAGGTCAATTATGGGGCAATCCCCTCTATGACTGGGAATACCATCTTGCTACCAAATTTGAGTGGTGGGTTTCCCGGCTTGGAGCAACGCTTGAACTGGTCGATATGGTTAGACTGGATCATTTTAGAGGCTTCGCTGCTGCCTGGCATGTACCCTTTGGTAACACGACTGCCATTGAAGGTGAATGGATCCGTGGTCCTGCTGGGGAACTTTTCACTGAGCTGAAACGGAAATACCCTGCCCTTCCTATCATTGCAGAGGATCTGGGAGTCATCACGGAAGATGTTGAATCACTTCGTGATGGTTTTGACTTGCCTGGGATGAAAATATTACAGTTCGGATTCTCAGGTGACCCGGAGGATGACTTTCTGCCCCATCATTACCCAACCCATTGTTTCGCTTACACTGGCTCACACGATAACAACACTGCCCGTGGTTGGTATGACGATGCCGTAGAATCAGAGCAGCAGTTCTGCCGGGAATATCTGCATTTCGAACTAGCAGAAGATGTTGCTGAATCGATGATCAGAGCCATCTGGCAATCTGTCGCTCTTTACGCGGTCGCCCCAATCCAGGATTTTCTTGGTCTGGGTTCTGAGACTCGCTTCAACCTGCCTGGGACAACGGCGGGTAACTGGAAGTGGCGGATGAAACCTGACTCTTTGACTTCCGCCTTAAACACCAAGATTCGTCGTCTGAACACGCTTTACAGCCGGTTGTCAGCGGAAGAGAAGATCCGCTACACCCAGTGGCTCAACGCCCACCGCGGAAATGGTGTCAAGCCGCATTAGGCTTTGCGCTCAACGCGAAAAACAAACCAAACAGTATCAGGATACCGCCAGCGATTTCGACTACTGACGGTATCTCTTTTAAGAACAAGATCGCTAATATGCTGGATCCGACTGGTTCAAAAAGAAGCGCCAACGAGACAATTCTCGCTGGCAAGTGTGTCAAAGCTTTGTTCATTGAAGTATGCCCAAGCGTCTGTGGCACCACGGCGAGGAGCAGAAAAATCAGGTAAATCCTGGGTGAATAGGTTTGATAACCTTTTTCCAGGAACAACAACATGATCCCCAAAACAACGGCAGCAACAGAATAGACAATGCTGACATACAGTTCGGTGGACATCTTGCTGGCGACTTTTCTTCCTACCAACAGGTATCCTGCAATCATCCAGGCACTGAACAGCGCCATGAGAAGTCCTGGCAGCGTGCTGGTTCCGGTGTTGTTTTTACCCAGAACCGCAATGATCAGACCACCGAGGAAAGCAAAAAATACGCCGAAATAGAAACGCCTCGGTACTCTTTCCTTGAGCACGAACGGAGAAAGCAATCCGACCCATAAAGGAGAGGTGGTGGCAAAAATGACTGAACTGTTGACCGAAACCAGGTCTAAAGACCAAGTCCACAAGGCAAAATGAAATGCCAATAGGATTCCAGAAAGTACCAACAAGCCAATCAAGTGGCGGTCGAGAGTGACCTTTTCCTCTCTTTTTGTGAATACAAAAATCAGGATCGCTATAATTGCAGAAAAAAACAACCGGTGAAATGCGACCGCAATCGGGCTGGCAGATGGCAGTGCCAGCTTGATCAGGATCGCAGCAGTCGAAACCGCGAAGATCCCAACGAGGAGCAGAGTGTAAGGCGATCTATTGCGAGAGGTATTATCCATGTCAATCTTCTGTCATTGTGAGCCCATTTGCCATTCAGATTCCAAGAGACCGGTACTAATTTCCTGGCAACACTATATTATCCAGCACAAGTGAATAAATTCATCAAAAATAGTAAAAAAAGCAGGTATGAACGATACCTGCTTCTGTTGCTCAAAACTAAAAAATCATTGTAGTTTTTCTTGCGCTGCAACTGCTGCACCCACAATTCCAGCCAGGTTTTGCAGTTTTGCAGGGATGATCTTAGTCTTGATGGTGAAATAATTCGAGTACTCATCGAAGTGACTGCTTATCCCGCCACCCAAAATAAAGAGATCCGGGCTAAATAAATACTCATACATTTTCAACCCTTCATTAAACCGCTCTGCCCATTGTTTCCAGGTCAGCTTTTCGCGTGTTTTAACAGCTGCTGATGCGTGCTCTTCAACCTCGTATTTGCCGAGTAACAAATGACCTAACTCGGTGTTTTGAAGCATTTTGCCTTCAACAAATAAAGCTGAACCAATGCCAGTGCCTAATGTCAAAAACAGGACAACATTTGCCTTGTGGGCTTCTTCAGACCCAAAGCGAAACTCAGCTAAACCTGCGGCGTCTGCATCGTTAAGAATAAATGCTTTATTCCCGGTTTCATCTTCGATCATTTTCGCCAGGTTCGCTCCGATCCAATCTTTATGTAGATTAGCAGACGTTCCAATAACTCCGTTTTTTACGATCCCGGGGAAGCCAGCCCCAATAATGCCGTTGTAGTTCAATTCTTTGACAATTTTGTGGATGTCTTTTACGATTTCCTTGGGTTTTTTCGATTTGTCACTTTTGTGTCGTATACGTTCGGAAACTAATTGCCCGGTTTCTGTATCGACCAGAGCACCTTTTGTGGCGGAACCGCCAATATCAATACCTAAAACAATCATGATTCCTCCTTCACTCACACCCATTTGCCAGGTGTTCTTCGTAAGTCACAGCAAAATTATGTGTCATGCTTCCGTCACATTTCGCCCGAAAGAAAAAGTAACCGGTCTGATCAGGCGCAAATGCAGCCAGGATCGCTTCTCGCCCCGGATTACTGATAGCTCCTGGCGGCAATCCCTGCACCTGGTAGGTATTATAGTCGGATTCAACCCCTAAGTCAGCATAAGTCAGAGGTGATTTCCACCAGGTTTGCATCACCGGATCAAAACCAAGTGAATATTGGACCGTGGGATCCGTTTCCAGTCGCATGCCAATTGCGAGACGATTGAAGAATACTGAAGCAATCGCGGGCATCTCCGAGCTTTCGAGTGTTTCCCGCTGGATGATCGAAGCTAAAATGATTAACTGATCGGTTGTGAGCGCAGAACTTTGGGCATTTAGGAGCGGAGTAGCTTCCTGGATCACAGATTTTGTACGGTTAATGGATTGCAAGACGAATTCTTCCAGCGAGATCGTTGGTTTAAGGCTGTAAAAACCCGGATGCATATAACCCTCAAGCGATCTTAATGAAGGCAGGTTGACAACCTGCGCAATCGCAGGCGATGGAACCTTGGCAAAAGATAAGAACTGATCACCACCAAACCCTAAACCGATCTGATCGATCACAGCGGCAATCTCCTCCAACCGCCAACCAGGAAAAATCGTGAACTGGATATCTCGGTTAAAACCTTCCGCGATAAAGCTGGCAATCTGGATTGCGTTCATACCGCTCGGAATAGTATAAGTTCCGGGACTTAGGGTGCGATCCTTGCCTTTATAGATCAATAAATCACATGTTCCGATTGCAGAGAAAACAAATTGCTCGGATTCCAATTTGTAACAGACATCGAGCGCACTGTCTGAGTTTGAGATCGTAAATTTTCGTTCTGACTGACCTGAGAATTCCACTGGTTTTTGCAGCCGATCAAGGTTTCTAAAAAGGCGGATGGAATAGCGCAGGTTGTTTAGCGTGTTCACATTACTGCCCGGAGCTCCCAATACCTGGCTGTCGCTATAGACAGCAAACATCATGAACAAGACCAAGCCGAGTGCCACCAGGAAGAAGATGACCAGCAAAAAAGGGAATTGTCTACGCTTGCTGGTCAATCGTTCACCTCATCCAAGCCTCTGGTAATATGACTATCGAGATAATTTTGCAATATAATGGCTGCTGCCTGGTCGTCCATGGCACCCTTGCGTTTCTTTTTGCCTTCGCCGCGGTCGATTGAAGCCTGCATTGCTTGTTTCGTGGAGTGGGATTCATCCCAGGCAATCACAGACAAATCCGTTTGACGCTGTAATTCTTCGACAAAACGGGTCACTGATCTTGCTCTTGGTCCCATATTACCGTCAGAATCCAGTGGTAATCCTACAACGATCGACTGGCAGTTTTCCTCTATGGCGATCCTGGCAACGGTTTGGGCATCGGCAGCACGGGAAGTGTGCTTCACGATTTGCAGCGGACGCGCCAGCGAGCCAGCCGGGTCGCTGACAGCGACTCCGATCCTGGCGTTCCCATGGTCAATGCCCAAAAACTTCAATTGCATCTCCAAATCATTTCAGATGGATACGAACCACCCTCTTCTCTTTTTGCCGTAGCGCTTCAATGTCGCCCAAGGCCTGAGCGCGCTGTAAGGTGGCAAAACTCATGCCCTCTCCCGGAATTTCAAAGTCTATAGCGCTATCCTTGGTAAAGGTGATAAACAACCCTCCTGGCTGCCCGCCTTTCTGCAGTTGTCCAGTGGAATGTAAGAAGCGCGGTCCAAAACCAAGCGTCGTAGCTTTGTTGAATTGTTTGAGCAGATCAGTTCGCAAGCCTTGTAAAAAGACCTCATTTTCCGCAAGACGAGGTACAAATGCGTTGAGGGCGATATATCCGTTCGCTCCCACTGTTTTCCCGTAAGCTTTGAGGACTTCGTCCAAGTTGCTCGCTGCTGCCAATCCTGGTACTGATTCACCATATACGGCGACCTTGTCGTTTTCAAAAATTGGTTGCCCGTCAAAAAGACGACCTTTTTCCTGGTATTCCTTGATGACAGCTTTCGTGATCGTTTTGCTGAGCTGCACATTGGGTTGGTCAAAAGCGTTCACACTCAAGACAGCACAGGCAACAGCTGTGGCATATTCCCAACGATAAAATTCCTTCGCAAGTTGATAGGGATTCTTGATCGGGATTTCTATCATTGGATAACCCTTGTCCTTAAGGATGGAGACAAGCTTACGCTTCTCTCCATCGACTGCCAGATAAACAAAGAGCCTATCAGTAGGATACTCAAGAGAGTCTAAAATGTTTTCACCTTCTATTGGCAGGATTCCCTTACCTTCTTTGCCGCTACTTTCTGCGATCAGTTGTTCCAACCAGGGGACAAGATATGAAGCGTAACTTTCAGCGATAAAGGTTAGTTTATCCTTACCAGCTTTTGCGCCTTCACCGATTACCAGTCCGAGCAGCAGGTTAGGATTGGCAGCATAGGGAACAACGTCGAGCCCCTGATGTTCACTTTCCATCGCTTCTGCCAGGAACCGTTGCAGGTCTATTCCCATAACCGCGGCTGGAACCAACCCGAAATGAGTGAAGACCGAATATCGACCACCCACATCTGGGCGGGCATTGAAAACTCTCTTAAGTTTTTGTGATTTTGCCAGGTGCTGAAGAGAAGTGTCCGGGTCCGTAACAGCGACAAAATTATCTCCGGGATTTTGTACTCCCAACTTTTCCAATTCAGACCAAAAATACTTTAATGCAGAGAGCGTCTCGCTCGTACCACCACTTTTACTCGAGACAATAAAAAGCGTTTTCGTCAGATCGATGCCTGTACATCGAAAAGCGATCTCTTCCGGGTTGGTGGTGTCGATGATTTGCAGCTTCAGCCCTTCACCTGGTTCAAGCGTGGTGGCGATTGCCTGGCTTATCACTTCAGGTGCAAGCGAAGAGCCGCCCATACCAAGAACAAAAGCGTCCGTAAAACCCTCGGTAATCAATTCATCATGGAATGCTTTCAGTTCAGGGATCAGGCTGAATTGCTGCGATGGTAAACCCAACCAGCCCAGTCGGTTGCGGATTTCTTCAAAACCGCCCTCATCGTTCGTCCAAAAAATGGGGTCGTGCGCGTACATTCGGCTTACGCCTTCCTCAACCATCACATCCTTGAGAGCCCGCTGCACCTGGCTTGCCAATCCATTCAATCCCTGGATGAAATCGCTGCGTTTGTTTTCGATGATATCGAGCAGCGACAGGTGTGCTTGCTTAAATTTCTCCACGCCTTCATCTTCCAATTGTTGTGTGACTGCGGATAGATCGATTTCAAGCTTTTCCAGTAACTGCAGATAAGCCAGGGATTCTTTAAGATCATTCTCGATGGAAAGGCTCGTGCTGCCGTGATCAAGGAACGCCGCCAGGGTTTTCGGCGGAACGGTGTTAACGCTATGGGCTGCAACCAGTTGATCTACATAGAGCGTGTCAGAATAATTTGGATTTTTAGTACCTGTAGATGCCCATAACGGTCTCTGTGACTTGGCTCCTTGTTGCTTTAATGCCAGGAAACGTTCACTCGAAAATTGCTCCAGGTACACCTGGTAAGCGAGTTTACCACTCGCAACCGCAATTTTGCCCCTGGCCTCTGCCGCTTCATGCGCAAGGTTGCTTGGTGAAGCGATCACAGCGTTCAGAAGCTGGTCGCCTGCTGTGTCGATCCGCGAAATGAAGAAGGATGCCACGCTTGATATATTG
>WOYI010191713.1_pt1 | contig 18052 bp, 12 predicted proteins | sample 6423411 | NCBI WGS metagenome assembly WOYI01 (sample SAMN13441803, study PRJNA592873) | oil field metagenome | biome: oil field; feature: oil-well bore; material: oil-contaminated soil; isolation source: oil-contaminated soil from oil-well borehole | place: Germany: Wietze | collected 2016-10-18 ...
GCGTTCCAGCCGGTCGCGGACCACCTCGAGATGGAGAAGGCCGAGAAAGCCCATGCGGAAGCCGAAGCCGAGGGCGGCGGAGGTCTCCATCTCGTAGCTGAAGGAGGCGTCGTTGAGGGCGAGCTTCTCGATCGCGTCGCGAAGCGCCTCGAAGTCGTTGGCGTCGACGGGGAAGAGGCCGCAGAAGACCACCGGCTGGGCGGGCTTGAAGCCGGCAAGCGGCTTTTCGCAAGGCCGGCGCTCATGCGTGATCGTGTCGCCGACGCGGGTGTCGCGGACCTGCTTGATCGAGGCGGTGAAGACGCCGATCTCACCCGGTCCAAGCTCGGCGATGTCGACCATCTTGGGTTTCAGGACGGCGAGCTTGTCGATGCCGTAGACGGCGCCGGTCTGCATCATCTTGATGCGGTCGCCCCTGGCGATGCGGCCGTCCATGACGCGGATCATGACGACGACGCCGAGGTAGCTGTCGTACCACGAGTCGACGAGCATCGCCTTCAGCGGCGCGGCGCGGTCGCCCTTCGGGGCGGGCAGGCGGTGGACGATGGCTTCGAGCACGTCGGGGATGCCCTCGCCGGTCTTGGCGGAGATCGGGATCGCCTGGGAGGCGTCGATGCCGATGACGTCCTCGATCTCGGCCTTCACCCGGTCGGGATCGGAGGCGGGCAGGTCGATCTTGTTGAGGACCGGCACCAGTTCGTGGTCGGCGTCGATCGCCTGGTAGGCGTTGGCGAGCGTCTGCGCCTCCACCCCTTGCGTCGCGTCGACGACGAGGAGCGAACCTTCGACGGCGCGCATCGAGCGCGAGACCTCGTAGGCGAAGTCGACATGGCCGGGCGTGTCGATGAGGTTGAGGATGTAGGTCTTGCCGTCCTTCGCGGGGTATTCGATGCGGACGGTCTGGGCCTTGATGGTGATGCCGCGTTCACGCTCGATATCCATGCTGTCGAGCATCTGGGCCTTCATGTCGCGTTCGGCGACGGTGCCGGTGAGCTGGATCAGCCGGTCGGCAAGGGTGGATTTGCCGTGGTCGATATGCGCCACGATGGAGAAATTGCGGATCTGTGCGAGCTCGGTCATGATTGCGCGGATATGCTCGGGAATGGGCGGGCGGTCAATGGGGTGCGGCTGAGGGGGGGTGCGGCTGAGGGGCTGGCATTCGCGGTGCGCCGAAGGGCAAGACCCATCCCGACGGACGGGGCATAGCGATCATGGACCTGGTGGCGCGCGGGCGGCAAGTGGCATGCGAAGAAGACGGTGACGATCCCGCCGCAGCCCTCGGACCCGGCCGGCCTGCCCGAGCTTCTGAAGGGTTTCGGCGCGGTGCCGCCGCTGGTGACGGACATCGACCTCTCGCTTGACGACAAATATCTCCATGTCGCCTGCTGGGGCACCGGCGAGATGCATCAATACGATGTCTCCGACCCGATGACGCCGATACTGGCCGGCAAGGTGGAGCTTGGTGGAATTGTTGCCCGGCACAAGCACCCGAACGGCAAGACCTTCGGCTACGGCCCGCAGATGGTGGAGATCAGCCGCGACGGCAAGCGGGTCTACTGGACCAACCCGCTCTACTCGACCTGGGACGACCAGTTCCATCCCGGCGAGCGCGGCGGCGCGATGGTCAAGGCCGATGTCGGCGCGAAGGGCGGGCTGACGCTCGACAAGAGCTTCTTCGTCGAGTTCCCGAAGGGCTATCGCAGCCACCGGATCCGGCTCGAGGGCGGCGACCGTTCGACCGACAGTATCGCTACCCTTCCGCCTGACGGGTGGAGGGTAGCGATACTGCAACGGCCCTCTGCTGGGCCGTTGTCGCGTCCGGCATCTACCACGGGGTCAATCCGGGCATGGGCTGGCCCCTCGCGGTGTCCGCCGCGTTGATGGATCGGAGCCGCGGCAGCCTTTGCAAGGCGCTTCTGGCGCTGGCGGCAGGGCATCTGCCGGCCATCGCGGCGATTCTCTTTCCCTTCACGGCGCTCCTGTTCCTGGCGAAATGGCAGCGGGAGATACAGGTCGGTGCGGCCTGCCTGGTGATCGGACTCGGCGTCTACCTGCTCCTCGATCGCCGCCATCCGCGCTTTCTCGCCCGTGTGCCGCCGCCGCGGCTTGCGCTCTGGTCCTTTCTCGCGGCCATGGCGCACGGGGCCGGCTTGATGCCGGTGCCGATCTATCTCGGCATCTGCCGAACCGTTGAAACGGACGGCGGCCATGCGGCAGCGGCTGACCTCATGGCGGGCAATGCCCGGGTCGCGGTCCTTGTTGCCGTGGTCCATACGCTTGCCATGGCGCTTTCAGGCGGATTGCTTGCTGTCGGCGTTCACCGCTGGCTCGGGCTGCGGTTTCTCTCCCGGAGCTGGTTCAACCCGGATCTGGTCCGGGCGTTGAGCCTCATTGGCGTCGGGGCGATCTCGCTCGCCGCCGTCCACTGACGCCCGCGCCGCCTTCAGCACGGGAAGGGAATCATCCGAACCCGCAAAGCGGGCATCCGGACGGGCGCATCCACCGGGGCGCCGCACGCGGTGCCTTGATCCTTGCAGGCGGGTCGCTCTGCCGTCCGCGGGGAGTGGTTGCGCGACAGCGCCTCACATCTCCTCGACCAGGACCACCCCGCCCATCGCCTTGATCGCGCCCTTGATCTGGGGGTTCACGGGGAAGTCGCGGCCGGTCGAGACCTCGACCTCCTCGCCGGTCTCGCGGTCGGCGATGCAGAAGCTGACCGGGCCGCGCGAACGGATCTTCGCCTCCTCGACCATCCGCGTCAGGAGCGCCGCGACCGAGGCGATCGCGGCGTCGCTGTCCACATGGATCCTGAGCCCCGCCCCGCCGGCATCGGCGACGACCCCCTCCATCGGCGCGACGGAGCGGGCGACGGGGTCGAACTGCCCCTCGGCGAAGCGCGCCTCGAGCGTCATGACAACCTGATGGGTCTGGTCGAAGACCCGCCGGCAGTTGTCGAAATCCTCGGGGAAGAGCGCCATGCCCGAGACCTGGCCGGTCGGGTCGGAGATGTTCATGCGGAAGAACCGGGTGCCGCGCGCCGACTTGCGGTCCTGCAGGCCGGAGACGAGCACCCCGACCCGCGCCACGGCGGCGCCGTCGCGCTCGGCCTTCTGCTGCAACTCGGCGAGCGTCAGGAGCCCCTTGCGCTTCAGCGCCGGCGCGTAGTCGTCGAGCGGGTGGCCCGAAAGGTAGAAGCCGATCGCCTGATGCTCCTCGGCGAGCCGCTCGGCCGGCAGCCAGTCGTCGCAGGCCGGCAGGCGCGGTTCGGGCAGGTCGTCCCCCGCCTCGCCGAAGAGCGAGACCTGGGCCGAGGCGCGGCCCTCGTGGATCGCGGCCGAATAGGCGGTGAGCGCGTCGAGCCCGCCGAAGACCCGGGCGCGGTTCGGATCGAGCTGGTCGAAGGCCCCCGCGCGGGCGAGCATTTCCAGGGGCCGCTTGCCGATCCGCTTCAGGTCCGCCCGGCGCGCGAGGTCGAAGAGCGTCGCGAAGGGTTTTGCGCCCCGCGCCTCGACGATCAGCTTCATCGCCTCGACCCCGACATTCTTGAGCGCGCCGAGAGCGTAGACGATCTGGCCGTCGGCCACCGAGAACGTCGCCTGCGAGCGGTTGACGCAAGGCGGCACGATGACGATGCCGAGCCCGCGTCGCACCTCCTCGGCATAGATCGCGAGCTTGTCGGTCAGATGGATGTCGCAGTTCATCACCCCGGCCATGAATTCGACCGGGTGGTTGGCCTTCAGCCAGGCGGTCTGGTAGCTGACCACGGCATAGGCGGCGGCGTGGGACTTGTTGAAGCCGTAATTGGCGAACTTCTCCAGCAGGTCGAAGACCTCGCCGGCCTTCTTCCTGTCCACCCCGTTCGCCGTGGCGCCCTCGATGAATTTCGGCCGTTCCTTGGCCATTTCCTCGGCGATCTTCTTGCCCATCGCCCGGCGCAGAAGGTCGGCGCCGCCGAGCGAATAGCCCGCCATCACCTGCGCGATCTCCATCACCTGTTCCTGATAGACGATGATGCCTTGCGTCTCGCTCAGGATGTGGTCGATGGACGGGTGAATGCTCTCAAGCTCCTTCACCCCGTTCTTCACGTCGCAATAGGTCGGGATGTTCTCCATCGGGCCGGGGCGGTAGAGCGCCACGAGCGCCACGATATCCTCGATGCAGGTCGGCTTCATGCGCCGCAGCGCATCCATCATGCCCGAGCTTTCCACCTGGAACACGGCGACGGTCTTCGCGCTGGCGTAAAGCTCGTAGGTCTTCGCGTCGTCAAGCGGGATGAGGCCGATATCGACCTCGATCCCGCGCCGCTTCAGAAGGTCGAGCGCGTTCTGGATCACGGTGAGGGTCTTCAGGCCGAGGAAGTCGAACTTCACCAGCCCCGCCGCCTCGACCCATTTCATGTTGAACTGGGTCGCCGGCATGTCCGAGCGCGGATCCTGGTAGAGCGGCACCAGCTCATCGAGCGGCCGGTCGCCGATCACCACCCCGGCGGCATGGGTCGAGGCGTTGCGCAAGAGCCCCTCGACCTGCTGGGCATAGTCGAGAAGCCGCCTGACCACCTCTTCGCTGCGCGCCGCCTCGCGCAGGCGCGGCTCGTCGGCCAGCGCCTTTTCGATGGAGACGGGTTTGACCCCCTCGACCGGGATCAGCTTCGACAGCCGGTCCACCTGGCCGTAGGGCATCTGCAGCACCCGGCCGACATCGCGGATCGCCGCCTTCGAAAGGAGCGCGCCGAAGGTGATGATCTGGCCGACCTTCTCGCGCCCGTAGCGTTCCTGCACATAGCGGATCACCTCTTCGCGCCGGTCCATGCAGAAGTCGATGTCGAAGTCCGGCATCGAGACCCGTTCGGGGTTGAGGAACCGCTCGAAGAGGAGCGAGTAGCGCAAGGGATCGAGGTCGGTGATCGTCAGCGCATAGGCGACGAGCGAGCCGGCGCCCGAGCCCCGGCCGGGGCCGACGGGGATGTCATGGTCCTTCGCCCATTTGATGAAATCGGCGACGATGAGGAAATAGCCCGGAAAGCCCATCTGCTCGATGATGCCAAGCTCGAATTCCAGCCGCTTGTCATAGTCCTCGACCGGCGCCGCGTGCGGAATCACCGCGAGCCGGGCCTTCAGCCCCTCGGTCGCCTGTCGGCGCAGTTCCTGCACCTCGTCATCGGCGAATTTCGGCAGGATCGGCGCGCGCTTCTGGGCCGCGAAGGCGCAGCGGCGGGCGATCTCGACGGTGTTCTCGACCGCCTCGGGGAGGTCGGCGAAAAGTGCGGCCATCTCGTCGGGCGATTTCAGGTAGTGCTGCGGCGTCAGCCGCCGGCGCGGTTCCTGCTGGTCGACATAGGCACCCTCGGCGATGCAGATCAGCGCGTCATGTGCCTCGTACATCCCCGGTTTCGGGAAATAGACATCGTTGGTGGCCACCAGCGGCAGGTCCATCGCATAGGCCATCTCGACATGGCCGCGCTCGGTCAGCCGCTCGGCCTCGGTATATTGGCCACCTTCGCCCGGATGACGCTGCAACTCGACATAGAGCCGGTCCGGACAGGCGGCGGCAAGGCGCTTCAAGAGCGCCTCGGCCTTTGGCCCCTGTCCGGCCTGAAGCAACCGCCCAACGGGTCCGTCCGGCCCGCCAGTAAGGCAGATCAGGCCCTCCGAATGGCGCTCCAACTCCTCCACCGTGACATGCGGCAGCGATCCGTCGCCGCGAAGATAGAGGCAGGAATTGAGCTTCATCAGGTTCATGTAGCCCGCCTCTTCCTGTGCCAAGAGGACGAGCGGCGCCGGCGGCCGGGCGCGTTCGCCGGGTTGCGCGGGATCGTGGTCGAGCGAGACCTGGCAGCCGACGATGGGCTGCACGCCGGCCGCTTTCGCCAGCACCGAGAATTCCAGTGCGGCGAACATGTTGTTGGTGTCGGTGACCGCGATGGCGGGCATCCGCATCTTCTCGCAAAGCCCGACGAGCTTCTTCACCGGCACCGCGCCTTCGAGAAGCGAGTACTCGGTATGGACGCGCAGATGGATGAATCGGGGGGCGGCGGACATGGTCCTTGGGATAGGCGAGCGGCGAGGAAATTTCACGAAGTTTCTTGCCCGGCCCGCAAATCCTTCGGGACGGATCTTCGGCCGCATCGCGCGGACGGCGTCAGGCCGAGAGGTGATAGCCGGTGATCTCGCCGCGGAAATAGACCTCGTGGCCCGACGGATAGACATAGCCGACCTCGGCCTGGGCCGGCAGGCGGCGCGGACCGATCTCGCGGTAATCCCAGAACCGTCCGCGCCAGTCGAAGCGGGCGCTTCGTCCCTCGATGTCGCGCGCGGGCCGGCCCTTCGCCTCCATCGCGACGATGTCGCCCGCGCGGTCGAAGCGGAACGTGACCCGCGCGGTGCCGCCCGCCGCCTTCATCCGCACCTCCACCGTATCGGCCCCGGTCACCCGCCACGACAGGTCGGGATTGCCGAGGATCGCGTCCGGCGCCCAGGGCAGTTCGGCGAGGTAGCGGAACGCCTCGCCGAGATCGGTCTCAGGCCCCTTTTCGCGCGCGACCGGGATCGAGCCGAAGGCCCGCGCCTCAAGCTGGCCCGCCCCGCCGACATAGGCTTCGAGGACATGGAAGCGCGGCAGCACGCCCGTCGCGCGCGCATCCCAGAGAAATCCCGGCCGGCCGAGCGAGACCAACTGCCAGGCCGCGATCTTCGTGAAGGCGCCACCGGGACGAAGCCGGATCTCGCCGCTCTGGTGGAAACTCGCCACCCGGACCGGGCGGCCGGGATCGGCGCCGGCGCGGCGGGCGAAATCGGCGACCATCGGCGGCAGGGCCGCCTCGATGTTGCGCGTCGGCGGGGCGTTGCGCAGCTCCGACGCGAGGGTGAGGATCCGCGCGCGGAACTGCCGGCTGGCCGCGACCTGCAGCGCGATCAGCCCGAGCAGGCCGAGAACGATAAGGGCGAGCACTGTCTGCATCCTGATCCGCTCCGCCGCGGCGATACCTGTCGTTCACCAGACTATGGACCGGTCGCGCCCGCATTGCCAGATCGTGCCGCGAGGCGCGGCATTCCGGCCATTATGCGGGAATCCGAGAAACTGCTTAGCCGTTTTGCCTGGAAGTTGTGCTTGCCTTGTGCAGGGCTTCGGCGCTTCACTGAAAGCGGGAGACCGGGGCGCTTTTCGCTTTACGCCGCATCGGGCGACAGCGCAACCTGACCGGAGCGAGGAGAAGGCGGCGGGTTCATTCGATGAACGACATAGCGTTTCTGCTGAACGGAACGCCTGTGACCGTGTCCGGCGACAACCCGGTGCGGACACTTCTGGACTGGCTGCGCGAGACGCGCGGGCTGACCGGAACCAAGGAAGGCTGCAACGAGGGGGATTGCGGCGCCTGCACCGTCATGGTGAGCGACGCCGCCGGCACAAGCGCGCTCAATGCCTGCATCCTCTTCCTGCCGCAACTGCACGGCAAGGCCGTGCGGACCGTGGAAGGCCTGACCGGCCCGAAAGGCGAGATGCATCCGGTGCAGGCCGCGATGGTCGAGGCGCATGGCAGCCAGTGCGGCTTCTGCACGCCGGGTTTCGTCATGTCGATGGCGGTGGCGCAGCGGAACGGCGCGACCGATCACGACGACTATCTGGCCGGCAATCTCTGCCGCTGCACCGGCTACGCGCCGATCCTGCGCGCGGCCGAGGCGGCTGCCTCGGTTCCGGCGCCGGATTGGGCCGTCGATGTCCCGCCTGCGGGGGCCACCCCCGCCCCCTTCGCCCCGGCTTCGTCGGACGCGTTGGCCGCGTGGTATCTGGACCACCCGGAGGCCACGCTGATCGCCGGCGCGACCGATGTCGGGCTTTGGGTGACGAAGGAGTTGCGCGACCTGCCCGAGGTCGCGTTCCTTCATGCCTGCGCCGATCTGCAAGGGATCGAGACCGTTCCGGGCGGCCGGAAGGTCGGCGCCGGCGTCACCATCGCCGCCCTGCGCCGGGCCATGGCGGGGCCACATCCGGCCTTCGCCGAGCTTCTCCGCCGCTTCGCCTCCGAACAGGTGCGTGGGGCCGCGACGATCGGCGGCAACATCGCCAACGGCTCGCCCATCGGCGACGCGCCGCCGGCGCTGATCGCGATGGGCGCGGTGCTGCATCTGCGCCGGGGCGAGGCGCGGCGCGAGATGCCGCTCGAGGACTTCTTCCTCGACTACCGCAAGCAGGACCGCCGCCCCGGCGAGTTCGTCGAGGCGGTGACGATCCCCGACAAGGCACCCGGCCTTGCCTGCTACAAATTGTCGAAAAGGTTCGACCAGGACATTTCCGCGGTCTGCGGGTGCTTCAATCTTGAATTGAGCGGATCGAAAATTAAAAGCGCGAGGATTGCATTCGGCGGCATGGCCGGCGTGCCGAAGCGCGCGGCGGCGGTCGAGGCGGCGCTGGCCGGTCGCGACTTCACGCTCGCGACCGTCGAGGCCGCCCTGCCGGCCTTCGCGGCGGATTTCGCCCCGATGACGGACATGCGCGCCTCGGCCGGCTACCGGCTGGAGACGGCGCGGAACATGCTCCTGCGCTATTTCCACCAGCGGTCGGGCGCGGCGGTGTCGGTGCTGGAGGTCGAGGCATGAGCGTCGCGAAACCCCTGCCCCACGATTCCGCCGGGCTCCATGTCACCGGGGCGGCGCGGTATGTCGACGACGTGCCCCTGCCGGCGAACGCGCTGCATCTGGCCTTCGGCCTCTCGACCGTGGCGCATGGCGAGATCGTCTCGGTCGATCTCGACGCGGTGCGGGCGGCGCCGGGCGTCATCGCGGTCTGGACGGCGGCGGACCTGCCCTTCGCCAACGACGTGTCGCCCTCGATCCATGACGAACCGCTCCTTGCCACGGGCACGGTTCACTATGTCGGCCAGCCGGTCTTCCTCGTGATCGCCGAAAGCCACCGCTGCGCGCGCAAGGCGGCGCGGCTCGGCAGGATCGACTACCGCGAATTGCCGGCGATCCTGACGGTCGATGAGGCGCTGGCGGCGGACAGCCGGTTCGAGGGCGGGCCGGTGATCTGGTCGAAGGGCGATGCGGCGACAGCCATCGCCGGTGCGCCGCGCGTGATCGAGGGCCGCTTCGAGATCGGCGGGCAGGAGCATTTCTACCTCGAAGGCCAGGCGGCTCTGGCGCTGCCGGCCGAGGGCGGCGTGATCGTCCAGTCCTCGACCCAGCATCCGACCGAGATCCAGCACAAGGTGGCCGAGGCGCTCGGCCTGCCGATGAACGCGGTGCGGGTCGAGATCCGCCGCATGGGCGGCGGCTTCGGCGGCAAGGAGAGCCAGGGCAATGCGCTCGCGGTCTCCTGCGCACTGGTGGCGCGGCTTCTGGGGCGGCCGGCGAAGATGCGCTACGACCGCGACGACGACATGATCATTACCGGCAAGCGCCACGATTTCCGCATCGAATACCGCGCGGGTGTGGATACCGGGGGCCGCATTCTCGGGATCGAGTTCCGGCACCTCGCCCGCTGCGGCTGGGCGCAGGACCTGAGCCTGCCGGTCGCGGACCGGGCGATGCTGCATGCCGACAATGCCTATCACCTTGAACGCGTGCGGATCGAGAGCCACCGGCTGAAGACCAACACCCAGTCCGCCACCGCCTTTCGCGGTTTCGGCGGGCCGCAGGGCATGCTCGGGATCGAGCGGGTGATGGACCATGTGGCGCACGCGCTGGGCCTCGATCCGGTCGCGGTGCGCAAGGCGAATTTCTATGCCGATATGCCGGATGCCTCCGGCGGGGATATTTCCGGCAAGATGAAGCAGGCGACGCCCTATCACATGGAGGTCGAGGATTTCGTCCTGAACGGCCTCGTGGCGGCGCTGGAGCGGTCGAGCGATTTCGCCGCGCGGCAGGTGGCGGTGGCGGCGTGGAACGCGGCGAACCCGATCCTGAAGAAGGGGATCGCGCTGACGCCGGTGAAGTTCGGGATTTCCTTCACGCTGACGCATCTCAACCAGGCCGGCGCGCTGGTTCATGTCTATTCGGACGGGTCGATCCACCTCAATCACGGCGGGACCGAGATGGGCCAGGGTCTCTTTCGCAAGGTCGCGCAGGTGGCGGCGGCGGGGTTCGGGGTCGATGTGTCGGCCGTGGCGATCACCGCGACGGATACCGCCAAGGTGCCCAACACCTCGGCCACCGCCGCCTCGTCGGGGTCGGACCTCAACGGCATGGCGGTGAAGGCGGCCTGCGACACGATCCGCGAGCGGATGGCGGAATACCTCGCGGCCGAGCATCAGACCCTGCCCGCAAAGGTGCATTTCGAGGAGGGCCGCGTCTTCGTCGGCGGCGCCGAGATGAGCTTCGCCGAGGCCGCGGCGCGGTGCCATCAGGGCCGTGTGAGCCTGTCCTCGACCGGCTTCTACGCGACGCCGAAGATCACCTGGGACAGGAAGGCGGGGCGCGGCCGGCCATTCTACTACTTCGCCTATGGCGCCGCCGTCAGCGAGGTGGCGATCGACACGCTGACCGGTGAGAACCGCATCCTCAGGGCCGATATCCTCCATGATTGCGGGGCGAGCCTGAACCCCGCGCTCGACATCGGCCAGATCGAGGGCGGTTACGTGCAGGGCGCGGGCTGGCTGACGACCGAAGAGCTGGTTTGGGACGACAAGGGCAGGCTTCGCACCCATGCGCCCTCGACCTACAAGATCCCGGCCTGTTCGGACCGGCCGCGGGTCTTCAACGTGGCCCTTTGGGAGGGCGAGAACCGGGAGGAGACGATCTATCGCTCGAAGGCGGTGGGCGAGCCGCCCCTGATGCTCGGGATCTCGGTCTTTTCCGCGCTTTCGAATGCCTGTGCGGCCTGCGGTCCGCATTACCCCGACCTCCGGGCCCCGGCGACGGCGGAGGCGGTTCTGGCGGCGGTGAAGCGCGCGCGGGGGGAGCCATGAGTTTCGACCGGGAGGCGTTGGCGCGGGCCGTCGCGGCGCATGGCGTGGTGGTCCGGGTCGTCGTGGCCGGGGTCGCCGGTTCGGCCCCGCGCGAGGCGGGCGCCTCGATGATCGTCTGGGCCGGCGGCCAGGCGGGCACGATCGGCGGCGGGGCGCTGGAATTCGAGGCCGCGGGCCGCGCGCGGGCGATGCTCGCCGCCGCCTGTCGCGACCGGGTGGAGCGGTGGCCGCTCGGGCCGGCGCTGAACCAGTGCTGCGGCGGCGCGGTGGTGCTCCTGTCGGAGCTTTGGAACGCGGACCGGCTGGCAACCGTGACCGGCGAGGCCGTGATCGCGCGCGCCCTGCCGGGGACGGACGGCGCGATGCCGCTCGCGGTCAAACGACTTTTGACGCGGGCGCGGGGCGAAGGCCTGCGGCCGGGCGCGCGCGTGGTGCAGGGCTGGATGGTCGAGCCGGTGGCCGCGCCCCATCGCGAGATCTGGGTCTGGGGCGCGGGCCATGTCGGGCGGGCGCTGGTCGCGGTGCTGGCGCCGCTGCCCGGCCTTCGCATCACCTGGATCGATACCGATGCGGCCCGCTTTCCGGACAGCGTGCCGGACGGTGTCGTCCGGCGGGTCGCGGCGCGGCCGGCCGATCTGGTCGCGGAGGCGCCGGGCGATGCGGAGCATCTGGTCCTGACCTATTCCCACGCGCTCGACCTCGAGATCTGCCACCGGCTTCTCGGCCACGGCTTCGGCGCGCTCGGCCTGATCGGCTCGGCCACGAAACGGGCGCGGTTCCGGTCGCGGCTGGCGGGCCTCGGGCATGACGGCGCACAGATTTTGCGCATCCGCTGCCCGATCGGCGATCCGGCGCTTGGAAAACACCCCCAGGCGATTGCCGTCGGGGTCGCGGCCGACCTACTGAGGAAGAGACGCGCCGGACACAACAACGAGGAGCGCACCGGATGACAGCGGACGTGCTCTTGAGCATCGAGGGGATCAGCAAGTCCTATCACGGCGTGAAGGCCAACGACGATGTGTCGTTCTCCATCGGCGCGGGCGAGGTCCATGCGCTTCTGGGCGAGAACGGCGCCGGCAAGTCGACGCTGGTGAAGATGATCTACGGCCTCGTGAAACCCGACGAGGGGCGCATGCGCTTGCGCGGCGCCGACTATGCGCCGGCCGAGCCGCGCGAGGCGCGCAGCCGCGGCGTCGCGATGGTGTTCCAGCATTTCAGCCTCTTCGACGCCCTCACCGTGGCGGAGAACGTGGCGCTCGGCATGGACAACCCGCCGCCGATGCGGCAACTGGCGGGGCGGATTCGCGAGGTTTCCGAAGGCTACGGACTGCCGCTCGACCCCACGCGGCTCGTAGGCGACCTGTCCGCCGGCGAGCGCCAGCGGGTGGAGATCGTGCGCTGCCTTCTACAGGACCCGAAGCTTCTGATCATGGACGAACCGACAAGCGTGCTGACGCCGCAGGAGGTGAACATCCTTTTCGGCACGCTCCGCCAGCTCGCGGCGGAGGGGACCTCGATCCTCTATATCAGCCACAAGCTCGAGGAGATAAAGGCGCTCTGCGACGAGGCGACGATCCTGCGTCGCGGCAAGGTCGTCGGCACCTGCACCCCGCGCGAGAAATCGGCGCGCGAGATGGCCGAGATGATGGTCGGCGCCACGCTGAACCCGCCGGAGCGGGCGGCGGCGGCGCCGGGGCCGGTTGCGCTGACCGTGAGGGGCCTCAGCGTCGCCTCGCCGAGTGCGTTCGGGACGAGCCTGCGCGAGGTCGGCTTCGAGGTCCGGCAGGGCGAGGTTCTGGGCATCGGCGGGGTCGCCGGGAACGGCCAGGACGAGCTGTTGCTGGCGCTTTCGGGCGAGATCCGCACGGCGCCGGAAACGGTGCGGATCCACGGCCGCGGCATCGGTCATCTTGGCCCGAACGAGCGCCGGAAGGACGGCGTCTGCACCGCGCCGGAAGAGCGGCTGGGCCATGCCGCGGCGCCGGACATGAGCCTCACGGAAAATGCGCTTCTGTCGGGGGCGGTGCGCAGGCACCTGACGAAGCGCGGCTTCATCGACTGGGCGAGGACCCGAGCATTCGCCGAGGGTGTGGTCCGGACCTTCGACGTGAGAACCCCCGGCATCGGCACCGCAGCCCGGGCGCTGTCGGGCGGCAACCTTCAGAAATTCGTCCTCGGCCGCGAGATCATGCAGGAGCCGGAGGTGATCGTCGTCAACCAGCCGACCTGGGGCGTCGACGCGGCGGCGGCGGCCTTCATCCGGCAGGCGCTTCTCGACCGGGCGAGCGCCGGGGCGGCGGTCGTGGTGATCTCTCAGGATATCGACGAGATCATGGAGATCGCCGACCGCTTCGCCGCCCTCAACGAAGGCCGACTCTCCGCGCCGGTGCCGACCAAGGGACTGACCATCGACCAGATCGGCCTGATGCTCGGCGGAGCGCATGGCATGCATGAAGCGGAGGTCTCCCATGCTCATCCTTGAACGCCGCCCGACGCCGTCGCGGTTCTGGGCCTGGGGCACGCCGTTCCTCGCGGTGATCCTGACGATGATCGCGGGCGGGCTGATGTTCGCCATCCTCGGCAAGGATCCGTTCGAGGCGATCCGCACGATCTTCTGGGACCCGCTCTTCAACGCGCAGTTCGCGGCCTATTCGCGGCCGCAGCTTCTGGTGAAGGCGGGGCCGCTGATCCTGATCGCCATCGGCCTGTCGCTGGGCTTCCGCGCCGGGATTTGGAACATCGGCGCCGAGGGGCAATACATCATGGGTGCGATCTTCGGCGCCGGGGTTGGCCTTGCCTTCTACCCGATGGAGGCGTGGTTCATCTTCCCGCTGATGGTGATCGCCGGCGCCTTCGGCGGGCTGATCTGGGCGATGATCCCGGCGATCCTGAAGACGCGGTTCCGCACCAACGAGATCCTCGTCTCGCTGCTTCTCGTCTACGTGGCCGAGAATATCCTCGCCTCGATGTCGCTCGGCCTCTTGCGCAATCCCGAGGGCGGCGGCTTTCCGGGGTCGCGGAACCTTGGCCAGTATCCCTCGGCGGCGAATCATGAGCTGATCGCCGGAACGGGGATGCACTGGGGCGTCGTCGCAGCCTTCATCGCGGTCATCGCGGCCTATATCCTTCTCCAGCGCCATATCCTCGGCTTTCAGATCAAGCTTGCCGGGCAGGCGCCGCGGGCGGCGCGCTTCGCCGGGGTCAGCCCGGACCGGCTGGTCGTGCTCTGCATGGGGATCTCCGGCGCGCTCGCCGGGCTTGCGGGGCTTTTCGAGGTCGCGGGGCCGGCGGGGCAGATCTCCATCGACTTCAATTCGGGCTACGGCTTCACCGCGATCATCGTGGCCTTCCTCGGCCGGCTGAACCCGGTCGGCATCCTGCTCGCCGGCCTTCTGATGGCGCTGACCTATATCGGCGGCGAGCTGGCGCAGTTCATGCTCGGCCTGCCCTCGGCCGCGATCCAGGCGTTCCAGGGGATGCTGCTGTTCTTCCTCCTCGCGGTGGACCTCTTGTCGAACTACCGCATCCGCGTCCCGATGCTCATGAAGGAGGCCCGCTGATGGATTTCTACGGGATCAATCCGGCGGTTCTCATCGCTTCGCTGATGGTCGCCTCGGTGCCGATCATGCTGGCGGCGATCGGCGAGCTGGTGGTCGAGAAGTCCGGCGTCCTCAACCTCGGGGTCGAGGGGATGATGATCATGGGCGCGATCTGCGGTTTCATCACGGCAGTCCATTCCGGGAGCCAGCTTCTCGGGTTTCTCGGCGGGGCGGCGGGCGGGGCGGTGCTGAGCCTCATCTTCATCCTCCTGACGCAGGTCTTCCTCGCCAATCAGGTGGCGACCGGCCTCGCGCTCACGCTCTTCGGGCTCGGCCTGTCGAGCCTGCTCGGCCAGGGCTATAACGGCATCAAGCCGCCGCCGACCGGGATGGTGCCGTACGGGCCGCTGGCCGACATCCCCTTCTTCGGCCGGATCCTTTTCACCCACGACTGGATGGTCTATGCCTCCATCGCCGTCGTCGCCGCGGTCTGGGCGGTCCTGAAATACAGCCGCGCGGGGCTGATCCTGCGCGCGGTCGGTGAAAGCCACGACGCGGCCCATGCGCTCGGCTACAAGGTGATCCGCATCCGCGTCATGGCGATCCTCTTCGGCGGCGCGATGGCGGGCCTCGGCGGCGCCTATGTCAGCCTCGTCCGCGTCCCGCAATGGACCGACGGGATCACCGCCGGCGCCGGCTGGATCGCGCTGGCCATCGTGGTCTTCGCGAGCTGGAAGCCCTGGCGGGTGCTGATCGGCGCCTACCTTTTCGGCGGCATCACGGTGCTGCAGCTCAACCTTCAGGCCTCGAACTCCTTTCCGATCAGGATCCCGGTCGAGTACTTGGCAATGTCGCCCTATCTGATAACCATCCTCGTGCTGGTCATCATGTCCTCCGGCCGCGGCAAGGCGTCGCTGAACGCGCCCGCTGCCCTCGGCCGGAATTTCCACGCCTCGCGCTGAGGCCAAACGTCACCGGGGCAACGTCCCCGACCAACAGGAGAGAGTGAGAATGAACAGAAGAACCCTACTCGCGAGTGCCGCCCTCGGCCTCGGGCTGAGCTTCGGCGGCGCGGCAGAGGCGCAGATGGACAAGGTCAAGGCCTGCTTCGTCTATGTCGGCCCCATCGGCGACGGCGGCTGGACCTACCAGCACGATCAGGGCCGGCTTCAGCTCATCGAAGCCTTCGGCGACAAGGTCGAGACCGCCTATCAGGAAAGCGTGCCGGAAGGCGCCGACGCCGAGCGGGTGCTGACCCAGATGGCGCTTTCGGGCTGCAACATCATCTTCACCACCTCCTTCGGCTACATGGACGCGACCAACGCCGTCGCCGCCAAGTTCCCCGACGTGAAGTTCGAACACGCCACCGGCTACAAACGCGACCACCCGAACGTCTCGACCTACAATGCCCGCTTCTACGAGGGCCGCGCGGTGCAGGGCACGATCGCCGGGCGGATGACCAAGTCGGGGAAGATCGGCTACATCGCCTCGTTCCCGATCCCGGAAGTGATCATGGGCATCAACTCCTACTACGTGCATGCCAGGAAGGTGAATCCGGATGTCGAGCTTTCGGTGATCTGGGCCTATACCTGGTTCGATCCGGCGAAGGAGGCCGACGCCGCCAAGGCGATGATCGAGCAGGGCGTGGACGTGATCGCGAGCCACACCGACTCGACCGCACCGCTGGCCGAGGCCGCGAAGACCAATGGCGCGGTGATCGGCTTCGGCCAGGCCTCGGACATGGCCGAGTACAAGCCCTCGCCCCGCGTCTCCTCGATCATCGACAACTGGGGGCCGTGGTACGTCAAGCGCGTCGGCGCGCTTCTCGACGGGAGCTATGAGCAGGTCGACGCCTGGGAAGGCATCGCGGGCGGCGAGGTGCTGATCGGCGAGATCACCGACGCGGTGCCGGCCGAAGTCAAGGCCGAGGCCGAGGCGATGCGCGACGCCATCGCGGCGGGAACCTATCACCCGTTCACCGGCCCCCTGAACAAGCAGGACGGATCGGCCTGGCTTGGCGAGGGCGAGGTCGCCGACGACGGCACGCTCCTTGGCATGAACTTCTATGTCGAGGGCATCAGCGGCGAGATTCCGCAGTAAGCGCGCCTCTCGCGGCCGGAAGCCCCGGCCGCGCCCCGCCCCTTCCGGCCCCGCGCTGACCGCGCGGGGCCTTCGATTTGGGTCCGGCGCCGCGTGCGAGGCTTTGACACAGATCATGAACACATTCGAACGTTTATATATGATCCCGATTCGGGGCCGGGATTCCGGCTGTCAGGCTGGGAGGAACAGCACAATGGCTCATATCGTCGTTCTCGGGGCGGGGCTTGGCGGCTCCATCATGGCTTACGAACTGGCCGACCAGATCCGCAAGGAAGACAGGATCACGGTCGTTACCAAGGACCCGCTTTACCATTTCGTCCCGTCCAATCCCTGGATCGCGGTCGGCTGGCGCAAGCGCGACGACATCACCGTCGATCTTGCCGCGACGATGAAGAAGAAGGGGATCGAGTTCAAACCGGTCGCGGCCGAGAAGCTGCATCCCGGCGAGAACCGGCTCGACCTCGTCGACGGGAGTTCGATCGACTACGACTACCTGATCGTCGCCACCGGGCCGGAGCTGGCCTTCGACGAGATCGAGGGGCTCGGTCCCCATGGCGGCCACACCCAGTCGGTCTGCCATATCGACCATGCCGAGATCGCCCGCGAGAAGTTCGAGGCCTTCTGCAAGGATCCGAAACCTATCATCGTCGGCGCCGTGCAGGGCGCCTCGTGCTACGGGCCGGCCTACGAGTTCACCTTCATCCTCGACACAGAGCTCCGCCGCCGCAAGATCCGCGACAAGGTGCCGATGACCTTCGTGACCTCGGAGCCCTATATCGGCCATCTCGGGCTCGACGGGGTGGGCGACACCAAGGGCCTTCTCGAAAGCGAGATGCGCAGCCACCACATCAAGTGGATGACCTCGACCCGGGTGAAGAAGGTCGAGGACGGCACGATGGTGGTCGAGGAGATCGCCGACGACGGATCGGTCAAGGCCGAGAAGGAGTTGCTCTTCGGCTTCGCGATGATGCTGCCCGCCTTCCGCGGCATCAAGGCGCTGCAGGGGATCGAGGGCCTCTCGAACCCGCGCGGCTTCACCATTGTCGACAAGCACCAGCGCAACCCGAAATACCCCAATATCTTCGCCGTCGGCGTCTGCGTCGCGATCCCGCCGATGGGGCCGACGCCGGTGCCCTGCGGGGTGCCGAAGACCGGCTTCATGATCGAGAGCATGGTGACCGCGACAGCGCAGAACCTCGGCCAGGTGCTGCGCGGCAAGGAGCCGGACAATGTCGGCACCTGGAACGCCGTCTGCCTGGCCGATTTCGGCGACAGCGGCATAGCCTTCGTCGCCCAGCCGCAGATCCCGCCCCGGAACGTCAACTGGGCGTCCTCGGGCAAGTGGGTGCATCTCGCGAAGATCGGTTTCGAGAAGTATTTCCTCAGGAAGGTCCGCAAGGGGACGTCCGAGCCCTACTACGAGAAGGCCGCGATGAAGATGCTCGGGATCGACAAGCTGAAGGAAGTCCAGAAGGGCTGACGTCGCGGCGGGGTCCGCCGGGACGTAAGG